>Ga0307374_10008675_pt1 | contig 15129 bp, 19 predicted proteins | sample OX3MG_FD_202532 | JGI IMG/M metagenome (GOLD analysis project Ga0307374, IMG submission 202532) | Soil microbial communities from Risofladan, Vaasa, Finland - OX-3 | ecosystem: Environmental > Terrestrial > Soil > Coastal area > Acid sulfate soil | place: Finland: Risofladan, Vaasa | collected... | reverse complement strand
CGAGCATCGCGTCCTCAGGGTCCATCTTGGTCCCCTCCCTCGCCCTCTGTGCGTAGATCAACCCCGCCTTCGTCGCGGACTCTGGGTCGAGCGGAAGCTGGGCGAGAGATTTCAGGACATCGAGGACATTCTCACGTTCTTCAGAGGTCCTCACGCTGAGGCCGACGCCCACGTAGAGCTCGAATATTGAAGGCGCGCCGACCAGGACGGGCACGTTTCCGTCCGCAAGCTCCTTCGCCTTCTCCACGGCGCCGGCGTCGTTTCGCATCATGTCCACGAGAAAGGTAGTGTCGACCAGCATCTTCTCAGCCCAGCTTCTCGGCGGTGCGCTGGAGGTGCTTGGAGCTCTCCTTCCTCAGATCTCTGACCCGCTCCTCCACCTGGGCCGCCTGCCGCGGAGACAGGATTCCGGCCAGATCCAAGACTCCCCTGCTCCGCGTCATCCGTTCGATGACCTCGGTGAAGCTCTCCCCCTGCTTCTTCAGGGCCTTAAGCCTCTGATACGCTTCGTCGGAGATTGCGATGTTCTTGGTACCCATATTCTGTGTGTGTCTGTGTGTGGGAACTAAATAACGGTTGCTGCCCACACTCCGAAATACATGCGGTCCAGTTCAGCCCGTCCACTACCTATAGCTCAACGTGCGAGTGAAGTGCCCCGGAGGAGGCGCAGTGGACCCCGTGCAGGGAAACCCAGCCGCGCCACCTACGCTTATCTACGCGGCAATCCGGAGAAGGTTACGCATTGTTTTGTCCCCAATCGAGACGCGTCAGCCACCCAAGCCGAATGCTAGCGCTATCCATCCTTGGCATCCTCGCGCTCGTCTTGACCTCATCGCACGCCCTTCCCAAGGCGAACGCGACTTCCTTCACCTATGTGGCCACCCAGAGCGGCAACTGGGACGACCCCGCCACTTGGGGCGGAAATGGCATTCCCGACGCATGCACCACCGGCTACTGCTATGACAACTACGCAATCCCCGCTGGCCAGTCGGCCCTGATTCCAGCCGGGATCACTGTGACGATTGAGGTCGGGGTCATCGCGGAGGTCGTCGGGTATCTCCAGATCAACGGCACGCTCATCAACAACGGCTACACCAGCTGCAATTTTGGGACCATCAGCAACTCTGGGACCTTCACGAACAACGGAGCCTTTGCGAACGGCCCCAATACGAATGACTATTGCTACTACTACAGCAGCAACGGGTCGATACTCAACTACGGCGACTTCTACGCGATGACGCAGCAAAACTACAACTTGGGTTTTGACAACCCCGGGACGATTACCAATCACAAGTACTTCGACGTAGGAGGGTATTTCGGAAATGAGGGCTCGATAACCAACTCAAACAACGGGGACTTTAATGTCGAAGTTAACGGCTACATAACGAACTACGGCTCGCTCACCAACTACGGTACCTTCTACAGCGCGGGTTTCACGTTAGGACAGACTGGCAGCACCTTTTACAACCATGGCTCCTTCCTTGTCGACGGCAGCATCCTTGAGCTGGACGGCACTTCGTTTTACAACTACGGGAACGTCGCGGTATCCAACTACGCATACATCGACGATGACACCCCGGATTCCACCACCTTCGTCATGGAGTGCGGAGGGACGATAACCAACGTCATCGGGAACCAAGTCTTCTACGGCAACATCAGCGTCAGCTATCCGTGCGAGATCTTCTCCGCGAACTTGGGGCCATTCTCCACGAGCTCCGCCATCACAGGCACGAGCGACAGCGTCTCAGTCTCTTGGTCCCAGGGCACGTCCCCATACACTGTGACGCTCTATTACACGTCTTCCTCTTCCTGCTCCTCGTCCGGCACAGAGAGCGCGCAAGAGACGGACGTCGCGTCCTCGCCGGTGACCCTGACGTTCACGACCCCATCTACAGGAGGCACGTTCTACTATTGTGCGACGATCCAAGGCGCGCTGGGCGGCCCGTCGACCTCTAACGCGGTATCCCTCGACGTCGTGCCCCCCAGCTACAGCGTCACCTTCCAGCAGGCCGGCATCCCCACGAGCGGCGTCACGTGGGGCGTCACCGTGGGCTCGTCGGGGAGCTCCGGGAGCGACTCCAGCGTGACGGTCTCTGGCCTCATGGGCACCCTGAGCTATAGCTACCACACCCCAATCGTCTCGGGCCGCGTCGAATATGTCTGCAGCACCGGCTGCACGGGGTCCGTCTCGGGGAGCGGGACGGTGTCCGCGGCCTACACGACTAGGTACCTTCTCGCCGTGGCCTCGGCGTACGGGACTGCGAGCGGGGCGGGCTGGTACGACGCAGGCTCTTCTGCGACCTTCGGCGTCTCGCCGACAACTGTAAGCGGATCATCTGGAACCCAGTATGTGTTCTCAGGCTGGAGCAGCAGCGACAGCGGCGGCTACACCGGCTCTTCCCCGACTCAAAGCATAACGCTGAACAACCCCGTGACGGAGACGGCCGCTTGGACGACCCAGTACCAGGTCACCTACAGCGAGAGCGGATGCACCCCCCTCTCAGTCCAGGTTCCGTCCAGCGAGTGGGTGAACGCAGGAGGCCACGCGACCGGAGGGTTCGCTCCCAGCGTCGTCTCCAACGACGGGCTCACGAGATGCATCCTCGTGTCCGACAGCAGGCCCTCCTCGATAACCTCGCCGACCACGGTCATCGGGACTTACCAACTCCAGTACTATCTCACGGTCAGCTCCTCGGAGGGGACTCCCACGCCTGCTTCTGGCTGGTTCAACACCAATTCCCTGGTCACTGGATCGATTAATTCGCCCGTGGCCGGAGCAGCTGGAACCCAGTACGTCTCTACGGGATGGACTGGAAGCGGTAGCGCACCAGCCTCAGGGTCCACCATGACAGTCACATTCACGATAACTTCGCCGTCATCAATCGCGTGGAATTGGAAGACCCAATACCAGGTTTCGTTCGCCGCAACCGGCCTCGACAGCAGTGCGACAGGGCAAGCAGTCACAGTGAACGCGAACAACGTGTTGGTAGGCGGCTTGCCTTATGCCGTCTGGGCGGATTCTGGCGGCTCCGTGACCTTTTCGTATTCCGCAGTCCTCCCCACTTCGAACACAGGAGAGCGGTTCAGCCTGTCGTCGGTAAGCAAGACGTCTCCATTCACCGTCTCTGGTCCGACGACAGTCACGGGGATTTACATCGTGCAATACTACCTGACAGTCAGCTCGCTCCACGGCACGCCGAACCCAAGCAGCGGATGGGTCAACTCCGGCGCCTCCGTGACCGAGACGGTCGCCTCGCCGGTACCAGGGGGCGCGGGCATCATTTACGTTGTCACGGGATGGACGGGCAGCGGAAGCGTGCCGGCCTCCGGCTCTACTACGAGCGTCACGTTCACGATGACCAGCGCGTCTGCCATCTCTTGGAACTGGGAGGCGCAGTACCTCCTGACGCTCGCAACCTCTCCGTCAGGGCTGACGCCGGCCCCGACGAGCTCCCCGACCTCGAGCTCAGGGTACTATGATGCAGGGACGGCAGTGACTCTCACTGCGAACTCCGTCCCGGGTTACGTGTTCCTCTATTGGGAGGTGGACTCCACTCCGGGCACGCCTCAAGCCGCCACCATCGCGGTGACGATGGACGGGCCTCACTCCGCGACCGCGGTCTATACGACCCCGTCGCAGGCTGTCCAGTCGCTGATAACCACAGTGAACGGGATGAACCTCGCGCACGGGACTACCAACAGTCTTGACGCGAAGCTGAACGCCGCGCTGGGCTCGATCAACCGCGGCAACAACAATGCAGCTGCGAACCAACTGAACGCCTTCATCAACGAGGTAAACGCTCAGACCGGTGAGGCCATCACGTCGGCCCAAGCAATGGTCCTGACCCAGGACACGCAGGCCATCATCACGACGATTTCATAGCACTAGCCATAGAAATGCCCCCGGTGGGGGCGCGATGAACCCGGAGCGCGATAGATAGATGCTTAAGAGCCAGCGGGTGATGATAGGTTTAGGACATGCAAGCCAAGCAGGAGCCGAAGATCACCAAGAAGGAGTTCGAGAAGCTCTCCGCTGAGATCAGGGAACTCGTTGGGAACAAGCTCAAGAGCCACAAAGACGGAGACGCAGAGCTATCCCTAGAGTAGACGAACCCTTTGCAGATCGTCGACACCGTCGTGCTTCTGGCGTTTCTGGACGACAACGACCCACGGTTCGAGAAGGCAAATGCTCACGTTCAAACCATCAGCTTTAGGCAGGACATCTTGGTCCCGTCGGCGACGATGCTCGAGTTGGACTTGGAGTTGAAGACCCACGGTGTCGACGACACGGCCCGAGCAGGGATTCATGAAAGGCTCGCGCGGCTGATCCCTAGCAGCCGGGTGTTGCCTTTGACCTCCGAAGTCTTGGGAAGGGCCGCCGAGCTCTCGAAGACAGCAAAGTGGAGAGGCTCGTACTTTGATACGATGATTGCTGCTACTGGTCTCGAATACAAAGCCGACGCGGCGATAACGACCGATCGGAAGTTCGCCAACCTGGGCCTGAAAATCACGTTTTAGCGACCAGTCCAGCCCGTCCACTACCTATAGCTCGACGTGCGAGTGAAATCCCCCGGCGGAGGGCGCAATGAACCCTATACACGGCGACAAATCTCCCGACACCTTCAGCCGCCGTTCTAATTGACAGGTTCAATAGTCAGCGCCCCACTATTTTTCTGAGGAACCATGAGAAGGAGAGTGGGCGCCTTCGTATTGGCCCAAACCGCGATCACTTCCGCTGTCTTGTTGTTGGTCTCGCTGCCGGCCATAAGTCAGACCACGAATCAGATACCCGGATCCGGCCCTTTCAGCACCTTTCCAGCATCGTGGGTCGATTTTTGCGGATATCCAGTCCACGGCAACCAGACGACGTCCATCGACCTCGAAGACCCTCAATTAGCAAACTCCACCCTGAGCCAGATTTACTCCAAGATGGTGGACTCATCCGCCTTCCGGGCGCGCGCAAATGGAAGTTCCTGGGTCACAGTTGACTGGAGCGACTTTCAATTGGCCAACGGTACGATATACCATGTTGTGGCCGGTAGTTTCGTATTCGTCTCAGGAGGCCGCCCGGACGGCTCCGCGCAGGTCGATTACTTCCTCGAGAGCGGCCGGGTGACGAGTGTCTACGGCCAGTTACAAAGTACATGCGTCGGATGAGAAGTACACGCATAGTCGAATGCAATCAAACTGATGACGCAGGGGGCCAGGCGCCTCCCGGAACTATCGGAAGGCGACGAATGCGGTAGGAGGGAATTCATACAGGTGGGTGAGTATCGAACGCACCATTAGCTCGTCATTCAATCTTCGTCGGAGGCGCAATGAACTCTATGCATGGCGGAACATCTACCTCGCCAACCGTTCTAGTTGCTAGGTTCAATAGACACCAAACTCCTTCAACTTTGAAGGACCATGAGGAGCGCAACTTTGGTTGCAATGATAATAGCAATCTTGATCTCGGCGAGCCTCTTGTTTGCCGCTTCTCCCTACGGACTCGGAGGAACCAAGACAACAACCACCACGACTCGCATGACTACGACTGTGACAATCTTCACCGCTCCGAAAACAACTCAGACAACCTCGGCCACATCATCAAGCAATTTTGCCGATCAAATGAATAGCAACGGTCTTGAGTTCATGATGTCTCTGAGCGCTCCAAACCTTGGACCGAATGGCAGCCTCATAGTCTACCTGAATTTGATTAACACGCTCGGTGTGAACAACACGGTACACGGATACCCCACTGCGACCAATTGGCAGCTGACGAATCAGTCGGAGGACGGCCCTATCAATTGCGCACAGAACGACCCATTCAGGACGGAAGTGCTGCAAGGATACTACGGCCTCAATAACTATTCCAAGGGAAACCCCCATCGACTTCACGGTGTGGCCTCCAGGTGGCGGCCCAAACTATTGCCTCGGTTTTGTGACGCCGCTGGACAATGACAGCGTTTTTGCGTCGACACCATTGTTCACTTTCTACTCGAACAACGAATATATCTTCAGCCCGATGAGCGATCAAGCCCGGTGGATTGCCGTCGGCCTACAAGGAGCTAATCAGTCGGCGACGATGGGCGAGGAAGTCCATATCAAACCATCTCTCTTCACGAATTCCACCGGAGTGTTCACTGTCCTTAGCTGTGACCAGTGGGGCGACCTTCAAGCGTTGCACTTTATCATTCATGACTGACTGGCGACCAGTTCAGCCCGTCCACTACCTATAGCTCAACGTGCGAGTGAAATGCCCCGGCGGAGGCGCAATGAACCCTTATGCATGGCGAATGCCCTGCTACTTCATTTTGAACAAGCTTAGCGGAGCTTGCGCACTTCGAAATGAGTCATGTCAGCAAGGTAACTGTGATTTTATATATACCAGTCCTACTATGGTAGGACTGAGGTAGTATGAGAAAAATCTCAATCTCCTTAACCGATGAACTAGATGACGCTCTGGAGAGCATAGCGATGGCGCAAGGGGCCAACAAATCCAGAGTCATTGACAACTATCTGCGTGAACATAAGATTGTCCAGCACTATCTGGAAATAATAAGGTCGGAACCAAAGACGGGCGTGTTTGCCATGTCTCACAAAATCGTTGACGACCTGAAGGAAAGAACGACGATTACCGGACGAACTTCTTCATAGGCGTCAGCCAACAGCCGAGCTCAGCGTCGTAATATCTGTCAGCAGATCGCGCATATCCAAAAGATCCGTACCACGAAACTACATCGTCAAGAGAATCCAGCCGTATTTCGCTGATGGCAAGCTGCCTCGCAAAATTCTCAGCAAGGCTCATGAGCTTTGTTCCAACACCTGAAGCCTGGACGAGTGCATTACGTCCTACCATGTCCACCACGATATGGTCTTCGTTGATTCTCAGCTCAATGATGCCCGCGATACGCACGTCGATCTCGTAGATGACCACCAGGTCGTTAGGGAGTAGGCTCCACAGATGATAATCTCTGAGCACATATCTGTCCATTATCTCATTGCCTGTCTGAAACGCCTGGCCGATGTCTCCTTCACGCAAGAACCTGAAGCCCTCCGGCAGCGTCAGCCGCGACCTAAGATCCCCCGACAATCGGACTGCGATATCTGACCAAATCCAGCTTAAGCTTGCTTGTCAATTGAAAAGTCAATCCACAGCCGAATTCGAGTGAAATGCCCCGGCGGAGGCGCAATGAGCCCTCATGCATGGCTAATACTTCCTTCAAGGGCTAGTTCTCATCGGAGTCCATCTTCTGCACCTCTTCTTCTTCGCCGTCGTCCGCGGAGTAATATTCGGCCAAGTAGCGATTCGCGAATGCAATATAGACATAGATGACAAACAGCGACAGAACGCCTAATCCCAGGCTGCTGGCCGACGCCGGGTTATCGTCAACTCGAGGAGTATTGTAAGGAGGAACAAACCGAAGGGAAGCGCCAGCAACTGCAGGATGTACGGGAACCTCTGGGTGCTCTGGGGAACCAATCCCAACAGCGCGGTTACGAAAGTAGCTAGAAGTGCAGCAGCTCAACTGTTGACGTGTACTCTATGGTCGTGCTTGTCGAGCTCCTGCATGACCATATCGAAGAGTTGCCGGTCCCTGACCTTCAAGCTCTCCAGCTTCCGCTGATTCAGCGCTTCCCTCTTCTTGCCTTGTGAGATTACGCGCATCGCAATCTCATGCGCAGCACCTCTCTTCGGATTCAGGTATGCCAGAAGGCTCAATCGCTGGTCTCGAATAAGGTGCTTACAATATAAAAACCCATACCTCGCAATACGATCGGCTAGCCCAAAGTGCCCCGGCGGAGGCACAATGAACCCTCACGCACGGCAACCCGCGCTTCCCCCGCACTTGGAGCTTTGTTCCGTCGGGTTCAATAGCCACCCACCTCGCTAAACCGACTACCATGAGGAGCGTCACGGTCTGGGCAGTCCTCACGACCTTGGTCGTCGCAACCTTCGTTTCAGGCTACTTGGTTTTGAGCATCCAACGCACGACCTCCTCCACATCGACCAACATCTCCACCATAACCTCAACCCAGACTTCCGTCTCCTCGCCTACGACCAGTGTAACTGAGACGGCCACCTCGAGGACGACCCAAGCCTCCACTTCCTCGACATCGACCGAGACATCCTCCACCTCTACGAGCGTTACCTTGTCGACGACCTCCAGCCTCAGCACTTCTTCTACGAGCACCAGCACGCTGACAAACTCAAGCGTCGTCGGGACGGCTTGGTTCGGGCCCGAATCCTCTCCGAGCAGCTGCGGCAGCATGTCGAAGTCCGGCACCTTCTCAGGAGACCCGGGTTACACCACAACGATATACTTCCCTACCGGGAATCCTCCCGGGGACAACCAGTACCCCCTCGGCAGCAGCATCTGCATCCTCGTCTACCTCCAGAACCTGCACAGCCAGAACACCTCTCTGCCCAGTGTGGAGACCGTGAAAGTCACCAGCAACAACAACTCGGCGTCCACGGGACTCATTTTCTATGAGTTTAGCTGCTCCGTCCCCGGCTCCTACAACGGGTCGTTCGGGCCGAACGGCACAGGGTGGGGTTGTGTCGCGGCCTGGGACACGTCCAAGCCCTTCAACGGGATTCTGCCCACCGCCTCATCCCCCGATTATGTCTATGAAGCAATTGTGACGATCTCGATGGCCGACTCCACTGTCATACAAGTAGAGAACAGCTTCGGATTCACGCCCTAAGCGGGACCACGAGCCGCGTGTACCGGCACGCATACAGGCGCGGCACTGTCAGGCTTCACGAGATCCAGCGCGAGTTCGGCCTGTCCTCCCCCGTCCGTGGTGGACTATCACCGTGCAGAAGCTCCATCTCTGCCGTAGGCATGCACGGGGTTGAGAGCGTGCTCTTATCACGGACTAGGTTGTCGAATAGAACGGAAACGGCATCCGAGAGTTCAGGCCACATAATACCTGCCCGCAAGAGCGACCAGTTCAGCCCGTCCACCCGATAGCTCAACGTGCGAGTGAAATGCCCCGGCGGAGGCACTTGACCCGAGGCGCCTACGAAAGAACCTTGATTTCGCCCGGGCCCGCGATGAAATTAACCCTCTTGTGCGTCCCATCGCAATAGGGCTTGTTCGAAGAGTTTCCACACCTGCAGAGGGCGGTGAAGACCTTCCCGTCGACGAACACGACGTTCGGGCCGTTCTCGGTTGCTTTGATTTCGACCTGGGTCACTTTACTTTCTAAAGCCGCTGTAGAAATGCAAGTTATAAAGTCCAGCTTTCATTCGGGTAACTTGCTTACGCTATGGGGGCCAAGCTGAAACGGAGGCAAGAGAAGGACCTCCTCTCCACATTCACCGATGGAGGCGCCAGTTCCGGGCCTGCCCGGGCAAGGGATAGGTGGGACTGCCCGACCGCAGGAGCGATCTGGACGATGGTGACGGAGCCGAAGCTCCTCGTCGTGCGTTACCTTTCCAACGGCCCGAAGGGGTTCAACGAGCTGATGCGCGCGTCCGGAATCAACTCGAAGACACTCTCCTCCACTCTAAAGTTCCTAGAGGGAAAGGACGTCGTGGTCAGGCGAGTGCTGAGCACCAGGCCGTTCTCCGTCCAGTACTCGCTCTCTGCGTCGGGAGAGGAGCTCAGGCCCGTCCTGGAGGCGCTCGGCAGGTGGGGCGAGAAATGGCTCCCGGGATCCAGAACCTGGGGCTTCGCCACAACAAAGACGATGGAAAGTCGGTGAAGGCCTAACGCGCGGATGAAATGCCCTGGCGGAGGCGCAATGAACCCGCTACATGGCGAAGCCCTTCTACTTCATTTTTCGCAAAGCGTAGCAGAGCTCATCGAGTTTCAATCTGCGATAACGGGTGAACCCGGTGCATGGCTCAGCCGGTGATCATAGGGAACTGATAGGTGTACGTGGTGTAGTTCCAGTTCTCCTTCAAGACCTGCCATTGTCCTCCGGCGTAGTTCCAGCCTTGGGTCACGTTGGCTGCCATCCTGAAACCTCCTTGGACTAAACTGTTCCCCACCATGCTCAGAGAGAACGTGACATTCTCGACGGATGGGCCTAATGTCTCTTGGCTGTAGTTCGTAATGTTCGCGGAAAGAGCTGTGTCTTTTCCCAGCGTCGCGCCATACAGAATCTCGATGTCTCCTCGGCCCATGTACGTCCCTGCAAGGCCCGGAATATCGCCCGTCCACGTGATGTTGGCCCTTGGGGCGTACATGCTCGCAAGCGAATTGACATCGCGTGACTGGAGGTCGTAGACCCACTCATAGACCGAAGGCATGACAGGTGGTTGAAGCGTAACAGTCGAGGTCTCCGTTTGCGTGCTCGTCGACGTTATCATGGTCTTCGAGGTCGACTCATAAAGTGTGGTCGATGCCAACACAATGGTGAGAGCCACGAAGAGTCCTAACAATGCGGTTCTGACGTTCATCCCATTTGCTTTTGCAGTTAGGGGTGCCCTTGAAGCTTTGGATGCTTTGTTCCATCTGCCCCCGGTGAATTCAACGCGGCAACCCACGTCTTAAATCCGAGAAGGAAAACATGATTTGAACACAGTCATGACAATCAACGTCGGTGGCTCAAGGCACCTCGGAATCCTTGCCTACGGTTCACTGATTACGTCTCCCGGACCGGAAATCGCGTCAGTAACGGTTGAACGCATAAAAAATGTAGAGACCCCGTTCAAGGTGGAATTTGCCCGAAAAAGCAAGACCAGGGGATATGCCCCAACCTTGATTCCGGTCGGCAGCGGAGGCGCCAGAGTCAAGGCAGAGATCCTGGTCATAAGAGATGGCTTCGCCCCGGATTTGGCGGCGGACATGCTCTGGCGAAGAGAGACGCATCAGACCGGTCGCCAGAAATATCGTCGCCCGGAAGTCATCGACCGTAACGACGTCATCGTAGAAACAATTCATGACCTCTCAGGGGTTCGAACTGTGCTGTACACCAAAATCGGACAAAACATAGATCGGCTCTCGGCCAAAACCCTGGCTGAATTGGCCGTTAATAGCGTGCGTACGACGTCCCGTGGAAATGATGGAATCACGTACTTGATGGACGCCAAGAAAAGCGGGATTGAAACTCCGTTGATGAGAAATTACGAGTCAGAAATTCTGCTGCAGACGAGAACCAAGACCCTAGGAGGCGCCTTGAACCAACTCAGGTCTAGAAATGCGTAGTGCCGCGGCGGGGGCACAATTAACCCTAAGCACAAGGCGGGGCGCTTAAATACGAGGCTGTGGGAATATAAGTGGGATTCACGTTGAATGAGGCGACGATGGACTCGAAGGGGAGGATAGTGATCCCCGAAGACGTTCGCAAGGAGCTCGGATTGAATGAGGGCAGCAGAATCAGGGTCAGGCTCGAGAAGAGCGGTGGTAGCGGCGGTTCGGCGGTCATCTTGACGAAGAGCATCGGACCCGACGAGTTCATCAAACGAACAGAGGGCATGCTGAAGAAGGAGAGCCGCGCCAAAGCCACGGACCCGCTCCGGCTCAAGGAAATCTGGGGAGGGACCTGATTGATCTACGTCGACTCGAACTACTGGATATACTGGTTGGATTCGCGGCTCCCGGAGCACGGGCACGTGATGAAGACGATGCGGAGCGCAATCCGGGAAGGAATCGCCATGAACTACGTGACGCTTCTCGAGGTCGCCCATTACCTAAGGTCTCTTCCCAAGCAGGAGTTCGCCGAGCTGACCGGCGCCATCCTCAACCTCTCTACGCTCACCCTCTTCAGCCTGGACGGCCGTGTCGCGGACCATGCCCTCGGGATGGTGCCGGAGTACGCGGGGGACGGCCTAGGAGGCCGTGACTGCGCTATACTTGCGACGATGAAGCTCTTTGGTGTAAGGAAGATAGCGACGCATGATCGGGCGTTCGCGGCCATCGAGGGAATCGAGGTCGTCGACGCGATACCGAGAAGAGGCTCCTAGATCCACGCGTCTGAAGCGGCCACCTACTGCTCGACGCGAGTGAAATGCCCCGGCGGAGGCGCATTTGCTATTAAATAAGAGGCCGGCCTCAAGAGACAATGACGAAGATGACCGAGAAGATTCCCGGTTGGGTAGAGAGGCTACTCATCCCCACCCTGGAATCGAAAGTCCGCAGCATCGTGAGCGAGGAGGTCGGGCATCTTGAGAAAGTCTTGGATGCGCGCTTCGACGGCGTTCAATCTGAGATAAGACGCGTCGATGAGAGGATTGGTTCCCTGGAGAAGCGGTTTCCCGAAGTGCAGGAAATCGCGGAGATCAAGGCAAGGCTCAGCCAGGTCGAAAGCAAAGTCTCTTCTCGATAGCGCTTCCAGCACGCGTCATCATTCTTCCAAAGGTTCACGAGCCCCGGCGGAGGCCAATGAACCTGACCATTCGGCGGGAGCTGGAACTGTGTACCGAATGGGGTAAGAATAGGCTGCTCGTTAGGGCGGCTTGAACTTGAGAAGGAAAGGGGCCCTGGTCGCTCTGTTTGCGCTCGTTGCCCTTGCCGCTCTCGGGTGCTTCCTGATGTATGTCGTTGGCGAGGCAATGCTCGCCGATTCGGTGCCGTCCTTCTTCTCGCCCTTCATGCTCGCCGGCGCCATCTGCTTGCTCGCGGCTGCGTATTCTGGGGTGGTTCTGCTGAAAGTCAACGACGCAAGGCCGTGGAAGAAATTGACGATGGTGACCTCGCTGGGGATCTTGATTACGGTTCTTGCCCCTTTCATCCCGTTCCCAGTGGGCTGCAACCTGCAGACGTGGTTCAACCATACCAACGTGTCGCATGGTTGCCCTGCGAGTCCCATCGGGGCGTGGTCAACCATTTGGCCAAACGTCCTGCTCCTAGACATCGGCCTGGCGTTCGCCTCGATGGGCTTGGCTTCGGCGAAGCCCGAACGGTCGCCGGTCGTGGGTGCGGGCATGGGGCTCATGATGGGAGGGTTCGTCCTCATAGCGTTCGGGTCCTCCTTCAGTTACATGACGATGTGCCCGGCGAACGGCTGCCCTCCACTGACGTCAGCGGGGTGGTGGTCCTTGTTCTGGCCAAACATACTGGCGAAAATCATCGGGGCGGGCCAAATATTCGTCGGCAGCATGGCTTGCTTCATTGCTCTGCACAGACAGAGAGCCGCCTTGTCACCGGCTTTCACGATTCCCGTTTCAGGAGGACCCACGGCGGCGGCGCGGTGAACACTATGTGGCCTTATAGCTCGGGCCGGAGAATGTGATCTTGAGCATCCTTGGCCAACATGAAATTCACCAAGCATGCCACGGAGAAGTTGGCCTGCTCCTGACCTTCGGCTTTACGCTAACCCAAGATCGGGTAACAGGCACATTCACCGCGCCTACAAATCGAGCCACCAATCCTTCCTGGACTCATTGAAGCGGCTGCCCTCTTTGACAATCTCCTCGATAGTGTAAGACCTGCCCACATACGACCTCGTCCTCTCCTCGGAGAACAGGACAGCGAGCTTTTCGGCGATGGCGCCCTTCAGTGAGGCCTCAGTGAAATCCTTCAATCTGAGCTCGACGGAAGATTTTCTCCCGCCGAAGCTGAAGTAGACGCGGACCCCGTCGTCGCCGTAGCGACAGCTCACAGACCGGGTCCGAGTGATCCTTACCTGAGATTTTGAATTTCTCTTTCTGGTCGACTTCAACTACGTCATTAAAATCATGCTGGATTCAGGACTCTAGGATAAAACCCCGGTGAACCTTTCGTCCACTCGGCCCAAATCTTGCAGAAGCTATCTCATGGGCGCTAATATGCGCCTAGCTGATAACTGTCCGAAAGACCCTGAAGATCTACGAAGCGTTGGCGGAGATAAAGACCCTCGAGGCGCTCGCCGAGGAGCTCTCGAAGTTCCGAGAGTCGAGTCTCCTCTATGACGCCGACTCTGAACCCGATTTCAAGTACGACGAACTGTCAGGCCAGATAGACAAGACCCTGGAAAGGAAGACCGAGCTCAAGGTCGCTGTCCAGTCCGCCAATTTGTCGAACAAGGTCAGAGTGGGCAACGCCGACGTGACTATCGCAAGGGCGATTCTCGACCTGAGCATCATCCGAGCAAAGCTCACCTACATTTCGAACATGCTGAATGTCGAGCGGGGAAGAGGACGCCTTTTCGGCGATGAACGCAGGTCGAGGGACGAAATACCTCAGAAGAGGCAAAAGTCCAAGGCAGAACTCCTCGAGGTCCAGACAAAATACAGGAAGGAACGCAATGCCCTGGACGCGGCAATTCAGGAGGCTAACCACAGGATCGAGATTGCGGCCTAGGAGAGCCGGCATAGGGTGTCTTGGAGGCTGAAAAGGACAGCCGAGGAACACATCGTCAGCTGGGAACTGAAAACATCCGGATTCACAGCTCAAAGGTCACGACTCAGCCCTTCCGAGAGGAAGCTCACAGCTCAGGAATCACAGATTTTTTCCAGAGCCATCCTTGAGCGGCCTGAGAGCGCTACTAGCCGTCCCTAAGAGCCGCATCTCCCTCCCGGATTCATCGCATGTGGCATGGTGTGGATGAAATGCCCCGGCGGAGGCGCAATGACACCGACGAAAGATTACGACGTTTTGATGAGCCCGCTTCCCTTCGCCTAGGCCAACTTGCGCAGCTTCTCCTTTAGGTCGATTGTCAGCTCCAGGGTCATAGCTTCTCTCACGAAGGCCTCAGGCGAGCGCCTGAACGCAACGACGGCCCTCGTCTCTAGGCTACTTTCGATTCTTTCAAGGATCTTGAGTAGCTGTTCCCGACTCTCTCCCAACCCTTCACCACCCTTCCTGTCCACTCGTCGAGGAGCTTCGGGTCGCTCAGAATCTCTTCAACCTGATGGTCACGTCTGGGGAACCTTCCGGAGTCATTGCAAGGTCTTCTCCTCGTCGCATCTACATAAAGAGTGGCCAGGAGGATTTACCGACCAATGTCGCGCTTGGCTCGAGACGCTAAGGCGGGGAGGCGCAATGAACCCGTTATGCACGGCGAGAATGCTAACACGCCGTTCTTGGCCGCCCGCGCCGGGGTGAGCACCTTCCCGATGTGTCTCTTGCTCTGGTAGTCTTCCGGCTATGTTATCAAGAAATTACTTCACCCCCTGCTGAAGACGGGTAGACTAGGCCGATTTTGGAGGAGCATATACGAGAGGTACAGGCATGGTAAGCTCGCGGAGGGACAGGTCGAGTGGCTCGTCAG
>Ga0307374_10008674_pt1 | contig 15129 bp, 12 predicted proteins | sample OX3MG_FD_202532 | JGI IMG/M metagenome (GOLD analysis project Ga0307374, IMG submission 202532) | Soil microbial communities from Risofladan, Vaasa, Finland - OX-3 | ecosystem: Environmental > Terrestrial > Soil > Coastal area > Acid sulfate soil | place: Finland: Risofladan, Vaasa | collected... | reverse complement strand
AGACGATCAATTTCCGTAATGTCAACGCCCAGCCCGACGATCACTTCGTCCTCACTTCGCTAGGAACGCCCGCAATAGCGTGGATACTGCGCGAGCAGCGCGCTCATTTTGTGAACAGCGCGATGCCGCGTTGCGGCTCGCTTCGAGTGTGCATTATACCTATAATCGGAAACGTTCGCGGAAGTCGGAGCGCTGAAATAGTTATGAAGAGTCCGAAGAAAAAACTTGCCGGCAAGCACGCTCGAGTGCGAGCAGCAAAGTCGCACTGGCAATTGCGTAAGGCTGGCCGACTGCGAATTTTGCAGTGTCGGCGATTCAGTCAATTCAAATGGCTCATTCACGGCTTCAGCACCAGGCCCGGCGGCGTGAGTGAGTTGAAAAGTTCGCCGCTTGGCCGCTCGAAAAGGGAGAGAGTGCTGAATGTGGGCTTTACGGACTGGGATAGTCGCGATCGGGTTGAAACGAACCGCCGTCTCTTTCAAAAAGCGCTTGGGCATAGCGACTCGTGCTTAGTCACGCTTCGACAAGTTCACTCTGATGTTCTGCGCGTAATTCGAGAACCGCTTCCCGAAGCGTCAACTGGGGATGCGCTCGCGACCCGAGCGCGGGATTTGCTTCTGGGCGTTCAAACGGCGGATTGCATTCCGATTTTGCTTGTCGATCCTCGCCATCGCGCAGTTGCCGCCATCCATGCAGGATGGCGCGGTACTCTCGCGCGTATTGCGGCGAAAACTGTGGGCCGCATGGCGATGGAGTTCGGGACGCGGCCAAAGGATCTTCTTGCCGCCATGGGGCCGGGGATTGGCCGTTGTTGTTACGAAGTGGGGCCTGATGTTGTTAAGGAGTTTGCCGCGCAATTTCCCGACGCAGGGGAATGGTTTGACGGTCCATTCGTCGCCCTCGCATCGGGCGAAGATCCAAATCCCTTGCCGTGGCTTACCATGATGCCTCCCGGACACCAGCCGGCTCCGGTTCGATGTCATCTGGATTTGTACGCCGCGAATTCGGCGATCCTGGCCGACGCCGGCATGCAACGCAAGAATATTTTTGCCGCTGATCTTTGCACATCATGCCGCACAGATTTGCTTTTCAGCTATCGACGTGAGGGCGTTACAGGCCGGATGATGGCGGTAATTGGTTTAGTCTAAGCTTAGCGGGACGCAGAAGAAAGTGTCTGCGGAGGAACGATCCGCGAAGATTCGAGCAATGCCAGTTGCCCGCAGGCGGCCATCACATCCTGTCCGCGCGAATAGCGCACAAAAACCAGGTAGCCCTTGTCCGCGAGGATTTTGCGAAAGGCTTCGACGCGCGCAGCGTTCGGCGGATGGTAGGGCAATTCCCCGGGATTCCACGGAATCAAGTTTATCTTGGCGCGCAAATTGGCGATCAACTTCGCGACCTGCCGCGCATCCTCCGGATGGTCGTTGTATCCGCCCAACAAAACGTACTCAAATGTCAGGTGCTCCCAAGGACGCAAGGGATAGTTCCGGCACGCGTCCAGCAGGTCTTTTAAAGGATACTTGCGATTGATCGGCATGATCGCATTGCGCTGTTCGTCGTTCGACGCATTCAGAGAAATGGCCAGCTTCGGGCGGACAGGCTCTCTTGCCAGTTTCTCGATACCGGGAATAATACCGCTGGTCGACAAAGTCACGTGCTTCGGCGAGATTGCCAGCCCTTTCGGGTCCAGCAGAATTCTGACCGCAGTCATCACTGCGTCATAATTAAGCAATGGCTCGCCCTGGCCCATGAGCACAACGTTCGTTTGCGGCTTCAGCGCAGCGCGGTTGTCTTCGAGGGCCACTATCACCTGGCCGATAATTTCGGCGGCACTTAAATTGCGCACCAGTCCCAGAGTCGCCGTCAGGCAGAACTGGCAATTTACCGCGCAGCCCGCCTGGGTCGAGATGCAAACGGTTTGGCGTTTCTCCTCGGGCATGAAAACTGTTTCGATGGTGGCGGCATCCATTCGACCGGCAGAGGTGAGCCCCAAGACGTAACGCACCGTGCCATCGCTCGAGTGGTGGCGGCGAGCAATCTCCGGCAAGGAAAGGTTGGCGACTGTGCCGAGGCGGCGGCGCAATTCCAAAGACAGGTTCGATATTTCGTCGATTGTGCGCAATCGTTCGGCATACAAGGCGTGATAAATTTGCGCGGCCCGATAGGGCGGTTCGCCGAGCGACACAATAAAATCGCGCAGCTCATCAGCCGATTTGCCAAGAAGGCCAAAGGAATCATTTCCCGGTGCGATATTGGAATCGAAGGAGATCACGGCTTGTTCTCTTCCGACAATTATAACACGCTCGCCGCGCAAGATTTTTCGGCCGGGAGGGCCAATTCCGGCGCTATACTTTGCGTCCCAAGGACATAAGGGTTCGCGAAGGAGGTTTCATGGGGCAACTTCTTGCGATCGACGATTGGGTCAACCAATTGTCTGAGATTCGTCAGCAAGAATTCACAATTCCTCGCATTGAGCAATACATCCAAGATACGTGGATTCGCCCGGAGACTCTCGAACCTTATCTCTACTACGCGAAGAGCTATTACACGCGGAATCTGATTTTCAAGTGTGAACTTTTTGAAATCATTGCGATCTGTTGGGAGAAGGGACAATTTAGCGCTGTCCACAATCATCGCGACCAGAATTGCTGGATGGCCGTTCCCATAGGAAAGTTGCGCGTGCAGAATTTTCGTGTGGACGGTCGTGATCCGGCGAAAGGCACGTGCCGTTTGATAGCCAGCGATGCTTACGATATGGATCCCCGCCATCCCGGGACGGTTCGGCCGGAACAGCCGGTTCATCAAGTTCTCAATCTTCCCGAATTTAATCAGCGGGCAACCAGCATCCACATTTATTCCTATCCGTATGCGAGTTGCGAAATGTATTCGGTCGACAGAGGAACGTACTCCGATGTGCCCCTTCATTACACCAGTGAATATGGGAAGTTGAGTCCGGGCGAAAAGCTTTTCTAGTAGCGCATGTGTCCTCGCTCGCGGTCCCTGGCGGAAATCTGCCAAACTGTTTTGGGGAAGTATGACTTTATTTTTGTTCGTGCAAGAATAGGAGTTTGATGAACACCGGAAATCGCAAAGTCGAGGAAACAACACTGGCCAACGGCCTGGTAGTCGTCACGGAACCGATGGAGCATGTGCGTTCGGTGTCTGTGGGCATTTGGATTCGCAGCGGCTCGCGACGCGAGGCCGCTGAATTCAATGGTATTTCGCATTTCATTGAGCACATGGTTTTCAAAGGCACGGCCCGGCGCAAGGCTGAGGATATCGCTCGCGAAGTGGACCGCGTGGGCGGGATGGTTGACGCATTCACCGCCAAGGAGATGGTTTGCTTCAATACGAGGGTCCTTGATGAGCATCTCGAAATCGCGTTCGACGTCCTGGCGGATATGATGCTCCATCCGCAATTTCCCGTCGAAGAAATCAGCCGTGAGATATCAGTGGTGCTCGAAGAGATCCGCATGGTTGAGGACAGTCCCGAGGACCTCGTGCATGAAATGTTTTCGAAGAACCTGTGGGGCTGCCACCCGCTGGGCAGGCCGATTCTGGGAACGACTGAGAGTGTGTCACGGTTTGACCGCGATACGCTTAACGACTGGTTTCGCCGTTGGTACGTTCCAAACAACATAGTGATTACTGCGGCCGGCAATGTTTCTCATCAACGGCTCCTGGACTTGATCATCCCGCGCTTTGGCGAGTGCGTACCCGGTAAAAGCAGTGATTCCGATACACCTCCTCTGCCGCGCGCGGAGCTCGCGTCGCGCTCCAAGGCAGAGTTGGAGCAAGTTCATCTTTGCCTGGGCGTGCCCGCTTATTCGATGATGGATTCACGACGCTACGCCGTCTCCGTGCTAAGCAATTTGCTCGGGAGCGGAATGTCCTCGCGTCTTTTTCAGAACATCCGCGAAAAGCAGGGACTCGCCTACGCCGTCTTCAGCGAAACGAATCACTACCGGGACGCCGGAATGCTGACCATCTATGCAGGAACCAGCCTTGAAACGGTGGAGCAATTGATCCGCTCGGTGATGAGTGAGTTGCGGGACTTGAAAGAAAAACCCGTGACGGAGGAGGAACTGCGCCGCTCGAAGGCAAACCTGAAAGGCGCAACATTGCTCTCTCTGGAATCGACCGGCTCGCGCATGAGCGACCTCGCGCGTCAATATCTCTATTTCGGACGGTATCTGTCGCCGGAGGATCGCATTGCAGCAGTCGAAGCCATCACGCAAGAAGAAATCCGGCAAGTAGCCAATGACCTGTTCCAACCCAGCCGGATTGCCGCGTCACTCGTTGGCAGCCTCCACGACTTTGCCCTGACGTCCGCTCATCTCTCTTGCTGAATCGAACTCACGGGACAGGCTTCCACAATGATCTTCTTGCAACTTCATGCTGCATTCCATTGACGTAGCTCCGCAGGTTTGCCATCATGCACGCAAGCCGCTACAACGCTTCAGGCGGCAGCGAGGGCGCATCAGCTTCCGAGTTTCCATTTTGGCGTCGGGCAGTTCAGGCAACGCTACGTTGCTCGAAACGGAGCATACTTGCCTTTTGGTGGATGCAGGGCTGGGACGCAAGGAAACGCTTCGGCGCCTGGCAGCGCTGGGAAAAACTCCGGAACGAATTGACGGCATCCTCATTTCACACGAGCATACCGACCACTCGAGCGGTTTGCCGCAGCTTCTGAATCATTGGCGCGCTACCGCATACCTGACGGAGTCTACCTGCCGGGAAATTGTTCGCTCCCTTCCCGAAGCAACCTGCAAAAAGATGGAGCGCATCGAGCACATCTGTGCAGGAGAACGATTCACCATAGGCGACATCGAAATTTCCCCGTTCTCCGTTCCACATGATGCCGCCGATCCTGTTGGGTACTCATTTCGCACTAATGGAACGAAAGTAGCCATCGTCACCGACCTCGGCTATTTGCCGGAGCTTGTGAAATACCACTTGCGCGAAGCGGATTGCCTGATCCTGGAGTCGAATCACGATCTGGAAATGCTGAAGGTGGGTCCTTATCCGTGGTATATCAAGCAAAGGGTAATGAGTCGCACCGGCCACCTTTCGAACCACATTGTCAGCGAGTACTTGGCCGACCCGGAGGGGTTCGACGGTCGGGCACGGTTTCTCATCCTTGCGCACGTTTCCGAGACCAACAACAATCCTGATCTGGTCCACCTATCAGCCGTCGAAGCCCTCAATCGCCGTCCTCTCGAGGCTGCCTTCCGGGGAGAGCTTATGATTGCCTCCCAGACCACGCCCATCGGCCCGCTAAATTTGTAGTATCAATGACTTGCATCCCTCCAGTCCGGTCCTAGTGCATAGAAAAATTTACGTGCATCGTGAAAATTGTCCCTTAGATTCGATAGGAAAACACCTTAGAACCTGCGACATAAAGGCTTGATACTAGTACTCTTAAATTTTGGGTTTTTGGACGGCAAGCCATGTGCTATCAAGCTACGGGGTTTGGGGAAGAAACGTAAGCTGGGCCATCGGCAACGATTTGCGGTTTCTCTATTTTCACGCTCTGGTTCGTATTTCTCGTGATCTTGAGTCGAGCAGCTTCTGACCCACCCACCTGATTTCATCGTCCATTTCGGTACCACGGGGGGCGGTCATTCTAACGAAGGATCGTAAGGTTGGCCGATTTTTCGGTGCCAAGGGATTCAAAAAAAACGAGCCTGTTTGCTCACCGTCTCCGGATGTCCTGGTTTTCTCCGAGCGTCGCACCGGGGCGTCGCGATTCGAGGTTGAGCTCAATGGAGATCACGAAGCATCCATAGACCGGGCTGCAAGCCTGCTGGCAATGGGCTGCATGGCTCGCGGCGAGTTACCTTCCGATTACACGATATGGGTCCGGGCGGACGGCAACTTGATTGAGCGAGTCACGAAGCAGGCAGAAGAATTGCTGCGTCTCGGCCGAAGCTTGTCATGCTCAATTCCGCTGAGTCCTCGCGAGGGCGAAGTTCTGAAAGAACTGATGCGCAATCGGGTCAACAAGGAGATTGCTGATCGCCTCTGTATTTCGGTTCGCACGGTCAAGTTTCACGTGTCTTCTCTGCTGGCTAAATTCGGGGTAGGAAACCGGTGGGACTTGATCCAAAAAGCTCAGCGGATGCTTGGAACGCGGGAGCTACCCGATGATCTTCCGGGCGCCCCGGTTCAAAATTCCGCCGATCAACCCGCCATTGACACGCGACCTACGCGAAATACCTGGCCGGCCCGAAAGAAGGAAGAACGGGTTGTAGCATTTCGCGAACAGCGGCTGCGCCCGGCTTAGAATTCGATTCCACATTCTCACCATCTGCGTCGAAGCGCTTTAATAACGTCGATGCGTGACCCCGCAGCGAGCGCAAGCCTCGCCATTCATGGCAGGCAGGAGGCAGGCAGGGTAAGCGATTGCTTTTGGGCGCTTTTGTTGTATCATCAAGACTCCTTAATCGGACTATGGGCGGGCAGCCCAAAAGTGAAGCCTCTTCGTTTTCCTCCGCTGAAGTAAGGCGGCTGTGGGAGGAACCCACCGAAGCGATCTCGCAAAAACCAAGCGAGACGCCGTAGGAATCCCCGCCATTTATGGCGCGGGAGGATGTCAATAACTTCAGTTATTATCCTACGGACGTTTCGGGCTTCCCAAGAGCGAATAGCAGTTTCATAGACTTTGGCGATTTCCCATCCCCTCGTTAGATCGGGAGTACAAGGATTCAGGAGACGAAGGATTGATTCCACGATACACGCGGCCGGAAATGGGCCGGATTTGGAGCGAAGAAAACAGGTTTCAGAAGTGGCTGGAAGTCGAGTTGGCCGCTGCCGACACGCTCGCCGACGCCGGCGTTGTACCCGCTGCGGCCGCCGCGCGTCTCCGGGAGAAATCGAGCATCGACGTAGCGCGCATTTCCGAGATTGAGTCTCGCGTGCGCCATGACGTGATCGCCTTCACCGTGGCCGTCGGCGAAACGGTTGGGGATCCCGAAGCTGCCCGCTGGCTGCATTACGGCCTGACATCGAACGACGTCGTGGACACGGCGCAAGCACTACTTGTGCGCGAAGCCTCCGCGTTGATTGAACGCGGCATGGAGCGTTTCGGCGAAATCCTCGAGCGACGCGCTTGGGAATTCAAAGATGTTCCGCAAATTGGCCGCACGCACGGTGTTCATGCAGAGCCCATCACGTTCGGATTGAAGATCGCCAATTGGTATGACGAAAACCGCCGTGATTTAGCGCGTTTTCGCGAGGCCCGCAAGGAAATGGCCGTTGGCAAAATCGCGGGCGCAGTCGGCACGTGCGCGCATCTGGGACCTGAAATCGAACAGAAAATTTGCCGGCGCCTGGGTTTGGGTGTCGCGCCCATTTCATCCCAAGTGATCGAACGCGATCGCCATGCGCATTATCTGGCAACGCTCGCAATCGTCGCGGCGTCGCTCGAGCGCATCGCACTCGAAATTCGTCATCTTCAGCGGACCGAAGTGCGCGAAGCGGAAGAGCCGTTCGGCGGGGGCCAGCGCGGCAGCTCCGCGATGCCGCACAAGCGTAACCCCGTCGGCTGCGAACAGATTTGCGGCTTGGCGCGCGTGGCGCGGGCGAACTCCGTGGCGGCAATGGAAAACATTGCGTTATGGCATGAACGCGATATTTCGCACAGCTCCGTCGAACGCGTGATTCTACCCGACTCCACGATCCTGGTGGACTATATGTTGAACCGCATGTCTGAAATTGTCGGCAATATGAAAGTGTTTCCGCAGCGCATGCGGCGCAATCTGGATTCAACGCAGGGGCTCATTTTTTCCGGCCAGCTGCTTCAGGATTTGGTCGAACACGGCGCGCCCCGCGAAGACGCGTATCAGTGGGTGCAAGCGCATGCCATGGCCGCGTGGGAATCGGAATCGAGTTTCCGGGACCGCGTGGCGGCAGATCCCAACATCACGAAAATCCTCGACGCGAAAGCCCTGGCAGAAACCTTTGACCTGGGCCGTCAATTGAAATCCGTCGATGCTATTTTTGCCAGGGTTTTCGGAAAGAAATCTTCGGCAGCGCCGAACTGAAACCTTTGCAATGATCCGACGCACCGTGTCGAAATCTGAATGAGGGTGTGCTAGACGCGCTGGATATAGCGGCCTTCGGACGTATCCACTTTCACTTTGTCGCCATTGTTCACGAAAGGGGGTACGTTGATCACCAGACCGGTTTCGAGCGTGGCGGGCTTGCCTACCGCGCTTGCCGTTGCCTTCTGCACCGTAGGTTCGGTCGCTGTCACGGTCAGGTCCACTGTGTCAGGCAGCAAAACTCCCATCGGCTTCCCTTCGTAAAACTCGATCTTCACTTGCAAGTTCGGGATCAGATAATCCACCACATCGCCCAGAAGTTCCTTGTCCAGAGAGAGCTGTTCGTACGTTTGCGAATTCATGAAGTGATAGCCCGACGTGTCGCCATAGAGAAATTCGAATTCCATCTCGTCCATGATGGCGCGTTCGATGAATTCTTCCGCGCGAAACCGGTAATCGACGATCGAGCCGGTGCGCAGGCTGCGCATTTTCGTTTGCATTGAGCCACGTTTGTTTCCCGGCGTCCTGTGCTCGACGCTGAAAACAGTGTAAAGGTCGCCCTGGTGCTGAATAATCATGCCGGGGCGCAGTTGCGTCGCTTTCACCATCGGTTGCTCCTGATTCGTTTATGGGATTCTTCTGCAGGCGAATGTTCCGGCAGGTTGTCCCGTCGCTGGTCGTTCGTTGAGACTCAATTATAGCGGGCCGCGTAGCAAACGGTCAACGCGGGTCTCATGCTAGTTCGTGCGCAGTAACGAGATTACGCAGAGATTAGAAGCCGGGGATACTCGAGGCAGCAGGGCGAATTTCCGCTGCATCAGGGGCGCGTCCGAGCCGAAATCGCTCCAGCAAGCCTTGTCCGAGCGACATCAGTCCCGTGTACAAATAACCCCACACGAAAAGCAGCAAAAAGGGAATGGTGACGTAATTCTCGTTTTGGATGGCGTAAACGATCGTTGCCGCGAAATACAATCCGAGGAACACTTCCGCATACGGCACCCAGCCCACGCGATTGCGATATCTCCGCTTGAGCGGCACACCGCGCTGCTGGCCTTCGATGCGGTATTTTGGGGTGCGCACAAATTCCGATTGCTTCCCGAGCAGTGCTTCCATAACGGCCACGGCGTTGCGCACCGAAAGTCCGATTCCGATGGCCATCACAAACGGCAGATAAAAAATCGCGCGCCACCATGTCTTCGGATACAGGACGCGCTGCGACGCCAAATAGAAGCTCGAAATCGAACACGTGGACGCGAGAAACAGCGGCAAATCGATCAGGCACATCTGAAACCATCCCTGATAGAAGCGCACAATCATCGCGGGCAGCAAAATCACGGAGAGCAGCACCATCAGCGGATAGCTGATGTTGGCGGTGAGGTGAAAACATGCTTCCGCTTTCACGTATCCGGGTTCGTCCGACCGCAAGACGCGCGGCAGGATCTTTATCGCCGTTTGCATCAGACCCTTCGCCCACCGCGCCTGTTGCGATTTGAAGGCGTTCATTTCCACGGGGAGTTCCGACGGACAATCGACGTCGGGTAAGTAAAGGAAATGCCAGCCGCGCAGTTGCGCGCGATAGGAAAGGTCGGTGTCTTCCGTCAGCGTGTCGTGCTGCCATCCTCCGGCGTCTTCAATTGCCGTGCGACGCCAGACGCCAGCCGTTCCGTTGAAGTTAAAAAACGAGCCACGACGGGAGCGCGCGCCGTGCTCGATCACGAAATGCCCATCGAGAAGAATCGCCTCCGCCTCCGTGAGCGCCGAATAATTGCGATTGATGTAACTCCAGCGCGTTTGCACCATTCCGAGTTTCGCATCGGCAAAATAAGGAACCGTGCACTTCAAGAAGTCTGCAGGCGGCAAAAAATCCGCATCAAAAATGGCGACCAACTCGCCCTTCGCCGATTTCAGCCCTTCGTGCAGCGCCCCAGCCTTGTAGCCTTCGCGATTGTCGCGATGCATATACGTGATGGGGATGCCCAGTTGCTGATGGCGCTCGACGCACGCGCGCGCCACCTGCTGCGTTTCGTCGGTGGAATCGTCGAGGAGCTGAATGTCCAACAGCTCGTGCGGATAATCGAACTGCGCGATACTGTCGACTAGCCGCTCGACCACGTAGCGTTCGTTGTAGATGGGAAGCTGTATGGTAACCTTGGGCCATTCGCGTACCGGCGGCGGCGGGCCCGGCACGTTATGGCGGTAATGATAAAAATTGTAAACCAGGACGTAGCGGTAGATTCCATACGCGGCCAGAATTCCCAGCACGAGGAAGTAGGGAATCATCATGAGCAGGTCAAAGGCGTTCGGTTGGTAGATGCCGCTGAAAGTGCGATTGGTGAGCTTGCGCAGATAGTCCGTCACCGGATTGGTCGCTACGGCAATCGTCATCGCCAACAGGGAATGAAAGTCCACTTCGTCTTCACCCTCGCATGAGCATTCGCGCGGAAGCCAGGGAGCGAGAGAGTGCCGCAACTTCGCGCCGCTCGCAAACCGCCGTCGCTGTGGCGGGACTCATCGTCCTGGAAATCCTGTTCGTCATTCTGTATCACTTCGGCAATCTGGAAGCTCACGTCATCGAAACAATCGCCACCGGCCTGGGCGCCGGCGTCGTTTACTTTGTGATCCTCTACGCCCTGGAACACTTACCCGATCGTCGAGCAACGCTCTGGGTAATTCTCCTCGGCGCAGTGCTGTTCCGCCTCACGCTGCTGCCACTTATGCCGAGCCTTTCGAGCGACCCCTACCGTTACCACTGGGACGGCCAAGTTCAGCTCGCCGGGTATAACCCTTATCTGGTCCAGCCCGACACTCTGAAGATTGGCGCTCGCGAGACGCCCTTAGGACATCGGTTGTCGGCCCACGATATGCCCAATATTTATCCGCCGCTCGCCGAACTCGTCTTCCGCGTCGCGGCCAGATTTTTGCCAGGCAACATCGCGTTCAAGTTCCCATTTTTCCTGGCGGACCTGGTGACCGTTTTTCTTCTGGCGGTTTGCTTGCGGTCGAGCCCTCAAAGGAACTTCCGTCTAGCGATTTACGCCTGGAATCCGCTGGTGGTGGTCGAATTTGCGGGCACCGCCCACAGCGATTGTTTGGCCTTAGCCGCGCTGGTAGCGGCACTCCTAATTATACGGTCGCGAGCCGGAGTGTCAACGCTTCTGCTTGCCGCAGCGGCCCTGCTGAAGGTCTTCCCAGCGATGCTGTTCCCCACCTGGCTGCGCCGGGCTGGCTGGCCGCGTTCGGCCCGCTCCTGGGCCGCAGCCTTCGCTTCGGTGGCCTTGGCAGGACTGTGCTTTTGGCCTTATCGGTCAGCTTGGGCGCAGATACCCTCAACGTTGGCCTATTTCGGCGCGCACTTCCAGAATAACAATGCCAGCTTGTTCTCGGTCCTGAAGGCTTTCAGCGGTTCGGCGGATTGGGCTTCGGGAATCGGCGTGGGGATTGTTGTCGCGCTTGCGCTGTGGGCAGCCGCGCGGCGTCTCGAACCTGAGCGCGCTGCCTATTTGATCTTCGGCGCCATCCTGATGCTCTCGCCTAACGCCTATTCGTGGTACTTCACCTGGATCATTCCGTTCCTGTGCTTCTTCCCGAACTCGGCATGGCTGCTGCTGACGATACTGCAATTCCTGTCGTACCACACGCTGATCCGCTACGGCATCCTCGGCGAATGGCGCTGGAGCCCGCTGATGATTGGCCTCACCTACCTGCCTTTCTACGCCTGGATCCTGTGGCAGACGGTTCAGTCAAAGGGAACCTCCCTGCGAAAATACACAGAATTGGCCGAGCGACCTGAGGCAATCAGATAGGGGAGAAGCAGCTCGCTCAGACGTTTAAGCTGAGGGTCGATTCCGGGATAAAGTCGGCGGTGCGATTTGCGGCCACCGGCAACGGCATTTTCGAACGGTCGACGGGATTGTAGAGGGTGTCGCGCTCGAAGGGAATGCGGCCCGCAGCGCGAATCAGCCGTTCCAAATCGGCGCGCGTCATGTGCTGAGGAGTGGTTGCGCCCGCGTCGTGATAAATCTTCTCTTCGAGGACCGTGCCGTCGATGTCGTCCGCGCCGAAGCGCAGCGCAATCTGCGCGATTTTCGGCGTCAGCATGATCCAGTAGGCTTTGATGTGATCGAAATTGTCGAGCAGCAGTCGCGAAATGGCGATGGTTTTTAGATCGTCAAATCCAGTTGGCTTTGGCAGATAATCGAGCGCGGTGTTGTCCGGGTGAAAGGCGAGCGGGATGAACGTCTGAAAGCCCTTTGTGCGATCCTGCAAATCGCGCAGCAGCAGTAAATGTTCGACGCGCTCTTCCGACGTTTCGATGTGGCCGTATAGCATGGTGGCATTCGAGCGCAGCCCGACTTCGTGCGCGGTGCGCGCAATATCTAGCCACATGCGCCCGCTCGTTTTGTGGTCGCAAATAATCTTGCGCACGCGCGGATTGAAAATCTCCGCCCCACCGCCCGGCAGCGAATCCACTCCCGCATCTTTCATCGCCAGCAAAGTGTCGCGCACGGAAAGCTTTGAGATGCGCGCATAAAACCCCACTTCGACCATCGTGAACGCCTTCAGGTGCACTTGCGGGAAGCGCTGCTTGAGGCCGCGAATCATGTCGAGATAAAACGAAAACGGCAAATCCGGATGCAGTCCGCCAACGATGTGAAATTCCGTCGTGCCTTCCGCGACGCCCTGCCCCGCGCGCTGCCAGATTTCTTCAAGCGAGTAGGTATACGCGCCGTCGGCGTCTTCATCACGTCCAAAAGCGCATAGCCTGCAATGCGCGCCGCACACATTCGTCGGATTGATGTGCCGGTTGATGTTGTAGTAGCAGAGGTTGCCGTGACGCTTCTCGCGAACATGATTCGCGAGCCATCCAACGGCAAGCAAATCGTTCGATTCATAGAGCGCCAGACCGTCCGCAGCCGAAAGACGTTCGCCAGCGAGCACTTTCGTCGCAATCGGTTCGAGTCGCGTGTCGGTGATGTGAAGTTCAGTGTTCATCGAATGGTCGGATAGCTAAAAGCGCGTTACAACGGTAGCCGCTCCCCAGAACAACAGGAACAATAAACTAATATAGCCATTCACGGCGAAAAACGCAGCATTCATTTTGCTCAAGTCGTTCGGTTTCACAAGGGAATGCTCATAAGCGAGCAGCGCGGCGACCACCGCGATTCCCGCCCATGCCGGCCAGGCGAGCCCAAAGCTCCATGCCAGCCACGCGAGCAGCGCGACCATGGTGACGTGCATGGCGCGAGCTATTGCCAACGCCCGCTTCACGCCGAAGGTTTTCGGAATCGAGTACAGCCCCGCCTGCTTGTCGAATTCAACGTCCTGGCAGGCATAGAGCACGTCGAATCCGCCGACCCACAGCGTTACAGCGGCGCACAGGATCAGCATTCGCCAATCGAGCGAGCCGCGCACGGCGATCCACGCCGCCGCCGGCGACATGCCCAGGCAGAATCCGAGCACAAGATGCGACCACATCGTGAAGCGCTTCGTGTAGGAATAGAGAAACAGAATCGCCAGCGCCAGGGGCGACAATTCGAGCGCAAGCAGGTTGAGCTGCCATGCGGCAATCACCAGCACAGCTGCCGATGCCAGCGTAAATATCCACGCAAAAGCGAGCGACAATTGCCCGGTCGGAAGCGCGCGATTCTGCGTTCGCGGATTCGCCCTGTCGTAGCGAATATCGGCGATGCGGTTCATGGTCATCGCCGCAGAACGCGCACCGACCATCGCGACCACGATCCAGCATAGTTGCCAGATCATAAGTCGCGGCGCGGGCCACGCATCGCGTCCAGCGCGCTCGGCCAGCAGCGCCCCCACCAGCGCGAACGGCAGCGCAAAAACCGAATGCTCGAACTTGATCATTTCGAGCACGGTACGAATTCGGCTCTGAGTCATCGCGCCTGTACCATCGGCAGATCGCGATCAGAACTGCTGGGCGTCATGCTTTCTTGTCTCCGCGCGCGCCGCCTTGCCAGCGATATTGCTCCGCCTGAGGCAGGTCGAGTTGTGCCAGCACGCGGTACACAAACTGTTCGACGATTTCGTCAATTTGCTTTGGCCCGTAATAAAACGCGGGCATCGCCGGCATTACCACAGCACCTGCGTCGTGCGCACGCAGCATGTTTTCAAGGTGAATGCGATTGAGCGGCGTTTCGCGCAAGCAGAGCACGAGCGTGCGGCGCTCTTTCAGGCAAACATCCGCGGCGCGCGTCAACAAATCGTCACTGGTACCAGAAGCGATCGCGCCCAACGCGCCCCCCGAGCACGGGATCACCACCATGCCATCGACGAGCGCGCTTCCCGATGCAATGGCCGCGCCTACGTCGCGATTCGGCAGGAGCTCAATTTTTTTCGCGGCCGTGCCGGTCAGCAAGCCCGGCAGTTTCTTCGGTTCTTGCGCCACGATGCCCAATTCGGTCGCCATCAAGCGCAGGCCCGCGTCGCTCGCCACAAAATAGATGTGCCCAACGCGCGCATCCGCATCCAGTGCACGCAGGACTGTCTGCGCGTAGATAGCGCCGCTCGCGCCCGTCACGCCAATGGTGATGACTTTGCCTTCCGTGTGCGCCATCGATAGGAACCGTGGAATGAGCCGAATTCTCGAGTCTAGACAGCCGCTTCCCGCAAAGTCAAGGCGCTGAAATGCTAGAATGCTCGTTGTTTCGGGACGCCCTATGAATGAATCCGACATTCGGGAATTTTTGGCTGCGGTGAAAAAGGGGCGCATGTCGTCCGAGCAGGCAGTGGCGCGCCTGAAGAATCTTCCCTTTGAGGATCTCGGCTTTGCCAAAATCGACCATCATCGCTCGCTGCGCCAGGGTTATCCCGAAGTGATTTTCGCGCGCGGCAAGTCTCCAAAGCAGGTCGCCGAAATCGTCCGAGGAATGCTCCGCGCGAAGTCCACGCACAACATTTTGATCACGCGCGCCGATGCGAAAACGTACCGCGTGGTGCGACGCACGGCGCGCGGAGCAAAATTCCACGAACTGTCTGGCGCGATAACCATTCACCGGAGCAGTGCGGTCACTGGCAAGGGGCTGATTCTAGTTGTTACCGCGGGTACCAGCGATATTCCGGTCGCCGA
>Ga0307374_10008669_pt1 | contig 15137 bp, 11 predicted proteins | sample OX3MG_FD_202532 | JGI IMG/M metagenome (GOLD analysis project Ga0307374, IMG submission 202532) | Soil microbial communities from Risofladan, Vaasa, Finland - OX-3 | ecosystem: Environmental > Terrestrial > Soil > Coastal area > Acid sulfate soil | place: Finland: Risofladan, Vaasa | collected... | reverse complement strand
GCGCCAAGGTCTCGGGCGGCAGCACGATCACCGTCGATACCTCGGCGGGCGGCCTCGTCACGGGTACGGCCGGGGATGGCCTCGACGTGACCTCCACCGGCAACGGCGTGGTGGGCGTCGCCACCGCGGCGGTCACCGGCTCGGCCGCCGGCGTCGTCGTCACCAACTCCGGCACGGGCGCGACCACCATCAACACCGACGGCGTCGTCACCGGCGGCACGGGCGCGGGCGTCTCCGCGACATCGACGAACATCGCCGCCGCCCTGCTCACGGTCAACGCCAACGCCAACGTCACGGGCGCCAAGGGCGTCGTCGCCACCAGCGCCGGCAGCGGCGTCAGCGTCAGCGTGAACAACGGCTCGACCATCACCTCGACGGCCGGCGTCGGCGTCGGCGCCTATGTGACCGGGACCTTTGGGAACGCCCTGGCGAAGGTCGCCCTGAACGGCGGCGCTTCGGTGGTGGCGGCGGGCGGCGACGGCGTCCTCGCCAGCAGCACTTCCGGAGCGAACAACGACACGGTCACGGCCCAGGTGGTGGTGGGCGGGACCGGCGGCGCGGTGACGGTCACCGGAACCGGTGGCCAGACCGGCATCGAAGCGCTCGCCAATCAGACCTTCGGCGGCGGCTCTGCCCTGGTGGACCTGAGCGGCAATACGGGCCTGACGGTGACGGTGGGCGCGACGGGCGGCGGCGGCGATACCGGCATCCTCGCCAACGCCACCGACGACGCCGGCCCCGAGTTCGCCCAGGTGAAGCTCGGGGGGACGCAGACGGTCACGGTCGGGAACGGGACCGCCTTCAATCTCGTCGGCGTCGCGGCGCACACGGATAGCCTCACCAACCCTTCCGCGACCCCGACCGCCGTGATCGGCGCCAGCGGCGACAACATCACCGTCAACGGCACCTTCTCCATCGGCGTGGAGGCGACCTCCAGCGTCGACAACGTCGGCGTCAGCTTCGGCGGCGGCAATGTCGGCTCGGTGACGGTCAACTCCGGCTACGGGTCGATCGGCGTCCTCGCCAGGACCGGCGGTGCGGGCACGTCCAGCGTCAGCCTGGGCACGACCTCGGTCACCGACACCGGCGGCATCGGCGTCGAATCGATCACCACCGACGGCGCCAACCTGGTCAATCTCGGCGGCGCCAACGTCACCACCAATTACGGCGCGGGCGTGCTCGCGAAGAGCTACGGCGCCGGCAATATCACGGTGACCGACGGCCAGACCGCGCCGACGGCGGCCTTCATCAACGCCACCGGGGGTTACAGCTCCGGCATCGTCGCCTATTCGGATACAGCCGGCACGGGCGGCGTCACCGTCAACTTCCACGGCACGGTGGGCAAGGCCGCGCCGGTGGCCAACGTCGGCATCGACGCCCAGATTCTCAATGCGGCCGACACCCAGAACATCACGGTGAACGCCGCCAACATCAATTCCACCAAGGAAGGCATCTTCGCCCAGACCAGGGGGGCCGGCGCCGTCACCATCACCACCGACCACGGCACCAGCATCACCACCACCAACAACGACGGCATCGACGCCTTCGCGCTGGGCGGCGGCAACGTCACCGTCACCCTGCTGGACGGCTCGATCACCTCCAACACCAGCGGCAGCGGCGCGCTCAGCCACGGCGGCAGCGGCGTCGTCGGCCTCGACCCGCACGCGGTGCATGCGCAGATCACCAACGGCACGAACTCCAGCACCGGCCAGACCAACCTCGACCTGCAGAGCAACCTCACCAACACCGGCCCGGGCGCGGCCGTGCTCAGCACCACCGAGGACGGCGTCAACTTCGTCCATCTCGACAATGTCGGCGGCAACAACCCGGTGATCACCCAGACCGGTCCCGGCGACGGGATCGAGGCCTATTCGACCGGCAATGGCCTGGTGGTCAGCAACACCAACACCTCCGGCGGGACGCCGCTGGCGGCCGGCCTCTACGGCGTGCACGTCGTCGCCGACGCCGGCACTCAGATCCTGGCGGACACCAGCGACGGCATCGACGCCTTCTACAGGCCGACGGTGGCGGGCTCGGGCGTGGCGGGCCAGGACGTGGTCACCGTCACCGACCACGGCAAGATCGGCTCGAGCACCCTCTTCGGCGATGCGACCAGCGCGGCGGTGGGCTACAACGGCATCACCGCGGGCGTCTACAATTCCGGCGTAGGCAACATCGTCGTCCAGGGCGGCGACATCAACGCCACCTACAACGGCATCTACGCCCAGCACTACGGCAAGGGCAACATCACCGTCGGCACCGACGCCGGCACGACCATCCTCGCCAAGAACAACGACGGCATCTTTGCCTATCACGACGGCACGTCCGGCAACATCGTCGTCACCGCGCTGGGCAACATCGGCACCGGCACGGCCTTCGTCGGTCACGATGGCGTCTATGCGGGAATCTACAATGCCGCCAATCCGGGCTCGGTCACGGTCAGCGCCGAGGGCAACATCAACGCCAGCCACAACGGCATCTTTGCCCAGACGCTGGGCGTCGGCTCGGGCGCGGTGGCCAAGAACGCCGGGGTCACGGTGAACTTCGGCGATACCGCGACCAGCAATGTCGCGCTCACCTCGAGTTCGACGGGCATCGTGGCGCAGATCGCCAACGCCGCCGGGGCCAACAACGACAACGTCTTCGTGACCGTGGGCTCCGCCGGGGCGAACACGGTCGGCGTCACGGCGCTGAGCGGCGATGGCGTCGACGCCACCACCAACGGCTCTGGCAACGTCGCCGTCACCGAGGCGGCCAACGGGACCATCACCTCCAATCTGGGCAACGGCATCTCGGCCACCAACACCGGCGGCGTCAATGGCGCGGTGCTGGTGACGGTGAACGGAACGGTGACCGGCAAGCTCGACGGCGTCTTGGCGCAGAACAACATCCTCAACAACGACGACGTCACCGTCGATGTGGGCGCGGGCGGCGTGGTCAATGGCGCGGGCGGCGGCATCGTCGCGGTGAACCTCGGCGACACCATCCTGAACGGCTTCGGCGCGGTCACGGTGAACAACCAGGGGACCGTCAATTCGGCCAACGGCGTCGGCATCGATGCGGTGATCGGCGGCGCCTACAACAACCATGACGTCACCGTGACCTCCGGGACGGTCACGGCCGGAACCACCGGCATCTTCGCCCAGACCGACGGGACCGGCGACGTGACCGTCACCACCTTGGCCGGCACGACGGTGACCGGCGTGACCGGCGACGGCGTCGAGGCGCTGCAGTTCGGCGGCGGCGCCGGCGCGGTCACGGTGACGAACCTGGGCGCGGTCACCGCGGCGCTCGACGCCATCCTCGCCAGCGACGCGGGCTCGGGCCCGGTCGCCGTCACCACCGGCGCCGGGGCGATCACCGGCGCCGGCCTCATGGGCGTCGCGGCGCTCTCCACCGGCGGCGGCGCGGTCACGGTGCAGGGCGGGACCGGCACGATCACCGGCGCGAGCTTCGGCGTCGACGCCGAGACCAGCGGCGGCGCCAACAGCGGCGCGATCCTGGTGAACCTGGCGGGCAACGTCGTGGCGACCGGGACCGGCGGCGTCGGCGTCGACGCCAACACCCACGGCGGGGCGGGCGCCATCACCTTGATCACCCAAGGCGTCACCGCCAACGGCGGCACGAACTCGATCGGCGTCGATGCGACGACGTCGGGCGGCAACGGCAATGTCAGCGTCACCACCAATGGCGTCGTCAGCGGCAGCGGCGACGGCATCGATGCGACCACGGGCGGGACGGGCTCGGTGACGGTTCTGGCCAAGCAGTCGGTCACCGGGACCAATGGCAGCGGCATCCATGCTTTGAGCTCCACGGGCGGGACCAACGTCACCGCCGACGGCGCGGTCGCCGGCGGGACCGTCGGCATCTTCGCCAACTCCACCGGCCCGACCACGATCGTCGCCAACGGACCGGTCACCGCCTCGGCGGGCAACGGCATCTCGGCCGGCGGCAGCGTCGTCAGCATCACCGCCAATGGCGCGGTCACCGGAACCGGCGGCAATGGCGTCTACTCCTCGTCCGTGGGCAATATCAGCGTCACCACGGTGGGGCCGGTGAGCGGAACCGGCGCCGGCGACAGCGGCATCCACGTCTTCTCGACGACGGGCGGCAACGTCTCGGTGACGGCGGACTCCAGCGTCGCGGGCGTCGCCGACGGCATCCTGACCTCGACGACGCTCGCCGGCACGCAGACGATCTCGGCGGCCGGCGGCAACGTCACCGCCAGCGCCGGCGATGGCATCCACGCCACCACCACGGGCTCCGGCGCCATCGGCGTCACCACCGGCTCGCCGACGTTGCACACCAGCGTCACCGGAACCGGCGGCAACGGCATCTTCTTGGGCTCCACCGGCGGGTCGAACATCACCCTCACCCTCGACAGCAACGTCGCGGGCACGGCGGGGGCGGGCATCAATGTCTCCACCACCGGCGCCGGGGCGATCGACGTCAACGACGACCGCAACTTCTACGACGCGGTCAGCGGCTCGGCGGGCGGCATCCTCGCCACCACCACGGGCTCGGGTCCGGTGACGGTGAGCCAGTTCGGACCGGTCTCCGGCGGGACCGGGCGCGGCATCGACGCCGAGAGCGGCTCGGGCAACGTCGGCGTCGATGTCGATGGCGCGATCACCGCGACCACGGACGGCATCTTCGCCTCCACCGGCGGAACCGGGACCATCAAGATCGGCCTCGGCTTCGGCGACACCTTCGGCTCGATCGCCGGCGTCACCGGCGCCGGCAGCGCCGGGATCGATGCGGAGAACGCCGGCTCGGGCGCCACCACGATCAGGAACGACATGAACCTGACCGGCATCGCCGGGGCCGACTTCGGCATCGCGGTGAACGCCACGGCGGCCGGATCGGGGACGATCTCCATCGTCAACTTCCAGTCCATCGGCGCGGCGGGCGCCGGCAACGGCGTCAACGTCGCCGGCATCTGGGCCAAGACGTCCAGCAACGCCGCCAACGCCATCGCCATCGACAACTACGGCGCGATCAGCGTCAACACCAGCGCCACCCCCAACTACGACATCTTCGCCGAGGACACCGGCGCGGGCGCTGTCTCGGTCACCAACTCCGGCGCGCTCGATCCGGCCGCCTTCGGCATCTACGCCAAGAGCGGCGGCAATGTGCTGGTCACCAACTCGGGTCCGATCACCGCCGGCCAGGGCATCTTCGCCGACACCACCGGTGCGACCAGCACGGTGACGGTGAACAACCTCGTGGGCGGGACCATCCTGGCCACCGGCCCGACCGGCAACGGCATCGGGACCTACGCCGACGCCGGGGCGACCACCATCACCAACGCCGCGGCGATCACCGCCACCGGCGTCGGCGGCGACGGCATCCGCGCCCGCTCGCTCAGCGGTCCGATCACCGTCAGCACCAGCGGCTCGATCACCGCGGGGTCCGACGGCATCGATGTTCGCAGCTATGGCGGCTCGGCGGTCAGCGTCACCACCAGCGGCGGGGCCACCATCACCGCCGCGGGCTACGGGGTCTTCGCCTACAGCTTCGGCGGTCCGGTCAACGTCGACACCACCGGCGGCGCGGTCTCCACCACCGGCAATGTCGGCGTCGAGGGCTATTCCTACGGGGCCGGCGCCGTCACGGTGGCGACGGGGTCGGTCTCGCAGAGCGGCAAGAACCTCTACTCGGCCGCCGTGGAGGGCCACAGCCACGGTGGAAACGTGGCCATCACCACCGGCGGGACCGGCATCGGCAGCACCATCGTCGGCTACTCGGCCGGCATCGTGGGGCAGGCCCAGACGGCCGGCACGGTGACGATCACCACCCATCCCAATCCCACGGCCGGGACCGGCGCCGTCACGGCCACGGCCACGGGGGCGGCGGGTACGCTGACCCTGGGGGGCGTCACCGCCTCCAACGGCGTCGGCATCGCCGCCTACGGGGTCGGCGGGGTGACCATCGTCTCCAACACCCCGGTGACCGCGGCCAGCGCCGGCATCGTCGGCGTCAGCGGTGCGGCGGGAGCCGTGAACATCACCTCCAATGGAGCGGTCACCGCCAATGGCGCGGCCACGCTCAACGGGGGCGCCGGGCCGGTGGGCATCGAGGCGGTGAGCGGCACGGGCGGCTTTGCGGCCGGCACCGGAACCAGCCTGGTGCTGGCGGTGAACGGCGACGTCACCGCAGCCAACGGCCGGGCCATCGTCACCAGCGCCGGCAACGACGCCGCGATCTCCATCGGCCCCACGGCCACCGTCACGGGTCTGGGCACGGCCACGCCGGCCTTCGGCGGGACCTCGACCACCACCACCAATGCGGTGGTGGACCTGACCACCGCGGCCGGGGCGACCACCAGCTTGACCAACTTCGGCACGATCACCTCGGCCAGCGCCTCGCCCGCCAATCTCGGCGACCTGGCGGTGCGCGGGACCGGCGGCTCGGTGGTGCTGAATAACGGCGGCCTCGTCGACGGGCGGATGGACTTCTCCGGCCTCGGCGCGACCAGCGCCGTCACGGTGAACAATGGCGTCTCCACCTCCACCGGGACCGGCACGGCCACGGTGAACGTGCTCGCCAACGGCGACTGGCAGACCACCGGGACGAGCGTGCTCGCACCCGGCGCGGTGGTGACCAACGGCGCCACCAGCGCCGCGGGGACCGCCACCGGCCTCATCGGCACGGCCAACAACGGTCTCGTCACCACCATCGCCTTCGGCGGCGGCGCGAGCGTGCTCGACAACACCGCGTCCGGAACCATCGTCGCGGGCGAAGGGACCATCCCCGGCGCCGTCAAGGCCGGGACCGAGGCGACCCCGGCGGTGACCAGCTTCACCGGGCTCGCCACCTTCACCAACAACGGCCTCATCGTCCTGGGCGGCACGGCGGCCGGCTCGGACGGGCTGATCGACTCGGTGCTGAACGCCTCGGGCGCGGCCTTCGGCGGGACCGGGACCATCGACCTCGACGCCAACCTCGCCGGGGCGACCCAGAGCGCCGGCGCCTGCACCGGCGCCTCGCTCACCGCCGCCGACTGCCTGGTGGTGGGCTCGACGAGCGGGAACAACGCCATCCGCGTCACCGACACCGGGGCCGCGGCGGTGGGGGTCTTCAACCCCACCGGCATCGTCATCGTCGCCGGCTCGTCCTCGGCGACCTCGTTCCACCTCGCCAGCGGCTCGAGCTTCTTCAATGCCGGCGGCGTCAACGAGTTCGGCGGGGCGACCAACGTCCTCGACAAGCCCGGCCTCTTCTTCTACGACCTCGCCTACGACGCCGCCGACCACACCGAGCGCCTGATCGGCGTGCCCAAGGCCGAGGCCTTCGAGTTCGCCTCCCTCGGCGGCGCCGCGTCCGACCTCTGGTACGCCACCACCCAGACCTGGTTCGACCGCAACGCCGACCTGCGCGACGCCATCGTCGGCCGCGAGAGCGGCGCCAAGCCGGGGGTGTGGCTGAAGATGACCGGAGACTGGTCGCGCCGCACCGGCCACTCCAGCTTCACCGATCTCAACAAGACCTACACCTTCGACAGTTCCTACAACCAGGACACCGCCGCGCTCATCGGCGGGGTGGACCTCCTGGACGTGACCGGCGACCGCATGGCCTTCGTCGCCGGCCTCGAGGCGGGCGGCATCGACTCCAACGTCGCCTTCCGCTCCTCGCCGGACCGCTACCACCTCACCGGGACCGACTTCGGCGGCTACGCCACCTACCTCGCCGGACCGCTCTTCATCGACGGGACCATCAACGCCAACATCCTCAACATGACGAGCTCGCTGCCGAACGTGCAGACGACGCCGTCGCCCTCCACCGGGGTGCACTCGGTGGGCGGCCAGGTCGAGGCCGGCCTCGACCTGCCGGTGGGGGCCATGGCCTTCGTCGAGCCGCTGGGATCGGTCTCCTACGTCAACACCACCTTCGGCGACCTCGCCGTTCCGGGCGGGACCGAGACCCTCGGCCACGACAACTCCCTGCGCGCCAGCCTCGGCGGCAGGGTCGGCGCCGACGCCACCTACCAGTACTACCGCGTCCGGGTGGCCCTGGAAGGCCGGGCCTGGGACGAGTTCGAGAACGATGCGCGCTCCTCCCTGCTCATCCCCGGCGGCGTCGACTTCCTCAACTCCGACCGCCTGAGGGGCGTCTTCGGCGAGGTCAAGGGAGAGGCCAACATCTTCTCCAACACCTCCGGCGTCTCGGCCTTCGTCACCGGCGGCTGGAAGTTCAAGTCCAACTACAGCGAAGGCACCGTCACCGTCGGCGCCAGATACCAGTGGTAGGCTGAACGCCAGAGCCGGCGCACGACACCCGGTCCCTCGAACCCGTCGCCCCGGACGGCCTGCAAAGGCCGATCCGGGGTTCCGGTTCCCCGACCAACGCGAGTTCGGGCGCGAGCGTCGCCGGCCCCGGCTCTGCGGCCCGCTGGCGCGCGCCTTCCGCCGGGGTGACGGGGTGGAGCAAGCCGGCGCCATCTGGTCTCGCGGGGCTATTCGTGCTTTGCCTCGCTCCGCGGCGCGCCTGAGCCGCCATCGTCCCCAATCCGACTTCGAGGCTGAAGATACATGCGCACCATGGCCATCGCCGCCGCCCTTGCCCTTGGCGCCCTCGCCGCCGCTCCGGCCGGCGCCGCGCCGCGCCGCCACGCCGCGCCGGCGCCCGCCGCCGCCGCGCCGCAGGGACCGCCGACGGCGCCGCCGCGCTACCTCGAGGCCGCAGGCTATGGGCAGCCGGACATCACCCCGGCTATGTGCGAATCCCTGGGTCCGAAGGAGGCCCGCTGCACGGTTCCGGCGATGACGGCGGGGCGCTATCTGATCATCGCCGCCGGCGCCTCCACCGCCAGCGGCGCGGGCGCCGCCCAGGGCATCGAGATCCGGCTGAACGACGGCGGCGGCGAGACGCTCTGCGCCCGCGGCGCCAGCGGCACGCCCAAGGGCGCCAAGCCCTGGATCTCCGGGGCGCGGACCATCCGCATCGCCTGCGTCGCCCAGTTCGTCTCCGACCGGCCGCTGCTGGTGCGCGCCCTCTATGGCGACGCCCACGCCACCGCGAGCCCGAAGGGACCGGGCCTGTTCTTCCGCAAGCTGCCCTGGAGCCCTATCATGAGCACCACTCAGGTCTCGATCACCGCGACGCCGCAGCCGGCCGCCAAATAGGCGCCGCTACGCAAGAAAAGGACGCCAGCCCCCGTGTACGACGTCGCCCATTTCATCGACGGAACGGCTCTGGCGCGGGCGCCGGCGCGCTGGGGCGACATCCTCGATCCCAACACCGGCGAGGTCCAGGGCCGGGTCGGCCTCGGCGACGCCGGGGTGGTGGATGCCGCGGTCGCCGCGGCGGCCCGCGCCCAGGGCCCGTGGGCGGCGCTCAATCCGCAGCGTCGCGCCCGGGTGCTGTTCGAGTTCCGCCGCCTGGTCGAGGCGCGCACCGAGGAGCTGGCGCAGCGGCTCTCGGCCGAGCACGGCAAGGTGCTGGCCGATGCCCGCGGCGACGTCCAGCGCGGCCTCGACGTGGTGGAGTTCGCCTGCGGCATTCCCCATGCGATGAAGGGTGAATACACCGAGGGCGCGGGACCGGGCATCGACGTCTACTCCATGCGCCAGCCCCTGGGCGTCGTCGCCGGCATCACCCCGTTCAACTTCCCGGCGATGATCCCGATGTGGATGTTCGCCGTGGCGATCGCCTGCGGGAACGCCTTCATCCTGAAGCCCTCCGAGAAGGATCCCAGCGTGCCGGTGCGCCTGGCCGAGCTGTTCGTCGAGGCCGGCGGGCCGGCGGGCGTGCTCAATGTGGTGCAGGGCGACAAGGCCGCGGTGGACGCCATCCTCGACCATCCGCAGATCAAGGCGGTGAGCTTCGTTGGCTCGTCGGACGTCGCTGCCTACGTCTATGCGCGCGGCGCGGCGGCGGGCAAGCGGGTGCAGGCCATGGGCGGGGCCAAGAACCACGGCATCGTGCTCCCCGACGCCGACCTCGACCAGGCGGTGCGCGAGATCGTCGGCGCGGCCTATGGCTCGGCCGGCGAGCGCTGCATGGCGCTGCCGGTGGCCGTCCCGGTGGGCGAGCGCACCGCCGAGGCCTTGCGCGAACGCCTGCTGGGCGAGATCGATACGCTCGAGGTGGGGCTCTCCAGCGACCCGCAGGCGCAGTACGGCCCGGTGGTCAGCGCCGCTCACAAGCGCCGCATCGAGGACCATATCGCCCTCGGCGTCGCCGAGGGCGCCGAGCTGGTGCTGGACGGCCGCGGCTTTGCCCTGCAGGGGCACGAGAGCGGCTTCTTCATCGGTCCCAGCCTCTTCGACCGGGTGACGCCGCAGATGCGGACCTACCAGGAGGAGATCTTCGGCCCGGTGCTGCAGCTCGTCCGCGCCGAGAGCCTGGATGAGGCGGTGGGGCTGGCCTCGCCATCAGTACGGCAACGGCGTCGCCATCTTCACCCGCAACGGCCGCGCCGCCCGCGACTTCGCCGCCAGGGTCGAGGTGGGCATGGTCGGGATCAACGTGCCGATCCCGGTGCCGGTCGCCTACCACAGCTTCGGCGGCTGGAAGCGCAGCGGCTTTGGCGACACCGGCCAGCACGGCCTCGAAGGCGTGCGCTTCTACACCAGGCTGAAGACGGTCACCGCCCGCTGGCCGGAGGGCGATGCGACCGATTCGAGCTTCGTCATCCCCACCATGCAGTAGCGCCGGAACCGGCTGGGTGGCGTCCGCCTTCGAGCTCAGCGACGACCAGCGCGCCCTGGAAGCCGCGGCCCGCGACTTCGCCGCCGCCGAGCTCGCGCCGCATTCGGCCCGCTGGGACGAGGACGAGCATTTCCCGGTGGAGGTGCTGCGCGCCGCCGCGGCGCTCGGCTTCGCCGGGCTCTACGTGCGCGAGGACGTCGGCGGCGCCGGCCTCAGCCGCCTGGACGCAGCGATCCTCTTCGAGGCCCTGGCCGGCGGCGATGTCGCGACGGCGGCGTTCCTCTCCATCCACAACATGGCCGCCTGGATGATCGACCGCTTCGGTTCGGAGGATCTGCGCCGCCGCTATCTGCCGGCGATGTGCCGGATGGACCTCATCGCCTCCTATTGCCTCACCGAGCCGGGCGCCGGCTCCGACGCCGCCTCGCTGGCGACCAGCGCCCGGCGCGACGGCGAGGCCTATCTCGTCAACGGCGCCAAGGCCTTCATCTCCGGCGCCGGGGTCTCGGACCTCTACCTCGTCATGGTGCGCACCGGCGGGGCGGGCGCGGCCGGCGTCAGCGCCCTCGTCGTCGAGAAGGGGACGCCCGGCCTTTCCTTCGGGGCGCCGGAACGCAAGCTCGGCTGGAGGAGCCAGCCCACCGCCATGGTGCATTTCGACGACGTGCGCGTGCCGGTGGCCAACCGCATCGGCGCCGAGGGCGAGGGCTTCGGCTTCGCCATGCGCGGGCTCGACGGCGGGCGCCTCAACATCGCCGCCTGCTCGCTGGGCGGCGCGGGCCTCGCGCTCGAGACCGCCCGCCGGCATCTCGGCGAGCGGCGCCAGTTCGGCCGGCCGCTGGCCGATTTCCAGGCGCTGCGCTTCAGGCTCGCCGACATGGCGACCGCCCTCGAGGCCGGTCGCCTGATGGTGCGCCGCGCCGCCGCCGCCCTCGACGCCGGCGATCCGCAGGCGGTGATGCTCTGCGCCATGGCCAAGCGCTTCGCCACCGACGCCGGCTTCGACATCGCCAACCAGGCGCTGCAGCTGCACGGCGGCTACGGCTATCTGAGGGACCATCCGCTGGAGCGCATCGTCCGCGACCTGCGCGTCCACCAGATCCTGGAAGGCACCAACGAGATCATGCGCGTGATCATCGCCCGCGAACTCATCAAGGCGTGAGTTGCAGGCGTCGCGAAGCGGGCCTATCCTGACCATTGCATGGTCAGGATGCGCTATGAAGCAAGTCGGTATCCTCGAGGCGAAGACGCACCTGTCCGCCCTGGTCGATGCGGCCTCGGCGGGGGAAGAAGTCCTGATCACGCGGCACGGCAAGCCGGTGGCGAAGCTGGTCACGGCCACTCGTGCGCCGAAGCCGGGACCCGAGGCGGCTGAACGAATCCGCGGCCTTCGAGACGAGATCGCCCGCAAGCACGGGGTCGATCCCGACTTCGACTGGAAGGCGGCGGTCGAGGACGGCCGGCCTTGACCCAGATCCTGCTGGACGCCTCGGCTGTCATTTCTTGGCTCGTGCCCGGCCAGCATACGCGGGCCGCGGAGGCCCTGCTCGACGAGGCGGCGGAGCATGATTTCGAGGCCCCTCACATATTTCCGGCCGAGGTGCGCAACGTCATGCTGATTCTGGAGCGACGCGGGCGAATGGACGCGAGCGACACCGCGCGCGCCCTGGCCAGCCTGGCGGCCTACCGCGTCGTCACCGCCGAGCCTCCCGATGCGGCCGGTTACGACGACGTGCTCGAACTCGCCAGAAAGGAGCGGCTTACGGTGTACGACGGCCTCTATCTTTTGCACGCCTTGCGCCATGGCCTCACGATCGCGTCGCGTGACGGCGACCTCCTCGCCGCAGCCCTGCGCAACGGACTTGCCGTCAAAGACATCCGTCGCTAGCGGAAATGTCCAATCCGGAAGTTGTCATCCGACGCGACGGCGGCCTCGGCCGCCTGACGCTGAACCGGCCCGGTGCGCTGGGGGCGCTCACCACCGCCATGTGCGAGGCGATGATCGCCGCCCTGCTGGAGTGGCGCGGCGACGATGGCGTCGGCGCCGTGCTGATCGATCACGCCGGCGAGCGGGGCTTCTGCGCCGGCGGCGACATCCGGGCGCTGGCGCAGAGCGCGGCGGGCGACGGTCGGGCGGCGCTCGGCTTCTTCGCCATCGAGTACCGGCTCGACGAGCTGATCTCTACCTACGCCAAGCCGGTGATCACGGTGATGGACGGGCAGGTGATGGGCGGCGGCGTCGGCGTCTCGCTGCCGGCCAGCTACCGCATCGCCACCGAGCGCACGCGCCTGGCCATGCCCGAGACCGGCATCGGCCTGTTTCCCGACGTGGGCGCCGGCTGGTTCCTGCCGAAGCTGCACGGCCGCGCCGGGGTGTGGCTGGCGCTCACCGGGGCGCGGCTGGGGCCGGCGGACTGCGAACTGCTGGGCCTCGCCACCGACGTGGTGGCCAGCGCCGACCTGCCGGCGCTGAAGGCCGCCATCGCCGCCGCGCCCGAGGCGGTCGAGACCATCCTCGCCGAGCACGAGGCCGACCCCGGCCGCTCGCCGCTCGCCGCCCATCGCGACGACATCGACCGCCTGTTCGCCGGCGCGAGCCTGGAGGCGGTGATGGCCGCCCTGGAGGCGGAGGGCTCGGACTGGGCGCGGGCGCAACTGGCGGCGATGGCCACCAAGTCGCCGCTGAGCGCCAAGGTCGCCTTTCGCCTGATCGCCGGCGGGCTTCGCCCGGCCAGCCTCGCCGAGGATCTCGAACTCGAATACCGGCTGGCGGCGCGCCTCGTGATGCGCCACGACTTCGCCGAAGGGGTGCGCGCCGTGATCGTCGAGAAGGACAACCGCCCGCTCTGGCGCCCGGCCAGCCTCGCCGAGGCCAACGACGCGCTGGTGGAGCAGCAGTTCGCGCCTCTGCCCTCCGGCGAGGAATGGACGCCGCTGGCTAGCACATAGGAGAGTTCTGAGCATGGCCTTTCGGACCCTGATTGTCGAGGCGCACGAGGCGGTGACGCTGATCCGGCTGAACCGCCCCGAAGCGCTGAATGCGCTGAACGGGGCGCTGATGGACGAGCTTGCGGCCGCGCTCGACGCCGCCGAGGCCGACCCGGGGGTGCGCGCCATGGTGATCACCGGCTCCGAGCGCGCCTTCGCCGCCGGCGCCGACATCAAGGAGATGGCGCCCAAGTCCTATGCCGAGGTCTTCAGCGAGGATTTCATCACCCGCAACTGGGAGCGCACGGCGCGCTGCCGCAAGCCGGTGATCGCCGCCGTGGCCGGCTTCGCCCTGGGCGGCGGCTGCGAACTGGCGATGATGTGCGACTTCATCATCGCCGCCGAGAACGCCCGCTTCGGCCAGCCGGAGATCAATCTCGGCGTCACCCCCGGCGCCGGCGGCACCCAGCGGCTGACCCGCTTCGTCGGCAAGTCCAAGGCCATGGAAATGATCCTGACCGGGCGGATGATGGACGCCGCCGAGGCCGAGCGCTCCGGCCTCGTCAGCCGCATCGTGCCGCTGGCCGAGCTGATTCCAAACGCCCTCGACACCGCCGCGAAGATCGCCGCCCTCTCGCCATTGGCGGTGATGATGGCCAAGGAGATGGTCGACGCCGCCTACGAGACGCCGCTTTCGCAAGGCGTCAGGCTGGAGCGGCGGTTGTTCCACTCGCTGTTCGCCTTCGAGGACCAGAAGGAAGGCATGGCCGCCTTCGTCGAGAAGCGCCCGGCGCGGTTCAAGGGGCGGTGATCAATCGCGCGGCCGAAGCACATTCAGTCCCAGGCGCCGCTCCCAGTAGTTCACCTCTTCCGTCGAGACCCACTCGCCGTCCGCCAGATCCTGGATGGCGACCATGCCGCCATTCTCAGGATTGTGGAGATATCGCACGTTGAACACATCGCCGTCCTCGAACTCGACCGTCGATTCTCGGCGGTTCTGAGAATGCAGCCCTGGTCGAGGAACGCGTCGAGAATGGTTCCGACCTGCCAGAAGCCGCCGACCCTTCGCGCCAAGGCGTTCAGGCGGCTTTCGGTGGCGCGCGTTCCGCGAACACGACCTCGCGGACGGTGACGGGAAGGCCACGCTTGATGGCGAATTTGCCGCGGCGTGGCTCGAGGCGAAACGGACTGCGTTCCGCCAGTTCTCGAAACGGCGCGGGCGCGCTCTCGATACCGTCCAGGCCTTGACGTCCAAGGTCGCGATTGGCGCAGGCATTGGCGGCCACCGCACGTTCGAAAGCCCGGGGCAGAGCCTCTATGGTGGAGGCGAACGCAGCGATGTCATATTCGATGCACTGCGCGATCCAGGTGTCGCCGCTTCTATAGAAGAGCACGCGAACGTCGCGGTCGTTCATCTTCTCCACGGTCTCGTACCTGGGTGAAAGGCTAAGGGTCTGTTGAAGAACAATTGGATCACGCCGGGGCTCGTGGCGCGATGGTGTAGTTCCATTCGCCATGGAAGTCATGGCGCTGGATGTTGATGGTCGCCATTTCCT
>Ga0307374_10008667_pt1 | contig 15144 bp, 11 predicted proteins | sample OX3MG_FD_202532 | JGI IMG/M metagenome (GOLD analysis project Ga0307374, IMG submission 202532) | Soil microbial communities from Risofladan, Vaasa, Finland - OX-3 | ecosystem: Environmental > Terrestrial > Soil > Coastal area > Acid sulfate soil | place: Finland: Risofladan, Vaasa | collected... | reverse complement strand
ACAACGTGCGGTGCAGCTCTCCGGTCGCCTACGGCTCCCTTCGAGCCGCACCGCAGAGAAGAGCAAAAGCAAGAAACTACCCCGGAACTCGCATTATGATTGGTACAGAGAACGGGGGCAGGTCACAAGCCCATCCCGTAACTTTTCAACTTCTGAACCATCTCATCGAATTCCTCTTCAGTGCCCAACTCGGAATTGATGCGCAGTGGATCCGCCACGTCGTATCCGTGCGAGCTTCCCTTCCCGGCTTTGAATCGCGGCGAAGCGTAGAGGTGGATCACGCCCAGCTCACGAAGATACGGAACCAGGTCCCGCGCGTCCACGAAGCGGAAGTTTAAGCTGAACTGAATTGGATATGTAGCGACAGGGATTTCCATTGAACGCATGTTTTCCAGGTGTCGGTTAAAACACTTCTTCCCGGCGTCATTCCGAGGAACCGCTGCGGTCCTGAGTGCAGCAAAGGAAGAATCTGATAAATTGCTAATTGATCGAGAACCCGGATCCTTCGCCGCGCTCATCATAACAGCTCCCCAATGTGTTTCGACAAACTGTTAGGATACGCGAACACTCAGCTTGTCGCCAAGCGCAAGAAAGCTCTCGCACCATGCCCGAGCGTTTTCTTTGCCTTCCACTGCCTTAGCTTGAATGTCTGGATACCACCGTTGCAGGACATCATAGAAGACATTTTGCGGCTGCCATAGCCGCACCTTGAACGGCAACATCGTCGCAACGTCCACGGCGGCATCAAACGCCTGAAGCCGGGCCAGGGCGTCCGGTTGCGCATGGAATTGCCTTGCGACCTCCTCGATGTTACGCCGAAGTGAAAATTCCAATGTGGCGGCGTCCAGAGGAACTACCGTTCTCCGGGTTTCATCGAGAACCGCGCGCAGATGATTAACGTCCAGGGCTTCAGCTTGCAAAAGACGTTGTAGTTCGGTATTGAGAGTAAACTCTGCCGCCATCTGAAAGCGCCGCGGTTGCGGCAGCCCGAGACTCGCAATAAAGCGCATCAGCGGTGCTCCGCGCTCGTAAATCTGACGATAGGCAGCCTCGGCTTCCGTCAAAGCCGACTGCAGGATCAACCTGAGAATATGGTGCTGCTCGTCGCGGAATAACAACTTCAGGGTATAAGTCGTCGAGCCAAAATGCTCATCGACGATGCGAAGCTGCTCCCGGAGATCGCCGCGCTCGAAAACCTCCGTGACCTCTTTCACCATTGACTGATAGGCATCCTCACCCAGGAACTCTCTTACGCCCCCGTTCAGGTTATGATCCCCTAAGTGCAGAACTCCAAAGGTTATTTCCGGAGATTCCCAGGTAATCTCTGAACTGATTTTTGCTCTCCCCACCGCCAGCCGGGTCTTGCCGTCGTGCAGAAGCTTATAGTCGTCAAGGTTGACGGTATAGCAATAAATCTTTGTTTCTTGGTTGTAGTGTTCAAATAAAGAACTTACCGCATAGTGGGCGCCAACTTTTTTCAAATCGATGGCGGCCGACCGCACAAAGGCTTCAAAGATCGCACGGCCGTCTGGGTGTTCAGGAATATTACTCTTTGCCTTCCCGAGCAGTTCAAGGAAGGTTACCTCAAAAGGCTTCCCGAAGAGCTCCTGTGCCAGTTCGATGGCCCGTTCGGCATATTGGATCACCTGCACCGTTTCGATACCCGAAAGCTCATCAAAAAACCACCCGCAGCTTGTGTACATCAGCATCAAGTGCCGCTGCATCTCCATCAGCTTCAAGGCCTCAATGTTTTCCTTCTCGCCCAGTTCGTGGCTCGCATGCCGCCGGAGCAATTGACTCACATTATCCCTGGAACGGTCCAGGACCGCATCAATGTAGTCATTGCGCGCCAGCCAGGGATTCTTGAAGTACGCTCTCCCTTTTCTGGCAAACAAAGGGCTAATCTCATCCCGCAACGCGTCCAGAGCTGTCTTCAAAGGCGCTCTCCATTCCTGATGCCATCCGGAATGCATACCGCTGTTACAGCCACAGTCATTCCGCCAACGTTCGATACCGTGGGAACAGCTCCAGGAACTATTTTCAATTATTCTTACCTCGTGCGCCGGCGGGTGATGTTCGAGGAATTCCCCGTAGTTGGTCAATTTGGCCAAGTTCTTACTTTCGATGTAGCTGAGGGCATAGGCCAGCGCCATATCGCCGTAGGCGTGATGGTGGCCATAGGTTTCGCCGTCCGTCGCAATATGAACCAGTTGCGGGCCGTCACGCTCCTCCGAGAAAGCTCCGAGTAAACGCTCGGCAAGAACCTCTCCCTTCGCGAGCAACCCTTCAAAAGCCACTGCGCGGGAAATCGGGCCATCATAGAAAAACACGTTCATCGCACGCCCGTATCGAAGGCGTATTCGATAAGCAACCGAAGGATCAATCCGTCCGCCCGATATGTCTCGCCAACTGCGGGCTCCAATGGCTCGAACGCGCGCAGCTTGGTAAGGAGAAAGGATCGTGAATTTGATTCCGTACTGGGCAAGAATATCCAGGGTCTCCAGATTAACAGCCGTCTCGGGCAGCCACATCCCTTCCGGGGGCCGTCCAAAGCGACGCCCAAAATCGCGGATCCCCCAGATCACCTGCGTCTCCTTGTCATGCATATTCGCCAGGGGCATAATCATGTGGTTATAAGGTTGGGCAATGGCCGACCCGTGTCCCGAAAAATGCTTCCGGCTTTCTTCATCTGCCGCAAGGACAGCGCGATAAACCTCCGGGGCCTTCACGTCGAGCCAAGCCAGCAGCGTCGGCCCGAAATTGAAGCTTATCCTCGAGTAGTTGTTGACGATCTTTTCGATGCGTCCCTCGCTGTCCAGGATGCGCGCGGCTCCGTTCGGTCCATAACACTCCGAAGCGATCCGCTCATTCCAGTCATGATAAGGGTACGCGGAACCTTGGATTTCAATCGCTTCCAGCCACGGGTTCTCCCGTGGCGGCTGGTAGAAATGTCCGTGAATACAGATGTATCGTTCTCCCATAGTCCTCTTTGCGTTAGTTTGAGTAAAAAAGAACGAATGATTTTGCGGCGATCGAGAGGGAGTTTTCCCTCTGGGCCCCCAGCGTGTCAGGACTTAAGCTGCTGGCACCGCGCCACCGTTGATCGGCAGAGTCCAAAATCTTGTTGAGACTCACGGAGGGAGGAGGCAATGCCGCAGCCACCGTAGCGTTACTCAGGTTGATGTAATCGCGAAGCTCCACGCCAGTCCACGAAGTGTCCTGCCACGCAAAAGTTAAATCGACAACTTCGGAAGGCCCTTGGATGCCTTCAGGCTGAAAGTGGGACACAGGGTCCGGTTTTGCCGTTTGCTCGTCCAACCGGTAATAATAAAGACTTCCTGGCGGCACATCCTCAGCCAGGACTTGATGATAACCACGCTCCTGAGGTTGCATCGCAATGGTGCGGTCGCTGGGACCGACAAGATGGACTTCAACCTTTTGGGCCATCGGAGCCCAGACGAGGAAATGGCAGCGCTTCTCTCCCAGGTAAGTTGCGCCCAGCGGGAAAATCATCCCTGGTGTCCCTCGCTTTTGAGAAAAACGACGGCTAAAGCAGGGAGCGTGAGTGACACCGAATAAGAACGCCCGTGGCAAGGAACCTGTGTGGCTTCGACGCCTCCAAGGTTTCCCCATCCCCCGCCCCAATATTGAGGAGCATCGCTGTTGAGAATTTCCCGCCAGAACCCACCCCGGGGAACTCCCACGCGATAGTTAACGCGCGGCACCGGGGTAAAATTGCAGGCCACGAGAACAACTTCATGCCCGGATTGTCCCTTGCGCATGAATGTTAAAATGCTCTGGTCACTGTCATTGCAATCGATCCATTCAAACCCCGCCGGATCGGAGTCAAGCTCGTAGAGCGCCGGCTCGCGCCGATAAGCCTGGTTGAGGTCTTCCACCCACTTTTGGACGCCTGCGTGACAAGGAAACTGAAGCACGTGCCATTCCAAGCTTTGGTCATGCCCCCATTCCCTGACTTGGCCAAACTCGTCTCCCATAAACAACAACTTCTTCCCCGGCTGCGCGTACATCAAGCCCAAAAGCAAGCGCAAGTTTGCAAACCGCTGCGACTCATCGCCGGGCATCTTCCCCACCAGCGACCCCTTGCCGTGAACCACTTCGTCGTGAGACAAGGGCAACACAAAGTTTTCCGTGAACGCGTAGAGCATCCGAAAGGTCAGATCGCTGTGGTAGTACCTTCGGAAAAGCGGGTCCCGGCTCATATACTCGAGCGTGTCGTGCATCCAGCCCATGTCCCACTTCATTCCAAATCCCAAGCCGCCCACGTAGGTGGGACGGGACACCATAGGCCACGCCGTCGATTCTTCGGCCATGGTTTGAATGTCCGGATGGGCCTCATACACGTCCGTATTGAAGCGGCGCAGGAAATTGATCGCTTCCAGATTCTCCCGCCCGCCGTACGGGTTGGGAATCCACTCGCCTTCTTTCCTCGAGTAGTCCAGGTAAAGCATCGACGCGACTGCGTCCACCCGCAAGCCGTCGGCGTGGTACATGTCAAGCCACAGCAAGGCGCTGCTCATCAGGAAGCTTCGCACCTCGTTGCGGCCGTAATTGAAAATATAGCTCCCCCAGTCGGGATGAAAGCCCTGGCGGGGATCCGCGTGCTCAAAAAGGTGAGTACCGTCAAAGTAGGCGAGGCCGTGTTCGTCGGTCGGAAAATGTGAAGGGACCCAGTCCAGATAGACTCCGATCCCGTGCTGGTGAAGATAATCAATCAGGTACATGAAATCCTGAGGAGTCCCGTGACGGCTGGTAGGAGCAAAATAGCCGGTTGTCTGGTAGCCCCACGACCCGCTGAACGGGTGCTCCATCAGCGGAAGAAACTCGACGTGGGTGAAGCCAAGCCGGAGAATGTAATCGGTCAGTTTCTTCGCAAGCTCGCGGTAAGTCAGCGGCCGGTCTCCTTCTTCCGGCACGCGGGCCCAGGAGCCCAGGTGAACTTCGTAGATGGATTGCGGGCTGGCCAGTGAGTTGTGCTTGTGGCGGTTTTCCATCCAATGCCGGTCACCCCAATCGTATTGCAGGTCCCAAACAATGGAAGCGGTTTCGGGCGGAACCTGGCGAAACAAAGCGAAGGGATCCGTCTTGTCGACCCGATACCCGTGGTAACGGGATGCGATGTGATACTTGTACAGCGTTCCGCGTCCCACTTTGGGGATAAACCCTTCCCAAATTCCTGAGTGCCCTCGCGGGCGCAGCGGATGGCTTCCCTTGTTCCAGCCGTTGAAGTCACCCATAACCGTAACGCGTTCGGCGTTTGGGGCCCAAACGGCAAAGCTGCATCCTTCCTCTCCGTCAACCTTCCTCGCATGGGCGCCCAGTTTCTGATAAAGCCGATAATGGGACCCTTCATTAAACAGATAGAGATCCTCATCCGTCAGCGTTGAAGTCCCATAGCGCATAGGCAATACCTCACCGGCATGCGTCCCGGTCTGCATCAAATGTTTTTCAGGCGTATTCATCGCACCTCTTTTCCCCGCCTTGCGGCGTCCAGCATCCTAATGATTTCCGCAACTTGTTCCTTCTTGGTGATTTCGTCCAGGTTGTATCGCGCCTTTCGCTTCCAGTTGGGGCGTTCCTCGCAGGTTCCGGGAACATTTTGCGGCTGCCTCTCGAGCCAGAGATCTTCCAGATTTACCATCACCATGCGGCTGCGGCTGGAACCTAAATACTTTAAGGAAGCTTTGAGAACCTCAACGACGGAGGAACCTTCGCTCTCCCCTAGGCCCCAAAAACTTAGCAGCGCGCTGCGCAGCCGGCTCCGGTTACTCAGTTCGCGGATGGCGCCTGCCTCATCCAGCAAGCCCAGCTCCACCCGGTCTTGAATATCCAGACCGTCCCAAAACGCCGCAAAGGGAGGCATATCGTGGGTATTGAGGGTAGCGAGCGAATCCACGGGCGGAACACGAAGCGGCTTTTGCCTTTTGGGGGCGGCTTCAAATTGCAGGACGTACATCCTCCGCACCCGATGCCGCGCGAGCGCCGGGCGCACATACCCGGGGACTGTACCCAAATCCTCACCCACAATCAGGGCTTGGTTCCGCGCGGACTCCAGCGCCAGAATGGCGTACATTTCCTGGGCGCGGTAATGCACGTATGCGCCCTCTCGCGGCTCGAAGCCTTTCGGCACCAAGAACAAGCGGTGCAGGCTCATAACATGGTCGATGCGCAGCACGTGAGTATGAGACAGATGGTGATGGAGCGCCTTACGGAAGTAGTTATAGCCCTCCTCGCGAATTTTCTCCGGGTGCATGGGAGGGAAACCCCAATCCTGTCCTTTGGTAAAGAACCCATCGGGCGGAGAGCCTGCACTGGCATCCAGGACAAATGAGGAACGATAACGCCAAACATCATATCCATCGGGATTAACTCCCAAAGGCAGGTCCAGGTACAAGCCATCGCCGTCTCCCTGGCCGCCCTTGGCAAAGCTGCTGATTTGTTCCTCGGCCAGCCATTGCACATAGAGGTGGTAGCGCATTGCTTCCACGCTGTAATCGGCGCCGCCTAACTTGCCGTCCCGCGAGGGCTGGGGCCACGTCCACCAGGAGGCACGGCGCTGGTCACACGTTGCCCGGAACCGGGCGTAATCCTCCAGGTCAGGATGGGACTTCACGTACCTGAAGAACTCTGCTTGGCGTGGTGAAGGATCGTCAAAAATCGACTGCACGAGAAGTTCAAGTACCCTGCGTTTGAGCGCCATTGCTCGCTGATAATCGACGTGGCGCCGAGACCGCAACGCTTCCCGTTCCGCCTGAAAGTCGCTTGAGGCCACCAGTTGTTGCGCTGCGGGGCATCGCTTAAGCTCCGGAATTTTGGCCATGTCCAGGAAAAGTTCGTTCCAAAACAGCCGGCTCACCGGTGAATAAGGGCTTGGGTCAAAGGGTTCACCGAGAAAAGAAGCCAGCAGCGGCAGAGTCCCGACCAATGTGCCGCCTCGCTCGCGAACCCATTCCCGCAGCACATTGAGGTCGCCAAAATCGCCTACGCCCCAATTGGCGTTCGATTGCAAAGCGTAAACAGGAATGAAGATTCCCCAGGATCTTTCTTTAGCCCGGTCTCTATTGACATAAGCACTGTCGGGCGCCGATATAACCAGAACCTTGAAGACCTCCGCGTCCGACTCAATGGACAACCCGTGATATCCCCAGGGCAATTTTCCGGGCAATCGCATTTCAACACTCCAGCAAGGATTGCCCTCGAATTTCACTCGCCTTGCGCTAGCGACCCTGCAAGAGTGCGCCGGCTTTAGCTGCCAAACCTGTTCCTCGCCGTTCTCCAGCCTGAGGCAGCACCGGTACGAACGGGGTGCTGAACGGGCAGGAAACCGGACCGTAATTCTTGTACTTCTGCCATTCCACGCCACAACCACAGGTTCCGCGCTCCGCCGCCACACCTGCTGCCTGCGCTCCCGTAGTGCTCCAGGGATATCCCTCTCACTCGATACAGGCGCACCCAGCGCGCTAAGCAAGGCTGTCAATACTTCCGGAGAAGCACTGCTGCGCCGCCCATCCAGGATATTCCGGTAGCTGATCTGGATTCCGTAAAGAGCAGCCAGCTCATGCAAAGACCGAGTTGCAGTCTCCTTGTTAGAAGTCAAGCTTCCCTTTCTCCGGCAAAGTCTTCTCAAGCCCCGTTAATGCGGGTCCGCCAACAGGCCAAGGATTCCGCGCATAGGAATCCTCAGCCAGTCCGGCCGGTTGTTCAGCTCATAGGCCATTTCGTAGACGGCCTTTTCAAGCTGGTAGACATCCAGCAAGGCCACCAGCTCTTCTCTGCCTTTGGGCAGAAAGGGAGCCTGCTCGGCAACTTCAAGATATGCCTTCAGGAAGACCGAAGAGACCGTCGCATACCACCAGTGCGCCCACGGGTCCATGGCAGGAAAGTCTTCCGGCCTCACGACCGTTGCGGCCGTCCGGCCCATGAGAGCGCCATAAGCCGCATAGTGGAAAGAACGCAGCATTCCGGCCACGTCCCTTAAGGGTGAGCGTTTGATCCGCCGCTCACTAATGGGGCGCGCAGGTTCCCCTTCGAAGTCGATGATGACGAAATCGCTGCCCGTATAAAGAACCTGCCCCAGGTGATAGTCCCCATGAACACGGGTGCGCAGGGCAGTGATTTTTCGATTGAGAACCGATTGGAATCGATCGAGCACCTGCGCCTCCAGCCCAAGCGTCTTCCTTGCCTCCTCCTGCATATCTGTAGGCAATGCCTGCAACCGCTGGCCCAGCAATTGGAAAGCCTGCATCGTCAGGTTCCGCATCGACTGATAGAGTGCGCGCTGGTAGACCGGGGAAAAGGGCTCAGGAGCGAAAGCGGGATTCTCCCGGTCCGAAGCTAAGGCCAAGTGAAGCTCCGCAGTTCTTCTCCCGAGCAAGCCAGCCGCCTCCAGGTACGGGCCAATCAGGTCCCGTGCCTCCGGATGCGGATCATGGCCCATAAGTTCCCACAAACCCCTCACTTCCGCTCGAAGCTCGCCGCCGTGCGCCGCCACGCGCTCGTAGTAACGGGATAATGCCTGCAGCGTGAAAGTCCATGCGTCCCCTTCACTACGAATGAACCCTTGCAAGATCCCGAGGGTTATCGGTTCGCCCTTGTCCCTTCGGTATTCGAGCGCCCCTCCTACCGGCGGGATATGGGCAAAGCCCGCGTCAGTCAGGAAAGCCCCCACTTCCAGGTCAGGATTGATGCCCACGTCGAGCCGGCGAAAGACTTTGAGAATCAGCCGGTCACCGTAAAGGATTGAGCTATTGCTTTGCTCGGCACGTATCAGAGAAGGCTCAAGGCAGCTTGCCTCCGGGCCGGCAAGACGCTGAAAAACACCCGTCGGCGCCCCTCGGATTTCGCCGCCGGAAGCGCTCTTAAAGCTTTTCCGGCTGCCAATCGCGTCCAGCAAGGCATTACAAAAACTGCGGTCCCGCATCGGCGTCGCAAGAATCCCCTCCCCGCTGCACGTGGTCAGGCGCGCAACGATCTCGTGCGGACTTTCGGCTTGAATCTTTTCCGCCTCCGGCCCCGTAACAAAGGTAAGAGGCAGCGCGTAGGTATCAGGGTCTCCTGCGCCGTAATGGACCCGTGCAAAGGTCATATAGGCGGCTCGTGAATCGTGAGGAAGTTGAACTGCATCCTCCAAGTCAATCGAACGGATCGTCCGCGCTTTCCCTCCGAACCACCGCTGCGCGCGCAGAAACTCCGGCAGAACTCCCTCCAGCTTGGTCTTCGCCTGCTTGTTAAAGACGCTCTCCCAATTGCTGTTTACAGCCAGAGTCGGAACTTCCATCGTACCCCCGTAACACGGCGTGGTAACACACTAGCATAGACCTACTTATCTAGGCTTTCGGCGCCTCTTGCTTTGGCCCTTGATCATCCGCGCCGACCCGCGCTTACCTAAAATAGTCGAAATCACGCTCGCTTCGAACCTGCCGGCGAATCCGCAGAATGTGGGCGGGCATAATATGAGGATTCAGTTCCACATAATTGCGTGCGCCTTGCCAAAGATAGTGGGCATCGCTGAGCAGGTCGTGAGCCTGATAGGTCTGGTGCGGATCGAGTCCCAGATCATCGAGCGGCAGTTCCAGCCAGCCCGATTGCGTGGAGCGGCAATCCAAGTTGACGACCACCACGATGATGTTTGAAAGATCCTCCGTCACCTTGCTGTAGGCAATGAGTTCGTCATTGTTGACAGGATGAAACCGCAGGCGGTCGTTGGTTGCAAGCGCCGCATTCTCATGCCGGATCTGGTTGACCCTGGTGATCACCTCTCTCAAGCTGTCGGCACGATTGATGTCCCAGTTCCGGATCTCATACTTTTCCGAGTTCAGATATTCCTCGCTTCCGGGGTGCAGGGGCCGATCCTCACCCAGCTCAAACGCAGGTCCGTAAATCCCGTAGCTTGCTCCCAGAGTGGCCGCCAGGATCAAGCGAGCCAGGAAAGCGGGCCGCCCGCCGGCCTGAAGATATTTCGTCAGAATATCCGGAGTATTCGGCCACAAGTTGGGACGGAAAAACTCGCGAACATCGGTTTGCGTCAATTCCGTGAAATACTCCGTCAGTTCCCACTTTGTGTTCCGCCAGGCAAAGTAGGTGTAAGACTGCGTGAACCCCAGCTTGGCCAGCCGATACATCACCTTCGGACGCGTAAAGGCTTCCGCGAGGAAGATGACGTCCGGGTATTGGTTCTTAATCTCCCGGATCGCCCATTCCCAGAACTCAAAGGGTTTCGTGTGGGGATTGTCGACGCGAAAGATGCGGACCCCTTCATCGATCCAGTACAACATCACGCTTTTCAGTTCCTCCCACAGCTCGCGCCAATGGGGACTGTCGAAATTCAGCGGATAGATATCTTCGTACTTCTTGGGCGGATTTTCGGCGTATTGCACTGTGCCGTCCGGCCGCCAGCGAAACCAGTCAGGATGCTCGGCAACGTAAGGATGGTCGGGAGCGCACTGGAAGGCAATGTCAAGAGCCACCTCAAGCCCCAACTCCCGGGCAGCGACGACGAGCTGGCGAAATTCCTCCTCGGTCCCTAGCTGAGGGTCAATGGCCTTATGGCCGCCTTCCTTGGCGCCGATCGCCCAGGGGCTGCCCGCTTCCTCCGGCAAGCAGTTGCGACTGTTATTTTTCCCCTTTCGGTGCTTCCTGCCAATGGGATGAATGGGGGACAAATAGAGGATATCAAAACCCATTTCAGCTACGTAAGGCAGCCGCTCGATACAATCCCGGAAGGTTCCATGCCGGCCGGGTTCGGAGGACGTGGAGCGCGGGAACATCTCATACCACGCGCCGAATCGCGCTCTCTCCCGATCGGCCTCCACGATCAACTGCTTGTCGTAAGTGGTGGCGCGGCTGCGGTCTGAAAACCTGGCCATCAGTCGCGCCAGGTTCTCGTCGAAGGCGCCCGCGATGGCCCCGGACAAATCCTGGCCCTTTTGAATACGCAATAAATCCAAATAGGTTTGAAATTCCCGGGCGGACTCCGCGGGTGCGCGCTCCATCGCCTTCTCCACCAAACCGGCTCCGCTCAAGATGTCGTTTGACACATCTTGCCCGGCATCGAATTTCTTCCTTAGGTCCCTCCGCCAGGACGCGAAATGATCGACCCAGGCCTGAATCGTGTATTCGTACCGCCCTATGTCCTGCACGTCAAACATGCCATGCCAGTGATCGTTAACCTCCTCCTGCATCGGTGTTTCAAGCCAGGACGGCTCGCCGGCGCGGCGGAAAAGGATGAGGGCTGAGAGGGCATCGTAACCATCGGTAAAAATATCTGCGGTCACCGCCACCCGCTCGCCTACGGTCCGCTTGATCGGAAATCGGCCTCCCTGGATTTCCGGATGGACGTTTTCGATAACCACTCGGGGCGGTGGAGTCGTTAAAGGGCTCGACCTGGCTGACCCGCTTTCGGGAATCATGCGGTTGCTCCTCGAATTCTTTCGGAGGGATAACTAAGGACAGCGTTTTGTGGCGGTAGCCTGCCTGCCCTTTTGGGAGACCCTTGATGCTGTTACCCCAGCCGATTGTTGAACTGCGGATGAGGTTGTCGGGCGAATCGCCCCTAGTTAGGACTTTTCTATTGTACTACTCAGGTACTTGCCGAGCAACCCGGCGGCGCCTGGGTTTGGATTTTCCGCCCTGTCGGATTTCGCTATTGACACGGTGCCATCTGGCGGTAAGAGTATTCCTCGTTAGCCCTAACGGGGAGCGCCGCAGGGCGTACCCAGGAACTGCACTCGCCCCATGCGGCAACCTAAGGAGGAAACGATGAGGATCGAACGACTCGCTCTTTTCCTGGCTTTGTTCTTTGTTGCTGGTCAGGCGGCCGCACGGAAGAGGAAGATGGTTGACCCGCGGCTCGCCAGCGTCCAAACCGTTTTCGTCGCCGGGAACAACCCCGCCGCCGCAAACGCCCGAAAGTTAATTCCCAAGTGGACGTGCTTTCGCCTGGTGCCGTATCCCCAAAAGGCCGATGCGGTTTTTGAGTTCAGTCAGCAGATGAGCGCGGATCATTCCGCCCCCGGTGCCCACGGCAAGCGCGCCCTTGTTATCGCCACAATGACCACGAAGGACGGCAGCCTCATTTGGAGCAAGCCGGCAAGCAATCATGCAGCGTTCATGAACACGGGGGGTGGCTCAGCGGCTCGCAAGGTTATCTTTGCCTTGCAACACGACGCCTTTCCGCACGCCCAGATGACCTTTGGCGGCGTGAACCGCAGGAGTTGCCCCAACCACCGGGCGGGAAGGCCGACCCGGCGCTGGCGCAGACGCGCGTGGCACTATTGAAGTTGCGCGATTGCTTACCTCATGCAGAGGTAGCCACAGTCAGCGCTTTCCTGACGGTGGGGCTGTTGATCCAGGACAAACCCACGGTCAATCAGGAACTCGATTGACCGTGGCTTGCAAAGTCTAACCTGCTATGCTTTGACGAATGTTGTCAGTCCGCGTCGGGTGCGCTCACGCAACTGGCATTCGCGCATGGTCTCGGCCAGCGCCTCAAGGTTGGGCACAGCATAGATGCGGAACTTTGACATTTCTGTATCGGAGGAAAACAAATGCAGGCTCGCATATCCGAACAGCCGCCAGAATATGGGTTTTCGCAGTTCGAAATGGTCGATGCGGAACATTTCCAGGCTTTCTTGGGTTTGCGATAGTAAGCCCATTCGCACCTTGATTCGTTGGGTGGTGATGGTGAATTGAGTGATCAAACTCTTCAAGTAGAAGTAGAGACAAGTGAATCCGCAAGCGGCAAGGAAAACCAAAACGAGATACAGCCTATATGTCCAGGATTCTTGATTGTAACCGGCCAAAACGGCCAGGAAGATCAGCGCCACGAAAGGTACGGACTGACCAAGGGTATAAATAATGGCTGGATGTCCAGAGAACAATTGTTTTTCAACATCGTGCTCTTGTTTCGCAGCAAATGCTTCTAAATCGCTATTGCAGAATCGGCACTTCAAGGCGACGGCCTTTATGATCTCGCCGCATACCGGACAAGGTTTGCTATCTGCATCCATATACGCTCTCCATTTCGATACAGGTATGGCAGAGAGTTTACTGCATTTGTTTGAAAGTTGCTGAATTTTAAGGACACGTCATGCAGAAGAGAGATAAGCCGAAAGTAACGCGGCCAAGTTCCAAACCCGGCCCGAAGCCGGATATTCTGAAGCTCAATGGCAACTGGAAATCCCTGATGAAGAAGTCGCTCGACAAGAAGAAGCCGCCCGAGGGATGGCCGAAGTAGGCGGGTCGTGGTAAGGTAGGACGAAAGCGTGTCCCCTTGCGTAAAATACATACTTCCGTAACAAATTATTTCCAATATTAGAAACCGCAGAGTCTCTGCGAGGCGAGACTCTGCGCTAACGGCTGTGGGGCCGTTGGTCCAGGGTAAACCCACGGTCAATCAGGAACTCGATTGACCGTGATCTACCCGCTAAAGAAGTTTGACGTATGGCACACGCTGTTTAAGAATCATGATCTTTACGGCGGGATAGCCCTAATCAAGCGGGGCATTTTTAATTCATTAATTGCCATCGCCTTGCCGATGCCATTCTTGTAGTAGAATCACACAGAGGGGTCTATGTCACAGGTTTGCAGACTCGCTAGGGGTTATACGCACGAAACAATCGGCAACGGTATCATCATCCACGCCGATTGCCTTGAATGGATGGGGGTAACTCCTGAGAACAGCATCCACGGTATCGTTACAGATCCTCCCTATGGAGTGAAGGAATACCAGTTTGACCAGCTTGAAAAAAGATCTAACGGTAACGGTGGCATCTGGCGCATTCCACCTTCCTTCGACGGTTCCATTCGGCAGCCTCTTCCGCGCTTCACGGCCCTTAATCAAAAGGAACGCGACCAGCTTTTTATCTTTTTTCGGGAATGGTCTAAAGTAGCAGTTCACGCATTGCGTCCGGGAGGCCACGTCTTTATCGCATCAAATTCCTTTCTCTGCCAGCTTGTGTACACAGCACTCGTAGAGGGAGGTCTCGAATTTAGAGGGCAGATCATCCGCGTTGTTAGAACACTTCGCGGTGGGGACAGGCCCAAGAATGCAGAGAAGCAATTCCCCGAAGTATGTTCACTCCCAAGGGGTGCTTACGAACCATGGGGAATCTTCCGGAAACCGCTACCGGCAGGCATGAAAGTGAGTGATTGCTTGAGAGAGTTTGGAACGGGAGGACTTCGCAGGCCTCATAAGGACGTTCCCTTTACGGACCTTATTGCCAGTAGCCGCACTCCGCAAAACGAGCGCAAACTGGCAGATCATCCAAGTCTCAAGCCGCAATCCCTCCTCCGCGACCTCGTTTACGCGATACTTCCTCTGGGACAGGGAATTGTGCTCGATCCATTCATGGGTTCAGGTTCAACAATTGCGGCGGCAGAAGCGCTAGGTATTCCCAGCATTGGTGTGGAGAAAAACCAGCACTTCTATGATTCGGCAAAAGAATCCATTGGAAAGCTTTCACTCATCCGCGTTCCCAGGGACCAGCACGTTCTTTCCTTCGCGTAGTTCCTGGCACTTATAAATCCAATTCGCCATCATCTTCGCATAGCCGCTTCTAGTCACGCTCGCTGTTATGGTTCGCCGGCTCGTCTCAGACCGGCCTGCGAACAGCCAATCGGCCTTTGTAAGCATGGCCCCCATGACCATCAGAAATCGGAATGGTTTCGGCTCAACCTTCTTGAATTTATCGGAAGGGCGTCCGCTCTCAAAAACGAAAACCATTAGCCAAGCGTTTTCAGCATTGTGGCCTTGCCATCCTCGTAGATAGCGCGATCCTTTTACTTCTATACCATCTTTCCCTGCATGTTGAGCCATATCGTTTGGATATTTTCCAGCGGGCAACATGTCAGGATGGCCGTTATGATACCTATTTTTTACGATGGTTCTGCAGTACTTCGGGATACTTGCAGTCATGAATTCGCCCACGATGCTACTGAAATTCGCGGGCATTAGCATATCCTCCAATCGGGCGATGTTCTTTTTAAGCAACTCGCCATTGACCTGCTCCCCTTCTTTGGTCCAAATCATAATATGAGTTGCTCGGTTTGGGTTAGTTCTGGTTTTGGGAGGGCGAGGGGCGTGGGGGGAGACGCCCCTCGCGCCGCCGCTTGGGCCTTGAACTC
>Ga0307374_10008665_pt1 | contig 15148 bp, 12 predicted proteins | sample OX3MG_FD_202532 | JGI IMG/M metagenome (GOLD analysis project Ga0307374, IMG submission 202532) | Soil microbial communities from Risofladan, Vaasa, Finland - OX-3 | ecosystem: Environmental > Terrestrial > Soil > Coastal area > Acid sulfate soil | place: Finland: Risofladan, Vaasa | collected... | reverse complement strand
TCGCTCGACGACCTCGGAATGAGCGCGCAGGACCGCCACCGGCTCGACGCCCCGCTGCTGCGCACGCACGGCGGGATCCTCGTGACCGGCCCGACCGGCTCGGGCAAGACGACCTCGCTGTACGCGATCATCGCCCTCGTCCGCTCACCCGAGAAGACGCTGACGACGATCGAGGACCCGGTCGAATACCGACTGTCCGGCGTCAACCAGATCCAGGTCTCCGAGCGCAGCGGCCTGACCTTCGCCACCGGCCTGCGGGCGATCGTCCGCGCCGACCCCGACGTGATCATGGTCGGCGAGGTTCGCGACCGCGAGAGCGCGCATATCGCCGTCGAAGCCGCGCTCACCGGCCACCTCGTGCTGTCGACGCTGCATACCAACGACGCCCCGAGCGCCCCGATGCGACTCGTCGACATGGGCATCGAGCCCTACCTCGTGTCCTCGGCGATCAACTGCGTCATCGCGCAACGGCTCGCGCGCCGCGTGTGCACGAGCTGCCGCGTGCCAGTGACGGTGCCCGGCGAGCACGTCGGCCTGGGCGGCGGCGAGGCGGAGATCTTCGAGTCGGCTGGCTGTGCGCGCTGTCGCCAGACGGGTTATCGCGGGCGCGTCGGGCTGTTCGAGATCCTCAACGTCACCGACGAGATCCGCGCGCTGATCGTGGCGCGCGCGACCTCGCAGGAGATCGGGCGGGTCGCGGAGGAGCAGGGAATGCGCCGGCTGCGCGACGACGGGCTGGCCAAGGTCCGCAGCGGCGACACGACGCTCGCGGAGATCGGGCGCGTCCTCGGCTGATCCCTCGCGCGGGCGGCGGCGCAGCTGTGGCCGCCGGCTCAGCGAACGGCGGAGGCCATGCGGGCAACGGCCTCGCCGAGGATCTCGGCCGAGGTCGCCAGGTTGAGCCGGACATGCCCCGCTCCTCCGGTGCCGAAGCTGCTCCCGGAGTTGAGCGCCACGCGGCCCCGCTCCAGGAACACCGCGGCGGGATCGTCGGGCAGGCTCAGCGCGCGGCAGTCGAGCCATGCCAGGTAGGTGCCCTGCGGCCAGCGGTAGCGGACGGCTGGGAGGTGCTCGGCGAGCAGCTCGGCGAGCAGGCGCCGGTTGGCATCCAGGCCGCCGAGCAGGTCGTCGAGCCAGCGCCCGCCGTGTCGCAGGGCCGCGACCTGCGCGATGATGCCGAAGTGGCTCGGGCCGTGACGGACCTCCTGCGGCAGCCGCGCGAGATCCTCGGTGGCGCCCGGGCCGGCCACGGCGAGCGCCGCCTTCAGGCCGGCCAGGTTCCAGGCCTTGGTCGCGGACAGCAACGCGAACCCGCTCTCGGTCCCCGCCAGCGACAGATACGGGACGTGCGGGCTCTCCGGGTAGACGATCGGGGCGTGGATCTCATCGACGACGACCCGGACGCCATGGCGCTCGGCGAGTTTCGCCACGGCTGACAGCTCGACGCTCGTGTGCACGGTGCCGGTCGGGTTGTGCGGGCTGCACAGCAGGAACGCCGCGCGTCGTCCGCCGGTCACCGCACCGGCGAAGGCGACGTCGAGCGCGGCCAGGTCGATGCGGTGCTCGGCGTTCAGCGGCGCTTCGATGACCCGACGGTCCATGTACCTGACAAAGCCGTAGAACGGCGGATACACCGGCGAGTTGATGACCACCGGGTCACCGGTCCCGGTGACCAGCTTGAGCACCTCGACGATGCCCATCATCACGTCCGGCACGTTCGCGCATGCGGCGACCTCGAAGTCCCAGCCCCAGCGGCGGCTTGCGAACTGGGCGAACGCCTCGGCATAGGGGGAGCCCTCCGGGTAGCCGGTGTCGCCGATCGCCACGGCCTCGGTCAGGGCGTCGGCGATCGGCGGCGCGAGCGCGGTGTCCATCTCGGCCACCCAGAGCGGCAGCACGTCGGGCGGGTAGCGTCGCCACTTTGCGCTGGTGCGCCGGCGCAGCTCGTCGAGCGACAGCCCGACCAGGGGATCGGTCATCGACGCGCACGCTACATCGCAGGATCGACACGGCGCCGGCTCGTCGAGCCGCCGCCGATGCCGACCCGTTCGGTGGCTCGCCGCCCGAGCCGGCAGGACCCGCTAGGGACGAGGCACCGCCGACGTCGCCTCCGCCGCCTGGTCCTCGCCGAGGACGACCTCGAGCGGTGGCAGCTCGTTGGTGCGTGCGACCTGCCGGTAGAAGGCGGCGCTCCGCTTCGGGATCCGCCGCTGGGTGTCGAAGTCGACGAACACGAGGCCGAACCGCTTCTGGTAGCCCCAGGCCCATTCGAAGTTGTCGTGCAGCGACCAATAGAAGTAGCCGTCGAGCGGGACGCCGGCCTGGATCGCCCGCCACGCCGCATCCAGATGCCCGTGCAGGTACGCGACGCGCTCGAAGTCATCGATCTGCCCGTCGGGATTCACGTAGTCCTCGGCGGCACAGCCGTTCTCGGTCACGTACAGCGCGCAGCCGGGCGGCGTCTCGCCGGCCACCGCGACCAGCGTGTCGTAGAGGCCATCCGGGTCGATCAGCCAGCCCATCGACGTCCGCGGCAGATCATCGGGCTTGCACATGACGACCCCGGGCTGGCCGGCGACGGGGGCCTCGTCGCGACCCAGATGCGCCCAGTCGCCGAGCTTCACGTAATGCGGGGTGTAGTAGTTGACGCCGAGGAAGTCGATCGGCGCCCGTGCCAACTCCATGTCTCCGTCGTGGATCAGCGCCGCAGGCGGCAGCAGATGCTCGCGCGCGCTCGACGGGTACCGCCCGTGCAGCACCGGGTCGAGGAAGATCCGGTTCTGCTCGGCGTCGGCGATCGTGGCGGCCGCTTCCGCGCCTTCCCCGATCGTGCGAACGGGGTGGATGTCGAGCGTGATCCCGAGGCGCGCCGCCGGCATCACGCCGCGCAGCCGCTCCAGCGCCAGTCCGTGGGCGAGCACCAGATGGTGTGTCGCGGCTGCGGCGAGCGCGTCGTCGGTGTGGCCCGGGGCGTGCGTTCCGATCCGGTAGCCCTGGTGGGCGACGACCTGGGGCTCGTTGAGCGTGATCCACATGGCACCGACGTCGCCGATCGCCTCGGCGACGATCTGCGCATAGTCGGCGAACCGGTGGGCGGTGTCACGGTTGGCCCAGCCGCCCACGTCCTCGAGCGACTGCGGGAGGTCCCAGTGGTAGAGCGTGATCGCCGGTGTGATGTTGCGGGCGCGCAGCCCGTCGACGAGCGACCGGTAGAAGTCGATCCCCGACTGGTTGACGGCGCCACGGCCGGTGGGCTGGACGCGCGGCCAGGAGACCGAGAAGCGGAATGCGCCGAGGCCGAGGCCGGCGATCAGGTCGAGGTCGTCCTCGGCACGGTGATAGAAGTCACAGGCGATGTCGCCGGTGTCGCCGCCGCGCACCTTCCCGCGCGTGTGGCTGAAGGTGTCCCACACCGACGTGCCGCGTCCGTCGGCGTGCACGGCACCCTCGATCTGGTAGGCCGAACTGGCTGCGCCCCAGAGAAACCCGTCAGGAAACGCGCGCGCAACCCCGGCCGAGCCGTTGGCTCCGGTCGTTGTCATCTGATCTTGTCCTTTCGCGTTTGGCTTTGTGGATGGCGCCGGCGCCCCGCTCCCGGAGGCAGGGAGCGGGGCGTGGGCACCTTGGTTGCGCGGTTAGGCGACTGGCTTGAGATGCAGCACGACGACCTCGTTGGTCGGCGTGTTCGGGCTACCTGACTCGTATGCGTTGGACGGCGTCGGCCAGCCGCTGAACTTCGACGTGTTGTACTCGTCGAAGGCAGCGCCGTACACGGTCGGGATGACCGGTAGCTGGCTGGCGACGAACTGCTCGATCGGCGCAAGCGCCTTGAGCTGCCCCTTCGTCGTCGTCTGGCCGGCGAGGGTGAGGAGCTCCTTGTCGATCGTGGGGTTCTTCAGCCCCTCGAAATCGCCGCTCGCGTTGCTCGTGTCGAGCGCGCTGTTCAGCCAACCGTCGTACTGGCCGTAGGGCACGATGTTGGTGTTCGACCAGTGGCTCGTCGCCGATCCGAACTTGCCGCTGGCGAGGGCTGCATACCACGCGTTATCCGACAGCCCCTGGAAGGTGGCGTTGATGTGCGCCGCCTTGAGCTGGTTGGCCATCAGCTGATCGGACAAGGCGTAGTCCGAGTAGTCGGACGGGTCGGTGATCGTGATCATGACGGCCTTGCCCTTGAGGGCGTAGAAGCCACCCTTGAGCGTGTAGCCGGCCGCCTTCAGCACGGCGTCTGCCGCCTTGGCGTTGGCGTGCGGCGACAGCGTGGCGCCCTTCACGGCCGGTGCCACGAGGCTCGCGAAGTTCGGCAGCACGATGCCGCTGGCGTTCGTCGCGACCGGCTCGAGGCCGGACTCACCCTGGCTGCTGATCGCCGTCCGGTCGATCGCCAGGCTGACGGCCTTGCGGACGGCCAGCTGGTTCATCGGCCAGGTGCGGAGATTCGGCTCGAGGCTGTTCGTCTGCACCGGCGCGAACCACACATGGTGGGTTGACGGTGAGCTGTCGACGAACCCTGCCTTCAGGCCGGTGATGAAGTTGCCCGCCCAGTCGAGCGTGTTGCCGTTGAGCGCGGACAGTGCCGTCGCCGTATCGGCGAGCAGCGGGAAGTTGACCTCACTCACCGCCGGGGGACCGCCGCCGACGTTCCACGGGCCACCCCAGTAGTTCGGGTTGGCCTTGAGCGTGACGCCTGCCGTCGCGCTGAAGGTGTCCAGCTGGTACGGCCCGGAACCGATCGGGTTGATGTCGGTGTAGGTTGCCGGGTCGCCGCTCAGCGCTCCCCAGACCGCCTGGGGAACGATGTAGATCCCGCCGGCGACGTACTGCAGGTTCGTGTACTGCGACGCCGAGAACGAGACCGTCACGGTGTTACCGGAGACCTTCGCGCCTGTGATCGGGACGCCGTTGGTGTTGGTGTCGGGGTACTTGACCAGCATGTTGTAGGTGAACGCGACATCGGCCGGCGTCAGCGCCGAGCCGTCGCTCCACTTCACGCCCTGGCGGATCGTGAACGTGATCGACTTGCCGCCGGGTCCCCACTTGTAACCGCTCGCGAGGAAGTCATACGGCTTGGTCAACGGCTTCGCTGCGTCGACCTGCAGCAGCGGCTCGTAGATCAGCGACGTGGCGCCGATCTGGTTCGCCGCCGACGTGGACACGAACGGGTTGAAGTTGTCGGTCAGCGTCGTCTCCTGGCTCGACTCCATGGTCAGCGGGGTCGATGCCGCGACCGCGGTCGATGCGCTCGGCAGCGCGACGGTGACGACGAGCGCCGCCGAGGCGCCGACGGCGGCGATCGCGGAGGCAATCAGCCTTCGCTTCTTGGACGTTTTCGGTTCCATGACGTGATGTACCTTTCTGTGGGCAGTACGAAGTGCGTTGCAATGGCGCGTGTGCGGCACGCGCCCCGTTGTCACCGCCCGGCGCGGCAAGCTCGCTTGTGGCGTCGGGCGGTCGGCAATCCGAGTCAGGTCGTCATCGGCACGCTCCTCTCCTCGCCTGTCTCGGAGAGCAACTCCGGTGCCGCGACATCGAGTCGCCAGCACGCCGCGGCCCGCTGGGAGTTGATCGGAAGCAAGGGCGGCGACTGCGTACGGCAGCGGTCGTCGGCGAACGGGCAGCGGGGGCTGAAGCGGCAGCCGACCGTCGTCGAGAGCGCGCTCCCGGCCCGGCGCACGGCGCCCATGGGCGCCGGCGTGGCGAGCGTGCGGTCGAGGCTGTCGGGATCGGGCGAGGACGCGACGAGCAGCTGCGTGTAGGGGTGAGCGGGCTGCTGTGTGAGGTCCTCCGAGGGGCCGCGCTCGACGATCTCGCCGGCATACATCACGAGCGTGTCGTCGGCGAAATAGCGTGCTGAGGCGATGTCGTGGGTGACGTAGAGCACGGCGAGCTCGAACTGGGAGCGCAGCTCGTCGATCAGGTCGAGCACCTCGAGGCGGATCGAGACGTCGAGCATCGAGACCGGCTCGTCGGCGAGCAGCACGCGCGGGCGCGCGGCCAGCGCGCGCGCGATCGCGACGCGTTGCCGCTGGCCACCGGACAGCTCATGCGGGTACTTGCCGAGGAACTGCTCGGCCGGTGTCAGGCGCACCCGTTCGAGCAGGCGCCGGAGCTCGGCAGCGACTGCGTCCTTGCCCTTGGCGCGCTGGTGCAGGTGCACGGGCCGGCGCAGCGAGTAGCCCACCGTGTGAACCGGGTTGAGCGAGGCGAACGGATCCTGGAAGATCATCTGGACCTCGCCCTTGTAGGAGCGAAACGCGCGGTGGGCCCACGGCCGGATCTCCGCGCCGTCGAGCAGGATCTGGCCGCCGGTCGGCCGCTCCTGCCCGGCGAGCATCCGCGCGACGGTCGACTTGCCCGAGCCGCTCTCGCCGACGAGCGCCACCACGGCGCTGCGGTAGAGCCCGAGTGAGACATCGCGCACCGCGGACAGCACGCTGCCACGCGGCCCCCGCGAGAGCCGGAAGTCCTTCGACAGCGCGTGCCCCTCGAGCACGAGCGGCCCGCGCGCGGCCGCTGCCGGCAGGAGCTCGGTGCGGGTCGGCGGCGCGCTCACGACCGGCTCTCTTCCGGCGCGGTCTTCGCCGCCGTGGACATTTGCGGGTGGGGGGTACCGATGGCCGGCTCAGGCACGACGAACGGACAGGCGCTGAGATGGCCGGCGCCCGAGCCCGCGACCGGCCGCACGCGCATGTCGATGCTGCGACACGGCTCGGCGGCGTAGCGGCACCGCGGCACGAACGGGCAGCCCGGCGGCAGCGACCGCAGGTCCGGCGGGGTGCCCGGGATCCCGGCGAGCGTCCTGCGTGTCCCGTGGACGCTCGGGAACGATGCGAGCAGACCCCGCGTGTACGGATGCGCCGGTCGGTTGTGGATCTGCTCGGCGCTGCCGACCTCGACCAGCTGGCCCGCGTACATCACGGCGATCCGGTCTGCGATCTCGAGCAGCAACGAGAGGTCGTGCGTGATGAACAGGACCGCGAAGTGCAGGCGCTTCTGCAGCTCGACGATCTGCGCGAGGATCTCGCGCTGGACGACGACATCGAGCGCCGTTGTCGGCTCGTCCATGATCACGACCTCCGGATCCACGGCGAGCGCCATCGCGATCATCACGCGCTGGCGCATGCCGCCAGACAGCTCGTGTGGATAGCTGCGCAGCCGGTCGCGCGGGATGCCGACCAGGTCGAGCAGCGTCTCGAGCCGCGCGCGCTTCTCGTCCCGCTTGAGGTGGAGGTGGGCGTCGAGCACGTCGCCGAGCTGATCGCGGACGCGCAGCACCGGGTTCAGGGCGTTCATCGCGCTCTGAAAGACGATCGAGATCTCGCGCCAGCGCAGCTTGCGCAGCTCCCGCGAGCCCTGGTCGAGGATCTCCACACCCTCCTTGGCCACGCGACTGCCGCGATAGATCACGCTGCCTCCGGTGATCACCGCCGGCGGTCGCAGCAGCCGGCACGCACCGAGCGCCAGCGTCGACTTGCCCGAGCCGCTCTCACCGGCGAGACCGACCGTCTCACCGGGCGCGAGGGCGAGGTCGACGTGGTCGACGGCCTTGACCTCGGCGTCGCCGGCACGGTAGACGATCGACAGGTCGCGGATCTCGAGCACCGCCTGGCTCCCGGCGGGCGGCTGCTCAGGCTGCGATCCGTTGACGGCGCCGGCGGGGGCTGGCGTCATGTCGCGGGCCCTCGGCGCTCGACGGGCGTCGGGTCGGTGGGTCGCCACGCGCGCTGATGGCGCTTCCTGCGCCCCGAGGAATCGCGCAGGCGGGGGTTGCCGAGCTCGTCGAGCCCGAAGTTGAGCAGCACGAGGCTCATCCCCAGGAGCGCGGCGGCAACCCCCGGCGGCACGTACCACCACCACGCCCCGATGTTGAAGGCGTTCCCGTTCTGCGCCCAGAAGAGGATCGTGCCGAGATTCCAGGTGGAGAAGTTCGCAACGCCGATGAAGGCGAGCGCCACCGATGTGAGGATCGCGTAGAGGAAGGTCCCGACGAAGTTCGCGGCGATCAGGCTGACCTCGTTCGGCAGGATCTCGAAGACGACGATCCGCCACGTTCGCTCGCCGGTCTCGCGCGCCGCAGCGATGTAGTCGCGACCCCGCAGCGTCAGGGTCTGGGCGCGGATCACCCGCGCACCCCAGGACCAGCCGAGCGCACTCAGCACGATCGCCGTCGGCAGATCGCCGCTGTGCGGGAGATAGCCGAGCAGGACGATCAGCAGCGGCAGTGCCGGCAGCACGATGAACACGTTCATCAGCAGCGACAGGCCCTCGTCGGCGACGCCGCCGAGGAAGCCGGCCGTCAGACCGGTGGCCATCGAGAGCAGCGTCGCGATCGAGGCGGTCAGCACCCCGAGCAGGACCGACGAGCGCAGCCCGACGAGCAGCTGCGAGAGTACGTCGCCGCCCGTCGAGGTCGTTCCGAGCAGGTGGTGCAGGGTGGGGGGAGCCGGTGCCGTGGCGAGCGGGTTCGTCGCCGAGGGGTCGAACGGGGCGATCGCCGGCCCGATGATGGCGATCAGCACGAACACCGCGAGGATCGCGCCGCCGACCTTCGCCTTCGCCGGCATCGCGCGCAGGAACTGGCCGCGGCGTGGCACGACGGCGGGGCTCGGCGGAAGGCTGACGGCGACGGCCATCAGTACGCCGCCCTCGTGCGCGTCCGCGGGTCGGCGATCACGTAGATGACGTCGGCGAGCAGGCAGGCGAGGAGCACCGCGCCGGAGATCGCGAGGAAGATGCCCTGCATTACCGGGAAGTCATCCTGGGTGACCGCGTTGTAGAGCGTGTAGCCGACCCCCGGGTAGGAGAACACGATCTCCATCACGAGCGCTCCGGCGACGACGAATCCGATTGCCAGCGCGAAGCCGGCGATGTTCGGCAGGATCGCGTTGCGCGCCGCATAGGTGAACATCACGCGGCGGGTCGACAGGCCCTTGGCCTCCGCGGCGAGCACGTAGTCCTCGCCGATCGTCGTGATCATCACGTTGCGCATCTGCAGCATCCAGCCCGCCATCGACGTCACGATGATCGTCGCCGCCGGCAGGATGCCGTGACGCAGCGCGCTGCTGATGAACGCGCCGTTGAAGCCGATGTGGTCGCCGAGGGTGTAGCCGCCGTAGCCGGGGAAGAGGTGCCAGTCGTTGGAGAACAGCTGGATTGCCACCAGCGCGAGGAAGAAGTAGGGCGTCGCCTGCAGGAACGTGAAGGCCGGCAGCAGCTGGTCGAATCGCCCACCCCGTCGCCACCCGGCGAGAATCCCGAGCAGCGTCCCGAGCACGAAGCTGACGATCGTCGCCAGGCCCACCAGCATGAGCGTCCAGGGGATCGTGGTCCCGAGCACGCTCGTGACGGTCGCCGGGTAGGCCGAGGTCGAGACGCCAAGGTTTCCGCTGAAGAGCTGGCTCAGGTAGGCGCCGTACTGGTGCACCAGGCTGCCCTGGCGACCGACGCCGAACTCGATGTCAAGCGCCCTGACCGCCGCGGCCGTCAACTGCGGATGCTGCGCCAGCATCGCCTCGACGGGGGTCCCCGGGAGCACGCGCGGGATGAAGAAGTTGACCGTCACCGCGGCCCACGCAGCCACGGCATAGAAGCCCAACCGGCGGATGATGAACTGCAATTCCTCTCCTCCTGCTCCTCAAGCAGAGGCCGCTGAGCCCAGGAGGCTCACAGCAGACTTGTGGAAACGGTAACATGCCGTTTCGGGTCAGTCAAGTGCGACCCCTGGCGTGCGTTGATTGAGTGCCTGGCAGTCGCGCCGCGTTCCGGCGCAACGGCCGGAGTGGTGGGGGCGGCAAGAAGTTCCTGTAACGTTTCAGATTGTGCTTCAATAAGGGCCGTGGCACGACCTTCGGACACCGGCAACGCCAACGGACGCGGCGGGCGCACGACGATTCGCCAGATCGCCGAGCTCGCCGGGGTCTCGATCGCGACCGTCTCGCGCGTCGTCAACGCCAGCGGATACGTCTCGGAGAAGACGCGACGGTCCGTCGAGAGCGTGATCCGCGAGCACGGGTACACGGCGAACCGCAGCGCGCGCGGTCTGTCCGGTGGCCGCACCGGCCTCGTCGGGGTGACGCTGCCGAGGATCCATCCGGCCTATTTCTCGCTGATCGTCGCGGGCGTGGCGGAGGCGCTCTACGAGCACGACATGCGAATCGTGCTGTGCCCGACGCTCCACGAGCACGACCGCGAGGTCTCGCTGCTCGAGCGCCTGATGCACGGCACGACGGACTGCGGGCTGCTCGTGCTGCCCGAGGAGTCGAGCGGCGAGCTGAGAACGCTGATGAATCACGGCTATCGGTTTGTCGTCGTCGATCCGCGCAAACGGATCGACGAACGAGTTCCGACGGTGTCGGCGGCTCACTCCTCGGGCGCCGATCAGGCGACGCGGCACCTGCTCGACCTCGGTCACCGCCGGATCGCCGCGATCACCGGGCCCCGGGGATGGATGGCCACCGAGGAGCGCGAGCGCGGCTACCGTGCCGCGCTTGCGGCTGCGGGAGTGCTGCCGGACCCGCAGCTCGTCGTCGCGTCGAACTTCGACATCGACGGCGGACGCGCGGCCGCGGCGGCGCTGCTCGAGCTCGACGACCCGCCGACGGCGATCTTCGCCTTCAACGATCCGCTCGCGATCGGTGCGCTGCAGGCGGCGCGGGCGCGCGGCCTTCGCGTTCCTGCCGACCTTTCGATCGTCGGCTTCGACGACACCGCCGAGGCAGAGCTCGTCACCCCCGCGCTGACCACGGTCCGCCAGCCGCTCGCCGAGATGGGCCGGATGGCGGTCAGTCTGCTGACGCGCCTGCTCGAGAACGGTCCGTTCGAAGCCCTCCACGTCGAGCTCGCCACGCAACTGATCGTCCGCGAATCCACCGGCGCGCCGGCGGGCGGCCGACCCTGATCACCGAGGCCTGCCCGATCGCGCAGGCGCGAGGCCCCGGGTGCGGGCTCGACGGGGCCGCTCAGGTCGGCTGCTGCACGATCCGGATGTAGGGGCGCGGGGACTTCCAGCCGTCGGGGTAGCGCTCGCGCGCCTCCTCGTCGGAGACCGAGCCGGCGATGATCACGTCGTCGCCGGGCTGCCAGTTGACCGGCGTGGCCACCTTGTGGTTGGCGGTCAGCTGCAGCGAGTCGATCACGCGCAGGACCTCGTCGAAGTTGCGGCCGGTGGTCATCGGGTAGATGAGGATCAGCTTGAGCTTCTTGTCCGGGCCGATCACGAACACGTTGCGCACCGTCTGGTTGTCGGCGGGCGTGCGCGCGGTCGGGTCCCCGGAGGTCTCGGCCGGCAGCATCTCGTAGAGCTTGGACACGGTGAAGTCGGCGTCGGCGATCAGCGGATAGTTGGGCGCGGTGCCCTGGGTCTCCTGGATGTCCCGCGCCCAGCGCTCGTGGTTCTCGATCGGGTCGACCGACAGGCCGATGATCTTCACGCCGCGGCGATCGAACTCGGGCTTGATCGATGCCATGTAACCGAGCTCGGTGGTGCACACGGGGGTGAAGTTGCGCGGGTGCGAGAACAGCACGGCCCACGAATCGCCGATCCAGTCGTGGAAGCGGACCGGGCCTTCCGTGGTCTCGGCCTCGAAGTCCGGGGCTGTGGCGCCAATCTGTAGAGCCATCTGGTTTCTCTTCTCCTTGGTGTGAGAGCGTGCCTCGGGATGGGATGCCGCGCGTCGCGGCGCTCGGCATTCGTGGGGCCGGCCCTCGGCGTCGTTGCCGGCAGATGGCCACCCACGGACGCCGACAATCTAGCGGGCGGCGGCCGTCGCGACCAGCGATGTTCGCCGCTGACGCCGGCGCCATGGCCGTCGTGCCAGTTCTCGGCGTCGCCGCGCAGCCGTGACCCGCGTCACCGTGTCGCGGCGATCTCGCGATTACGCACGTCGGCGGGCCCGCCGCCACGGCCGCCGCGTCCGGGTTGGGCCGCGCCTCTTCAAGCGGCCAGGGCGGAGCGCCGATAGGAAGACAGACAACTTGGGCATCGCGCGCCCACAGACCGTGGACGCCGGCGTCGGCGGCTCGCGTTCGGGAAGGTCGCCTATGGTGAGGACCCGCTCCATCGTGCCCGCCGGCCTGCCGGTCGAGTCCGTGCGGGCCTCCGAGGGGCTCCTGCGCTCGGCCTTCGACCGCTCCCCAAGCGGGATGAGCGTGGTCGGCCTCGACGGCCGCTGGCTGCGGATCAACGACGCCTACTGTCGCATCCTGGGATATCAGCGCGAGGATCTTGCCGGCGCCGGGTTCTGCGACTTCACGCATCCCGACGATGTCGCCGAGGACCGCGCCTTCATGGCCGCCGCGCTCGCCGGCGGCCCTGACAGCCACGAGCGCGAGAAGCGCTACGTGCGCAAGGACGGTTCGATCCTCTGGGCTCGCGTGCGCGGCGAGGTGATCCGTGACGACGCTGGGAACGCGCTCTATTTCGTCTCCCACCTGCAGGACGTCAGCGAGCGCCGCGCCGCGGAGGAGAAGCTCCGCGAGAGCGAGCGCCGGCTTCACTCGGTGATCGACAACACGCCATCGCTGATCTCGGTCAAGGGCCGCGATCACCGCTATCAGCTCGTCAATCGCGAGTTCGAGCGGTTCTTCGGCGTGACCAGCGACTGGATCGTCGGACGCGGCGACCAGAGCGTCCTGCCGGCGTCCGTGCTCGACGCGGTCCACGCCGCCGACCGCCGGGTGCTGGGCGGGGAGACCATCCAGGAGGAGGAGACGGTCCGCCATGACGGTCAGGAGCGCGTGTTCCTGACGACGAGGTTTCCGCTGCTCGATGACCTCGGCAAGATCCACGCGGTGTGCGTCTCATCGACCGACGTCACCGACCGTCGCCAGGAGGAACACGCCAAGCACGAGCGCCTGCAGTGCGCCGGGCTGATCTACTCGGCCGTCGCTCAGAACCGTTTCGTCCTGCACGGGCAGCCGATCGTCAGTCTTTCGGCGATGCAGCCCACGCGCGTCGAGCTGCTGATCCGGATGCTCACGGTTCGCGACGGCGACGAACTGGTGGCTCCGGCGGCGTTCCTGCCTGCGGCGGAGCGTTTCGGGCTGATCCACGTGATCGACGAATGGGTGATCGACCGTGCGATCGACCTTGCCGCGGTCGGCCGTCGCGTCGCGGTGAACGTCTCGGCGAAGACGGTATCCGACCCCGCACAGGTCGACCGGATCGAGCGGGCGATCGTCGCCAGCGGAGCGCCGCCGCCGAATCTCGTGTTCGAGATCACCGAGACCGCGGTCGCGGACAACCTCGAGGCGGCACGGACCTTCGCGAAGCGCCTGCGCGAGTTGGGCTGCAAGTTCGCCCTGGACGACTTCGGCGTCGGCCACGGGAGCTTCACCTACCTGCGAGCGCTGCCCGTCGACTACCTCAAGATCGACATCCAGTTCGTGCGCAATCTGCTGCGCAACGAGGAGGACCGCCAGGTCGTCCAGGCGATCGTCGGCGTCGCGCGCCAGTTCGACATCGAGACGATCGCCGAGGGCGTCGAGGACGAGGCGACGGTGGATGAGCTTCGCCGGATGGGCGTCGACTACGCGCAGGGCTTCTGGATCGGTCGTCCGGTGACGCTCTCGGAGCTCTGGGACGCCGACACACAACGATTGGGGGCCGCATATGCCGCGCAACCATGACTCGCCCGCGCGCCCGCGCGAACTCGCCAAGGAGCAGAGCCTGAGCGAGCTGGAGCAGGCGATCGGCGACCGCGAGCAGCTCGTGGGCGACCGCGACCAGTCGCGCATCGATCAGGAGCAGCTCAGCCAGGATGAGGAGCACAGCGGCAACGCGGGCGGAGCCGTCGGCGACGACCGCATCCGTGACGACCGCCAGGCCCGGATCGACCGTCAGCAGCACAATCGGGACATCAGCCAGCGGGGTCTCGATCATGCCCAGGTGGGGCGCGACAAGCAGCAGCGGGCCCTCGACGAAACCCGGGACATGCTCAGCCGGCCGACGAGCGAGCAGCCGCAGCCGGCGAACGCGAGCGTGGTCCAGCGCGAGGCGATCCGGCGTGCACGGGCCGCGCACGAGCGCGCTGCGACGGCGCTCGTCCGCGCGCAGGCGGCAGTGGTCCGCGCCGAGGATGCGGCGGCGCGCGCGCGACGGTCCGACCCGGCCGAGAGCTGAGCCTACGGCCTGGCTTCGAGGCGACGGATCAGGTAGTCCCAGGCCGAGCGCAGCAGGGGCGGGCTGTAGCAGCGCGCCCGCTTCGCCAGCGACTCCTCATCGCTCGACCACGTCTTCGGACCGCCGGCCGACAGTGCGCGCATGTTCGTGCGGCAGGCACGCTCCAGGAGCACGGCGGTCATCACCCCGGTCACGACGTCGGCCCCGCAGGTGACGACTCCGTGGTTGACCATCAACGCGGCGTTGCGCTGGCCGACGGCAGCGGCCAGATCTCTGCCCAGCTCGGCCGACCGGATCAGGTCGCCGGTTCCGGTGAAGCGTGCGATGTCCGGGGGCACGAAGAGCGTCGGCTCGTGCGAGATCGGACGCAGCGGTGCCTGCGTCGATGCGAAGGCCACCGACCACGGCGCGTGCGTGTGGACGACGCAGTGGACATCCGGGCGAGCGCGCATCAGCTCGGTGTGGATCGGATACTCGGTGTGACGGCGGTGGGCACCCTCGAGCAGCTCTCCGTCCCACGAGACGAGGATCACATGGTCGGGCGTGATCTCCTCGAAGCCGAACGACGACGGCTTCATCCAGACGCCGCGGCCCTGCGGATCGCGGGCCGACACGTGGCCCCAGACGAAGTCGCCCTGATCTTCGAGCTGCAGGATCCGGCAGCCGAGGGCCACCTGCGCGCGCAATTCATCGCTCACCGGCGGAGATTATGCAGCTCGGCCGGCCCGTGCCGCGGACGCGGCCAGTGAACTCGGGTATCGTGGCCGTGCCGGAGCGGCGATGACGATCGAAACGCGAACACTCGACCTGGAGACCACCGACGGTTCGATGCCGACCTTCGCGGCGACGCCGGACGGAATGGCTCGTGGCGGGGTCGTCGTGGTCCAGGAGGCGTTCGGCGTGACCGGCCACATCGAGCGGATCTGCGAGCGACTTGCGGCGGCCGGCTGGACGGCGATCGCGCCGGCGCTGTTCCACCGCCAGGGATCGCCGGTCTTCGCCTACGACGCGGGCTTCGCGGAGATCAGA
>Ga0307374_10008664_pt1 | contig 15149 bp, 13 predicted proteins | sample OX3MG_FD_202532 | JGI IMG/M metagenome (GOLD analysis project Ga0307374, IMG submission 202532) | Soil microbial communities from Risofladan, Vaasa, Finland - OX-3 | ecosystem: Environmental > Terrestrial > Soil > Coastal area > Acid sulfate soil | place: Finland: Risofladan, Vaasa | collected... | reverse complement strand
TGCTTTGGTGCGGCGCCGGCCCCAACTTGTGAGACGATGCCAAATAGCGAGGTGTAGCCTAACGGAATTCGTACGAAACTGCCGACTTGACCGATCCTGTAGGATTCGCCGTTGAAAAAACTCAGGCCGGTGGCGGTCTCGCTCACGAGCGATACACTTATTGACGTGCCCGCCACATCCTGCACCGTTCCGATGAGAGTTGGGTCAAGGCGCATCGGTCACTCGCTGTTCGATATCTCGAGTGGAAAGCTGGTGAGCGAGAAATTGTCCGAAGGCCGCAAAATCTCCAAGGAGCCATTTACATTGGGCCGCAGGTGCTTTTGTACGAGACTCAGGCAAATTTGTTCCCACAGCTATGCCGTACGCGGGATTTGTATCTTTCGTGGCGCTATCCCAATCGCGCTCTACGGTTCCGATCACCGCGCCATCGGTGGCAAGTAGGGTCAGGTTCGCATGTCGCTTTGCAAGCTCAACAGCTTTGGGAGCGTTGATGCGATCGTTGAAGGTCATTCCGAAACAGGCAGCATTGGGATTTGCTGAGAGGCCTTGTCCTAAATAGGCGTTGATGTGCTCGTCTCCGAAAGAGTATCCACAAGTGAGAAGTAGACATTGGTCCGACCGTAGGAACTCTCGGAGTCGATCAAGCATGGCGAAATAGGGCATCTGTCGGCTTTCGTCGTATTTCAGATGCGATGGATAGATAAGCAATTGCTCACCCGCGATTGGATCGCGGCTTCGGCGAATTTTCTTCTTGGCTGTCATCCACCAGTTGATGGAACCGTGTATTTTCCAAAGTCGCGCCCAACGTGCGGGCAAATCGTCGTCTATCATGGATTCAAGGTCGAGGAATGCACTGTCAGAACCAACAAAGCCGTCGAAGTATGGTACGCGCTGTTCCTCCAGAGCTTGTTCCAGCAACAGATCGTAATTGGTGGTGAATATTTCTACCGGCTTGTCGCGAGGAATCGCCTGAATCCAGCTAGCGAGCACGTGGTACGGAGTATCATTGTTGGGGAGGGTTTTACTGGAAATGTCTCTGATCTTCGCACAAATGGCATGATCGAGTTTGCCGAGGAGATCTTTGGAGAATCCGTCTATATCGCCCGTTCCGCAAAGGGATTTCAACGTTCGAATATGGCTTAGAATGTCTTCCACTGTCGGCGCGGAGATGCCCCGTGCGGTTACGCGGTCCCAGGCGGCTTGTGCCACTGTTTTCAGTTCGCCGTTGCTTTCCAGATGTGTTTTGACCTTTTCCGTGAGCCCACTAATGTCTGGTATCAATGGCTCACTTGTGTCACCGGCCGCGACTCGAACAGACAGTGGACAGCCTGCGCCTATGAAGAAACCAATACGCATCTTGCCTGGGGCGAGTCGCTGTAAGAGGTCCGTGGTACGGCGATAGGGACAGTGCACGGGCTTCGTCGCTATAGACGAGGAAGGAGTGGAGACGGGTGGCGTCGGCACCGATGACGGAATATCGGGTACGGCTGACTTTGCTTTCTCATTTGCCACTAGGCCACTCCTTTTCGAACTTGCTACGGAACACTCAGCCAAGACTTATGACATCTAATTCGGCCCCCATGTGGGCGCGAGCAATCTCTACCACATGTTTGTGATGTGTGAATAGTATCGGCTGCACATGGTCACCAATAGCCGCCAGTGCCTCCACGCCCCGAGCCGTGCGAGCGTCATCGAAGGTTGTGAAGATGTCATCACCGATAAAAGGGGCCGGTTCACAGCGGCTGGCGTAATCCTCCAGATATGCTAGACGAAGTGCAAGGTAAAGCTGGTCGCGTGTGCCATCGCTCATGCCGGTGACAGGTACCGTCTGGCCAGACTTGCGTTGGCCGACAAGACGCGGGACATCCTGCTCATCGTAGTCTTGGCCGAGGCGTGAAAAGGCACTGTCCGTGAGCGTTGTGAACAGGGCACCTGCTCGGGCGATGAGTGGATCGTGCTGGCTGGCTCGGCGGTCGTCAATGACCCTGCCGATAAATACTGCACCAAGTTTCAGAACTACCCATTCACGCGCCGCAATCGCAAGCTCAGCCTCGGCACTTCTGCGTTGCTGCAGCGCGACTTCTGCGCCGACGCCCTGCTCCCATTGTGCGCGCTCACGGACTCTACGGTCCTGCGCGGAGAATACCTCTCGGGCCTCCTGGTCAAGTCTTTCATCATCCACGGAAAGTGCTTTGAGTGCGGCCTCGGCCTGGTCCGGATCGTAGGTGGCTAGATCGGTACGTAGACTCTCTTCATTGTGTCCGTCCGCCTGCGCAATGAGCTGGATTCGCCGATCGGCAAGCATACCGAGAAGCTTATCTCGTTCGCCGCTCAGATTGAGGAATTCGGCAAGGTCGGTGCCGTTCGGGAGCTGGGATGCAAGTGCTGTCACGGCCGCAGTGGCGTCGTGTAGTGCAACATCAGAAAGTACCCGGTTGCGGGTCGCTTCGGCAAGTCTTCCGGCTGCCTCGGCTCTACGCGCCTCCGCAACCTTTGCCTGGGAGAGTCGCTCATTGAGGGCTTTTGCTGCTTCATCTGCGGGCATAGTCGCGAGATCCGGAGCCAAATCGTCCACGAGCGTCTTTGCGCGTGCTTCGAATTTAGTGATATCGCGTTGCATGCCCGCCACACGCCGTGTTCGGCCGTCGCGCTCGCGAATATTGTCGGGAACGTCTTTCCAGGCCCCGAGCGCAGCCTCAGCCTCCTCCGGAGTTGCGGTTGCAGGGAGCCCTATCGGTGGCAGTGCAAGCGCCCACCGCTCCAGCCATGAGTCGCGCCGATTCACAGCTTCTGTTTGGGCGATGGTGAGTTCTTCGATCCGTGCTTGCGCGTCCTGCATTCGGGTGTCGAGATCGCGCGCTCCGTCCCAGCTCTCGGAAATCAGGCGAAGCCGGTCCTCGATACGCGCGGCGAGGGGACCCGCACTAAGCCCTGGCACCACCTCAAGGCCAACGTCACTAGCCAACGCTGCGAGTGCTGGTTCTATGCCCCGTACCGCCATTTCGATTGTCGCGAAACTACCACGGAGAAGGTTGAGCTTCTCGCGTCGTTCGAGCAGACCGTGAACGGCCAAGAGCCATGCGTTCATTTCGGAAGGGGGGAGGGGTACAACGCCTGCAGGAGCCCAAGTTGCCGTCCAGGCTTCCGCAATTTCATTGTGACGGGTTTCCGCACCCAACAGCTGTTCTTTGGCGCTTTCTTGCTTCTTGCGTTCCTCTGCCAGCAAAACGGTGTCGGCGTTATGGGCGGCAACACGCCCAGCGTCTCCAGTCGCATCGTCGGCCAAGCGGTCAGCCTCCAAACTGTGACGCTCAAAATCTGTGACCACTTCCGGTAACGCCGCTCCCGTAAGGGCTTCAGTCCCACCGAAAAGAGTGATGCGCAGGCGGCCCCATTCTTCGTCGCGCTGTTTGCGTTTTGCAATTATGGTATCTGTAGTGGGCACAGGACGACCCGAAGCGCGATCGCGCAGGCGAGCATCGATCTGTGTAATGGCATCATCCGAGGCCAAGCCCCGTTCGGTCGCGCGCGCGATCTCGTCTGTGAGTTTGTCCAAGTCTTTTCTAAAGCGAGCAATCGTGTCGTTGCCCGGAAGAGATATCAGTGCGAGCGCATCAAGATCAATAATCGGAGGGTTCAGCCGGAGCGCGACCTCTTTGAGTCGGTGTTCTTCGGCATGAATCGATTGCTCGATCTCAAGGCGTTTGTCGAGTTGCTTCAGAACCGGGTTCAACGCCGCGAGCTTCTCGCGGAACGGACGGGGATCGTTAGTGGCCCCTTTCTCCGAACGCTGTCGTTCCATCTTGGCAGATGAGGCGCGCTCCTTGGCAAGGTCATTCGTATAACGGGCTAACTCCGTAGCGAGCGTCCGGCCTTCTTTTATGAGATTTCGCACCAAGGCTTGTTCAGCGTCTGTCGGACGATCCCTTTCCAATGCAGCGGCATCCGCGAGGCCAAGTCTATTTGTAATCTCCGCAAGGCGGCCGCGATAGTCGTCGGCTTCGGCCTGAATGCGTGGCGAGTCGCGTCGGTTGTTCGTATAAGCACCAATCTCGCTGAATAGGCTCAATACATTGCCTGCCTCAGCGATGATCGAGTTATCGACGATGATCGCTGCATGATCCCGCGTGGCTCTTCCCTCATCGTCAGAGGCACGCTTTTGGGTCACTTCCGCCTTGTTAGCAGCGTCGAGGCTTGTGCACAATCGTTCGGTAAATCCTGCAGGCATCTCCGGCAGAGTGCCGAGCGCAGCGATACGCGCAAGATCCTGATCGATAAGCCGTACGAGTGGCAGGACTCGCTTGAGTCGTGACAGCCTGGCGTGCTCAGCGGTTTTGGCGCTTCGCTCTGCTTTAATCTCGTTGAGCCGTTTGGCATATCCATCAATTGCCTCGTTCAAATCCTTCCAGTCACCCGCCTTTAACTCGTGTTCGCGAATGGCCTTGCGTGCCTCTTCATATCGATCAAATGCTTGGTAGAAACGACGTTCTTTCGAAGCGCGCGGCGCAAAGATACCGTCAGCCTCGCCCTCCAGATCGCGGCGTAGCTCGGTCAACCCGCGCAACCCTGACGCTGCGGCAAAGAGGCTGGCACCGATATCACCTTGACTGTTCATCATTTCCTCACCGCCAAGCCGGAGGTTCGGAGTATTGAGGCCGAAAGCGCGGCAAAAAACGTCGCGGGAGAGGTTGCCAAGGAAAGGCACGAGCGTATCGTCGCCGAACGCATGATCGTCAGCATCGATTAGTGTGTTCTTGTTGCCCTTGCGTCGCCGGAAAGAAAGTCTATTGCCATTCTGCGCCACAATCGTTGCGCCGATCCTCAGTTCCTTAGCATCATGCAGAAAGTCATAGCTTGTCTGCCGGTCTATCCCGAACAAGAGATCAGTTACAGCCGCAAGAGAACAACTCTTGCCGGCTTCGTTTGGACCATAGACGACGTGGAGTTTGGCCTCTGGTCGGAATGTAAGGGTACGGTCGGTGAATGGTCCATAACGTTCGAGATGTAGGGTGAGGATGCGCACAGAGTCAGCTTTCCTGTTGGCGCATGGTACGACCGAGGACTAGAGCACTCGCGTCGCCGAGCAGCTTGTCGAGATCGTCCGCGAGCGGTATATCATCAGTTACAATCCCGACCGGCAGACGATCAGCGATGCTCGCCACAATCTCGGCTGCTTTGGCATGGACGTTCGGATCGTGCTCCAAGCCGGCAAGCGTGGCGCCGAGATCAAGCGATGCATCCAACAAACCATGGCCAGCGGCGGTAGGAATGCCTGCCTCTTTGGTGTCAATTTGCAGTCGTTCGAGCCAGACATCCTCTTGACAGCGATGGGCCGCAGCCTGAACCTCGTCTGCGTAAGTTCGCGGATCGGCCTTCAGGCGGCGATGGAGGGATGTCTGGCCTTGAAGACGAACACGAAGTGCCAGGAGCCGACCCTCCGCTTCTTGAGCCACGGGGCGGATCGCATCAGTGATGTATTTAAGCATATCCGTTTCTTCATCTACGCCGTCAAGGTCGACCGAAACCTCGGCCCAGCGCGCAGTATCGACAATGACGCGGCGCACATGGGTCACGTGTCCGTCGCTTACATCTACGATTACTGCGCCTTTCGGCCCGCGTTCGCGCACGTTCCGCCCCTGCAGATTCCCCGGAAAGATGATCCATGGATCGCGCGAAAGCACTTCATATTCGTGAACATGGCCGAGCGCCCAATATTGGTAATTGCGACTGGCGAGGTCCTGGACGGTGCACGGCGCATAGTTGGCATGGCCGGGCCTGCCGTCGCAGGAGGTGTGAAGGACGCCGATGTTGAAATAGCCAGGCAGGGGGGCAGGATACGTAAGTGCGTAATTTTCGGTAACGGCTCTGTCGAGGAAGCTGCGACCGTGAAGTGCGACCTTCAGATTTTTTATTTGAAAGGTTTTTGCTTTGGCTGTTGGAAATTGATGGACGCTATCTGGCAGTGAAATGGCTTTGGTTACGACGCTCTCGGCATCGTGATTGCCTTTCAGGAAGTACAGCGGAATTCCAGATCGTTCGAGCCGCGCTACCTCGCGATTGAAAAACAGGCCGATCGAGGCATCCTTCCATTCGCCGTCATAGAGATCGCCGGCGATCACGACGAAGGCAACTTTGGCCTCGATAGCATTCATGACGAGAGACGAGAATGCGTCGCGGCTGGCCGCCGCAAAGCGTTTTGCCACAGCTTCGTCTCTTATCGTCAGCCCCGTGAAAGGGCTGCCAAGATGCAGATCGGCAGCGTGGAGAAAGCTGAAAGGCATAGGATTTACTGTATTCCAACTAGAATAGTGACACAAGGGAGAATCGTCGATAGTTGGTGCTATTGCAGGCGACGCCGCTTTTGGGGGCTCTGCAACTACAACAAGTGGCCGCGGTTGCTGGGGTCAGGGGATGCACGTGAAACGCATCATCGTACATCCTTCAAACACCGTCCAAAGTGCTGCGGCCTTCACGCACGATGTGGAGGCAATGCGCGAAGGAGAGTTAAAGAAGTTCGTGAAATCCGCAAGGGAGTTCTTCAAGTCGTTTGAGTCACTAAATTTTAAAGATCTGTCGCCAGCGGATATGCAGAAGATGGTCAATGCGCATAAAGTATCTGTGCCCGACTTGCTCAATCTTTACACAAAAAAACTTTACAATCTGAAGTGACCGTCTTTTAGCTTGGCCTACCCGAGGGCCGCGAGACCGGGGAGCACCTCTTGCCGTGCGGGCCGGCTAGCGGCCGGTAACAGCGCGGCGATCGCCACGGCCGACACGTTAGCAAGCTCCTTCGGCTCAAGCTTGTGCAGACCTCCGCCATAGACGCGGCCTTCGCCCAGCAGCTGCGCCGGCGTGAGTTGATTCAGCACAGTCCATATCTTGCGGATCAAGGTCCGATCACGGGCCAGAGCGACGGCGAGGGCAGGATTTGGATACATAGCAAGATAGACGTTCGCTATTGTCGCCTGCGTGTTGTTGAGGATGAAGCGAAACGGCCGCCCGTTCTTGGTATCGCTGCGCCCGAGATAGGTGCAGACGATTGGCGGCGCCGGACGGTCCTCCTGGGCGTACCAGGTGCCTCGATGACGGCAAAGATAAGTCTCGTGCAAGCCGCGGGCCTTGCCTTCCTCAAGGTACTTCCAAAGCGACGGCAGCTTGCGCCGAATCTCGTCCTCGCCCATGCGCGGATCGAGCAGGAACAACCGCCGATCGAGGCGGGGATTGCCCGAGGCGTCGGCCTTGATGTCGTCGGCAGTGACGTAGCGGGGACTGGGAAGTATCGGTCGGAACGCCTGCATCGGCAGGCCGCGTGCGGCGATCTCATCGTCGGAGAGGATGAAAAAGTTGTTGTTGCCGGTGGCGATGCCACGCTTGATGCGGAAGAAGTCGGAGAGGACCGGCCCCATCTGTTGAAGGCGGATGTCGGCATTGGGGAAGCGTGTCCATTTCGCTTCCTGGACGAGGGCGCGCGCCGGCACGGTGCGGACAGTGGCCGGCTCGGCCAGGCTGCCGCCGAAACTGAACTTGACGGCATGATTCTTCGGCGGGGGCGTATTGCGGAACCAGACCACGGCCGATGACACCAGCGCGTCGGCGAACTGCACGTCGGCCGGATCGAAGCGATGGATATGCAGAAGCGTCACCCTTTCCAGCAGATATCGCTTGAGGGCGATGCCATAATTCACGTCCATGAACTCGCTCGGAATCAGCCAGCCAGAGATGGCGCCATTGGCAAGCCAGGAATGGGACAGGCCGAGAAAGTGACAATAGAGACCGGCCAGGCCGCCAACGCGAATTCCGCAGCTCTCGGCGGTGAGACGCTGCAAACGGATTTTCTCCTTGAGCGCCACGTGGTGATGCCGCACATAAGGAGGGTTGCAAATCAGCAGATTGAAGCGCGGATCTGGTACTTGGGTGGTGAAGTCGGCCAGCTTCATGGTCAGGCCGGTCTTGTTCCACAACTCGGCCGCCGGGTGGCCGTAATGCGGGTCGATCTCGAAGCCGCAAGCCTCGGCGACACGAGCGTTCGGATAGACGCTGCACAACGCGGAATAGAAGGCGCCGGTGCCGATCGCGGGATCTAGGAAGCGGACAGGCTCGTCGGCCGGCAACAGCGTATCGGCATAGCGCAAAATATCTTGGGCGAGTGGGGAGGGGGTCGCAAACTGTCCCATCTTGTTGCGAGCAGCCTGGGTCCTTTCCCCGTCGAGTGATGCTTGGAGGGCGAGGCGTTTTCGTTCGAGTGTGTGGAGGTCACGCTTCATGTTCATATCCCGAATAAGGCGAGGTCATCGATGCGATGTTCCCAAACCCAGTCGATGCCTTCGGACGCCTCGTAACCTAGATAGCCGCTGTCGAAATATCCGCACAGGAACAAGTTGAAGCGAACGGCAGCACCGTAGGTGCTACGCAGCTGGGCCATTTTGACGGCTTCTTCCTTGCGACGCTTGTTGGTGTTAGTGAAGTCGCCGGCGGACTTCGCCTCGAAGAAAATTGGCATGTCGCCAGCCGCTGCAGCCCTCGGCATGATGCATGCATCGATCGGAATGTTTATCGACTGTAGACCGCCCTCAAGTTTGATCGGCACGTTCATACGGAAGCTGAATGTACCGGGCGGCATGGCGCTGAACTTGGTGCCCTCGCCGCTGGGCAGCAGCTCATAACCGCGCGCCACGAGCCAGGCCTTGATAGCGGCGAGTTGCCGCTTCTCCTGGGCGTTGCGGATTATGGGGTTCGCAACGGAACCGCACAGACGATCGGCTACGATGGTCGCGGCACGGTGAATCTCGGACTCGGTCGCCGGCGTCGCACGGCCGATCCAGACGAAGATGTCAGGGTCGGCCAAGCGCTCGATGATGGATACGATCTTGGCAAGCCGTTCCTCGGCCGCCGCGGCGCTCATGCGCGGCGGCAGGCGCTTGTCCTGCTCCATCGTCTTGATGAAGGACGATGCTACACCGGCTAAGCCACTCAGCCGGTCGACGGCGATCGGCGGGCAGGTCGACATGCGCAACGTTGGAAGGATTTCGGGGTGGCTGCGCAGCATCGGCGGCTGAATGTCGGTGAAGTTGCCGGTGGCGTGAAGTGCGGCCTCAACCTGTTTGGTAGTTTGAATGCGGGTACTGCGGAAGGCCTCCGGTGCAAATCGCATGAACCAGTCGTTGTACATATCGACCGAGGCGGCGATGTCAGCCTTCCATTGCAGGGTCTTGTCGAGATTGACTGGGGGGACGGTGGTCATCGTGCCTGCGCGTTCTTATAGGTTGTCCAAATTTCCTCGAACAGCTTTCGCAGCGACAGCCCACGCCGGGCGGCCTCGATCTTCACTTGCGCCGCCAGACCCGGTGGCAGACTGAATCCTATGATGCGGCGATCGGTGAAAGTTGGTTTCGGCGTGTTCTTCTTTTTCCTCATCCTCGCAATATGTCGACTTGTCGACCTAAGGTCAAGTGTTTTACGAACCCACATGAGGAAAAGTTCCCGAAAGATTTTCATGCCGTCTACGGCTTTCCCGTAAGTATTCGTATCATTCCAGACTGCGCCGGTTACGGTGTACTTTCAGCAACGAGCGACGCAAATTCCGATTCAAAAAGTTTGTCGCGATCTTTGATAGCGAGACGTTGAAGGCAGTAGAGCTGCCAGTAGTATTGCCATTCCTCGCTTGAGGGAGGGAGATAGTCGACTGAAAGCCCGATCTTGCTAGCATCCTGCCAGCCGATCATTTGTCCGTGTGTTAGCCAACGCTTTGTATCGATCAGATCAGCGGCAATTTTGGTGAAATTGCCCGGTACCGACCTGAACATCCCCAGTTTCAACTGGTCTTCGGCAAATTTGCGGGCGCGGTCACGAACCGCCTCGAAGAGTTTTACCGTTGCTGGCTCTAATTTCCCGAGCATGATGTGGGCTACGATATCATTCGGATTCTTTTGCAGTGCAGCGGAGTGAAATTCGTACGCGTCCAAATATGTCTGGACGGAGTGCCGGATGAGATTCCCGTGGCCATCATTCAGGTTGACCTGGGGATCTATAGGACCGAGTTCCGACGTATCGCTCATGACGATCTTGTCAGCGCCGAGAGTCATAAGCGTACCGGCGCTCTTCGCGAAATCCGGGACAATCACGCGAAGCTTGCCAATCCCGACGCGCGTGCGAACTATTGAAATAAGCTTTTCCGCAGCATCAATATCACCTCCGCCGGTGTGCAGAATGAGGTCTAAATCTGCGTCCGGCATGATGTTGTGGAGAAGATCCACAAAAAAGACGGTGTCATCCCGATTGATGAGAGCAGCAATACCGGAAATGTAGCAAATAATTCGCCGATTAAACTTCTGTTGGATGTGCTTTATTAAAGTCTGCCGCTGATATCGGGCCGCGTGTATCGCCTGGAACATAGGAGTCTTGTTCGAGGGCGTCGTGCTAGCGGATATCTCCCAAGGCTCCGGGGATGCGTCTTGAGGGTTGGCACTTTGCGATGGAGAGGTTTTCTGTTTCATCGTTTATTTCCTTTAACTCTTGCCCATATGATGCGACCAGATCGAATGAAATAGTGGCAGGACCGACTGCCGCTGCTCCAATCGACGCTCGGCGTGATAGTCAGCTTCTTGCTTCCGGTCAAGCGCCAGTGTGGATACCGGGAATGGTCGAGATTCAGCATTACCCTATGCCCGGTTCGGCATGGGCAGTCAAATGCAAGCCACTTTGGCACCTCGTTAGCGGCGACAAGGACAGCAGCATTCCGGGGCAACTTCTCCGGGATCTCGTCGGCAGCGTCAACAGTCACGATGATACGCCAACACCGGCCAGGCACCCACTCCCGCCATGGAATCCTCACGCCGGCCATGTTTGCTCCAAGTAAGGCCGTGTTATTCCGACCCCGATCTTGCCGGAAAGAGGATTGCAATAATGTCTGTTACGGGGCTGCGCTATGTTCGTCGATATCTCGCGGTCGTGACAGCGCAACAAAACTTCGTTAGGCCGGGGAACAGGGCCATATCCGACCAGGCGCTCCAGAAGTTCGCTGACGGCGGTCGCCCCGACTGCGGTGGTAAAGGTCACGACCGCTGGTTCCGTACCACCCAAGGCTGGCGCATATCCCTCATCAGCCCGCCGGACGCGCTCCTCGGGCGTCAGCAATTCTGCCGAAGCACGTGCAAGATCAACTCGGTCTCGGCAGACCAGACAGGCCTGTTCGGGAACGAGGACCGTAATCCTGCCGTCGATGCCTTGCAGTTCACCGGCCTGTCCGCTCGTGAGGAGGACACCGCAGTCAATAACAGGAATCAACAAATAAGTGGTCAGGCGCGATAGGACGAGGCGTCCGGCATTATCGTCCGTGCAGCCGAAAACAACGTCGCATTCCGCAAGTCTCCTTGCAACGGATTCGGTTGTAATCATCCCGCGTACACCCTCGACCGAAGCGTCGGGTGCGATTCGGCGCAAATGGTCGGCAATAACCTCCACTTTTGGTCTTCCAATATCTTTTGGTGTGGAACCATAAACGCGGGTGATATTGCTTTCAGATAACTCATCCGGATCGATCACGATCACCTGTCTGACGCCAAGTCGGACAAGCTGCTCGGCGACAACCGAGCCCGTTCCGCCGCATCCGACTAACCCTATGCGTAAATCACTCAGTGTTTGCTGTATGAGCGGGCCAAACGCGCGGATGTTTCTATCAAATGCCGGAGAGAGCCCGGCGGCATCATGGGCAAACGATCTAGTGAATCTAAATCGGTCGCCTGCAACAAATAGGCGGTCGATGGCAATAGGGGCGCTGTTAATTGGATCCAAATGCCCCGTAAAAGAGAATCCGTCGGATGTTGGTGAAATTATGAGGGCGCCATAGTAGGGACTGCCAGAACGCAGCCTAAAAAGATCCGCAATTTCGCGATCAACCTGGTCATCATGTTCGCTCGGCCGAGGGTCGGCGCCAACTCCAGGATGGGTGTGGAACCAAATGGCAGTCGCACCGATCTGTTCGGCGCGGCCCAGAGCGCCGACATAACCCTGCGATGAAATAGAAAGACTGTTGTACTGTCGCCTCTCATATGCGGAATCCGGAACCCAATGGACCTCCCTCGCCAAAAGTCGCACATGATCGTTGCTCGTGTGAACTACGCTCACTAACAAGACGCCGGCAGTTTCTAGGTGATGAACGGCTGCGGACTGGATCTGACCAGCAACACTGTCAGGCAAGACGAGCGTGGTCATCATCGCTCCTGCTCCCGAACACATCGTTCCAGTTCCTTGCGAATCAAGGCAAGAAACGTTTCTAGACAATCAACGCCAGACTTCCATTGCCCCTGGGCGAAGTGTCGGGACCACCGTTGCCACTGGCGTCCAAGATGACACTCTATCAATTCGGTTGCCTGGACGACGCGACCATTCGCCAGCTTGACCGCTGGCGAAAACCACCACATGTCAGGAGGAACATCCGGATAACCCGGATTCAGGCGTAGCAGCAGATCAGACTGAGCCTGATCGTACCCGGGCGGCAAGCGATATCCAGGGAATACCACGCAGGTCATATTGGCCTCTGTCGATACCTGATAAGGCGAGGCGCGTTCCGACAGAGACATTAGGTCGGCTTGGGGTAAACTCATGTCTAATGTTCTCTTGGAATTTTGGATCCCGGGTTGATGTGAGCAGGAGCAGTAAAGAACCGTTCGCCTTCGCGGATTTCCACTGGCTCGTTGTCTTCGATTTTCTTGTCTGTTCCGCCTGGGACGACTTCGAACAAATCACGGTCTGGACCAATAGGGGGCGAGGGAACTCTCCGTAATTCAGCGCCAGTCATCACCTCCTGCGTGACGGTGTAGTGCACGCGGTCGATCTGAATCTGAAACTTCTTCTGCTTCTCTTGGTCTTTCTCTTCCCGGACCTTTTGGGCGATTTCATTTTCCATTGTCTTCTCCTTTGATACCATGATACCAGAGTATCATGGTTGTTGACAACCATTCCTTTTTGATGTCAAAATGCAGTTATGAAACCAGCAAAGGCTCTCACAATCCGACTTTCAGCAGAACAAGCCGAGGCTTTGGAAACGGTTGCGACAGTTGAGGATCGTGCTATGGCTGAGGTTATCCGTGCGGCTATCACTGCTCACATTGAAAGCCGTCGCAAGGATCAGGATTTCCAAGACGGCCTGAAGCAGCGCATTGAGCGTGCGCAGCGATTGCTCAAATAATGCTGTGTGGGGCTTCGCCCAGTCGAATGCTGCGAGGGTGTGCTGCTTGTATCCTCCGGCGCAAGAAGCCAAAAGAAAAATTTGGTGCCGGCGGAGGGAGTCGAACCCACACGGCCTTGCGACCAACGGATTTTCTTGCCACTTCGGCTTTCGCCGCCGCCATCTGGCGTTCGTGGTCTGGACTATCCCTTCACCGTCTCCCGGAAATTCCGGGTCTTAGGTGCTGCCCGTCTAGTCTCTACACCTTCCCGAAGTATCGCTTCGGGCTTGGCTCGGGATTGCCACGCCGGCTGCGCCGGTAAATTACTGAGTGAGGTTTCCCCGACTTTGAGCAGTTCTGCATCGCCGGTTTCCCGGCGAGCACTCAAGTTTTGTCTGAGTCCGCCGCGTCTGCCATTCCGCCACGCCGGCTAGCGGTAAATCATAACATAGCCGCGCGAGAATTCACGCACCACATGGCGGTTCAGTCGCCGCTGTCGTCCCTCGTATCCTTGCGGTTTTCTTTTTTCGGCTTGGGCTTCATGACATTGATCGCGGAGGCATCAAGATTCGTCTTGATGTGGGACGCGTAGTATTTCTCGATCATCTCGACGCTGGTGCGGCAGTTTTTGGCGATCTGGTAAATATCTGCGCCTTCCATCAGGCGCAGACATATATATGTGTGCCGCAGGCTATAGGCCGTCCGGGGCAGGCCTTCGCGATCAACCCTGAGGTTTTCCTCTTCGAGGATCGTCTTGAACTGCTCGCGCTGCCATTTCGGAAAAATGAGGTCAGTCGGTGCAGGCATGCGCGATGGCGCGGAGCCATTCTGATTGGTGTCCGGCTTGGTGTCCCCCTTTCCCTCTTCATATGCGCGCGGAGGGCGGAGTCTGGCCTTGAGCCTCTCGAACGGGCGCACGGCGCCGGTCATGCTTTTGCAGTAGCCGACACCGCGCTTGCCGCGCACTTCGATTTCAAGGATCGTCTGGCCGCTCCCCTCGTCTTCGACGATAGTCACGTCCCTGAATTGCAGCCGCCGCGCTTCGTCCGGCCGCAGGCCGGTGTTGGCCGAGAACAGGACATAGTCGTGAAGCTGTTCCGATTCCCATCTGTAGCGCACGTTCTTGGGCTGATGGGCGCGTCTTCTTGTGGCCTCGTAAAGCTTTTTGTATTCCTCGGGGGAGAACCATGCCCGGTGCGATATTTTCGGGGATGATCTGTACGGTTCGGAAAGATCAGGAAGGTGGTCGAGCCATCCTTGGCGGAGAGCGGTTTTCAGGGTCTGGCGGAGGGTCACGATCTCCTGATGCATGGTGTTGTGAGCCGGCGGCTTGCCGCGCTCCTTCACCGCCTCTTCATGGCGGTGAATCCGGTACTCCTGCACTTTGCCGGCGGTAATTTCAGAAAGGCCCATGTGGCCGAAGAACGGCACCAGATGCACGCGCGACCGCGAGTGCTGGCCCTCGACGTAGATTTTGCTGCGCTGCCCTTGCGTGATGATGTCGTATTCACGCAGGTACAGGTCTGACGCTTCGCGGAATGTTTTTTCTGTTTTGATTTCTCCGTTGCGGAGTTTTCCGCGCAGTTGCAGATACCAGTCCTCGGCGATTTCCTTGGCTTTGGAGAGGCTGTCTTCCTTCGTGCTGGTGCGGCGATTTTTCCCGGCGAAATAACTGGAGCACTGCCAATGGCTGCTGTTCGGGCGTTTGTAGACGTGAACTTTGCCGCCCAAGATGTCGTATTGTTCGGCCATCGTGGATGACCTCCCGGCTCTTTCGAAAAACGCAAACTGTGAAAGAGTTGTGTAACAGTGTTCCAGGCGGGCCAATATGTCAATAACTTATTTGTCTGGTGTTACTTGCAGAGGTTGTGAGAAACAAGATTTAGGATTTTGAGTCCGCCGCGTCTGCCATTCCGCCACTCCGGCTCAATCGATTTAGTTGTGCAGGCAGCCACACGAAGGTTAGCACGGCAGGATTGCGGC
>Ga0307374_10008662_pt1 | contig 15150 bp, 12 predicted proteins | sample OX3MG_FD_202532 | JGI IMG/M metagenome (GOLD analysis project Ga0307374, IMG submission 202532) | Soil microbial communities from Risofladan, Vaasa, Finland - OX-3 | ecosystem: Environmental > Terrestrial > Soil > Coastal area > Acid sulfate soil | place: Finland: Risofladan, Vaasa | collected... | reverse complement strand
ATGGCCTCCTGCTTCGGATCGTTTCCGCGCATCGGTTCCTCCGAGGTTGAAGTTTCCAACGCTCTACAGATGCTTCAACTTCGTCGGAGGCGCAACAAAAATTGAGTTTTTCAACAAGCTGCTAGATGTTCGCGATGCACAGGATAGGGATTACTATCGCTGGAAATGGAATCAGAAAATCTGGCTTGAGGCTCGGCCGGGCGTGACTACGCTAAAGAGCTTCAGCCAATTGGACGACGCATACAAATCTCCTGACCTGCGTGGAGACCGGCAGATTTCTATCGAGGCCAAACCTCATATCAGTGAGAAAGTTGCAATACGGATAGTGGGTCGTGAAGGTGAGGCGATCAATCGATGCTGGGAAAACCTACCCGGAGCGTTCGTTGCGATGTTCCTTCTCTGTCAATCGACTGACGGCATGAAATGGGAAGATTTGATGCTCGCTAAGGATGTGATTGCGCCTTCTTCACACTTTTCGCCATACATTTTGCGTAAATACGAACGTTTGGGCGTGGCCGTGCAACGTGGGCGGCGATGGATGATTCGAGAAAACCGCGCCGAGTCGATGCCTTGGCCAGGAGAGGTATTTCAGTTGAATTATTGTGGCGATCCTTCCATCTTGTGGGGACTGTACCGTCGGATGATCTGTGATATTCCGGGTGAGCGCTTGCCAATAATCGAAGTGATCGACAAACGGGGAGAGGCCGCGTACCTGAAGATGACTTGGCCGACTCAATCGCGCGATGCGATCGAGAACTACCTCCAGAGAAACGGGGTTGCAATAGGCGGACCACTATGGACTCTTTGACCGCTCGTTTCCACAAAGATGTGTTTCTGCCATACGTGGAGTTAATGAAAGCGAAGTATCGCTTTCACCGGGCATTCGGACATGCCAAGGCCATTTGGGAGGAGAGGCTAACCGCGAAGGAACTCATCAATGGCCCCTACCTGGAAAAGTCGCAGGTATACAAGGAAGGGGCAGCGCTGGATGAACTTTCCCTGCATGAGAAAACAAAGGCGACGATCCGCAAGCGGCTGGGAGAACGCACCCTGTGGAAACACCAAACCGATGCGCTCCAGCTCGTTCTCGACGGAAAGAACGCTGTTATAGCGACCGGGACAAGCAGTGGTAAGACACTTTGTTTTCAGATCCCCATTTTGGACGATCTGCTGCGCAATCCCAACGCTGGCCTGCGCGCTGTAATTATCTATCCGTTGAATGCTCTGGTTAACGATCAGCTGACGGAATGGGAATCGATGCTGGCCGCTCACCCGCAAATTACCTTTGCGCGATTCACCGGGCAAACACCGGACACGCAAGAAAAATACGTCCGCACGCTCCGTGAGACATTCCGCGAAGAGATGGGTGACGCCGGCCTTACGCAACACGAGCTCCAAAAAAAGGTGGAACAGCGAGTCGCAGAGCGCCTCAAGGCTGACAGTCCGAATCTGCTTAATCACCGCGAGCAAATTCGATCAAACCCGCCACAGGTGCTCATCACCAATTTTTCCATGCTGGAGTACCTGCTTGAGCGGCCCGTTGATGCGCCCATTTTCGAGAATGCGCGGCTAAAGTTCCTCGTACTCGACGAAGCGCACGCCTATCGTGGGATACAGGCGACAGAAATCGCGTTCTTGGTGCGACGGTTGAAGGATCGTCTTGGGATTGAAAACCTCACTTGCATCGCGACCTCGGCAACTCTGGGCAAACAGGGGGATACCGACAGTGAGACAAAGGTTCGCAGGTTCGCTTCCGATTTGTTTGGAGAAGATTTCTCAGAACCCAACCCGATATATGGAACGCCCACCGACCCTGTGCTTCAACAGCCGGCATTTACTCCGACGCCGCCACAGTACGTAAAAGCGGCCGAGGCGATACGACACAGCCGCACTGCGGATGTTAGGCAGTGGCTTGGTGCACGTGACCTGCAAAACGACTTGGGCATCCTGCTCACCTATGATCAGAACCTGTATCGTCTCCGCAAGGACGTTTTGTCTACGAAGCCCACTCTGCTCACGGATGCGGCAAAGGTGCTGTGGCCGGGGCAACCGCAAGCGACGGAAGGACTGGAAGCACTTTTAGAGATCGCTGCTGTCGCCAAGTCTGACCAGTCGCATGAAGACCTGCTGCCGACACGATTGCATTATTTCGTCCGGGCCCAAGACGGTCTTCACATATGTGTGCATAAAGCATGCCCTGGGCGGCGCGATGGGAAGCCTGCCTTCTTCGTGTCGCGAAAGACTATTCCGGGCGTTCCAGAAGGAGAGTGCCCGGATTGCTATGATGCCGGCCGCAAATCACAACTGATTGAGGTCGTTAGCTGCCGCAAGTGTGGATATCTGTTCGGTGCCCTACAAGATTTGGGTCCACGCCGGGCCCAAACTCCAGACGGTGATGGACTGCCGAAACCGTATTTCGATTCGTTTAGCACCGAACTAGGCTGGATGAGCGACTCATTTTGGTCCTATCTCAGCGTGGACGAGGATCTCCCCTACCCCTCTCCGCTAGAGACCGATGACGACGCAGAACAGGATGATTTGTTTATCCATCCGGCCGAACTCGAATGGTGCGTAGGCTGCGGCAAAAAGAAAGAACAAGGCGCTGGTGACAATTGCACCTGTGACCATCCCCATCTTCGCACGATTAAGATTTTTCATCGACAGTGCGCGCATCAAGGCCGGGCCCAAGACCACCAGAACCTCTACCGCCAGGAAAAATCTCTTCTGTCTGCCTGTCCGAACTGCGGCTCTCGGAATGGATCGGGGATCGAGCCGGTGCAACGATTCCAGGAGTCTGATGACGAGATGGGGCTCGCGATGGCCGTGCCACTTGCTCATTTTTCGGTCACTCCAGGAAAGGCCACGATAGCTAAGACGCGAAAGCTGCTTTGCTTCACAGATCACCGCCAACGCGCTGCTGCATTTCCGTCTCTCCTGGAGGAAGAAACCTTTCTGCACGATATGGGGCGCAGGATTTTACAGGTTCTCCACAGAGAACAACGCAAGCTTGATTTTGTTGGACTTGGTGAGCTTCTGGCAGATGAGGAAGCAAGTGACCCACAGTTTTTCCTTCCCGTTTCGCGCTTTCCGGACGAGGAGTTGGATGCCAAAGGCAAAAAAGATTTGTGGATCGCTGAAACGTTCGGCTATTTCGGAATTCCGGACTCTGCCCGTGAATCCGCAGAGGATTTCGGGTTGGTCTCCGTGGAGTATTCGCTTGCAGACGCCGACAAAGCGGATTTTCGGAAGCTTCTCGGTGACTCTGAATTAAGTGCAATCGAGGCCGATAGCCTGTTGCAGGTTTTGCTCGCGTTTATGCGCCAGCGCAAGGCGTTCACACTCCCCAAGGGGCGGGTGCAAGCGGACGCGCCAGCGTTTGGGCGAGTGACGGCCGATATTGCTTATGTGCTAAGACGTCATGGAATCCGAAATACCAACGGATGGCTGCCACAAGCCAATTCCAGCAAAGACAACGTCTTTACCGACTACCTGCGCCGCGCTTTGCGACTCCCTAGGGACCACGTGCTGAGCCTCGCCGAAAGGATTTGGGATTTTCTTGTCCAGCGGGCGCTTCTGATCGAGAGCAAGGGCACCTGGAAGTTAGATCACGAAAGACTTTGTGTTGTTCCGATGCCGCCTGAGTCGCGGCATGTGTGTAATCGCTGTGGTATTGTTTCCGCCTATTCCGTTAGAAATTGCTGTCCACGGAAAGAGTGTGACGGACTCTTGGAACAGCAGGCCTTTGATGCGGGAGTCCCAAATATCATCGCCCGTTGGGTGGCGGGTCAGGGACAGCCGCAGTTTTCCACTTTGAAATCCGAGGAACATACTGCCCAGATCGAGAAAAACCTGGCCAAGCAAATCGAAGACAAGTTTCGCGATGAGGGCGTCAATCTCCTGAGCAGCACGACCACCTTTGAAATGGGCATTAACATCGGCGACCTACAAAAGGTTCTTTTGCGGAATGCGCCGCCGTCAAGCGCTAACTATGTGCAGCGCGTGGGCCGGGCAGGACGTGGCAAAGAGAAGAATTCCGTCTGCGTCACGCTCTGCCGTCGCACGAAATATGATGCGGATGCCTGGAATAACCCGCCACGACTCATGTCCGGCGCGGTACGCCCGCCCACGGTTTTCATCCAAAACAGGGTTATAGCTCAGCGCCACTTCAACGCGCTGGTATTTTCCAGATTTCTGCGGATCAGGATTGCCGACGAGAATGTCTTGGGACGGCCTGGGCAACAAATAAGGCTGGAAGCGTTTTTGCCGCCAGATTCTCGGCAAGGCATCCCTGAGACGTGGTTTCGTGTTCGCCCGGTGAGTGTCTTTCTGGATTTTCTCAGCTGGCTAACTCAACAGACTGAAACGAACACTGTCTCAACAGAGGCGGGCCAGACGCTGGTTGCCGCCGTTTCTGGGTTTGGAAGTGGCGTCGCGGAAGCGGCGGCCAAATATGGGGAAACACTCAAGAACATCGCACATGAACTGTCGGCGCTTATGGCGGAACGCAAGAAGCTGTTCGACCAGGGGACACACACAAGTGATATAGAGCAAGCAATTAAGAATCTACTGGGCAGCGACGTTATCGCGCTATTGGCCAAACGCGGTTTTCTCCCGCGATATGCTTTCCCGCTGGATGTTGTACCTCTGGAAACAGGTACGACCAGATGGTCTCGCGACCTTGAGGTTGAACTCAGCCGCGACCGTGGCATCGCGATAGCCGAGTTTGCTCCCGGAGCGCAGGTTATCGCGCACAAGAAGGTGTTTACGAGCAACGGCCTCTATGTTGTGAGCAAGATGGATAGGCCAACGCGGCAGTGGTATTCCGAATGCCCGGATTGCAAGCAGATTCGCACTGGCCAGACGCAGGATGAATTGTGCAAACCTTGTGCCGTATGCCAGCGTTCAATCAGTGCGCAGTTCGTTAGACCCTTTGTCGAGCCCGCAGCCTTCAGTGTGCGCGTCGATGAGAAGGATGGCGCGGCGCGCTACCGCAGGAGCACGCTCGTCAGACAGCGCCAAACGGTTACTCATTTCATCGACCACGTCGAAGAATCGAGCCTGCAAGATCACGGTCTATTCCAACTGGCACTGAAAGAGACTGGAACACTCTTTCGTTACAACTTGGGCCCAGAAAACAAAGGGTTCATGCTCTGCCAAGACTGCGGATGCAGTGAACCTCTACGCGGTTATAAGGCCGGGAAAAAGCATCAACGCCTGCGCGCGCTGAGCGGCGAAAGACTGTGCAACAACGAGCAACCATGGACGAAAATATTAGCTTACGGTCATAGATTTCAGAGCTGTTGCCTCATTGCCCGGCCGGTGTCGATGCCTGTTTCCGTTGAGTCTTTGGCGTACGCCTTGCAGCGGGCTCTCTGCACGACCTTGGACATCGATGCTTATGATATTGGCGTGTCCTGGCGTTGGCTGGCTGGAAAAAACAAATTACCAGCGTGTGAAATTATTCTATTCGACCACACACCCGGAGGAGCTGGATTTGTCAGAGATGGCTTCGACAGCTGGGATAAGGTGGTCGCCAAAGCGAAAGAGCTATGCGAAGGGCATATTTGTGAGCGGGCGTGTTACGACTGTCTGAAAAGTTATGGCAATCAGACCCACCATGAAAAACTCGACAAAATTACGGTCGTTGAGTTTTTGGGGTAAATAGGTGAGCGGCTGCTTCTCCTCCGACCAGGTAACTTCACCTCCAGGCGTGCGAGTTTGACGCCCTGGGGTCACTTAAATGGCGCTTCCGTAGACGCGTCCTTCAACGTCTTGCGAATTTCCTCGCGGAGTAATTTTTTATTGAATATCTGTTCTGCCTTCTCCGTAATGATCGACACGCGGGGATTCTTGTCCAGAAAAGCGTGTTGTTTAGTCATTTCGCTCGCCTTCGGAGACGCGACTACAAGACGAAGATTGGCGTTCTTCCTCATTCCTTGCTCGATTATTTGATTCACATACTCGTCGGCGAAACTGTAGCCGACGATCGCTAGAATCTGCGCTTGAAGAGTCGCCTTCGAAAAGTGATACGCGAGCGTGAGAAATGGTTCCTTGGCCGATAACTTGTGCGCCGTGCCGAAGACCAGATGCGGACGCGTGTCGTCTCCCTGTATCGTGTTGGCGTTCTCATGGCGGGGATACGCGAGGGAACAGAGGCCATAGATTGGGTCGTCAACCCAGTCAAGGGAGCCATGAAGCTTGAAGAGATGGATTCCACCTTCTTCGGAAAACACTTCTGGTGACCAAACGCCATCTTTGTTAAATCCGTTGACGAATTTCTCCGAGGCCGCGCTCAACGCCTTCTCGACGCAAAGGTCGTAGTTCAGACTGAATATGTCGAGACCCGAGCCGTCGCTACACAAATCCCGGAGGCCTTCCAGGTACGATACATCGCTCGGATTGCGAAGCTCCTGTTCCACGGATGCGTAGGTGAAGTCAACGAACGAGCGCAGCAATCCAGGGTCGGCGGCCTCTAGCTCGTCAATGCGTTTGTGCCAGCCAGCCGCGTAAGCAGCGAGGGGATTGGTGCTCCGGCTGTGCAATTCCTCGGCCGCAATGGCGATCTGCTCGATGTTCACCGAATTTGCAGGGTCCCTGTTGAGAATTCCCTCCTGAAAACGAACACCCCCCTCAAGAAAATGAAAAAGGGCGAGCCAAAGCCTAGCTTGTTCCCGCGCCACTGTCGCCGCGCTGGTGCCCTCGGATAATTCCACGCGGGCAATGAGCTTTTTTCGGAGACGGCGCGCGAGTTCGACCGACATGGGCAGCCCCGCGTCGGCGCTCAAGCCGGCGCCGGCGAGCAGGGCGATAGGGCGCGGCGTGGCTATATGAACCACATGCGCTCCTCCAGAAGACTTCGCGAGGAATCGGACAGATTCCTCATGCGCTCCGCAGGAACGTGACTGAGTAGCCGGGCGATGAGGGTCCCATAGTAATTGGAGATCGGCTTGGACCTGGCGTTGAACCCACGCCAGTTGACCTGACTCAGGTCGTTAATCTGCCGAATCACCGTCTTGATCCCGCCAGGATGCCGCGCGCCATTCTGCGGTGTGATCCGCAGCGCGACGGGCACGCGAAAATTGGCCCACGACTCTTTTTCGTCACGACCCTCTGTGTAGAGAAGGTAATCGCGATCATTTATCTGCAGCACTGTTCCGCGATGCGGAATTCCGTCCTTGAAGCGCGTATCGACGGCGAAGAAAATCTCCTCCTCGGATATTTTCACGACAACGATCTGGAGAATGTTCTGCCTGGGATGGCTGCGAACGGCCCCGTACACAGCGTCCATCTCTTCGCGGCTCATGTGCTTGGGAACATGCAACGTCACCGAAGACACGCCTCTGCCGAGAGCCTCGGCGCGTTCTAGGGAGGTTGAAACCACGTCGCCCAGAAGTTTCAGATATTTCCTGCGGTCGTCCGTAACCTCCGCCAAAGCCACGAATTGAAAAAGCCCTCGCGCGGAAAAGCAGGCGGTGAAGCCCATGTAACCGGTCGTTTGCCGGGACTGTGGATCAAAGAGATAGGAACGACCCAGGCCGATAATCAACTCCTGATCCAGTTCCTTGCCGTAGACAATCCAAGGAATACCGCCCAGTTTGACAAAGGCCCCAAGTGCGATGTTCGCCGCCGACCATCGGAATTTGGGCTCGTCGGCGAGAAGCTCAGTCGTGACGCTTTGGGACAATATCCCCTCAGCGAGAAGGCGGGCCTTGCACGCGTAGTACGGTGTGTCGGGTTCCGAAGCAGATGTCTGGGGGTGGAGTATGAAGAACATGTGCGGCTTCGGGGAGGCGGCACCCGCGTTCCAATTCAGGATAGCTTGCTCGTACACTTGCGCCGCGTCATGGGGATTCTTGCCACGAACGGTGAATCCACTGACTTGAAACACCTGTTCTTTGGTAAGGCGGAATCGAAATGTCGATTCGACGCCCTTAAACGAGCCTACGCCGTTCTTCAGGGCCAGGAAAAGTCGATTCGCATAGTCACGATACTCAGTCGGAAAAACAAAGCCGAAAATGGGCTCGTTGGCGAGCGCACGGTACGGTCCAAACTCCACAAGACCTCGCAGCTTGTCAGGCCGGCTTTGCTCGTGGCCAAAGGCGAATTGCACCGCTGGGAGTATGTGAGCGTTCACCAGACTCCCCCCAAATCAGCTTCCATCGGAGCGGTGCTTATGGAAAGCGAACCGGAATCGAACGACCGCAGTGGAATAATCAGCTGATCTGCGGAGGAGCCAGACTCCCGTAGCAACCTTCGTATTGCTTCGAGGCGATCTTTCAAGACAGTCACACTCCGGCGGTTGTCGTTCGTTAGACTCATGTTCAGTTTTTGTATTGCCCGGATCACCGGGGATACCCCGGTTCTGCCCCGAACACGCTTCTCATACAACTTGATGACGGGCGGAGACGCTTCGAGGCAGAGATCCCGCAGGGGAATGACACGATGCTGATCGTCCTTGCATAGGATGGTCGCCGTGCCGTCGCTCTCGATGTTTCTGACGCGACCGATGAAACGATTGCGAAAAGGTTTCAAATCATGCGGTGCGGCAGCTGCGGGGCGATACAGCACGGACATGCCGACGGCGATTCCCGCGAGCGCAGTGTTCGCCAGTGTCTCCTTGAAATGTGCGTGAACCACCCACCGAAAGGCGACCGCGAACCTGTAGGTGTCCTCTCGAAACGGCCGTTGGGCCAGAAAAGAAACCCCTGTTGCGAGTTCGATGGCCTCGTCGGGGGACGACAAATAGGGGCGCAGCGCGACACTCTCGAATTGATTGCGCTCGACCGTGAATCCGCGCTGCGAGAAATGTGATGCGAGAGCTTGCTCCGTCAGCAAATTGCCAATACGCCAGAATCGGCCGATGTCGAACGGCGTTCGAGTGGTACCGTCGGGAAGGGCTGGCCCGCTTAGGAAAACCATCCGGACAGGCTTACCGGATGTTCCGGCCTCGGCGTCGTCCATTTCGTAACGCCAGGTTTGGTAATCGCCAAACGCCGACTCCTTTGCCTCCGTGGATTCATCCCATGATCCGTAATCAAGAAACGGGAGCGACGGCTCCACGGGCGTCAGGTCAGCGGCGAAGTTATTGACGACTATTTGCATCCCCTATCCCATTCAGTCCTCGTCGTCCTCGGTCGTTCCAATGTCCGCAGCTTCATCCGCAGGCACAAGCGGGACGACTTGCCCCGCGAAATATTCCTTTAGCCGAGTTATCAGCGCCTCAGCAGTTGTACCGCCATCCGCGAGTTTTTCTGCGAACTGCCTTCCCGGATGCAGAACGTCCCACGAGGAGCGATATTGCGTTGCGCGGCGCTTGCCGGGGTCCTTGTTCCCAAACCCGTCGATCACCAGATTCCATATGGGTTTGAACTGCTCAATCATCATGTTTTCGCCGAGTGGAATCCAGATGTCATCAACTATCAGGGATCGAAAATGAAAATCTTCAAGCTTGAGATTCGATGCCTCATCAATCGACGCGGCGTGCTGTCGTAGGCGATCCCGCAAGGCTTTTCCCTTTGAAGCGTCGAAAGAAAGCCCTCCCTTTCGCGCACCCTTGGGCACCGCTTTGCCCACATAGATTGGCTGGGCGAAAGCTCCGTCCTTGTTTTTCTCCAGGACGGGCTGGTACGCCTCGAATGCCCCGGTGTAGTAAATCGCGTATACGCCCGCACCGACAAGGTCCGCTGTCTCGGCGAGTGTTGCCACGGGCCGCAGCAAAAGCGCCTCGGAGACGCTTCTGCCAAGATTCATCTTGTCTAGTGGATTATAGGGGCCTCCCATTGTCACCCCTGCCCTTTCATGCCGAGCAGGGCGTCCGCCACGGAACGCGCGACCGTCTCGGCCAGGCGGACGGGCACGGCGTTGCCCAACTGCCGCATCGCCTCGGTCCAGGGCCCGCGGAAGGTGTAATCGTCCGGGAAGGTTTGCAGTCGCGCCGCCTCCCGCACGGTGAAGTAACGCACGGACTCGTCGGCGCGCGCCAGCATGTTCTCTCCACCCGGAACGCCGTGATCCCCCGCCTTGAGCGTCTTGGCTGGCTCGTCGAGTGGGCTGCCGGTATGGCCGGGATAACTACGGGCGCCCGCATTGAAGGAGTGATTCGCGATTCCGCTTTTGGGAAATCGTTCCGGGTCGGGCAGGTCGCTTATCGCGTCGCGTACCGTGATCCAAGGAAGTTTCGCGTCCTGAAACAGCGCGCCGCAGCGAAGTTTTTCCACCCGCGCGGTCGGACGCGCCGCGAGGCGCGGCCGTTGTTTGCCCGCGACGCGGTGGCGCTCCCAGTAATCGCCCGCGATCCATTTCGAGTCCAGCAGCGCGTCCTCCGAATGGGTTTCCTCGGGGAAGCTCCATTTCACGTCGAGATCGGAGCGGAAGCCGACCAGGAAAACGCGCTCGCGCCGCTGCGGCACACCGTAGTTCGCGGCGTTGAGCAGACGATAGACCACGTTGTACTCGGATTGCGTCCGGCGCGAGGTGTGGTGCCGCTCCAACCGCGCGCGATGCTCGCGCCAGTTCTCCGATTTGCGTCGGAGGAGGCCCGGATGGGTTAGCTGCAGGTTGACATACTCGAAGTACGACGCGAAGGTCTCGCGCATCAATCCCTTCACGTTTTCGAAAATAAACGCCTTGGGCCGCAGCTCGCGCACGGCGCGCACCGCCTCGGGGAACATGTCCCGCTTGTCGAGAAATCCCTTGTGCTTGCCGCCGAGCGAGAACGGCTGGCAGGGCGGACCGCCCGAAACGATCATCACCTCGTCGCGAAGATTCGTGTAATCGAAGGCGCGGACGTCCCCCTCGTGCAACGGCCACTTCTCCACCGAGCGCAAGTGATGGCGCTGGTTCTCGCGAAACGTTTCGCAGGCGTCGTGATCCCACTCGATGACCGCCGCGTGTTGAAACCCGGCGTTCGCCATGCCGATGGCGAGGCCTCCCGCTCCGGCGAATAGCTCAACGCTTCGCATCGAGAAACCTCCTGATCTTGTCGTTCAGGCGGTCGGCGTCCCTCAACTTGCATTCCCAGATTGTCAGCACCTTCCACCCCCTGCGCGCGAGCGCCCGCCTGTTTCGTTGGTCGCGCGATTTGTTTCCCTCAAGCTTGGGCAGCCAGAAGTCGAGACGCGACTTTGGCAACCGCGCGAGCGCGCACCGCGCGTGCCGATGCCAGAAGCAGCCATGCACGAAGATGACCTTCCTCCTGGGTCCGAAGACGAGATCCGGGCAGCCCGGCAGTTTCCGATCATGAAGCCGGTAGCGATAGCCGAGCGCGAACACGAGTTTGCGGACCCGCAGCTCCGGCCGCGTGTTCTTGGCGCGCACGCGCGCCATGATTTCGGAGCGTTCTTTTGGAGAGAGCGAGTCCACCACAAGGTCCTACGCCCCCTTCCTGGGCGCCAGCAATGGCCATTTGTCCGTGATATATTGTTCCGCCGCCTCGCGGACGACCCAGGCGAGCGAAACTTTTTTCTGACGCGCGATGTCTTCGAGAGTCTTATAGAGTTCCGGCGGAAAACTGATAGTCGCCCGGACGGACGCGCCTTCGATCGGTTCGAGTTTTTCTTTTCGCTTTGCGCCTCTGGTCAATTCGTCAGCTCGCTCGACGCAGAGTATATCACCACAATTCACCATAGCGGTGAACTCCGTTGAAGGCGACCGCAATGCATCACAATCAACCCCCTGCCAATCTGGAAACCTGTTCGTCATCATCTTTGCGGGGGACTCCGGTCAAGACGGCGTACATGAAGCATCTTATCAGGTTCGCCTTATATTCGCCACGGTCTTCCCGCCGTTTGCTTTCCCTGAAGTAGTCGAGGTAAAAACCGCAGAAGCGTGCAGCCTTGCTGGCGAAATCTCTCCAACGCTTCATCGAGGACATAGCGGAGAGAGATACTCGGGTGCGAACACTCATTTCTCAACTGTGCCAATTTTTGTGCCCACCTAATAGACAGATGGGAACATGTGCGCACTTCCAGCCACATGCTAGAATCTCGACTAAGTCGTTTTGTTTCAGCAAGAACGTTGAAAACAGGACGGTTGTTTTCGGTAGTCCTCCTGCCTTGGGCGCAGGAGGTCGAAGGTACCGAGTACCAGAGGTGGCCAGACCACCAAGCCGCTTTAGCCCCGACATTTAGTTGCACACCTTTTCTGTAGCGCGGACCTTCGTTCGACCTTGGTATTCCGGTGAAAGTAAACATCGATTCCGCAGGAAGCCGAACGGCGTTCCGGAGCGAAGGTGAACAGCAGTCGGAGCGAAACGACGCTGGCCTGATGATTGCGCAGGAAGTGTTCGGTATCGTCAACTGAAAGTGTCCGGAGCGAAGCGGAGGGGCGGTTCAAGCGGGGATTTGGGGTGCAGGGGAAAGGGGCGGCAGCCCCTTTCCCCCAGCTTCCTCGATGTATAAGAAGGGATTCATCCGGGATCTCCGTCGAAAAGAAAACCGCGGATCAGCCAAGGTGCCACCCGGCGTTGGCTGAAGCGATCTGGCTAGAAAACATTTCACCTTCTCCTGCAAACCAACTCTCCTTTGCCAATCGGAACGATCAGAGCGTCAACTCTCGCGTCTTGCAACGCTCGGTCGAGCATGGGCCGCAAGGTCGCCTGATGATTGGTCGCGTTGTCCGCAACAAGAATGCCGCCCTGCACCATGCCCGGCACCAGTGCCTCATAACAACGGTCATAGATTTCCTTCTCGGCGTCGAGAAAGCAGAAGGCAATGTCTTTGCAGCCCGGCAGGTGATCCAGAGCATCCGCGTGAACAAACTCAACAACGTCACTGACACGGGCCGCGTCGAAGGTCTGCCGTGCAAGCTCAGCCTTCTCATCCAATATCTCGTATGTCGTAATTTTCTTGCCGACAACCCGGCAAGCCAGAGCAAGCCATAGCGTGGAGCATCCCGCACTTGTTCCAATCTCAATGGAACGGCCAGCAGGCGCCGCTGCTGCCACGTGGCGATGAATTTGCCCACCTCGGGTGGAATCTGGCGAAGTCGCTTCATTCGAGGTGTCCCGTCGGTGTGGTCGCAAGTGTCAATCTGCTCTAGAGCACTTCCATAAATGATGTAGCGTATTGGGCGCTAGAAAAGAAGCCCCTGCAGTCGGTGAGGGAGATGGCTTGGAACGCCGCCTTGGCAGCCACGAGTAACTCGGTTTCCGTCCGCGGGGCATGACTGCGGAGGATTTGCTTGATCTTGCTCCACATCGGTTCGATGGGATTGAAATCGGGAGAATAGGGCGGCAGATAGAGCAGCCGCGCGCCCCTGGACTGGATGGCTTCGCGAACTCCCCGGATTTTGTGCGTCGCCAGATTGTCCAGGATCACCAGGTCGCCTGCTCGCAAGGCGGGTGCCAGTCCTTGCTCCACCCAAGCCAAAAACAGTTCGCCGTTCATGGGACCTTCAAACAGCCAAGGCGCGCAAGGACCTTCCCAGCGTATGCCGGAGATCAGCGTGCTGGTCTGATAGCTTCCGTGCGGGACGTGGGCCACCAGTCTTCGGCCTCCGAGGGCCCGGCCGCGCCAGCGCATCATTTGCGTATTCGCCCCGCTTTCATCCACGAACAGCAGCCCGGTGACTGGCTCGCGCGCCAACGCATGTAAGAACGATGATTTGCCTGTCCCGTTTGGTCCGACTAAGGCAGTCACCGAGTCGAAATTCATGCGCGCGTCTAGGATTGATCGGAAATTTGTAACATGTACCGAGTCGAGAATCATTTGCCACCTGAATTGATTAAGCGAATCCCAAAACCAAATCCAACCGATCCTTCAATGTCTGCGTCAAAATCGAAGCGTCTGGCGGACGAGCTCAAGCCTTGCAGCGGCTCTTCTGCGGCGGAACTGTATCGAGGCATAATGCGTACGTCAAGTACAGTGTTAGCAATCTTGTGCAGAGCCCTTCGATTAAGAGCCCCAAATCGAGAGTGGGGAAATGTTCGACGTTGCGACAGCTAACGGGGTAGGAAGCGCGAGCTAGGTACACAAACATCAAGAATCTGAAGACATCACCTGTCAAAAAACTTTCGGAATCCTCGATCGGTGATCGGTGAGGTGCTCGCCGCTCAACCCCTGCTTGGTGGTCATGATGCTCGCAGGTTCAACTCGATCTGCGCCCCAAGGAGGCGATGCTGCTTCCCCCCCAAGCCCGATCTTCTGGGGGGCCTTCGAATGACGTGACGGAATGTCCTATGTGACCCAAGCCAGTGAAACATGCTGTTAACTGTCGTATACTCTGGCTCACGATGAAATCCCTGAATCCTGAAAATGTTTGTCGAACCAGCCAAGAGACTCAAGATGTGCGAGCTTACGGAAACCGGTAACGCGAGGACGCTCGAACAATTGTCGGTACACAGTTCTTTAGGTCTGGGCCCGAGTACACCCTTCGAGTCTAACATGTTTGCGATACTCCATTTCTTGATTCTCCCGCCTGAATGTCGTCAGCCCCAAGGAACCAAAGAGCCGCGAACTGAAAGGAACTGATTATGATCAAGCTTTTTCACACTGCAGATATCCATATCGGCAAAGTATTCGAGCAGTTCGGGTCCTTCGGAGACCAGCTTCGGGCTCAAATCAAAAATACTTTCCGAAATGTCGTGCAACTCGCTCTCTCGGAGGGAGCTGCGGCAATACTAATCTCTGGAGACTTTTTCGACACCGCGTCGCCGTCTCCCAACGACATTCGCTTCTTCATGGAGACAGTCAAATCGGCAAAACCATTGGCAGTTTTTCTGCTTCCCGGCACTTGGACTCATGATGGATTTCTGAAGAATCACTTTTATCGGTCAAATTTATTTCTTAATGACCGACCTGACAATCTGTTTGTATTCTCAAGCGAGCAACCCGAGACATTCAAATTACCATCAGGTTCGGTTTCGGTCCACGGACGTGCCGTGTTGCCGGAAACTGGTAATCCTCTGGACGGCATCACGGCAGATCCTCAAGCGATGTTCAACATTGGCATGCTTCACACCGGGATCTCACTGCCCCAGTTACCCAAAGACGAGAACGAGGCTTCACTAACGAAGATACAAGTCGAGCAAGCGCGCATGACCTACCTCGCGCTGGGCCACTGGCATGTGTTCCGCCGGTATTTCGATGAGTCCAAAACGGTGGTCCAGTACTCCGGCTCACCTGAGACGCTACAATTCAAGGATGGCGAACA
>Ga0307374_10008661_pt1 | contig 15151 bp, 10 predicted proteins | sample OX3MG_FD_202532 | JGI IMG/M metagenome (GOLD analysis project Ga0307374, IMG submission 202532) | Soil microbial communities from Risofladan, Vaasa, Finland - OX-3 | ecosystem: Environmental > Terrestrial > Soil > Coastal area > Acid sulfate soil | place: Finland: Risofladan, Vaasa | collected... | reverse complement strand
ATCCCGATCCCTCGCCCCGCTTGCCGACCTACCCGGCCTGGGCCACACCATCCCCGGGCCCCCCGCCCCCCCCCCCCCCCCCCCCCCCCCCCCCCGGGCCGGGCGCCCGGCCCCCCCCCCCCCCCCGGGGGGCGCGCCCCGCGGGGGGGGGGCGCCCCCCCCCCCGCGTCCGGCTCCGCCGGCCCGCCCGCGGCTCGGATCCCGTGGAGGACTGTTGCGCAGCGTGGTCAGAACATCACTGAAAGCGGCCAGATTCGCCCGAACTCGGCCTGCTACGGTCTAGCGGTGCGGACGGGACAACGGTCGTTTCGTCGTCGTTGATGCCGGGAAACGACCGGTGCGACTCGAGCGTCACGACCCGTAGAGCACGTCAGGGGAGGCTCCTCCTGGCCGTACCGCTGACGTCTCCTCGTGACGACCCGGAGGTCGAGGCGGGGAGCAGGGGCGGAGAGGGCGGGGGGTCCGGTCGGTCAGGCGCTCGCGTCGGGCGTGCCAGCCCCGGCGCGCCTGCGGGCCGCTCGCGTCACGACAGCGACACGCGCAGTAACAGCAGCTCCTGCACGGGGTGAGGAGCCGCCGCGGTCCGAACGCGGTGGAGCACCACGTCCGGGATCGGGCACATCGCGAAGGATCGACCATCATCGAGAGGACCAGCATGCGCATAGCTCGGAAGCCGAGGGTGTTCACCGTGCTCGGACTTGCGGCACTTCCGCTTTCGGCGTTGGCGGTGACGCTCGTGGCGACCCCGGCCGGGGCGCAACAGAGCGGGTGCGCACCAGCTCAGCTCACCTCCGGCTCGCCTCCGGCGGAGGCGACCGCCGGACAGCCGTTCAGCTTCGTGTTCACGGCGGCCGGGTCGCCGGTGCTGAGCTGGGCCCTCCAGGTGACCCAGGGCGCGCTGCCCGCGGGCCTCGCCTTCGATCCGGCAACGGCAACCCTTTCGGGCACACCGAGCGCGCCGGGCGTAGCCGCGTACTCGGTGACCGTCACCTCGACGTGCCAGCCGGTGGATAGCGACCCGGCGAACGACGTGAACGACAACGACAGCGACGACCAGCCGGTGATCACCACGTCGCAGGCGGTCTACGTGCTCCTCGTGCAAGCCGCACCGTCGACTTCGACCGGCGGGTCCCCGGGCCCGTCGTCGACGACGACGAGCACCACGACCACGACGACCCCCACGGGCGGGGGCGGAACGCCCGGTGCGGACGCACCGGGGGGCGCGACGCCCTCGCCGGTCGTTGCGGCCTCTGGCGGCGCATCGGTCCTCCCCATCAGGGGAGCGAGCGTGGCGCTGTTCGTGAAGTTCGACAAGGTGACGGTGGGCAAGTCCCGTCTGCTCAAGTTCCAGGCGGTGTTCGCACCGCGTAGCCCCTTCTGGACCGCACGCCTGCACATCGCGCGCTGGCGCTGGAAGGCCGCTTCGCATCGGTACGTGCACGTCGGGGACTTCACGACCGGCCTCCACTCGGCCGTGTCGATCTCGCCGGGCAACGCGATCAAGGTCCGTGCGTGGCTGTCGGACGGTCAGTTCTCAGAGGTGCTCGTCCTCAGAGCGTGACCGACCCCGTCCGGGTCTCGCGTCCTCTCCGAAGCCGGCTGACGTTGGTGTGGTGCGCGGCATCGCGTGGTGTGCCCGGCAATGGTGCTCGAGCCCGAAGCCGACCGGTTTTCGCGGGCAGACACGCCGCCGAGTACCGGAAGCACCGGGCGCGCCGCTTTGACGGGCTCGAGCGCGGTCGCGCGCCCGCGCTCGGCGAGCCCGTCATCAGCCTGATCGCGGCGCGGCACGGGGTGGTGACGCCCTCGCCCGGCTCATCTGGCGATATGGCATCTGGCGCCAGCTGTCGGCGAACGAGACGCCCCAGAATGTTGACAAGACTGCGAGCAATCGGTTAGCTTCGCCCCCGCCAGGCCGGGGGCCGAACGGCGGACGACGACGTCCGTCGAGCGCGGGCCTAGGCCGCGACGCCCGGCCGCTCGCGGTGGCCAGCCACCTGCCGGGCGCGCGCCGCTCCGAAGGGGGTTCCACGGCCGTGAAGTTCCACGCCTTCCACCTGATGCCCTATCCGAACCTGCCGGACGACTTCCGGCAGCGTTACCGAGGCGTGTGGGTCGACCTGCCCGCGTCTGAGCTGTACGACCCGGTCGTCGGTCACCGCGTGTACCACGACTACCTCGACGAGCTCGAGTTCGCCGACCAGATGGGCTTCGACGGCATCTGTGTCAACGAGCATCACCAGAACGCGTACGGGCTCATGCCTTCCCCCAATCTGATGGCGGCGACGCTGACGCGTCGGACCAGGCGGGCGAAGATCGTCGTGATGGGGAACTCGGTCGCGCTCTACAACCCTCCGACGCGCGTCGCCGAGGAGTTCGCCATGCTCGACGTGATGTCGGGCGGGAGGCTCGTCGCCGGTTTCCCGGTCGGCACGCCGATGGACACCTGCTACGCGATGGGCCAGACGCCGACCACCTTGCGCGAAAAGTACCGCGAGGGCGTCGACCTGATCCTCAAGGCGTGGAAGTCCGAGCAGCCGTTCGCGTTCAACGGGCGCTTCACCCAGCTCCGCTACGTGAACGTCTGGCCCCGTCCGATCCAGCAGCCCCACCCGCCGGTGTGGATCCCGGGCGGTGGAAGCGTCGAGACGTGGGACTGGTGTGTGCAGAACGGCTTCCTCTACGCCTACCTCTCGTTCTTCGGCTACCTGCGTGCCCGCCAGGTGCTCGACGGCTACTGGGAGGCGGTCGACCGTCTCGGCGCCGAGGCGAACCCCTACTCGGCGGGCTTCATCCAGTTCATCGGCATCGCGGACTCCGACGCCCAGGCCGAGGAGCTGTACGCGGAGGCGGCCCTGTACTTCTTCAACCGCTGCCTGCACCTCTATCCCGGCTTCACCAACCCGCCGGGATACACGAGCGTGGCGACGATGCGCAAGGGCATCGTCGGCCAGGTGGAGCAGGCCGCGCGGCGGGCCTTCGCCGACGACCTCACGTGGCCCGAGATCGTCGACCGTGGCTACGTCGTGGCCGGCAGCCCCGAGACCGTGACGGAGCGCCTGAGCGACATGGCCGACCACCTGCGCGTCGGTCACCTGATGGTCAATCTCCAGTTCGGCAACCTGTCGCGTGAGACCACCATGGCGAACATCGAGCGCTTCGCGACCGAGGTGGCGCCGAGGCTGCGCGACCGGTTCAACGAGTACGAGGACCGCTGGTGGCCGACCGACACCCTGAGCGAGCTGGCGCGGCCGGCGCCGCTCGGGGGGGAGGCCTGATGGCCACCGCCGCGGGCACGACGAGCAGGGACGTGCCGCTTCCGAGCGGCCTCGTCTGCCGGGTCATCGAGGCCGGCCCCGGTGGCGACGCCGCGACGGTCGTCTACCTCCACGGCGCCGGCGGCGTCTCGGAGCAGGACGAGATCCTTGTCAACCTGGCGCGGCGCTGGAACGTCGTCGCCCCGATGGCTCCCGGTTTCCGGGACCTCGCCGAGCTCGGCGAGATCGACGACGTGCACGATCTCGCGATCCACTACGAAGAGGTGTTCGGGTCGCTCGGGCTCGAGAACGCGGTCGTGGTCGGCCACTCCTTCGGCGGCATGGTGGCCGCGGAGCTGGCAGCGCACTACCCGTCGCGCGTCGGGCGGCTCGTCCTCCTCGCTGCGGTCGGGCTGTGGGACGACGATGAGCCCGTCGCCGACGTGTTCGGGGTCGGGGTCACCGAGCTCGGCGGCCTTATGTGGGGCGACCCGGACGGCCCGGGCGCCCGGGCGATGCGCGAAGGCCTCGAGACGATCGACGTCTCCGACCCGAAGGTCGTCGACGAGCTGCTGATCCCGATGATGCAGGGCTTCTCCGCGGCCGCGAAGTTCATGTGGCCGATCCCCGACAAGGGCCTCGCCAAGCGCCTGCGCCGGATCGCCGCACCGACGCTGCTGGTGTGGGGCGCGAACGACCGACTGGTGCCCGCCGGCTACGCGGCCCGGTTCGAGCGGGCGATCCCTGACGCTCGCGTCCGGATCGTGCCGGGCGCCGGTCACATGGTGCCGATCGAGGTGCCGGAGGAGGTCATCGCGGCGATCGAGCGATTCCTCGGTTGACCACGCCTTCGTGCGGCGCGATTGTCGCGCCCGAGCCCGGCCTGAGCGGCGAGGAGATGCTCGCCAGGGCCCGGGCGATGCGCGGGGTGCTGCGCGAGCGCCAGGAGCGCTGCGAAGCCCTCGGGAGGCTGCCCGAGGACACGCGTGACGATTTTGTGGACGCCGGGTTCTTCCGCGTCCTCCAACCGCGACGCTTCGGCGGCTACGAGCTCGGGCTCGGTGTCTTCCACCAGGTGGCGACCGAGCTCTCCCGGGGGTGTCCGTCGAGCGGCTGGGTCTACGCGCTTACAGCCGGCCACCCGCACACGTTCGCCAGCTGGCCGGAGGCGGCCCAGATCGAGGTCTACGGGGACGACGGGAACGTCGTCATCCCGCTCTCGGGCCTGCCCGTCGGGAGGATCACGCCGGTCGAGGGCGGTTACCGCCTGAGCGGGGCGTGGGACTACAGCTCCGGCTGCGACATCGCCACCCATTTCATCGGCGTCGCGCTGCAGACCACCGCCTCCCCGGCGGACGCACGCTTCTGCCTCGTCGAGCGCGAGCGCTTCTCGATCGTCGACAACTGGGACGTCCTCGGCATGCGAGGCACGGGCTCGCGGCGCGTCGTCGTCGAGGACGTCTTCGTTCCCGAGTACCGCACCCTCGTGGCCCCAGGACCGGAGGGTGCGGCCTTCGATCGTCCCGGGACCGCGCTGTACGAGAACCCGATCTACTCGGGCCCGTTCGGCAGCTTCCTGCTCTCCGAGGTGGTAGCGGTGGCAGTCGGGATCGGCTGGGCGGCGCTCGACGTCTACGAGGAGATGCTGCGGGCGAAGAAGATGTCCTACCCGCCGTCCTCGCAACGGAGCGAGGACCACCTGTACCAGGAGTGGTACGGGCGCGCCTATGCCCTCGTGGACACCGCCGAGGCGGCGCTGGTGCAGACCGGGCGGGACTACGAGGAGTGGTGCCGTCGCCAGCGCGAGGACGGCGTCGCGTTCGACGACGAGCTCAACCGCCGACTGCTGCTCCGCGAGCAGTCCTGCGTCCAGCTGTGCTGGGACGCCGTCGACATCCTCTTCCGCTCGGCGGGGACCAGCGGCACCCGCAGTGGCGACCGGCTGCTGCGTTGCTTTCGCGACCTCGCCGAGGTCAGGACCCACATCACGTTGCAGCACGAGCGCTCGGCGGAGAACTTCGGACGCGTCCGCTTCGGGATGGTGCCGACCACGTTGTACTGAGCCAGGTCAGGGTGCGGCGCGCCGCGGCCGTCAGTCGGGCCGCCCGCCCTTGTACACCTCGAGCACGCCGTTATCGGCGTCGACGCGCACCCAGTCGCCCGTCTCGATCACCTCGAAGGGGTCCTGGTCGAGGCGGGTCATCGTCGGAACGTGGGTGACCACGGCGCCGAGCGCCATCTTCGTGTTCATCAAGGTGAAGATCATCGCCTTCGGCGCCGTGCCGGTGAGCCGGGCCATGTGGAACATCGCCGACCAGCCCGACGAGCCCTTCGCCCCCGGGAAGACGAGGACACGGTCCTTGAACGACTGGCCGCACAGCTCGTGGCGGGTCTCGATCACCGTGCCGGTGCGCGGGTCGATCCCACCCCAGCCGGAGATCCGCTCGCGGGTAACGAGCGCCTCGCCTTCGGCGACGCCGCCGACGATGCTGTCGCCGCGTACGCGCACCACCTTCATGCGATCCCCCCGTTCCACGTTCCGGTCACCGCTGCTTCGACGCAGTCCACGGTCGAGCCGAACAGCCCCTGGACCTTCATGATCGCCGGTAGATAGTGGACCTGCTTCGCCGAGTCGGTCGCGACGACCCGGGTATCGGGCGGAAGGAACTGTCCGATCGCCGGGCAGGTGTCGCTCATCAGGTGCGCCCCGGCATCGCGCAGGATCTTCGCGTAGCCGCTGCGCTCCGCGACCTCTCGGATCGCCCGCGGGGTGAACACCCACAGGTCCGAGTCGGCGTGGATGCGTCGACCGTCGAGCAGACGGCAGACCTCGCGGATCTGCTCGATCGTCGCGTGCGGGCAGCCGATCATCACGAGGTCGACGTCGCGGTCGCGCGCTGTGGAGTTCAGGTGCTCGTAGGTCTCGCGGCGTTCGCGCTCGCCGAAGTGCAACGTCTCCACCGGACGGCGCGGGCCGAAGGCCTCCTCCACCGTGCGGACCTCGGCCGTCATGCCCGGGATGTGGTAGAGCTCGACACCGCCGGATGACGACGCCGCCGCCCCGAAGTGCTTCAGCTTCACGAGGTTTGGCACCTCGCTGATCCCCTGGATGACCGGGATGCCGTCCTCGATCGCCTCGCCGACGTAATAGCCGAGCAGGCCCCAGTCCATCACGCTTGAGACCTCGCGGTCGACCTCGACGAGGTGCGTGCCGAAGCGGTTCTCGTCGAGGTGCAAGCCCCAGTAGGGGATCCTCCTCGTGAGCATCGCCGCCCCGGTGCTCTCGCGGCCCTCGGTGTTGGTCCGAGCGCCGAGGACCGAGTTGATGTACACCACGGCCGAGGACTCCATCCACGCGCAGTGCTCGCCCTTCACCGGGACGTTGCCCACCTGGTAGGGGGTGCAGGTGCTCATGAGGTGGATGCCGTGCCGGGCGCTGTAGTCCTCGCTCGCCATCACCGTCGCCCGGTCCTCGGCGCTCACGCCTTGGAGCTCCCAGTTCTCGATGTCCATCGGGCCGATCAGCTGGCAGCTGTACGCCTGAACCGGCGGGATGTCCAGTACCTCCTGGCTGTCGAGGCTCCACTCGGAGAACGCTGCGTCGTTGTCGGCCTTCTTCAGCAGCCGGACCTGGCGCGCCGCCATGACGTTTGCGCCGCAGACGTTGTTCGTCTCGATGAGCCGGTCGGCCCCGAGCGCCTCCCCGTAGCGGACGAGCAGGTCCATCGCCGCCTGCATCGCGCGCCCGGATTCGCCGTCGAGCAGCTTCTTCTCGTCGTCGGTCAGCTGCATGCGCGTCTCCTCGTCCGTGCCGCCACGTGGGCGCTCACCTCGGTGCCGCCAGTATCGCCCGCCGGAACGGCGCTGCCCCACCCGCCGCCGCTCCCGGACTCCATCGTGGCCCGCCGTCGCCGCCCGGGCCATTCGCGCCGAGGCCGCGGGGTCGTGACGTGCTCGAGCCGACGGGCGTGCCCGAGCAGCTTCGGGCGAGGGGTGCCCACGAGAGCGGTGCCCGTATAGTGCGGTCACGGAGCGAAGGGAGCGACAGGTGGCGGCAGGCGAGCAGGGTCGGATGGTCGAGCCGAGTAGGACCACCCCCGTCATCGGCGAGTTCGAGGTCGTCGTCGTCGGAGGCGGCCCCGCCGGGATGATGGCCGCCGCCGCCGCGGCGCGCACCGGCCGTTCGACGATCCTGCTCGAGCGGTACGGCTTCCTCGGCGGCGCCGGGACGGCTGGCGGGCTCAGCACCTTCTGCGGACTGCACGCCAACGTCCATGGCGAGCACCGCCAGATCATCCATGGGCTCGCCGACGAGTTCTTGGAGCGTATCGGCCGGCTCGACGGGCTGAACGATGCGCACCTGTCCTTCGCGAACCGGATCACCGCGCAGGCCTACGACATCTCGGCGTACAAGATCGCGGCCGACGAGCTGGTGCTCGAGTCCGGCGCGGCGGTGCTGTTCCACGCGCTCGCCGTGGGCGTCGTGATGGGTGCGGAGCGTGCGATCGACGCGGTCCTCGTCGAGACCAAGTCCGGGCGAGGCGCGGTACGCGGGCAGATCTTCATCGACTGCTCGGGAGACGGCGATGTCGCAGCGTGGTCCGGCGCACCGTTCGAGAAATCGGAGAAGCTGAACGGGATGCTCTACCCCTCGCTGATGTTCCGCATCAACGGGGTCGACCCCGAGCGGGCGGGCCGCGCATGGGAGGTGATCCCGAAGCTGATGGCCGAGGCCGAGGCGGCCGGGACCCACACGTTCCCCCGCCGAGGCGCGATCGTCCGGCCGCAGCGCAACCCGCTCGAATGGCGGGCCAACCTGACCCAGGTGAGAAACCCCGACGGGAGCGCCGTCGACGGGACCGACGCCGCCGAGCTCAGCCACGGCGAGATCGAGGGACGCCGGCAGATCCGGGACACCTTCGCCTTCATCCGCCAGGCGACGCCTGGATTCGAGGAGGCGTACATCGTCGACATCGCCCCCCAGCTCGGCATCCGCGAGACGCGCCGCATCGTCGGCGAGTACCAGCTGAGCGGGGACGACATCCTCGACTGCGCCGACTTCGACGACTCGATCGGTGTGAACGGCTGGCCCGTCGAGGCCCACCTCGCCGGCACCGTCGAGATCCGCTGGCCCCGTGATCCCGACGCCCGCGGCTTCAACCAGATGCCATACCGCATGATCGTTCCCCAGCAGGTGGAGAACCTCTTCGTCGCGGGACGCTGCGCCTCGATGACCCACGAGGGCCAGTCCTCGGCGCGGGTGTCGGGGCCGTGCTTCGTGATGGGCCAGGCCTCGGGCACCGCGGCCGACCTGGCGCTGCGAGAAGGCGTCGCGGTGTGCGACGTCGACGTCGCCCGGCTCCAGGAGCGCCTCGAAGACGACGGCGCCTACCTCGGGCGGAAGTGGTAGGTGGGGCGTGGCGATCCGCCCGCTCAGAGCGTGAAGCCGCCGTCCACGCCGAGCACCGTGCCCGTCACCCAGCGGGCCTCGTCGCTCGCGAGGAAGAGCGCCGCGTTCGCGACGTCGATGGACTCGCCCATCCATCCCATCGGCACATCCGGGCTGAACCGGTCGACCCATGCCTGCATCTCGGCGTCGCTGAAACCGTAGAACTCGTTGGCCACTGGGCCCGGCGCGACCGCGTTGCAGCGGATGTTCTCGCGCGCCACGCCGAGGGCGGTGTTCTTGGCGAGCATGACGATCGCCGCCTTGCTCGCCCCGTAGAGCGGGCTGCCAGGGAGCGCCCGGTACGCCGCAGCCGACGCGGTGAGCACGATCGCGCCCCCGCCGGCGCGACGCATCGCCGGGATGGCGTACTTGCAGGCGAGCCAGGTGCCTTTGACGTTGACGTCGAACTGGGTCCGGTACTGCTCCTCGGTGATCTCCTCCAGGCCGGCACGCACGAGGACCCCGGCGTTGCCGACCATGATGTCGAGCTTGCCGAAGCGTTCCTCGGCAAGGGCGACGAGCGCCGCCATCTGCTCGCCGACGGTCACATCGGTGCGGAGGAACCGGGCGCTCCCGCCGGCCTGCTGCACCGCCTCGACGACGGCGGCGCCCTCGTCCTCGAGGAGGTCCGCGACGACGACGCTGGCCCCCTCGGCGGCGAAGCGCTCCACGATCCCGCGGCCGAAGCCTCGTGCGCCGCCTGTCACGACGGCAACCTTGCCTTCGAGCCTCACCGTCTGCCCCCCGGTCCGCGTCTCTGCCGGGACGGTAACCAGTTGCTCACATTGTTGTCAACAGAAGTGCTGGCAGGTCGAGGTCGACCCGGAGCGGCCGTCCCGACGGGCGAGCGGTTCGCCGTGGCTGGTCTCGAGGACAACGCAGTGAGGGTCTCTGGCGGACTGGTCGCCGACCGCGGCCGCGAGCACCTCCTCCCGGCGGACTTGGCGATCATCGGGATGCGGGCGATCCGGTCAGCGCAGCAGGCGGGAGAGGCGCCGGTCAGCGAGCACCCGGCCGTTCGTCTGGCACGACTTGCAGTAGACGATCTCGTGTGAGGCGAACGAGACGCGCAGCAACGTCTCGCCGCAGCGCGGGCACGGTTGTCCAGCCCGGTTGTGCACGGCGAAGCGGTCGCCGAGGCGCGCCTCGGAGAGGCCGCCGGAGCGTGTCCGTTCTCGTTCGAGGCCCTCGGCGAGCGCCGCGCGGACGGCCTCGACCAGACGGGAGCGCTGCCCGGGCGTGAGCGAGCGGAGCGAGACGAAGGGCGAGAGCCCGGCGAGGTTCAGCGCGTCGTCGACGTAGCCGCGGCCGACGCCGGCCACGGTGCGCTGGTCGCGAAGCACGGTGTGGAGCTGGCGGCTGTCGTCGCTCCCGATCAGCAGGTCGGCGAACGCCTCCTCTGCCGGCTCCGGCCCAAGGGCTGCCAGGGGCCCGTCGTCACCCGCTGCGAGCACCCACCAGCCGGCCTTGCGCTCGCTGCCGTACTCCCGCACGAGCAGGGCGTCGTCGCCGAACACGAGCCGGACGACGCCACCTCTCGGTCGCGTGCTCTTGGCGGGCGACTCGAGGTCGACCCGGCCCGCCTGGGAGAGGTGGACGAGGATGCGCCCTCCGTCTCCGAACGACAGCACGAGGTACTTGCCGCGGCTCGTCGCGGCAGCGAGGGGGCGGCCGACCAGCTCGTCCGGACGCGGGCTGACGGTCTTCAGCCCTGAGAAGCCGAGCGCCTCGTAGCCGGTGAGGGTGCGGCCGGCCAGCGTCGCCCCGACGCGCTCGGCGAGCGCACGCATCTCCGCGAGCTCCGGCATCGCCCCGTCCGCCGTCCCGGTCCGTCCGCCGCGCCTGCCAGGGGCGGACCGTCGGCCCCAGCCTCGCCATGGTACCGGCGCCCTGCGCGTCACGAGGCGAGGACGCCGCCGTCGGAGTGATCAAGATGCGCGGGGACGGTGACGTTAACGCGTTAGACAGGGCGATGACCCGAGTACGTCTTTTGTACAAGCACCCGGCGGTACAAGATCACTTTGGATCCAAGGTGAGCATGGCAGGAGCCTGGGGGAAGCAGTGCACTCCGAACAGGAAGATGGCGAGGGCCGACGCAGCGCCGCCAGGCGTCGGAACATCCTGTCCACCCACCCCGCCACCGAGCGCCGAGGGCGGCGCCGTGGGACGCAGGCGTCACCGGAGCTCCAGGTGCGGCTCGCCTCCGCGGTCGCGGCGACGGCCGAGGCCGTGGTGCACGCGACGTCGCCGAAGGGGCTCTTCGACGCCGCCTGCAGGATCCTCGTCGAGCACGGGGGGTTCCGGCTCGTCTGGGTAGGCCTGGTCGACCCCGAGAGCGGCGAGGTGGGCAAGGTCGCCGAGGCGGGTGTGGCGCGCCGCTACCTCGACGCAGCGCGCATCACCTCCGTCGCGAACGAGCAGGGACGGGGGCCGACGGGCGTGGCGCTCCGTACCGGCCGGCCCGACCTCTGCAACGACATCGCGTTCGAGGAGCGCATGGCGCCGTGGCGGGCGGCGGCGTTCGGGGCGGGTCTGCGCGCCAGCGCCGCCCTTCCTCTGGTCGTGGAGGGCAGGGTCGCGGGCGTCCTCTCGCTCTACGCCGGGGATCCCGGCTCGTTCGACGCGTGGTCGATGGCGACGCTCGAGCGGCTCGTGGCGAACGTCGCGCACGGCTGGCGCGATATCGAGCACGACGAGGGGCGCCGGGACCGCCACGGCGGTGCCGAGGTCGGCACGCACCTCGCCCAGCGCTTTGCCCAAAGCGGCGTCGCGAGCATGCTCATCGGTCTCGACAACCGCATCACCCTCGTCAACCGCGCGATGTGCGACCTGCTCGCGAGGAGCCCGGAGGAGCTGGTCGGCACCTTTGCGCTGGACCTCGTCCATCCGGACGAGCGCGTCTCGGCCGGGAGGACGATCGAGGCGGTCACGACCGCCACCGACGTCTCCTTCCAGGTCACCGAGCGCAGGCTGTTGCGTTCGGACGGCGACTTCGTCTGGGCGATCGTCTCGAGCACGCTGGTGCGCGACGTCGACGGCGCTGGCCGCGAGCTGTTCGTCCAGATGCAGGACATCACGAACCGGCGTCGCGCCGAGGAGCTCGCGGCGCGGCGCGGCTCCCAGCAGGCGGCCCTGGCCGAGCTCGGCCGTGCCGCCCTCGCCGAGACCGACCTCGACGCGCTGTTCCGTCGCGCCGTCGAGTTGATCGCGTCGCTCGCGTCGGTCCAGATCGTGGACCTGCTCGAGCTCGGCGAGGACGGGCGCTCCCTCGCCCGGCGCGCCGCGATCGGCTTCGAGCGCGGGCTGCTCGCCGGAGCTCCCGGCGCCGTCGGCCTCGACTCGCTGGCCGGCCTGGCGCTCGGGGGCTCGGGGACGACGGTCGTGGCCGACCTCTCGCAGGACCGCCGGTTCCCGGCGTCGGCCCTGCTGCGTGCACACGAGGTGTGCTCGAGCATCGCGGCGGTCGTCGACGCCGGGGGCCGGCCCTTCGGGGTGCTGGAGGCCCACGCCACGTCGTCGAGGGCGTTCGACGAGGACGAAGTGCCCTTTCTCGAGGGCGTCGCCAACGTGCTCGGCGCGGCGATCGCCCGGCGCGACGTGGAGACCGAGATGCGCCGGCGCGCGCTCCACGACGCGCTCACCGGCCTGCCCAACCGCTCGCGGCTGCGCGAGCGGCTCGAGCAGGCGCTCGGTCGGCGGGCGTGGCTCGCCGGCGAGCTCGCCGTGCTCTTCGTCGATCTCGACCGCTTCAAGGTCGTGAACGACAGCCTCGGTCACGTCGCCGGCGACGAGCTGCTCGTCCGAAGCGCCGAGCGGATCGTGGAGGTGGTCGGACCGGACGACTTGGTGGCCCGTTTCGGCGGCGACGAGTTCGTCGTGGTCTGCGAGGGGGTCGGCGGTACGGAGCGCGCGCTGGAGGTGGCAGAGCGCGTGCTCGCCTCGTTGGCTGTGCCGGTCGTCGTGGGCGGACAGGAGCTGGCCTCGAGCGCGAGCGTGGGGGTCGCGTTCAGCGACGACGCCACCCACCAGCCTGACGACCTGCTCCGCAATGCCGACATCGCGATGTACCGCGCGAAGGCCGTCGGCGGGGCGTGCGCCGTGATCTTCGACACCGCGATGCGCCTGCGCCTTCGCGAGCGGCTCCAGCTGGAGACCGAACTGCGTCGCGCCGTCGAGCACCGCCAGCTCATCGTCTACTACCAGCCGGTGTTCGACGTCGTCTCGGGCGAGATCGTCGGCGCCGAGGCGCTGGTCCGTTGGCAGCACCCCACGTGGGGGCTGGTGCTCCCCGCCGCCTTCATCCCGGTCGCCGAGGAGACCGGGATGATCGAGCCGATCGGCAAGCTCGTCTTGGAGCAGGCTTGCGCCGACGTCGCCAGGTGGACGGCGGGCGGGCGCGACGTGGCCCTCGAGCTCTGCGTCAACGTCTCGGCGCGCCAGCTGCGCTCGCCCGGCTTCGCCGCCTCGGTCGCCGCCGCGCTCGGGGCGAACGGCCTCGCCCCGGCGACCGTCTGTCTCGAGATCACCGAGTCGGTGCTGATGGAGGACACCCTGACGACCCAGGCCGCGCTCGAGGCGTTGAAGGCGCTCGGCGTGCGGCTCACCGTGGACGACTTCGGGACCGGCTACTCCTCGCTCAGCTACCTGAAGCGCTTCCCGATCGACGAGCTGAAGGTCGACCGCTCCTTCGTGTCAGGTCTTGGGCGGGCCGGCCCCGAGGAGGCCATCGTCACCGGCGTCGTCCAGCTGGCGCGGGCGCTCGGTCTCGGCGTCGTCGCCGAGGGCGTCGAGACCGAGGCGCAGCTCGCCCACCTGCGCGAGATGGGGTGCGAGCGAGCCCAGGGATTCCTGATGTCGCGGCCGGTCCCGGCCGCGCACTTCGAGCGGCTCGTGCGCACGGAGCGCGGCTCGTGAGCCGGTCGGGCCCCTCCGTGCCTGACTGGCTGTTGTGGGTCGTCGGTGGCACCGGCGAGCTCGCACCGGCCCGCCGGGCTCGCGTGCCCGGATGGCTCTTCGTGGTCGGCGCGCTCGCCACGCTCGTCGTGCTCCCGTCCTCGCACCTGAGCCGGGCCGACGCCGCCGGCGTCATCGGCCTCGACGCGGGCGGTCTGGGCCTCGGCGTCGCCCTCGTCGCCTGGACGAAGGACCCCTCGGGCCGAGCGATCGAGGCGTTCCTCGCGCTCGGCACGCTGTGGACCGGCGCCCTCGTCTACCTGCTCCACTCGCCCCGGGGCAGCGTCTACGCGCTGTTCTTGTGGTTCGCTCCGGTCGCGTTCGCGGTCCTCCCGACGAGGCGGGCGTTCGGCCTGCTCGTCCTCGCCGCTGTCGTCTCCGCAGTGCTGCGTGTGGCGACGCACTCGAGCGGTGCGAGCTGGCTCGCCGACGACGCCGGCCAGTGGTTCGTCCTCACGGTCACGATGGTGGTGCTCTGCGTGCTCGTCGACCGCTTGGCGCGCAGCCTCGGCCAGCGCGACCGGCTCTTCCGCGGGGCGTTCGACCAGTGGTCCGTCGCCATGAGCATCACCGACGGCGCGTCGCGCTGGCTCGCGGTCAACCCGGCGGCCTCAGCCATGCTCGGACGCAGCGCCGACGAGCTCATCGGGCGCGGCGCACGCGACGTCCTCCATCCGGACGACGTCGAGTCGAGCGAAGCCGCGCGCCAGGAGCTGCTGCGGGGCGAGGCGACGACCTCGGTCCACGAAGAGCGCTACCTCCGGCCGGACGGCTCGGTCGTGCATGCGCTGACCACCCTCTCGCCGATCCGCTCGGGGCCGAAGGGCGAGCCGGTCGTGCTCGGCCTGGCGCAGGACGTCACGCAGCAGCGTCGCGCCGAGGGACATCGGCTCCACCTCGTCCGCCAGCTGCTCCGGGCCCAGGAGCAGGAGCGGGCTCGTATCGCCGACGACGTCCACGACGATCCGCTCCAGTCGATCATCGCGGTGTCCATCCAGCTCCAGATCCTGGCGAGCCGTGTCGAGGACCCGGCCCAGATGAGCCTCGTGGAGGCGATGCGGCGCTCGACGGCGGCCTCGATCGAGCAGCTCCGGGCACTGCTGTTCGAGTTGCACCCGCCCGCCCTGCAGCTCGGAGGACTGCTCGAGTCGCTGCGGGAGTACCTCCGGCGCTACGAGGGCATCGGTGGCCCGAAGGTGCGCGTCGAAGGACACCTCGACAGCGACGCCTCGCCCGAAGAGGCGATGGTGCTCTTCCGCGTCGCGCGCGAGGCGCTCGCCAACGTCCACAAGCACGCCGCAGCGAGCGACGTGTCGGTGCTCGTCACGGAGGCCGACGGCGGCGTCGAGGTCGTCGTGACCGACGACGGCGTCGGCTTCGACACCGGCGGAGAGAACCTGGCCCCTGGCCACGTCGGGCTGGCCTCCGCCCGGGAGCGGGCCGAGCGCGTCGGCGGGCGCGTCGAGGTCGAGTCGAGCCCCGGGAACGGGAC
>Ga0307374_10008659_pt1 | contig 15152 bp, 10 predicted proteins | sample OX3MG_FD_202532 | JGI IMG/M metagenome (GOLD analysis project Ga0307374, IMG submission 202532) | Soil microbial communities from Risofladan, Vaasa, Finland - OX-3 | ecosystem: Environmental > Terrestrial > Soil > Coastal area > Acid sulfate soil | place: Finland: Risofladan, Vaasa | collected... | reverse complement strand
GAGCACGACCGTGTCGATGAGGAGCCGGCGCTGACCCTTCAGGAGACCTCCTTGTGGACGGGCAACCGCGGCCGCACGGGAGACGCAATCCCGCCGATCGTGCCACGCCGCCTCGGGTTACCGCAAACTGGAAGAACGCGGGGGATTCCGGGGAGCGCGCGACTCCGGTAGACTGGGGCAGCCCGCCGGCGACTCCGGCGGCACGGAGGCCGATGGCATCCGACCAGGACACCCCCACGCCCGACGCCGCGCCCCCCCAGGGGCCGGCGGCGCCACCGGATCTGAACGGTCTGTCGGACGAGGCGCTGCTCGACATGCGCCTGTGCGACCTGGGGCTGCAGATCGAGGGCAGCCGGCTGGAGGAGCGCATCGCGCAGCTCTATCAGGAGCTGGAGGCGCGGGGCATCCGGTTCCGCCCGCACTTCTGGCTGTCGGACGACTGGTTCACGCCGGACGGCGTGGGGGGGATCGCCATCCCGTTCTACCTCGCGCATCCGCGGCTGGCCCGGCTGGAGGAAGCGCAGATGCTGGAAGTGGAGGGCGGCACGCCGGAGTCGTGCCTGAAGATCCTGCGGCACGAAGCGGGCCACGCCCTCGACAACGCCTTCGACCTGCGGCGCCGGCGCCGGCGCCTGAAGCTGTTCGGTCCCTCGTCCACGCCGTACCCCGAGTACTACACGCCGAAGCCGTACAGCAAGAGCTTCGTGCTCCACCTCGATTCGTGGTACGCGCAGAGCCATCCCGACGAAGACTTCGCCGAGACGTTCGCCGTCTGGCTGACGCCCGATTCGATGTGGCAGAAGCGGTACGCGGACTGGCCGGCGTTCCGCAAGCTCGAATACATGGACGAGCTGATGCGGTCGATTGCCGGACGGGAGCCGGTGCACGCGTCACGACGGCGCATGGACCCGATCAACCGGATCCGGCGGACGCTGCGCCAGCACTACAAGCGGAAGCGCGAACACTACGGGCTGGAGTATCCGAACTTCTACGACCGCGATCTGCGCCGGCTGTTCAGCGACGCCCCCGAGGTGGCCCGCAACATGACGGCGGCGCGGTTCCTGACCCGGATCCGCCGGGACGTGCGGCGCCGGGTCGCCGCGTGGACCGGCGAATACCAGTACACGATCGACCAGGTGCTCGAAGACATGGTCGCGCGCTGCCGCGAGCTCAACCTGCGGCTGTCGGGCCCCGAGGACCTGACGAAACTGGATTTCACGATCCTGCTCACCGTCCAGACGATGAACTACCTGCACAGCGGCCGGCACCGGGTGGCCCTATGAGAACGCTGCGCATCCTCGCCCTGCTGCACGACTACCTCATCCCGCCCGACGACGTCTCGGGGCACGATCTGACGACCGCCGACTGGAAGACGGAGTACGACGTCGTGTCGACGCTCCGCGAGAGGGGGCACGACGTCCGCGTCCTCGGCATCAAGGACGACCTCAGCGTGATCCGCCAGGCGATGACCGAGTGGAAGCCGCACGTCGCCTTCAACCTGCTCGAGAACCTGCACGAGGTGGCGGTCTTCGATCAGAACGTCGTGAGCTACCTGGAGCTGCTGCGGCTCCCCTACACGGGCTGCAACTCGCGCGGGCTCATGCTGTCGCGCGACAAGGCGCTCACCAAGATGCTGCTGACCTACCACCGGATTCCGGTCGCCGAGTCGGTGGTGTTCCGGGTCGGCCGCGCCGTCCACCGGCCGAAGCGGCTGGCGTTCCCGCTGATCGTGAAGTCGCTGACGCAGGACGCCTCCATCGGCATCTCGCAGGCGTCGGTCGTGGACGACGACCACAGCCTCAGGGACCGCGTGCGCTTCGTACACCGCAGCATCGGCACCGATGCCATCGTCGAGCGGTACATCGAGGGACGGGAGCTGTACGTCGGCATCCTCGGCAACCTGCGGCTGCGCGTGTTCCCCGTCTGGGAGCTCCAGTTCACCAAGATGCCGGACGACGTGCACCGGATTGCGACCGAGCGGGTGAAGTGGAGCGCGAAATACCAGAAGAAGCACGGCATCACGACCGGCCCGGCCGCCGACCTGCCCGACACGCTGGCCGAACAGATCCAGCGGCTCTGCCGTCGCGTCTACCGCACGCTCGAGCTGAGCGGCTACGCCCGGATCGATCTCCGCCTCGACCCCGAGGGGCGTGTCTACGTGCTCGAGGCCAACGCCAACCCGCAGCTCGCCTACGGCGAGGACTTCGCGGAATCGGCCGAGGCGGCCGGCATGGGCTACGACCGGCTGCTGCAGGAGATCCTCAACGCCGGCCTGCGCTGGCGTCCCGAACGGCCGGGCTAGCTGCGGGTTTTTGCCGGGTGACCCCGGCGCTTTTCACCCGCCGCTCGCCGGCAGCCGGGCCGCCGCGGCCCGGCCCGCGCGTCCGCCCGCCGCCGCTCCCCGGGCCGCCAGCCCAGGAAATCAGCCAACGCCGCGCCGCGCGCCTGTTCCGCCGGCGCCACTCCCCTTCGTCCGCGCCACGGGCGCCGGGCCGTACGGCCCCGGCCCCGTGGCATGGAACTTGAGAACGGACCTGCGCGCGGTGTCGTTCGCGTCTGCCGGGCACGATTCCCGTCGTGCCTCGCCCTGCCGCGCATGAGAGCGCTTCGGCGGATCAGGGCGCACCCCGCCACGACCCGCATGCACCAGAGCTGACCGGGCACTGACCCGCGTGATTGACTCAACCGCGCGCGCCCGGCCCTCGACCCAGGAGGTGACCATGGCCGATCATCGAAGGCTCTTCCGATCGCTCGCCGTCGCCGCGGCGGCCGTCGTCGTCGCGGCCGGACTCGCGGTGCGCAGCCACGCGCAGGCGCCGCCGATCGCGGCACACCAGTACAGCCACCTCGCGTACCGGTACATCGGCCCGGTCGGCAACCGGGTCACGGCGGTCGCCGGCGTGCCCGGCCAGCCGGACGTCTACTACTTCGGCGCGGCCGGCGGGGGCGTCTTCAAGAGCACCGACGGCGGCGTCCACTGGACGCCGATCTTCGATCACGAGGACGTCGGTTCGATCGGGGCGCTCGCGATCGCGGCATCCGATCCGAATATCGTCTGGGCCGGCACCGGTGAGAGCTGGATCCGCAGCAACGTGTCGATCGGCGACGGCGTCTACAAGTCAACCGACGCCGGGCACACGTGGCAGCACATGGGGCTGGGCCGCACCGGCCGGATCGGGCGGATCGTGATCGATCCGCACGACCCGGACATCGTGCTGGTGGCGGCCGAAGGGATGGCCTACGGGCCGCAGGCCGAGCGCGGCGTCTTCCGGACGACCGACGGCGGCCGGACGTGGCAGAAGGTGCTGTTCGTCGACGACAACACCGGCGCGGCCGACATCGCGATGGATCCGCAGAACCCGCGCATCCTGTTCGCGTCCACCTGGCAGCTCGTCATCCACACGTGGGGCCGCACGAGCGGCGGCCCTGGCAGCGGACTGTGGAAGTCGACCGACGAGGGGGCGACCTGGCACCGGCTCACCGGCCACGGCCTGCCGGCCGGCCCGCTCGGCAAGATCGGACTCGCCTTCGCGCCGAGCGAGCCGCAGCGGGTCTACGCCCTGATCGAGGCGACCGACAGCACCGGCGGGCTGTTCCGGTCGGATGACGGCGGGCGGACCTGGCAGGCGATCAACCACAGCCACACGATCGACCAGCGGCCGCACTACTACACGCGGCTGGCGGTGGAACCGGACAATCCGAACGAGGTGTACTTCATCTCCGTGGAGCTGACGACGTCGCTCGACGGCGGGCGGACGATCGTCAACGCGCCGGGCGGCAGCCACGGCGACAACCACGACATGTGGATCGACCCGGGGAACGGCAACCGGATGATCGTCGGCAACGACGGCGGGGCGATCATCTCGGTGAACCGGGGGCGGACGTGGTGGCGCCCGCGGCTGCCGATCGCCCAGATCTATCACGTGTACACCGACAACCAGATTCCGTACAACGTCTACGGCAACCGGCAGGACGGGCCGTCGACGCGCGGACCGAGCAACAGCCGGCTCGCCAGCGGCGTGATCCCGATCGGGATGTGGCACTCGGTCGGGGGCTGCGAGAGCGGCTTCGCCGTGCCCGATCCGGCCGACAACGACATCATCTGGTCCAACTGCTACGGCAACGCGCTCGACCGCTTCAACGAGAAGACGCGGCAGGCGCGGGCGGTCTCGCCGTGGCCGGACAACCCGATGGGCCACGGCGCGCGCAACCTCAAGTACCGCTTCCAGTGGACGTTCCCGATCGCCATCGATCCGCTCGACCACAACCGGGTGTACGTCGGCAGCCAGTACGTCCACGAGACGACCGACGGCGGCCAGACGTGGAAGGTGATCAGTCCGGATCTCACGCTGAACGACAAGGCGAAGCAGGGGCCGTCGGGCGGCCTGTCGCCCGACAACGCGAGCGTCGAATACTACCCGGTCGTCTTCGCCCTCGGCGTGTCGCCGGTCAAGGAAGGCGTCCTCTGGGCCGGCACGAACGACGGCCAGGTGCAGGTCACCGAGGATGGCGGCGCGCACTGGACGAACGTGACGAAGAACATCCCCGGCCTGCCGCCCGACGGAACGGTGAGCAACATCGAACCCGACCGCTGGAGCGCGGGTGCGGCCTACATCAGCGTCGACCTGCATCAGGTGAACAACCGCGATCCGTTCATCTACGAGACGACGGATTTCGGGAAGACCTGGACCTCCATCGGCGGGGGCATTCCGAAGAGCGTCTTCAGCTACGTCCACTGCGTGCGCGAAGACCCGAAGCGGAAGGGCATGCTGTACGCGGGCACCGAGAACGGCGTCTACTTCTCGCTGGACGACGGCGCCCACTGGATGCCGCTGCAGAACAACCTGCCGCACGCGCCGGCCTACTGGATGACCGTCCAGGAACCGTTCGACGACCTCGTCGTCGCCACCTACGGCCGCGGCTTCTGGATCCTGGACGACATCTCGGCGCTGCGCGAGCTGACGCCGGCGGTGCTCGACAGCGAGGCGCATCTCTTCACGCTGCGCCAGGCCTGGCGCTTCCAGTTCATCAGCGACCCGATGTACCAGCCCGAGGATCCGGCGGCCGGACACAACCCGCCCTACGGCGCCGACATCAACTACTACCTGAAGGCCGCCCCCACGGGGCCGGTGACCATCACCATCGCCGACAGCCGGGGCGACACGGTCCGGACGATGACGGGGACCGCGGACGAGGGGATCAACCGCGTCTGGTGGAACCTGCGGTACGACCAGCTGCCGGAGGTGAAGCTGCGCACCCCGCCCGAGGACGATCCGTACGTGACGGTCGGCCCGAAGGGCTGGCGGCCGCTCGTCGCCTGGGGCGACCCGCCCGACCCGCTCGTCGACCCGGGCACCTACACGGTCAAGCTGACGGTCGACGGCCGGACGTACACGCAGCCGCTCGAAGTCCGCAAGGACCCGAACACCGACGGGACCATCGCCGGTATCACGGCCCAGACGACGCTCGCCATGGCCATCCGGCACGACGTGGCCGACGTGATCGGGATGCTCAATCAGCTCGAGTGGGTGCGGAAGGAGATCGTCGACCTGAAGGCCGTGCTGGCGGACGCCCCGGGATCCGCACCGACGGTCGCGGCGGCCGACCAGCTGAACGAGCAGGCGCTGGCCGCCGAACGGACGCTCTTCAATACGGAGCTGACCGGCGCCAGCGAGGACGCGCTGCGCTACCCGATCCGTCTCTACTCGAAGCTCAACAGTCTGGCGGGTGACGTCACGCAGAGCGACTATCCGCCGACGCAGGCCCAGCAGGAGGTCTACGCGCTGCTGCACAAGGAGCTCGGCGCCGTGGCGGCCGAGGTTCACACGGTGCTCACGAAGGACGTGCCGGCGTTCAACAGCCGGCGGCAGTCACAGCACCTCGGCGCCATCGTCGTCCCCGGCGCCTGAGGTCTGCCCGTTCCCCCTCCGGGGTCCGCCGCGCCGCCCCCCGGCGGCGCGGCGGACCCGCCGGTTCCTCCTTGCACATCGCCGGTATACTGTGGGGGCCGTTCGCCCGCGCGGGCGCCCGGCAGCAGGGGGCCCCCGGTTCATGAGCGACACCTCGAAGTACTTCGACATTCACAGCGCGCTCTGGAAGCGCGCGTTCCAGCAGGCCACGGACTACGACACGTACCTGGACCGCTCGCCGGCCGACCGGAGCGACCGGTGGCGCACGCTGGCGGCCAGCCTGCCGCCGCTCGCCCCGGACGAGGTCTCGCGCCTCACCGGCCACGACGGCCGGATGAACCTGCTGCTCGTGTCGGGCGTCTGGTGCGGAGACTGCGTGCGCCAGGGCCCGATGATCCGGCAGCTGGCCGATGCCGCCGGGCCGGCCGTGCAGCTGCGGGTGATCGATCGCGACCTGGATCCGGCCGTCCGCGACGAGGTCCGGATCCTCGGCGCGATGCGCGTCCCGGTGGTCGTGTTCCTGACGGAGCAGTTCCTGGAAGTCGGGCGGTTCGGCGACCGGATGCTGAGCACGTACCGCCGCAAGGCGGTCACCGAGCTCGGCGCCACCTGCCCGCTGCCGACGGCCGCCACCCGGATCGATGAGCTGGTCGCCGAACGGGCCGAGTGGCTCGACATCGTCGAGCGCATGCTCCTGATGGTCCGCCTCAGCCCGATCACCCGGGAACATCTGGCGGTCGACACCGCCTGACGCGGCGGCCCCGCACACGGGCACGCCTGGCCGAACACGCGTGACGGTCGCCGGTCGCACGTGCGCTTCCCGCCTCGGGGGGCCCGGCCGGCCCCTCATCCGAAAGGAACGAGCGCATGCACACTCCGAGGATCCGCACCGCGATCGCCGCGGCGGCGGTGCTGCTGGCCGCGACGGCCGTGTGGGCCCAGCCGGTCGGCTTTCACAGCCGCGACCTCTCGAAGATGAAGGCCGTCGGGGCGGTGCAGATCTCGCCGGACGGCACCCACCTGGCGTACACCGTCGAGAATTACGACCGGCCCGGCCGGCCGTACCCGCAGATCTGGATCGAGGATCTCGCCACCGGGCGTTCGATCCGTCCTGGCCTCCCCGGCGCGGTCAGCAGCAACCCTCGCTGGTCGCCTGACGGCGGGTGGCTTGCCTACGACGGCAGCCAGAACGGCCGATCCGGCCTGATGATCGAGCGCGCCGACGGCTCGCACGCGACGTTCCTGGCGCCGGTGCAGGGGACCAACTCGCCGCTGCCCGGACGGGGCGAAAGCGTCGCCTGGGCGCCCGACGGCAGGTCGATCGCGTTCGTCTCGGCCGTTCCCGGCCCGGAAACCGCCGAAGCGAGCGGCGACCCGGAGGTGATCACCCGGTACGACTACAAGCCGACCGCCTCCGAGGGGCTCACGCGCTTCAACGACAACCGCCGTCTCCACATCTTCATCGTCGACGTGGCCACCAGGCAGGTGCGCCAGCTGACCACGGGCGACCATTACGAGCACTCGATCCAGTGGTCGCCGGACGGCCGCACGATCGTGTTCATCTCGAACCACGAGCCGGATCAGGATCGCGTGTTCAACTACGACATCTTCACGGTGACGGTGGCCGATGGCGCCGTCCGCCGGCTGACGTTCACCCGCAGCGCGGAGTACGACCCGCGCTGGTCGCCCGACGGGCGGACCATCGCCTACCTCGGCACGCGCCGCCCGCTGACCTCCTCCGAAACGACGATGGAGGACACGCATGTCTGGCTGATCGACGCCGACGGCCGCCACAGCCGCGAGATCGGCGGGGCGATCGACGGGCGCCAGGAGCAGCCGGCGTGGGCGCCCGACGGCCGGTCGGTGTACACGACCGTCCAGGAGCGCGGCAGCGTGCACCTCTACCGGATCCCGATTGCCGGCGGCGCGCCGCAGCGCGTGATCGCTGCCCCGGGGGTGGTCGGCGACTACTCCGTGGCGCACGACGGCACCCTCGCCTACGCGCTGACCACGCCCTCATCGCCGGCCGAAGCATACCTGCGACGGGGCGGCACGGATCGGGTCGTGACGGCGGTCGCCCGCGACTTCCTGGCCGGCCGCACGGTGGCGCCGGTCCGCGCGTTCACGACGGAGAGCTTCGACGGCAAGCTCCAGATCGAGTCCTTCCTGACCGAGCCGCTCGAGCTGCAGCCCGGCCGGCGGTATCCGCTCATCGTCGTCATGCACGGCGGCCCGCACGGCCAGCAGGGACCGGCGTTCAACTTCAAGGCGCAGGCCTACGCGACGCACGGCTTCGCCACGCTGATGGTCAACTACCGGGGTTCCACCGGGTACGGGCAGCGGCTGGAAGACGCGATTTTCGCCGACCAGGACGGCGCCGAGGCGAAGGACGTCCTCTACAGCCTCGACGTCGCCGAAGAGAAATTTCCCTGGATCGACCGGACGCGCGAGGGGGTGGAAGGGGTCAGCTACGGCGGCCAGCTGACCGACTGGCTGATCACGCAGACCAACCGGTTCCGGGCGGCCATCCCGATCGCCGGCATCTCGAATCTGGTCAGCTTCAACTACATGGCGTACTATCACGACTACCTGGCGGTCGAGTACGGCGGGTATCCGACCACCGGGAACATCATGGACCAGCTGTGGGACCGGTCGCCGCTGCGGTACGCCGCGCGGGTCCACACGCCGACGATGTTCGTGCACGGGGAGAACGACAACGACGTGCCGATTGCCGAAGCCGAGCAGTTCTACATCGCCCTGCAGGATGTCGGGGTGGAGACGATTATGGTACGCTACCCCCGCGAGGGGCACGGCATCCGCGAGACCGGGCACGTCATCGATTTGATCGATCGGAGCCTGGCCTGGTACGATCGGCATTTCTCACCGGCCGCCCGCTGAGGATTCGCACGGAGGACAAGTCCGTTATGGAAGACGTCAACCCGTCCATTCGCATCATCATCGCCATCTTCTCGGGTGCGCTCGGCGTCGCGTTCTTTCACGAGCCGGTCGTGGCGATCATGCACCTGATCCACCTGACGCCGCAGCACGCCTACCCGCTGACGCCGACGATTCCGCTGTGGATGCCGGCGATCTCGTCGAGGATTTTCTGGGGCGGCGTCTGGGGAATCTTCCTCGCGTTCGCCACGGCGAAGCAGACGTCGGGGCGCCTGTTCTGGCGGCGGGCGCTGCTGTTCGGCGCCGTGCTGATTTCACTGGTCGGCTGGACGGCGGTGTCCGCCGCCAAGTTCGAGCCGCTGTTCGACGGCTTCCACGTCGGCGAGCTGATCACCGACGTGGTCGCGAACGGCGCCTGGGGCCTCGGCACCGCGTTCTTCATCCGGATCTTCTCGTTCGCCACGGTCCGCTGGGCCGGCGTCAGCCTCACCTAATCCCGGTCCTCGGCCTCGCCCCCCCCCCGGCCGGCAGGGCGAGGCCGGCCAGGCTCCGGCCTGCGCGGCGCCGACCGGCGCACCGGCGCGCCACCCGCCGCACCCGCCCCGCGGCACGTCGCCCGGCCGCTCACGCCTACAGATCGATCTGCATCCCCAGCTCGACGACCTGCCCGGGGGGAATCCGGAAGTAGTTCGTGGCGTGGCGGGCGTTGCGGGACATGAACACGAACAGCCGGTACCGCCAGGCCGCCATGGCGGGTTTGGACGAGGGCAGCAGCGTCTCACGGCCCAGGAAGAACGTGACGCCCGCCAGATCGACGTCCAGGCCGGCGGCCTTCGCGCGGTGCAGCACCTCGAGCGCGCTGGGGTCCTGCATGAAGCCGTAGTGGGCGGTGATCCGGGAGAACCCCAGGTCGAGCGGCTGCACGGTGACCCGCTCGGCGCCGGAGACGCGCGGGATGTCCTCGGTCAGCACGGTCAGCAGCAGCACCTGCTCGTGCAGCACGCGGTTGTGGCGCAGGTTGTGCAGCAGCGCCATCGGCACGCCATCCGGACTGCCGGTCATGAACACGGCCGTCCCGGGCACGCGGACGGGCGGATTCCGGCGGACGTCTTCCGCGAACCGGTCGAACGGCATGTTCAGATCGCGCTGCCGTTTGCTGAGCAGCTGCCTCCCGCGCTTCCAGGTCGACATCACGACGTAGAGGCCGGCCGCCACGACCAGCGGGAACCAGCCGCCGTGCACGATCTTCAGGAGGTTGGCGCCGAAGAACGACAGGTCGACGGTGATGAAGCCGACCGTGAGGGCCGCCGTGGCGCTCAGCCGCCACCCCCAGAGCTCATGCGCCACCACGGCCAGCAGAATCGTCGTGATGACCATGGTCGTCGTCACGGCGATGCCGTACGCCGCCGCGAGGTTGGTCGACGACCGAAACCCGAGCACCAGACCGATCGTCGCGAGCATCAGCGCCCAGTTGGCCTGCGGCACGTAGATCTGCCCCATCTCGGACGGCGAGGTGAACTCGATCTGGACGCGCGGCAGATAGCCGAGCTGGACGGCCTGCCGCGTGAGCGAGAAGGCGCCGGAAATGATCGCCTGCGACGCGATGACCGTCGCGACCGTTGCCAGGGCGATCATCGGGTAGAGCGCCCCGGCCGGCACCAGCCGGAAGAACGGCTGGTGCGCCGCCTGCGGGTCGCCGATGAGCAGCGCCCCCTGTCCGAAGTAGTTCAGCAGCAGGGCCGGCAGCACGACCGTGAACCAGGCGAGGCGGATCGGTGCGCGCCCGAAGTGCCCCATGTCGGCGTACAGCGCCTCCCCGCCCGTCACGACCAGGAAGACCGCGCCGAGCACGAGGAATCCGTCCCCCCCGTTCCGCACGAAGAAGTGAAGCGCGTGCAGCGGGTCGATCGCGGTCATGACGTGCGGCCGGCGGGCGATTTCCCTGATCCCGAGGGCGCCGATCGTGATGAACCACAGCATCATGATCGGCCCGAACACGGCGCCGACCTTCGCCGTGCCCCGCTTCTGCACCAGGAACAGCGCGACGAGGATGCCGATCGTGACCGGGATCACGAACGGCCGGAAGACGGCCGTGGTCACCTCGAGTCCTTCGACGGCGCTCAGCACCGAGATCGCCGGCGTGATCATCCCGTCGCCGTACAGCAGCGCCGCCCCGAACAGCCCGAGCGCGACCAGGAGCCAGCGCCGGCCGGCCGGCGTCCCGTGCTCCGGCCGGACGAGCGCCATGAGCGCCAGGATGCCCCCCTCCCCCCGGTTGTCGGCCCGCATGACGAACACGAGGTACTTCACCGAGATGACGACCACGAGCGACCAGAAGATCAGCGACAGCACGCCCAGGATGTTCGCGGGACTGGGCGCGATCGCGTGGTCCCCGAAGAAGCATTCGCGCAGCGCGTACAGCGGACTGGTGCCGATGTCGCCGTAGACGACACCGAGCGCGACGAGCGCCACACCGGGCATGCCCGCGCCGTGGGGGCGGGATTGGGCGGATTCGGTCATTGTCGACAGCGCACCATCCGAACACGGGGCGGGGGCCCTCTGGCCCCGGCCCCGGGGGGCACCCGGAACGCGCAGTGTACTTCCCCGTCGTGCAGGCGCGCCAATCCCGGCGGAGGCCCGCCCGAGCGGGCCGCGGCGCGGTCGCATGCTATAGTCGGCCATGGCGATGCCGGACGACTTCACGACTTCGCCCGCCCCGCTCGCGCCCGACGCCATCCACGTCTGGTGCGCCGGTCCCGGCCCGGACGCGATGAACCCCGACGTCCGCGCCCGCTGCGAAGCGATCCTGTCGGACGAGGAGCGGGCCCGCTGCCGCCGGTTCGTCTTCGACGTGCACCGGCGCCAGTTTCTCGTCGCGCACGCGCTCGTGCGCACGACCCTGTCCCGCTACACCGGCACCCCGCCCGACCGCTGGACGTTCGAGACCAACGAGTACGGCCGGCCGGAAATCGCCGGGCCGGCGGGCGGCCCGCCGCTCCGCTTCAACCTGTCGCACACCGACGGCCTCGTCGCCTGCGCGGTGACGCTGGCGCGCGATGTCGGCGTCGACGTCGAGTATCTGGACCGGCGCCGCCCGGCCGACCTCGAGATCGCGCAGCGGTATTTCGCCCCGGCCGAGGTCGACGCACTCGAAGGACTGCCGGCCGCCGAGCGCCTGGCGGCCTTCTTCGACTTCTGGACGCTCAAGGAGGCGTACATCAAGGCACGGGGCATGGGCCTCGCCCTGCCGCTGCGCCACTTCGCGTTCCGGCTCGCGTCCGCGTCGAATCCGGCCATCGCCTTCGATCCGGCGATCGTGGACGACCCCGCCGGCTGGCATTTCGAACTCGCGCGGCCGACCCCGACGCACCGCCTGGCGCTCGCCGTCCGCCGCCCGGCCGGCACGACCGTCCGCATGGAGCTCGTCTGGACCGACCCGGACACCATCGCGGCCGGCGTGACCGGCCTGCTCGATCGATCGGCCTGACACCCCATGCGCCTGCTCGGCATCAGCGATCTCCATATCGGCCACGCGACCAACCGCGCCGCCCTCGACGCGCTGCCGCCGCATCCGGACGACTGGCTGCTCCTGGCGGGCGACGTCGGCAACACGGCGCAGCACCTCGAGTACGCGCTGGATCGGCTGGTCCCGCGCTTCCGCCAGGTGGTCTGGGTCCCGGGCAATCACGAACTGTGGACGCTGCCGACCGACCCGGACGGATGGCGGGGCCAGGAGCGCTACGAGCGGCTGGTGGCGATCTGTCGGCGCCGCGGCGTGCTGACGCCCGAGGATCCGTACGCCGTGTGGCCGGGCGACGGCCCGCCCTGCGTCATCGCGCCGCTGTTCCTGCTCTACGACTACACCTTCGGCCCCGACGACCTGCCGCCCGGCCTGGCGGTCGAGTGGGCGATGGAGACCGGCGTCCTGTGCGCAGACGAGCGGCTCCTGCACCCCGACCCGTATCCGTCCCGGGCCGCCTGGTGCGCGGCGCGCTGCGCGATCACCGAGGCCCGGCTCTCGGCCGTTCCGCGCGGGCACGCGCTCGTGCTGGTGAACCACTTCCCGCTGCGACGCGACCTGGCGGTGACCCCGGCCATTCCGCGCTTCTCCATCTGGTGCGGCACCCGCCGGACCGAGGACTGGCACACGCGCTTTCCGGTCCGGGCGGTCGTCTCGGGCCACCTGCACATCCGCGGCACGCACTGGCGCGGCGGAGTCCGCTTCGAGGAAGTGTCGCTCGGGTATCCGCAGCACTGGCGGCAGGCGCACGGCATCCAGGGCTACCTGCGCGAGATCCTGCCGGCACCGGACCGGGCACCGGCGACCGGCGCGCCGCCGGCGGCTGTTCAGGCGGCCCCGTCCGGCTGATCCGGTGACGCCGGCGTCCGCCCGTCCTGGGCGCCGGCCATCCGCAGCTCGGGCAGCTCCTTCACGTGGACGGTCCGGGTCGGGAACGGGATCTCGATCTGCGCCGCGCGGAACCGCTTCAGAATCCGCTTCCGGAGTTCGTGCTGCACGCGGTACTGCTCCGAGAACTCCGCGACGTGGAACACCAGCGTGAAGTTCAACGACGAGTCGCCGAACCCGGGATTGAACCGGACGACGGGCGCCGGATCGTCCAGCAGACCGGGGATGTCTCCGACTCCCCCGACCGCCACCTCGAGCAGCAGCCGCTCCACCTCGTCCGGATCGCAGTCGTAGCTCACGCCGACGGGAATCGACACGGCCATCCGACGCTCGGGCAGGGAGTAATTGGTGACGATCGCCTGCGCGAGCTTCGAGTTCGGCACCACCACGAGATTGTGCGCCAGCGCGCGGAACGTCGTGCTGCGCCACGTGATGTCCGCCACGTACCCCTCTTCCCCGGTGTTCAGCTTGACGTAGTCCCCCAGCCGGATCTGGCCGGCGAGGCTGATGTACAGGCCGGCGAACAGGTTCGAGAGGGTGTCCTGCAGGGCGAGCGCGACGGCGAGGCCGCCCACGCCGAGGGCGGTCAGCAGCGGCGTGACCGAGATCCCGAGGACGTTGAGGACGATGATGATGCCGAGCAGCAGGACGATCAGGCGGGCCAGGTTCCGGCTGATAGTCGTGACCGGCAGCGCGCCGGCGCCCGAGTACTTCACGAGACCGTCGGTGGCGCGGGCGGCGGCGACCACCAGCGAAATGATCCAGAGGATCAGCACGGTCTGACTGACGTCGTCCGCCACCCGTTCCGGCAGGCGCGACGAACGGGCCGCCAGATGGATGCCCAGCATGAGCATCCAGAGCATGAACGAGCCTTCCAGCGGGCCGATGACGACTTCGTCGAACCGCGCCGACCACTGCTGCGCCCAGCGGTGCAGCGCGCCGAAGACGAGGCGCTTGAGCGCCAGGCCGGCGATCACCGTCGCCGCCAGCACGGCGGCCGGCACCATCAGGGCGTGCCAGTGGACGGTCGAGAGGTAGCGGGTCATCTTCATCCGGGGCGTCCACCTCAGAGCTTAGCCGATCGGGCGGAGCCCCGCCCCCCCGGTCCCCGCCGCGGAAAGTGCGAGCCGCGGGCGGGGCGCACGCGGCGGAGCCCGGCTCCGCTACACTGGAAAGCATGACCCCCTCCTCGTCGCGCGTCCTGTTCGTCGACCTCGCGCGCGCGCTGGCGGTGCTGTTCATGATTCAGGGACACACGCTGAACGTGCTGCTCGCGCCGGAGTATTCGAGCGGCCCGGTGTTCGACAGCTGGCTGTTCCTGCGCGGCCTGACGTCGCGCCTGTTCCTGCTGCTGGCCGGCTTCGCCTTCACGGTGGCGACGAGCCGTCACTGGGATGAGAACCGGCGCGCCTCGACGCGGACGCTGCGCCGCGTCGGCCGATTCCTGTTCTTCATCCTGCTCGGGTACTCCATGCGCTTCCCGGTCGCGCACCTGCGGGATCTCGCGTTCCTGCGGCCCGAGCACTGGCGGTACTTCCTGACGGTCGACATCCTGCAGTGCATCGGCGCCGGGCTCCTGCTCCTGCAGCTGCTGGTGTTCGTGGCGCGGACCCGCACGCGATTCATCGCGGCGACGGCAGGACTGTGCCTGGTCGTCGTGGCCGCCACGCCGCTCGCCGCCGGCATCGACGGCACCGGCACGGTCCCGGTGGGGCTCGCCGCCTATCTGTCGACGGCGACCGGCTCGCTGTTCCCGTTCCTGCCGTGGGGCGGCTACCTTTTGCTCGGGGCGGCGCTGGGCGGGCTGTACGCAGGATGGGGCGCACGGCGGCTGCCGGCATTCACGAAGGGCGTGATGGCAGCCGGCGGGGCGGCCGCCATCGTGCTGGGCCTCGCGCTCGAACTCCTGCACGTCGGTCCGTTCGCCAGGGCCGGGTTCT
>Ga0307374_10008658_pt1 | contig 15153 bp, 17 predicted proteins | sample OX3MG_FD_202532 | JGI IMG/M metagenome (GOLD analysis project Ga0307374, IMG submission 202532) | Soil microbial communities from Risofladan, Vaasa, Finland - OX-3 | ecosystem: Environmental > Terrestrial > Soil > Coastal area > Acid sulfate soil | place: Finland: Risofladan, Vaasa | collected... | reverse complement strand
ACCGTCCGCAGGACTCGCTCCAGCCCGCGCGCGATCAGGCCGTGCCAGGCGCCGTCCGGAAAGATGGTCGAACGGGGCACACAGAGAACGTCCTCCGTCCCGTGCGCACGGCTTCGCCGCGGCCCGACGGCACGCGGACCAGCCACGCTTCTCGGCACCCGGCGCATTCTTTCACCCGCGATGCCTGAGTTGCCCGAGGTCGAAGCGTTGTGCCGGTCGTTCGACACACGTCTGCGGACCCGGGTCGTGCAGCGGATCACGGTGCGCTCGGTGGCCGTGCTCAAGACGTTCGACCCACCGGTGACGGCGACCGAGGGTCTGGCGTTCGATGGATGTGTCCGCCGAGGGAAGTTCATCGACCTCGTGCTCCCGCCGCTCCATCTGGTCGTGCACCTGGCACGCGGTGGCTGGATCAGGCTTCGCGACAAGCCGACAAACGCCCGGCCGTCGCTGCGAGGGCCGCTCGCCGTGATCGTGACCCTTCGGGACGGCGGGAGCCTCGAGATCACCGAGCACGGCACGGACAAGCGCCTCGCGGTGTCGGTCGTCCGGGATCCCGACGACGTTCCGGGGGTCGCTCGTCTCGGCATCGATGCCCTCGATCCGGCGCTGTCCGCAGCCGGTCTGGGCGGCATCCTGGGCGATCAGCGAGGAACGCTCAAGAGCGTCCTGGCAGACCAGTCGGTGATTGCCGGCATCGGCAACGCCTACTCCGACGAGATTCTCCACGCAGCTCAGCTCTCGCCCTTCCGGCACGCGGATGCCCTCGGCGGCGACGAGCTCGAACGGCTCGCGGCGGCGGTCCGCGACGTGCTGAGCGCGGCAGTCGCCCTGGCCGTGGGCTCGGACCTGGCGTCGCTCAAGGACGGGAAGCGCCAGTCGATGCGCGTCCACGGCCGCACCGGGCTCCCCTGCCCGGTCTGCGGCGAGCCTGTCCGTGAGGTGTCGCTGACGTCCCGTTCGTTTCAGTACTGCCCGCGATGCCAGACGGGGGGACGCGTGCTCGCCGATCGACGCCTGAGCCGCCTCCTCCGATGAGCCCGCCCGTGTCCCAGGACGGCGACGTCGCGCTGGAGCGCGCGCTCTGGGCGCTCCGTGCCTACGACACCACAGCGCTTGCCACGACCGGGGAGGCCGGTCCGCACGTCGCCGGCGTCTTCTTCGCGCCCGAGCGCACCGAGGCGGGAATCCGGCTGCTGATCGCGACCAGGGGAGGTTCGCGTCTGCATCGCGAGCTCGCGGCGGACCCGCGGGTCGCGTTCACGTGCTCGCCCGGGAACGCGTCGCGATGGATCCAGGGTGGTGGCACCGCCGCAGTCGTCGATGACCCCGCCGACCGCATCGACGTGGTCCGGCGTCTCATCGATCATGCCGCGGGAGCCCAGGCGTACGTCGAAGGGCCAGACGTCCTCCCGGTCACCATCGCGGTCCGCTGGCTCAAGGTCGTGGAGGCGCGCGACGGCCCGCACCTGCTCCTCGCCTTCGACCGCTGAGCCTCAGGAGCCGAGCAGCGTCGCGAGATCGGTGAAGAAGCCGGGATAGGACACGACTGCCGCGCCGGCGCCATCGATCACCGTGTCGCCCCCTCCGGACGGAACCAATGCCCCCGCGATCGCCCAGGCCATGGCGAACCGGTGGTCGCCCGCGGCATCGAGCCGAGCGGAGCGAAGCCGCACCGGACCCTCGACGGTCAGGGTGTCGGGGGTGCTTTCACAGGGAACGCCGAGAAGCCGGAGGCCCGTTTCGAGCATGGCGATGCGATCCGTCTCCTTGTTGCGCAGCTCGCCGGCATCACGGATCTCGGTGATCCCCTCCGCCTGACTCGCGAGCACGGCGATGATCGGGAGCTCGTCGATGGATCGCACGGTGAGCGCGCCCGAGATCGTCACCCCGTGCAATCGCATCCCTCGGACCTCGACGTCGGCGACCGGCTCGACCCCCCCGGCCGGATCGCGGTCATCCAAGCTCACCACCGCACCCATCGCCTCCAACACCGAGAGGATGCCGGTCCGTCCGGGGTTCACCCCCACGCCGGGGCAGCGGACTCGCCAGCCGGGGCGCGACGCCGCGAGCGCGAGGAAGAAGGCGGCCGAGCTCAGGTCCCCGGGAACTCGCAGCCCGAAGGGCGCGAGCTGTCCCGGGTGGACCGTCACCTCGAGCCCGCTCGAGAACACGTCGGCTCCGCACATGGTGAGCAACCGCTCGGTGTGGTCCCGAGTGGGCACCGGTTCGATCACGGTCGTTGGCCGGTTCCCCGAGAGCCCCGCGAGCAGGATCGCCGACTTGACCTGCGCGCTCGGCACCGGTGACCGCCAGGTCACCCCTTCGAGCACCCGCCTGCCCCGGACGCGGAGTGGCGCAGTCCCGTCCGGCGACGCGTCGATATCCGCGCCCATGGCACGAAGCGGGTTGACGACCCGCATCATCGGGCGCCTGCGAAGCGAGGTGTCACCGTCGAGCGTCGCGGCGCATGCGCTGCCGGCAAGGACCCCCGCGAGCAGACGCATGGTCGTGCCGGAGTTCCCGCAGTCGAGGTCGCCGTCAGGGCTGTTCAGGCTCACGCCCGCGCCCGCGCCGTCGAGTGCGTAGCGCGCCGGCGGAAAGTCGCGCACCCACACGCCGCAGGCGCGGAGGCAGGCTGCCGTGGAGAGCACGTCGGCCGCCGGCGAGGCGTTGCCGATGTAGGTCCGGCCCCTTGCGAGCGCCCCGAGGATCAGGGCTCGGTGGCTGATCGATTTGTCGCCGGGGACGGTGACCTGGCCGTCCACCCGCACCGCGGGCGACACGCGCTCCTGTGTCACCCCGGCCGCGCCGCCTCGTCGCCGATCATGGAGTTCAGGAATCGCTCGGCGCCCGCCGCCGCGTGCTCCGGATCGAGGCCGATGCTGTCGAGCAGCGCCGACCCGACGACCGCAGCCTCCGTATGCCCGCGCAGGGCCGTCAGATGCGCGTGCGTCGAGAGACCGAAGCCGAGCGCGCGCGGCAGCGAGGTCAACCGGCGGACCGAGTCGAGCACCGCCATCGCATCGTCGCCGATGGTGCTTCGAGCGCCGGTGACGCCGGTGACGCCGACGCAGTAGACAAACCCCGCGGCCGTCGCGCACACGCGCGCCAGGCGTTCCGGCGTGGTCGTGGGGGCGACAAGCGGGATCATCGCGACGCCGGCGGTGTGCATCGCCCCCCGCATCCCCGCGGCCTCGTCGAGCGGAAGGTCTGGGAGGATGACGCCGTCGACGCCCGCGACCGACGCCTCGCGAGCGAAGTCCTCGACGCCGAAGCTGAGCACCGGGTTGACGTATGTCATCACCGCAAGTGGGATGGTCACGCCCCTGGCGCGCGCTTCACGCACCTGGGCGAGCGCTGCTCCGAGGGTCATCCCACGGCGCAGCGCCACCTGACCGGTGCGCTGGATGGTCGGCCCGTCCGCGAGTGGATCGCTGAATGGAATGCCGACCTCGGCCGCGATGCAGCCGGTGCGCTGAGCGCACTGCAGCAGCTCGCCGAGGCTGTCGAACGCCGGGTAGCCGGCCGTGAAATATGGGATGAGCCCGGGAAGCGCATCCTCGCCCCGCGCAGCGAACGCCGCGTTGAATCGCGTGACCGGCGCCGCCGCGGTCATGCCTCGTCGTACTCGCGCACGGTGTCGATGTCCTTGTCACCGCGGCCGCTGAGACAGACGAGCACCACGTCGTCCGCAGGTTGATCGAGCGCGAGCGCCGCGGCGACGTGCAGCGCGTGGGACGACTCGAGCGCGGGGATGATCCCCTCCAGCAGGCAGAGTTGATGGAACGCGGCGAGGGCCTCGGAGTCCGTGGCGGCGCGATACTCGACGCGTCCGCTGTCACGGAGCGCGCTGTGCTCCGGACCCACGCCCGGATAGTCGAGGCCGGCGCTGATCGAATGCGTGGTGAGCACCTGGCCCCCGGCGTCCTGCATCAGGTAGCTCAGCGACCCGTGGAGGACGCCGGGGCGTCCTCGCGAGAGCGGCGCCGCGTGCCGGCCGCTGTCGAGTCCGCGGCCTGCCGCCTCGACGCCGACCAGGCGAACGTCATCGTCGAGGAAGGCCGCGAACATGCCGATGGCGTTGCTGCCCCCGCCGACGCACGCCACCACCACCGACGGCAGCCGCCCCAGGCGGGAGAGCACCTGCCGGCGCGCCTCGTCGCCGATGACCCGCTGCAGCCGTCGCACCAGTGAGGGGTACGGATGCGGGCCGACGGCGCTGCCGATCACGTAGTGGGTGCCGCCAACATGTGTCACCCAGTCGCGGATGGCCTCGTTGGTCGCGTCCTTGAGCGTCGCCGAACCGCTGTCCACGGGGACGACCTCGGCCCCGAGCAGACCCATCTTGTAGACATTGAGGGCCTGCCGGCGCATGTCCTCGCGCCCCATGTAGACAACGCACTCTAGTCCGAGCGCGGCACAAGCTGTCGCCGTCGCAACCCCGTGCTGTCCCGCTCCCGTCTCGGCGATGATCCGCCGCTTCCCCATGCGATCCGCGAGCAGGACCTGGCCGAGGGCGTTGTTCAGCTTGTGCGCGCCGGTGTGGAGCAGGTCCTCGCGTTTGAGCCAGATCTGGGCACCGGAGTGGGCATCGCTGAGACGGCGCGCGTGGGTCACGGGCGTCGGGCGGCCGGCGAATTCGGCGAGCCGGCCATCGAGATCCGAGATGAACGCCGGGTCGGCGAATGCGCTCGCGATCTCGGCCTCGAGCTCCTCGAGCGCGGGCACTACGGTCTCCGGTACGTAGGCGCCGCCGTACCCGTCGAAGCGACCGCGCACCGCGGCACTCATTGTGGATCGGTCCGCAACTGCGCCGCCGCGGCTCTCGCCGCTCCCACGAAACGCCGCACGAGATCGGGATCCTTTTCGCCTGGACGCCGCTCCAGCCGGCTCGACGCATCCACACCGGCGGGACGCACCGCGGCGACCGCATTCGCCACGTTGTCGGGCCCGAGGCCCCCGGCGAGCAGGATCGCGCGATGACGGGCGGTATCCGCCGCCCACGCCAACGGGACCCGGTGGCCGGTGCCGCCGGGGAGCGCTCCGCGATCGGGCATCCCGTCGAGCATCAGGAGTGTGTCCGGCGGCCAGTCGATGATGCTCGCCGCCGCGCCGCCGTCCACGTTGAAGACAGGAATGACAGGAACAGAGCATTCGATCGCCAGATTCGGATCGAAGGCCCCGTGCACCTGGACACCCGCGAGACGGTACCTCGAGGCGGCCAGGTCGCACTCCGCGGCGTTCGGTTCGACAAAGACGCCGATGAGGTCAGCCCGGTCCCCGACCACCCGCATCACCGCGAGGGCGGCCTCGTCATCGACCCAACGTGGGCTCCTCGGCACCAGCATCAAGCCGATCCAGTCGGCACCGGCGTCGAGCGCAGCCTCCGCGATCTCCCTCGTGCGCACGCCGCACACCTTGACGATCACGGCTTTGCCGCCTCGCGCGCCGCTTCGACCATTGCGGCACATGCCGCCGCCGGTGACGCGGCGCGCATCAGCGCCTCGCCGACGAGCACCGCGTCCGCGCCCTCATCGATGAGGCGGGTCACGTCATCGGGGCTGCGCACCCCCGACTCGGCGATGCAGACGATCCCGTCCGGAACCGTCTGGCGCACGCGCGCGAAGGTCGCGAGATCGGTGGTCAGGGTGCGCAGGTCGCGGCTGTTGATGCCGATGCACTCCGCCCCGGCGGCGACGGCGACACGTGCCTCGCCGGCATCGTGCACCTCGACGATGGCGTGCGCCCTGCTGCGCTCGACACCCGCAAGACAACGGTCGAGCGCCTCGTCGTCGAGCATCGCGACGATCAGCAGCACCCAGTCCGCGCCGGCGACGCGCGCCTCCGCAACCTGCACAGGGTCGAGCGTGAAGTCCTTGCGCAGCAATGGGATGTCGAGAGCCGCACGGACCGCTGCGAGGTCATCCAGCGATCCGCCGAAGTCGGGGCCGTCGGTGAGCACCGAGATCGCGCCCACCCCGCACGCGGCGTATTCCCTGGCGAGCGTGAGCGGATCCAACGCGGGTCTGAGCACGCCGCCACTCGGCGAGCGCCGCTTCATCTCCGCGATGATCCTGCCTCTGGTCAGCGCATCCTCGAAGCCGCGCGCGGCCGGGAGTGACTCCGCTTTCGCCCAGAGCGCGGCTTCGGCGCACCGGAGCTGCTCCACCTCCGCGCGCTTGCGCCCGGCGATCGCGTCGAGGGCGTCGCCCGGGCTCACGCGGGGGCTCCGGAAGTCGCGAGGCCGGCGGTGGCGAGGAAGTTGCGCAGCAGGGAGTGACCTGCGGGCGTCCCCACAGACTCCGGATGGAATTGCACACCCTCCACGGGAAACGTCCGGTGGCGCATGGCCATGATCAGGCCGTCGTCGCTCCACGCCGTGGCCTCCAGCGTCTCGGGAAGACCCGCGGTCGCCACGACCAGCGAGTGGTAGCGGGTGGCCATGAACGGGTCATCGAGGCCGCGCAGCACGCCTGCGCCAATGTGGTGCACGGCGCCGACCTTGCCATGGACCACCGCCGGGGCGCGCACCACCTCCGCGCCGTACGCGACAGCGATCGCCTGGTGGCCGAGGCACACGCCGAGCATCGGCACGCTGCGGCCGAGATGTCGAACGAGGTCGACACAGACGCCCGCCTCCTCGGGGACCCTCGGCCCCGGCGACATCACGATCGCGGCGGGATCCGATCGCGCGATCTCCTCGACGGACAGCGCGTCGTTGCGTTCGACGGCGACGGTCGCACCCAGTTCCCGCAGGTACTGCACGAGATTGAAGGTGAACGAGTCGTAGTTGTCGATGACCAGCACCTGGCCGCTCAGCGTCGAGCCCACGCGTTCGCCTCCTCCACCGCGAGGATCTGCGCGGCCACCTTGTTGTCGATCTCGAGCGTCTCCTCGTGGACTGACGAATCGGCGACGATGCCGGCCGCCGCCTGCACGTATGCAATGCCGTCGCGAACCACGATGGTGCGCAGCGCGATCGCGGTGTCGAGGTCGCCCCCGTAGCCGACGTAACCGATGGCGCCTGCATACGCTCCCCGGATCTCGGGCTCGAGCTCCGCGATGATCTCCATGGCACGGATCTTCGGCGCCCCCGTCACCGTCCCGGCGGGAAAGCAAGAGCGGAGCGCATCGAGCGAGTCGTACCCGCTGTCGAGGCTGCCTTCGATGCTGCTCACGAGGTGCATCACGTGTGAGTAGCGCTCCACCTCCATGTGCTGGGTGACGCGCACGCTGCCGGTGGCACACACCCGACCAAGATCGTTGCGCCCGAGGTCGATGAGCATGAGGTGCTCTGCAGCCTCCTTGTCGCTCGCGCGAAGCTCACGCTCCATCCGCTCGTCGTCCTCGGCGGTGCGTCCGCGCCGGCGGGTCCCTGCGATCGGGTGGTACCGGACGTCCTGACCCGTGACCTGGACGAGCATCTCCGGCGAGGCGCCGACGAGGGTGCACTCCGGGGTCGCGATGTAGATCATGTACGGGCTCGGGTTGATGGCTCGCAAGGCCACGTAGGCGTCGAACGGATCCGCGTCCAGCGGCAGCGCGAATCGTCTGGAGACCTGGACCTGAAAGATGTCCCCGGCGACGATGTAGTCGAGGGCTCGACGCACTCGATCCTGGAAGGCTTCCCTCGACAGATTGGCCTCGTGGTCATGGGATCTCACGTCGACGGGGATCCCGGCAAGTTGGGCCGGCGGCTCGGGAACCGCGGCGCAGACGGCTTCGGCGAGGTGATCGATGCGTGTGAGTGCTCGCGCATAGGCCGCGTCCAATCCGGCCGGGTCATCGCGATGCACGCAGCTGGAGAACAGCAATCGATGCTGAGCATGGTCGAAGACGGCGATGGTGTCGAAGATCGCGAACCACTGGCGCGGTAAGCCGAGTGGGTCGTGCGCCGCCACGGGAAGCCGCTCGTACCTCCCAGCGGCCTCGTACGTCAGGAAGCCGACCGCCCCGCCGAGCAGGGGCGCCGCCATTCCGGGCGCGCAGGCCGCGCCGATCGATGCGACGTCACGGTCGAGCACGGCCAGGGGGTCGTCGCCTCCCCCACTATCGCTGATCACGCGCGACGGACCATGGCCGAGCATGGACCAGCGAGCCACCGAACCACTTCCTTCGACCGACTCGAGCAGGAAGCAGCTCGCCTCGGTCCCGATGGCCCGCATCGCCGCGACCGGGGTCGCCTCGCCAATCGGAACCTCGAGCACGACCGCGACGACGTCGTGGTCAGTGAGGTGGCGCCGCACCTCGTCCAGGCCGGGAAGCGGCTGGCTCATCGGTCGTGCGCCATGGAGGTTTCATCCGGGAACAGCGGCGCCGACGTACTGGGCGATCCGGCGCGCCGCCTCCTCCAGGTTGGCGATGGACGCCGCGTAGCTGAGGCGTATGTGTCCGCTGCCCTCGGGTCCGAATGACTGACCTGGGAGGACCGCCACGCCCACCTCGTCGAGCAACGACTTGGCCAGCTCGCGGTCACCGAAGCCGGTCGCCGTGATGTCGGGGAAGACGTAGAACGCGCCCGCGGGCCGGTGGCATTTGAAGCCCGGGATCGCGTTGAGGAGATCGACGATGCGGTCGCGGCGCTGACTGAACTCGGCGACCATGCGGTCGACCGCGGCGTCGGACTCCGGCGAATCGAAGGCCTCGACAGCGGCCCACTGCGTGAACGCCGCGGCACACGACGAGCTGTTGATCATCAGGGTGTCCATCTTTTTGGCGATCTCCACGGGCATCGCGCCGAAACCCAGGCGCCAGCCGCACATGGCCCACGCCTTGGACAGGCCGTCCATGTAGATCGTGCGCTCGGCCATGCCGTCGATCCCAAAGAGCGAAACGTGGGCACCGTCATAGCTGAGGCGGTTGTAGATCTCATCGCTCAGCACGATCAGGTCGTGCTCGATGGCGAGCCGCGCAATCGCCTCGCAATCCTCGCTCGTGAGGATGCCGCCGGTCGGGTTCTGCGGCGAGTTGACCACCAGCATCCGCGTGCGTGGCGTGATGAGCCGGGCCAGCTCGTCGACATCGGCGCGGAAGTCGTTCTCCTGGCGGAGCGGCAGCGAGATCGCCCTCCCGCCGATGAACTCGACGAGCGAGCGGTAGATCGGGTATCCCGGATCCGGCACGATGACCTCGTCACCCTCCTCGACGAGCGAGAGCAGCGCGAACAGGAGCAGGTTCTTCGAGCCGGGCGTCAGCACGATGTTCTCGAACGTCGTGGCCACGCCCGTGTGCCGCGTGACGTAGGCGGCGGTCTTCTCGCGCACCTCGCGGATGCCGCTCGCTGCCGTGTAGTGGGTCGCCCCCTCCCGCATCGCCCTGACGGCGGCGTCGATGATGTTGTCAGGAGTGGCGAAATCTGGCTCGCCGATCTCGAGATGGACGATGTCCCGACCCTCGGACTCGAGGAGCCGCGCATGGGCGAGGACTTCGAAGGCGCTCTCGGTGCCCAGCCGGGAGAGGCGGTCGGCGAAACGTATGATCATGAGGCCACCATCATGGCGGGAAGGCTGCCGGTCGGGTTGGAGTAGTCGACGTCCACCCGCTCGACGCGGGCGTGGCTGGGACCCTGACGGATCAGCTCGAGCATTCGCTCCACATCGGACCGGTGTCCCTCAAGCACCGCCTCGACGGTGCCGTCCGGGTGGTTGCGTACGGTGCCGGAGAGGCCGCCGTCGCGTGCATGTCTGATCACGAAGGCACGGAACCCGACCATCTGCACCCTGCCGTGCACGACGGCACGAACGCGCACCACATCTGAGCCCATCGCCGCCCGATTATAGGTGCGGTGGGTTGAACGGCTCAGGCAGCCGCTGGAGAGAGCTGCCGGCTCCCGGTCAGCTTGCGGACCAAGGGCGGGATCTCGCGCAGGTTCTTGATCTCCACGCCACTCAACTCGGACAGCAGCGCGAGGATGCGACGTTGCACCGGGGCCTCGTGGTCGCGGCCGGGGAGGTACCAGTTGAGCATCCGGGAGACGTACTCCGGATCCTCGAGGCGGCTCACGACGGAGGGATCGGTGATCGTCGTCGGGTGCTTCGGCGCGTCGTTGGTGCTGCGCATCATCCAGAGCGACATCTTCAGGATGTCCGGTAGCACCTCCGGCTTGTTGGCAACGGCACGGCGCATGTACTTGGCGTAGCACGCCGCATGGCGCAGCTCGTCCGCCGCGAGGATTTTGAAGATCTTCCGCATCACCGGCTCGGGGCCCTGCTCGCTGAACGCCGTATACCAGTGAGCCAGGCGCTGCTCACCGCAGAAGTGCATCGTGAGCGTCTCGATGGCCGGTCCCGGCGCGAACGTGAGCCGCAACTCGGGCAGCTTGGCTTCGTCGAACGTCTCCCCGCATCGCTCGAGGTATTTGCGCAGCGTGAGGTGATGCTTCATCTCCTCGTAGAACCAGATCGAGATGAAGCTGCAGAAGTCGATGTCCGTGTAGAAGTCACGGATGAACATCTCCGTGGCATAGAGCGCGGAGAGCTCCGTCAGGCAGATGTTCCGGAGGTCACTGATCCACTGCGGGCTCAGCAGGCTCGGATCGATGTCGTCGAATGGGATGTCGGCACTGAGCGTCCAGCGGGCGCGCTCGAGGCGAATGAACATGTCGTCGTAGAGCATTGGGAATCAGCATACTTTCTTCGCCGGGCACAAAGGGTGGGCAATGTCATCCGGCGTACACGCCAAGATTTGTGTATGAGGGACAATATGGCCCAATTGACCAAGGCACCCGAGCTCCGTTTGTCCGTGGCGGCCACTCTGCCGCCGGAGGTCACCGTCCGCCTGCTCGCGGAGGTGGACGTGATCGCGCGCCGGATGACCCGGCACATCGTCTCCGGCATCTCGCTCCCCGACAGCCGTTTTCGGACCCTCGGATACTTCCGGACGGTGACCGCGGCGTGCCGCGACGCTCTCCGGACCTTTGTACGTCTCCTCCGCGACGGGCGCGGACTTCGGGCGGGCGATCTCGAGCGCCTGGGATCGATGGGTGCGCAGCAGGCCGAGCTCGAGGTCCCGCTCGAGCTTGTCTTCGGTGCGTATCGCCTCGCGGCGAGGGTGCTCTGGGACGAGGTGATCGGCCAGCCCGCGCTGCTCAACGATGTGCCACCAAGCACGGTGATCGGGCTGACCAGCACGGTGCTGGAATACTTCGATGAGATCAGCGCGGCGGTCGGCGGTGCCTATCTCGAGACCCGTGAGCGGCTGCTCCGCCAGCGTGACCGGGATCGCGATCGCATCCTCCAGCGACTGCTGGCCGGCGACGCCTCGGCCGAGCTCCGGCGCATCGCGGCGTCTGCCGAGCTCACGCTCGTCCCGCCCTACACCGTGGTGGCCTGCTCGGCGCCCACGCTGGAGGCGGAGCGGCTGCTCGAGGAGACCTGGCGCGCCGAGGGCGCTCACCTGATCGGCGACGACCCCGGGATCTGGATCGCGCTGGTCCCCGAAGGCCGGAACCTCGCCAGGCTCTGCGCCTCGGTGGGCCCGGTGGTGTTCGGCGTGGGTCCGGTGGCCGCGACGCTCGACGCGGTGGCTCCTTCGGCGCAACAGGCACGCCGCGCGCTCGAGGTCGGTCGCCGGCTGTACCCGGAGCGCTCGCTGCACACCGACGCCGAGGTCGGCGTCTTCGCCGCGCTCGCCGACGATCACGACGCGATGCGCACCTTCGTCGACCGGGTGCTCGGCCCGCTGACGGTGGGAACGCCCAACCGACGTCTCGAGCTCGTGGCGACCCTCGAGGCGTTGCTCGACAGCCGGAGCATCGGCGAGGCCGCCGAACGGCTCGGTGTCCACCGCCACACCGTCGTCTATCGAGTCGGCCGGCTTCGCCAGCTCGGCATCGACTCGGACGATCCCGAGCAGCGCCATCAACTCTGGCTGGCACTCCGGTGCGCGCGGTTGCTCGAGGAGTAGCGAGCCCGCCACGCCGCGCCCCCCGATGCCTTCCTAGGTTCCCGCCCCGCCGGCATCGCCGTCAGCCTCGCGGCGACGCTGACCACCCGAGGCGACGGTGGCTCCCTGCTCCGCTTCTCGGGCGAGCATGAAGAGCAGGTCGGAGCAGCGATTGAGGTAGCGCAGCACCTCCGGGTTCTCGACGCCGCCCGCGCGTTGCAGCGACACCGTGCGCCGCTCGGCGCGCCGCACCAGGGTCCGGGCGAGGTCTATGGCCGCGCCAACCGGGGTCCCACCGGGGATGACGAAGCCGCCGGGCAGCGGCACGCGGGCTTCCAGGTCGTGGATCTCGCGTTCCAGCGCGTCGGCCATCGCCGGCGTCACGACGTTGAAGTGGCGTTCGAGGTCGGCCCGATGACCGGCACCGGTGGCCAGCTCCGCCCCTACCACGAACAGCTCACGCTGCAGCTCGAGGATGCGCGCCGCGCGATCGGCCGAGTCGGTGAGCGACCTGGCGAGCCCGAGTGCGGAGATCGCCTCGTCGAGGGAGCCGTATGCCTCGGTGTGAAGGTCGTCCTTGGCCACGCGCCCGCCGTAGAGCAGACCGGTCTCGCCCCCGTCGCCGCGCCCGGTGGTGATGCTCACGCGCCGGCGGTCAAACGGCGCCGTGGAGCGTCGCTTCGACAAGCTCGGGAGGGGTGTCGTCGCGGCCGCGCCGCCACTCCTCGATCCACTTGCTGGCCGCGATCGTCGCGGTGGTGGCGTCGCCGACCGCGGTGGTGATCTGACGTGTCAGCTGGCTGCGAACGTCGCCGGCGGCGAAGATCCCGGGGATGTTGGTCATCATCGTCATCGGATCGGTCAGGTAGTAGCCGGCCTTGTCATGATCGATGTGGGCATCGACCAGCTGGGTGTTGGGGATGAATCCGATGAAGATGAAGATGCCGCCCACCTCGAGCTCGGAGCGTCGCTCCGTGTCCAGGTTTCGCAAGGACAAGCGGCGCACCTTGTCGTCACCGTCGATGCTCTCGATGATGGTGTCGACCAGGAAGTCGATCTTGGGGTGCTTTCGCGCCTCGTCGAGCAGGATCGGCTGGGCACGGAACTCCTTGCGCCGGTGGATGATCGTGACCTTGCTCGCGTAGCGCGTGAGGAAGAGTGCCTCTTCCACGGCGGCGTCGCCACCACCCGCCACGGCCAGGTGGACGTCCTTGAAGAACGCACCGTCGCAGACGGCGCAGTAGGACACGCCACGCCCGGCGAACTCCTCCTCACCGAGCACTCCGAGCTTGCGTGGGTTTCCCCCCGCGGTGATGATCACCGCCGGGGCGCGGTAGTCGCCGTCATACGTCTCGACGAGCTTCATGCCGTCGGGTTGCACCTTGATCGCCTTGACCTCGGTGCGAACCAGTTCGGTGCCGAAGTGCGCAGCCTGCTCCTCCATGACGGTCGCAAGCTCGCCGCCCAAAATGGAGAGGAAGCCCGGGTAATCCTCGATAAGCTCCGTATTGAGCAGCTGGCCCCCGGGGGCCTTCCCCTCGAGGAGGACCGCACGATCGCGGTTGCGGCCCGCATAGAGCGCGGCCGTCAGGCCGGCGGGTCCGCCGCCGATGATTGCGATGTCGAAGTCGTCTGGGGGCACGGTGGTTGCACTCCTCGGGGCACGTCTGTACGTCCCGTCACCGATGACGATACCCAATGCCGCGGCGAATCATCCGTGTGCGGCCCACAGTCGCAAATCGGCGAGCACCCGGCTGATGGGGATCGCGTATGCCTCCGGCGCGCTCGGACTGGCCAGGGTCACGATCCCGATCACCTCGCCCGACGCGCCGAGCACCGGGCCGCCGCTGTTGCCCCGGTAGATCGTCGCCCCCTCGAGGTGCAGCATGTCGTTGTACTCCTGCGGCGACGACTGACCTGCATCGACGCCACTTCCTGAGAGCGGGACGCTGACGTCGAGGCCGATGAGCATCTCCTCGGTCATGTCGTGTCCTTTCCCTGTGGCCACGCTCGATGCCAGCGTGATGACCGACACGGGCACTGCAGTCAGCGCGGTCGCGTCGACGGGGAGCGGTGTCCCGACCAGGGTGCCGCTGACGCGGAGCAGCGCGAGGTCGAGGGCCGCGCTGCTCTGCACCACGCGAGCGAGACGCGTGTGATCGGCGCGGTCGGTGACCCGCAGCGAGATGTCTCCGTTGATGACGTGGGCATTGGTGACCACGTCCCCGGCTCGGTCGAAGATCCACCCCGTCCCGAGCGACTCCTCGGCGCCGTTCGCGAGTTCGGCCTCCACGGTCACGACGCTTGCGAGAGCGTCCCTGCCGATGTCGGTCAGGAGCGGTGGGGCCGGGGTCGGCACGCGAGCAGCCGGGAGGTGGACCGGCATCACGCTCGCCGGATTGACCTGCGCCATGCCATTGGCCACGACGAAGCCGGCCAGCCCGGCCACCAGGAGAGCGATGATTGCCGCCAGGGCGCGCGCGACCGCGCCCGGTCGGAACGTCGGCACGGTCCCTCGATCCACGAGGAAACATTGTGGTTGTTCAGCGGCGCGCGATCACCGTAGTCGGTGGCGGCACCGGAGCGCTCGGCAGTGCGGTCGTGAGCCGCCTTGTGGCGGCGGGACGCACCGTGGTCGTCCCTGCGCGCCGCCCTGGGCGCTCCGCCACCGTAGCGGGGGTCACCGAGATCGAGTGCGATCTCGCCGACGCCGCTGCCGTCGCCCGGCTGCGCATCGCGGTCGAGGCCATGGGCGCGTGGGAGGGCGTGGTGAGTGCGTCGGGAGGATTCGCCGGCGGGCGTGCCCACGAGGTCGGCGACGATGCCATCCACAGCCAGATCGAGGCCAATCTCCTCGGTCCCTGGCATCTGGCTCGCGCGGCGGCGGCGTCGATGGTCTCGGGTGGAGCCGGCGGGCGGATCGTGATCGTGGCGTCGCGAGCCGCCGTCGATGTTGCGCGCGGTCAGGCCGCCTACCAGGTGAGCAAGGCGGCGGTGCTCCGGCTTGCCCAGGTCATGGCAGCGGAGTTGCTGGGCCACGGGATCACCGTCAACGCCGTCCTCCCGGGCACGATGGACACGGCTGCGAATCGCGAATCGATGCCGAAGGCCAACCGCACGTCGTGGGTGACCACGGACGCCGTTGCCGCGGTCATCGAATGGCTGCTGTCGGACGCCGCCGCCGCGGTGACGGGCGCGGCGATCCCAGCCGGCTGAACGTCAGCCGAGGGAAGACGGCTCGAACGCCCCCGATTCGCCCAGCTTCGC
>Ga0307374_10008657_pt1 | contig 15154 bp, 13 predicted proteins | sample OX3MG_FD_202532 | JGI IMG/M metagenome (GOLD analysis project Ga0307374, IMG submission 202532) | Soil microbial communities from Risofladan, Vaasa, Finland - OX-3 | ecosystem: Environmental > Terrestrial > Soil > Coastal area > Acid sulfate soil | place: Finland: Risofladan, Vaasa | collected... | reverse complement strand
CTCGGATTCATCCAGCCGCCGCGCCAACTCTTCGATCGTCGATTTTTTCAGCATCGCAAAATCATCCTCGCCGTCACCGGATCGTGCGACTTAAGCGGCTCGCTATGCAATCGGCGGCCTGATGACGCATGCGGCCGCAATCGTCTAGAATATTTTCATCCACCGAAGGGAAGGTTGCTATGGCATACGTCGAAGGCCGCACGATCCACGACGCTGACGCGCATATCATGGAGGCGCCGGAGTTCCTCGACGGCTACGTCGCGGACGAATACGCGCGCGAAATCAAACGCCAGAACCTGTTCAGCGCACTCGGCGAAAAGCAGGGCCGCGACCTGTTCGCGATGGTGCGCGGACGCCACGACGACCCCGCGTGGCGCGCCGAGGGCGAGCGCGAGATCATGCTGCGCAAGAACTACGAAGCTCTCGGCTCCTGGCGGCGCGAGGACCGGCCGCGCGCGCTCGACAGCCTGGGCTTCGCAAGCCAGCTCGTGTTCACCACGAACTTTCTGGGCCTGTTCAACCTCGAGCATGGCAACGATCCGAAGAAGCGGACGGAGGTGGCGCGCGGATTTAACCGCGCGATGATCGACTTCTGCTCGATCGACCGGCGGATGCTCGCGTCGTGCTACGTGCCGCTGGCCGATTTCGCCGAGGCCGATGCTATCGCGCGCGAGGCGATCGTGCTGGGCGCAAAGGCGCTGCTCATCCCCTCGCGATGCCCCGAAGGGCATTCGCCGAGCCACATTGGTTTCGATCCGGTGTGGGCGCAGGCGCAGGAAGCGGGGATTCCGATCCTGTTTCACGTCGGCGGCGGCGGACCGCTGCTGTCGCCGGATTACTTCGTCAACGGGATGCCGCCGGTGCCCGACTTTCATGGCGGCGACGGCAACTTCCGCTCGGTCGATTACATGGCAATTCCATATCCACCGATGCAGACGCTGGCGACGATGATCTTCGACCGCGTGCTCGACCGCTATCCGCGGCTCAAGTTCGGGGTTATCGAGCAGGGCGCGTCGTGGCTGCCCGGATGGATGCGCGCGATGGACTCGGCGCATACCGCGTTCATCAAGAATGAGGACCGGCTCAAGAAGATGTCGCTGCGGCCGAGCGAATTTGTTCGCAGGCAAGTTCGCGTCACGCCCTACCCGGCCGAGGAGACCGGGTGGATAATCGCCAATTCCGGCGACGAAATTTGTATGTTTTCATCGGACTTCCCGCACGTCGAGGGCGGACGAAATCCTCTCAAGCGCTTCGAGGATTCCATGAGCACGACACTCGAGGCCGCAAGGCAGCGATTCTATTGCGAAAATTTTATAGATCTGATGGGAAATGGCCTTGCGCCGGACTTACGCCAGTCGGGCCGCGAATGCGCTGATTAAGACTGGTCTAAATACTAAGTCGCTTAAAATAGGAATCTGATTCTCGTTCTCAGTGAAAGTAACGTGGCGACCCGCACGGCAAACCGTACTACTAAAGTTGCACGAGCCCCGACTCCGAGTTAAAATTCTCTTGACCGGGAGATACCGCTGCGGTATTTCTGCATGAGGGGGCATCAGGGTGCATCACAGGGCGACACCTGCGATGCGAGGTCTGCGCCGTCGTTGGAAACGTTGGTCGGCGCCACTGGCGCTGGGGGATTTGTGCAACTCTGGCTGCGGAAACAGAAATTATTTCTTGAAGAGTGGCGTCACAATACTTGTTCGCCGCTGCGTAACCTACTTGGGAATCATACGTCATTAGTATGGATGCTTCACGCTCCCCGGGGACCGACTGTACAGAGATAGAGTCAGGTTTTTTGCGGTAATATATTCACATGGTATTGCCGCGTTTGGATGATTGGATTGGTGTGGCGGCAATTATTAGTAATTGATGGAGAATGGAGACAGGAGGGGAAGATGACTAGTTCTGGACAATTGTTCCGATATTTTTCCGGTCGCAACTGGCTGAGACGCATAACGACCGCGTCAATCTGCGCGCTCATGGCAGTGTTGGCGATTGCGGTGGCGGGTTGCGGCGGTTCGCATCATAGCCATTTCCAGCCACACCACTTTTCGTTCAGCACCGCGGGAGGCTTGTGGGTCGCGAACGGTAGTAATGTACTTGAGTTCGGCGACACGTTTACGTCACGAACTCCTAACATCGCGCCTAATGTCGTATTAACCAACAGCGCCGGTTTCCTCTCCACCCAGGGAGTGCTGTTTGACACTGCTGGCGACCTGTGGGTTATAGACGGAGGCGCCATCGCCACCTCCTCGACCGGAGACGCGTTCCCCGCGCTGGACGAATTTAGCGCAGCGGAATTAGCTCCGGGCGGTAGTCTTGATCTCACGCCCACCGTGCAGATCACCGGCGACGCCACTGGACTACTGTTTCCGCAGCAGGCAGTGTTCGATTCCACCGGCAATATGTGGGTCACGGACAACAGTGCCGGCGACGTGGATGTATTCTCGGCTGATCAGCTGGTCACCGGTGGAAACATTGCGCCGTTTGCGACGCTTACCGCCACCGGGAGCAACCTGTTCGCTGGCCCGCTCGGAATCGTTTTCGATTCCTCGGGTGATCTCTGGGTCGCAAATAACGCGGATACCGACATTTTTGAGTTCGATGCCACGACCGTGGCAACGGTGCTAAGCACTGGCGGACCCAATCTTGGCGTGCCGGACGTCGTCCTGAGCACCTCGAGTAGTTCTATCGAAGGCCCCTGGGCGCTGATCTTCGATCCCCTTGGCGATCTGATATCGAGTAACGCGAATACTCCATTCACTGTAGTCGCGTTCTCGCCAGCTGACCTTGCAGCCTCGGGTAGTCCGACACCGTTGGTAACTCTAAGCTCGGTTAACGTGAAGGGTGTGCCTAGCCTCAACTCGCCCAACGGCATCGCGCTGGATAATGCCAATAATGGCGCCGTGGCAAACTCGATCCCGATCTTCAGTATCGCGATATATTCGGCCTCTCAACTCCCGGGAGCGCCCAATCCGAACCTATCGCCGAAACCGGAGGTTCTGATCTCGGGCAGCAGCACCGATCTCGCCGCGCCTGCTGGCGACGTGTTCGGTCCGCTCATCCCATAACGGACGGATATTAGTCCGGTCCTAACAGGCCGCCGCTCCTCCAACTCGGAGGAGCGGCGGTTCTTTTGTTGGTACCGATTAACAAGCTGTGTGAACGCTTGGCCCGGATCAAAAAAACCTGGCTTCTTGATTTGAGGTATTCGGTTGTATGTATTATGTCGTAAACAGTTGAGGCAGACGGGAGGGGAATATGATTTGCTCTGAGCGTTCGAGGCTAAATTTTTTCACCGGCAACCGGCTGAGCCGTGCAAACGCGTCATTTTGCGCCATCATGCTGGCGCTGGCGGTTGTCGCGGCGGGTTGCGGTGGTTCGCATCATAATCATTTCCAGCCGCATCACTTTTCGTTTTCAACCTCTGGGGGAATATGGGTTGCGAACGGCTCGGACGTTCTGGAGTTTACCCCTCCGTTCACGTCGCGAACCCCCAACATCGCGCCGAGCGTCATCGTAACCAACAGCGATGGCTTCAATTCAACCCAGGGAGTGCTCTTTGATACGGCGGGTGATCTGTGGGTGATAGATGGCGGCAATCTGGCCGGCAAACCAATAGGCGAGAACCCCGTGTCTCCCGACCCCGCACTGGAGGAATTTACCGCTGCACAACTAGCAGGAGGCGGTTCTCTGAATCTTATACCTGCGGTCACTATCACCAATACAGTGGACAGCGGGGAGGGCACTCTGGGATTTCCGCAGCAGGCGGTTTTCGATTCCACCGGCAACATGTGGGTCACGGATAACAGCACCGGTGCTGTGGATGTTTTCTCAGCCGATCAACTCACGACGACACAGGACGTGAGCCCGTTTGCGCAGCTCACCGCGACCGGAAGCAACCTGTTCGCTGGTCCGCTCGGAATCGCCTTCGATTCCTCGGGTGATCTCTGGGTCGCAAACAACGGAGATACCGATATTTTTGAGTTCGACGCAACGACCGTGGCAACGGTGCTGAGCACTGGCGGACCCAATCTTGCCGTGCCGGACGTCGTCCTGAGCACCTCGAGTAGTTCTATCGAAGGCCCGTGGGCGCTGATCTTCGATCCCCTTGGCGATCTGATATCGAGTAATGCGAATACTCCTTTCACTGTAGTCGCGTTCTTAGCGGCTGACCTTACCGTCTCGGGCAGTCCGACACCGAGGGCTACGCTAAGTTCGGTTAACGTGAAGGGTGTGCCGAGCCTCAATTCGCCCAATGGTATCGCACTCGATAGCTTCAATGATCTTGCGGTGGCAAACTCGTTATCGCCTTTCAGTATCGCGATATACTCGGCCTCCCAAGCCCCAGGAGCACCCAAGCCGAATCTATCGCTGAAACCGGAGGTTCTGATCTCGGGCAGCAGCACCCTACTCGCCGCGCCCGCAGGCGACGTGTTCGGTCCGCAGATCCCGTAGCTGGAAGACTAAACTGATGCTGGTAACCCGCCGCTCCTCCAATCCGGAGGAGCGGCGGTTCTTTTTGCGGCAGGCTCGCGCCCCGCTTTTCCCCGTTTATGGGATCAACAACACCCTGCCTACCGCCTGGCGGCTCTCGATATAGGCATGCGCGGCGGCGGCCCCTGACAGCGGGAATGTCTTGTCGATTACTACTTTGAATTCGCCCCGCGCGGCTTCATCGATCAGCCGCTGGATCATGTTGTGCGCGCGATCGGTTGCTATTTCGGCGCCGAGAAAGACACCGGTGAGAGACCGATTCCCCGCCATCAACGGTGACACGTCCACCGTCATCGCCTCGCGTCCCGCCGCGCCGACCATCGAGATTCGCCCCCGGTACGCGAGCGACATGATACTGCCCTGCAGCGTCTCGCCGCCGACCGGATCGACTACCAGGTTGACGCCTTTTCCCCCGGTAATCTTCATCACCGCTTTCGCCACATTGTCTCTGCGATAGTTGATGCCGTGATCCAGGCCGAGCGGCTTCAAGCGCTCGAGGCGTTCATCGCTCGACGCCGTCGCCAGCACCGTCGCGCCTGCGCGCTTGGCAAGCTGGATCGCGGCTACGCCCACGCCGCTCGCGCCGGCCTGCACCAACACCGTTTCGCCGGACTTCAGATGGCCGAACTCGAACAGGCAATCGTCGGCGGTACCGAAGGGAACCGGTATCGCCGCCGCGAGCTTGATGTCGAAGCCCGCGGGCACCGGCCACGCATTGCGCGCGGGTACAGGACGCAGGGCCGCGTGCGAGCCGAAGTTGTACACGGTAGTAACTTTCTGGCCGACGTGAAGGCCGGTCACTTCCGCTCCGACCTCGACAATCTCACCCGCCGCCTGATAGCCGACAATGTGCGGCTTGGTCAGCAACGCGCCGCGCCAGCGATTCAGGGTGTCGCCGCCTTCAATACTCACTGCCTCGACGCGGATAATCACTCCCTTCGGATGGCATACGGGGTCGGGTACATCTTCGTACTTCAGAACCTCTGGGGTTCCATTCTGGTAATAGACCGCGGCTTTCATTTTGTTTCTCCTATGGCCGCACTAATGGCGGCGAAATCCAATTCTCGCATCATTAGATGGATTCGGACATCAACCAAACCAAGCTTCGCCTATAGCGCCTTGTCACGCGGCGTCCGGCGTCCGGCGCACAGGGCCTGCAGCCGCCGCGGCAGCGCACTGCGGAACTCCATAATTGCGCCCGAGACAAAATGACGAAAGCTGAGCGCGCACGCGTGAAGCGCCAGCCGGTTTGCGGGATCGGTACGCGCTCCATATTTTCCGTCGCCCGCGATCGGATGGCCCAAACCCGCAAACTGGACCCGGATCTGATGCTTGCGGCCGGTTTCGAGAGTCATCTCGATTAGTGCTTTGTCTCCAAATGTATCGCGCACCTCATAGTGAGTAATTGCCAACTCACCGCCCTGCTTCACTCTGCGAACCGTCATCGAGGCATCCTCGAGCAGATGGTCCGTCAGAGTTCCGTGCGCGTCCGCCGGCACGCCCTCGACCACAGCGAGATACTTCTTCGTGACGTTCTTCCAATCTTTCTGAAGCGCGGCCTGAATCGCCTTGCTTCGCGCAAATATAATCAGTCCGGAGGTTTCGCGATCGAGGCGATGGACTATAAACGCCTGTTGGGTCTCCGATCCCACGAGGGCCTTCAGGTATTCGTTAAGAATCCGATGCGCCGTCTTTTGCTTCTCCGCCACGGAGCCCATCGAAAGCAAACCCGCCGGTTTTTCGGCCACCACGACATCCGCGTCCAGATGGATAATCTTGAGCTCATGAAGATCGACCTTGCCAACGCGGCGATTATCCTGAACCGCGACGCTTACGACGTCGCCGGGTTCCAGCCGGGTGTCATGCCGAACATTGGTCTTACCTCGAACCGTCACTGCGCCGAATCGAAGCAGATCTTTGGCGTGTTTGCGCGACCGCGTGGGATGCTGACTCACCAGATACGCAAGCAGTTCACATCTGGAATCAACCCGATAGACAACCTCGCGCGGCATGATCGTACCCGCGCAGGCTATCCGAGGCTCGCGATGATCCGTTCGCGAGTGATCGGCAAATCGCGAATCCGGCAATCAAGCGCTCGCGAGACGGCATTCGCCACCGCTGCCGCGGCCGGCCCGTGAGCCGCCTCGCCAACGCCAAGCGGCGCGGACTCCGTGGATTCCACGAGCTTAACTTCGACGACAGGAACTTCGTTGAATCGGAGAATTGGGTAATCCTCCCAGGACCTGGTAACAACGCGTCCGCGGTCGAAAACGACTTGCTCTTTCAGCGTCCAGCTAATCGACTGAATAATGCCGCCTTCGATCTGATTAATCACTCCGTCTGGATTGATCACCAGTCCCGCGTCAACCGCGCAGTACACTTTTCGCACACGCACATCCTTGTTGACTTCGACCTCGGCAACAACCGCGACATAGGCCGCCGTGTTCTTGTATCGGCAAAAACCAAGGCCGGCGGCGCTGCCCTTTCCGCGCCCGGAATTCGCACGCCACCGCGCCATCCCGGCCGCGGTTTCGAGAACCCGACGCGCGCGTAAGTCGGTCAGGTTCCGGAGCCTGAATTCCAGGGAATCCATCCCGACGGCCAGCGCCAACTCGTCCATGAACGACTCCGTAGCGAAGACATTCGCATATCCGCCCAGGGTGCGGAGCGCCGAAGTGCGAAAAGGAAGATCGGGCAAGCTGTGCAACACGATTTTCCGGTGCGTCATCTCATAGGATGGCTCGGAATTGCGCGAACCGCCGGCGAATCCGCGAAGGTCCTCGTGCAGCTCCGGAAACGGAACCGGCGGATCCATATGCGCGGCGCCGAGAAGATTTGTTGCGCGGCCACTCGGCCGGCGACCATGAGGGGCACTCCAAATCTCAGTTGACCAATCGGCGATCTTTCTCTCTGGAGTGACTACACCCTCAAGCTTGACCACCATCGGTGAACCGAACGGCGACCACGCGAGTTCATCCTCGCGCATCCATTGCACGCGCACCGGCCGCGATGGAACCTCGCGCGCGAGCAAAGCCGCGTCGAGCGCAGCGTCGTCGGCGCCATTGTGCCCGTAGCATCCGGCGCCTGGAACATGGATTACGGTGATCGATTCTTCATCAATTTTGAGCGTGCCGGCCAAAGCCGCTCGCAGCGGAAAGACACCTTGCGAGTGAGTCCACACTGTGAGATTCGCGTTCTCGTAGCATGCGACCGCGCACGACGGACCCATCGCGGCGTGCGCCAGCGGAGGTTTCGAGTAGGTGGCCGAGACGCGGATCGCGCCGTCCTCCAGCGCGGAAAACGAGCCATGCTCTGATTCGCTATCGATCGAGCGCATGCCCGGCAGGCTATGCGCCCAGTTCTGGTTAATCGGATAATTTTCGTCTTCGATCCATTTTGCCCCCGCGCGAAGGGCTTCCAGCGCTTTTATCGCCTGATACTCCTGCGCGCAGCAGACGCCCACAAAATCACCACTGCGCCAGATCTTTACCACTCCCGGCATAAGCGCGGCCGCGGACACATCCAGCGCCTCAAGATGCGCACCATTCGACGGCGGACGAAGCACCCGCGCGTGCACCATCCCCGGCAATTCGAGATCCTGAATGAATCCGCCGCCAGTAATCTTTCGCGGAAGATCCAGGCGTGCCACGCTGCGGCCGATCTGGGCAGCGTCGCCCGGATCGCCGAACGGCGCGGCGGCGGTGATTCGGCGCTCCCAATCAATAGCAGGCGCGACCTTCCAATAGTCAATCCCCGAGGGCGACCCATCGAGGAGAATCGCGCCGTCTTCGACTGTAAGACGCGAGGCGTCGGTGGCGAGCATTTGCGCCGCTTTCGCGATAATCGCTTCGCGCACTTCACCGCATGCGATCCTGAGCGCCATCCCGCCGACCTCGACCGACATGCTGCCGGCGGTATAGCTTTCGTTCGGCGAAACCCTCGTGTCGCCCGAAACTACCACAATGCGCGAAAGCGGCAGTCTCAGTTCCTCCGCGGCGATTTGTGCCATCGTAGTGACTATTCCCTGTCCTAGCTCGACCTTGGCCGTGAACGCGCGAACCACACCAGCCACGCTGAAATCCACCCAGTCTCCCATCCGGGGGTTTTCCCGCAAGCTCCACGGCAGCCCTGGTGCGCTCACTCGCCGGCTCCCTGCGCGGCCTTGCGCCACGCCGCTTCGATTGCATTCAGTATCCGTCCGTGCGCGCCGCATCGGCAGAGATTCGATGCGAGCTTCGCTACAATTTTATCCCGCGACGGACGCTGTTCGCTTTGAATCAACTCGGCCGCCGCCATGATGATTCCCGGCAGACAGTAGCCGCACTGACCCGCCTGAAAGTCGAGGATCGCCTGCTGGATCGGATGCGGATGTTCGATCGTGCCGAGCCCTTCGATCGTCGTAATGGACTTGCCCTCGACCGACCATATCGGCAATTCGCACGATTTACCGGCGCGTCCATCGAGCAGGATCGTACACGACCCGCACTGGCCGTCACCGCATCCGAACCGCGTGCCTTTGAGCCCGAGATCGCCGCGCAAGACGTAGAGAAGCGGCGTGTCGTAGTGATCGACGACCACCTCGCACGCTTTTTCATTCACAATCAGACGGTGCTTGGTGCTCATAATATGTGCCCGACTGAAATCGGTTAAATTGCTACTGCAAATTCAGATTCAGTATTCGCGCCGCGTTATTTCCACGAATGGCCGCTCGTTCGTTTTCGCTCAACCCGCTCGCGGCAGCAAGACGTTCGAGGGGATCGTCAACGCCCATGTCAAATGGATAATCAGTGCCTATAACTATCTGGCCTGCTCCCGCACGCCGAACCAGAAGTTCGAGCTGCTCAGGCGAATAAACCAGCGAATCGAACCAAATCCGGCGAAGGTAACGGCTGGGCAGCTCGCGGCAGGTATGCGACTCGGGTCTGACGGTCCATCCATGATCGAAACGGCTCACATAAAACGGAAAATATCCACCGCCATGAGCAGCACAGAGTTTGAGCCGCGGAAAGCGATCGAATACTCCGCCGAATACCAGATGCGCCAACGCAATAGTCGTGTCCGCGGGATTGCCGATTAAATTCGACAAATAGTAGGGAACCAGCCGCACACCAAGCGGGCATCCCGCGGGATGCATAAAAATCAGAGCGTCCAGCTCCTCAGCCTTGGCCCACAATGGATCGTAACGCGGGTCCGCGAGTTCGAATTCATTGACCGCGGTCGAGATGATTGCGCCCTTGAGTCCCAAGCCGCGGACCGCGCGGTCCAGTTGCTCGACAGCAAAATCCGGATGCTGCATCGACAGCGTCCCGAGCCCCACCAGGCGGTCCGGGCGGCGCGCGCACAACTCGGCCAGCCCCTCGTTAGCGGTGGCGACGATCTTCCGCGCCAGCTCGATAGCCGCCCAGTAATGATAGATCGGCGCCAGGCTGACCGCCTGCACGTCAATCCCCATCGCATCCATCGCGCTAAGGCGCGCGTCAAGGCCGGCGAACTTAGCCCGATACACAGTCGCCATGAGTTTGCGGTTATGTTCGGCGGACTCGGCTCCGCTTGCGATCACGGCCAATTCATTCGCGCGGGCCCATCCGGAATCCGACCGTGCGATCGCTTCGGCTTCGGGAATTATCGCGTGCGCGTGAATGTCAATTGCGAGTTGGCGATTTGATCCCACTACATTGCCTCAACCGCCCGCGTCGCGCTGCGACTGACTATCACCAATCACCTGGGGCTTCAGGTAGCGACCCGCCAGGTGCTCGACGACGACGATTCCGCAGTTTGCGGGAACGTGAGCGCCGACCCAATCGCCCGTGATGTGCGCCCACATCGAGACCATTACTCCGCCGTGGCTGACGACCGCGACGTCGTCGCCCGGGAAGCGCGCGATTAGCTCGTCGAGGATTGGACCCACTCGAGCGCGAACGTGTTCATAGGATTCTCCGCCCGGCGGGACCCATCGCCACGGCCGCGAATGGTCATAATCCGGCGCCTGGAGGATTGATTCGTACGGTTTGCCCGCGAACTCGCCGGTCTCCCGCTCGTGCAGACCCTCGCGAATCTCGAACGGGAGGTTCAACTCCCCGGCGATAATGCTCCCCGTATCCCGCGCGCGAACGTACGGACTCGCGATGACGACCCGCGGATTCGCCACCGCGCGGATACGCTTTGCGGCCTCCCGCGCCTGAAGGCGGCCCAACTCAGTCAGCGCCAGCGTCATCGGCGTGGTGGTGAAGACCCGGGCAACGTTGCCCTCGCTCTCGCCGTGTCGTACCAGTATCAACTTGCCCATGTTGCGATCCCCGTTTCTCTACCGCGTAAGACCTCCGCGCGCCGATTGCCTTCGCGACCCGCGTCACCAACGGTCCATGCTGATGCAGCCAGTAGTCGTAAAACTCTTTTTCGGAAACATCCGCGCGCTTTCGGATGACATAAACCTGCTTGATCATTTTGCACTTCGATTGAGACTCCACTCCAATGATTGCCCCAAGCTGGCGCTTCGGGGCAACCTTCCCGATCGGCGTCCTCACGCGCAAGCCGGGCCTCGCCCTTGAATCATGCCCCATGGCTGGACTACCACTGGAACTCGACTTAATGGAGGACCGGTGATGACCAAACTTTATGGGACCTCAAGATCACGCAGCGCCCGCTCGCTATGGGCGCTCGAAGAACTCGGCGTCAAGTACGATCACGTTCCGATGCCCACGACGGAAGCAAAATCCGCCGAACATCTCAAACGCAATCCGCACGGTCATGTCCCGGTGCTCGAGGACGAAGGCGCGGTGGTTTGGGAATCGATGGCGATCAATCTTTACCTTGCCGAAAAGTATGGCAAGGATTCGCTGTGGCCGTCGGACCTCGCTTCGCACGCCGACCTCTACAAGTGGAGCTTCTGGGCGATGACCGAGGTCGAGCCGCTACTGATGACGCTGCTTCTGAACCGCGTGCTGAATCCGCCCGACAAGCGCGACGAGAAAGCGGCAGCGGCCGCGGTCGAAGGGTTGAAGGCGCCGCTCAAAGCGCTCGACGAATCTTTGAAGGGCAAGGACTACCTGCTGGGCAAGACCTTCACGGTCGCGGATCTGAACGTCGCCTCGGTGCTGAGCTGGGCGGCGATGATGCGCCTGGATCTTTCCGCGACGCCCGCCGTGCAAGCGTGGCTGCAGAAATGTCTCGGGCGCGAAGCGAACCAGAAGGTCCGCGCATTGAAGTGATTCGATCCAGGACAATGTGATGGAGGATGATGGTTGATGGGTCCTATCGGGAACGGAATTTTTCTGACCAAAGGCGTCGGCAAGCATCGAGAGAAGTTGAGCTCGTTCGAGTTGGCGCTGCGCGACGCGCGAATCGCTGAATTCAATCTGGTCAGAGTCAGCTCGATTTTTCCTCCGGGATGCAAAGTCATTTCGATACAGGACGGGCTGAAGCTGCTGAGTGCCGGCCAGATCGTTTACGCCGTGATGTACGACAACTCGACCAACGAGCCGCACCGGCTAATCGCTTCGTCGGTAGGCCTGGCGATTCCCGCGGACAAAGAGCAGTACGGTTATCTTTCGGAGCACAAGAGCTTCGGCCAGACCGATCAAAAGGCGGGCGACTATGCCGAAGATCTTGCCGCAACCATGCTCGCGACCGCGCTGGGCGTCGAGTTCGATCCGAATGTTTCCTACGACGAGCGCAAAGACATCTGGAAGCTCTCCGACAAGATTGTCCAGACACGCAACATTACCCAGTCGGCAATCGGCGATCGCGACGGGCTGTGGACCAGCGTGGTTACGGCCGCGGTCTTCGTTGATGTGCGCAACGGCAAGTAGTGAGTAATCGGCGCGAGGCGCCCTAGCGCAAATCCCGATATAACCGCGCGAGGCTCGCCGCAGGCACGCCCAGCCGATATAGCAGCGGAAAGAAATTAGTCAACACGGCGTAGTAAATCGGGCGCTCGACGAACCGCCGCCCCGAAACGGTAACATTCGCCGACACTCGAACGATCTTGCCGCGCCGCTTTAACCGGCGGCTGAATTCAAGATCCTCCATCAGCGGCTGATCCGGATAGCCGCCGAGTTCCCGAAACATCCGGGCGTTCACAAAGATCGCCTGATCGCCATATGGCAGCGACGTGTAGCGCGAGCGGAGATCGGCCAGATGCAACAAAAATCCGAGACGGCTCGCGCGCGTGTCGGATATCGTCCAGGTCTTGAACGCTCCCGCGATCGCGCCCTGATGAGCGAGCGCGCGATCGATCAGCTCCGCCGCGTTCGGCGGCAGCGACACGTCGGCGTGAAGAAACAGTATCGCGTCGCCGCGGGCGGCCTCCGCTCCCGCATTCATCTGGCGCGCGCGGCCGCGGCTCGCCTCTATCACCTTGACCGCCGGAAATGACCGCGCGATTGCGACCGTGCGATCGAAACTGCCGCCATCGACGACGATCACTTCGCCGATCCCGTCCATGCCACCGAGCTCTTCCAGGCTGCGGCCGATGCGCGCTTCCTCATTCAGCACCGGGATGACAACGCTGATACCCCCCGCTCGTTTCGATCGAATTTGCTTAAGCGCCGCGCTGGTCGCAGGAACTGAAATTTCTCCGCGCGCGATCAATTCTTCGAGATGATCGAGGTCCGCCGGAACATCGACGTCGAACCAGCGTTCGAGCATCCGCACCCTCATACCGTGGGAGCGCAGGCGGGAGGCGGTTCGCGCGCAGGTGTCGCTCCGACTCCACGGCAGGCCAGCCAACAGTCCATCGGGGCATCGCGTGAGTCCGATCAGATAGAAGCCGCCGTCCTCGCTCGGCCCAAGCACCGCCGCGCCGCCGCGCAGCGCCTCGAGCGCCTGCTCGAAAATCCTGAGCGGGAGACCGGGCAAGTCGCTGCCGATTACGACCGCCGCATCGGCGCCTTCGAGCGCGTGGCGCAGCGCGCGTTCCATCCGATCGCCCAGGTCGCCGGCGCCTTGCAGCCAGATTGCCGCGTCGATCGCCTCGAACGCGGAATCGATTTCGGTGACCACGAGGATCAGCGTCACGTCCGCAAGCGTTCGTAGCGACGCCCAGATGTCTTTGAGAAACGCGTGCGCGAGATTCGCCGCGCCCTCAGCGCCGGCCACCGGAATCAGCCGGGTCTTCGTCTGGCCGGGCCGGGGAGGTTTCGCGAAGACGCAGATGCGCATAGGTGTGGCCAAGGTAGTGTTGCCGCAATCGCTTGATAGCGTCTATGGTGGATATACTTCAATCATGCGCTACGACAATTGGACCAGCCTGCTTGCGCAAGTCGTCACCGCCGACGGGAAGGTTGACTACTCGCGCCTGGTCGGATGCCGCGCGCAGCTTGATCTGGTAATTGCCGAGTTCGCCGCCGCCAGTCCCGAGTCCGCGCCGGATGCGTTCCCCTCCGACGACGATCGGCTCGCGTACTGGCTCAACGCATACAACGCCTTCACCCTCCGTGCGATCATCGCCGAGTATCCCATAAGCTCGGTGTGGAAAACGCGCGACGGAGCGTTTTTTCAGCGCCGCCGCCATCTCGCCGGTGGCCGCGCCGTCAGCCTCGACGATATCGAGCACGAGATCCTGCGCGGTCGCTTTAGCGAACCGCGCATTCACTTCGCGATCAACTGCGGCAGCAACGGATGTCCACCGATGCGGCGTGCGGCGTTCGAGCCCGCGGGCATCAAGGACACACTGCGCGCGGCAACCGAACAATTCCTGGGCAGCGAATGGAACTGCCGTATCGACCGCGGGAGCCGCCGCATTTACGTCTCGCGCATCTTCAAGATGTACGCCCAGGACTTTAGCGGCGGTTTCGCGGGCAAGGAAGGCACTGCGGATGACTACCGCCGCGGCGTCCTCGCCTTCATCGCGCGCAATCTTCGCGTCGATCCCGGCTCGGTCGAGGGCTACGAGATCCTCTACAATGTTTACGACTGGGGACTGAACGATTCCGCGCGCGAGCCGCACCTGGGTCCGATTCTTTTTCATGAGCCTGTCGAGCACTACTCCGCGGCCGACCGCGAGCTGCGCGAGCTGCATTTGTATGAAGGCAACTTCTGCAATCGCACTTGCGATTGGTGCACGATCAACGGCTCTCCCCGCGGATGGTACGAGCCGTATTCGCATGCGGTGCTCGATCAGGCGGTCAAGACGCTCGCGGCCGACGGCAATCTCAAATTCTACGGCGGCGAGCCCACGCTTCACGCCCGCGCGATCATCGACGCCATCGGCTACGTCCGCTCGCGCGGCTTCACCGGTTTGGTGACAGTCTTTTCCAACGGCATCAAGGCCGACCGCCTGATCGAGATCCTCGAAAGCGACCCGCGCTGCGAAGCGGTGCTGAACTATTCGATTTATCATGGCCGCGACGCCGAACCGCTGCCGTCTCGTGCCAAAGAGCGGCTGGACAACTGGAGCGCCACGCATCCCGGCCGGATTTTCAAAGGCTACAAAATTTTATTCCACGCGGGCGCAGGCGCGCGCCGTTCTTACGATCGCGAGCGCGAGGCCGAATACCACGGCAAGGGAACCGGATGCGTGCGATGCTTCCCCGTGCTCACCACCAAGGGTCGCTTCCATGCCTGCCCATTCGCGGCCGAAATCGATTCGCCGCACTACGACCTTGGCGCCACAACGACCGAACCGGCGCAGGTGTTGCGCAATTACCAGACCTTCCGG
>Ga0307374_10008656_pt1 | contig 15154 bp, 10 predicted proteins | sample OX3MG_FD_202532 | JGI IMG/M metagenome (GOLD analysis project Ga0307374, IMG submission 202532) | Soil microbial communities from Risofladan, Vaasa, Finland - OX-3 | ecosystem: Environmental > Terrestrial > Soil > Coastal area > Acid sulfate soil | place: Finland: Risofladan, Vaasa | collected... | reverse complement strand
TTCTCGGATGAACTGTGGGTAGGGGTGAAAGGCTAATCAAATTCCGTGATAGCTGGTTCTCCCCGAAATATATTGAGGTATAGCCTCGGATGATGGCTGGCGGAGGTAGAGCACTGGATGGGCTAGGGTCCTCACCAGGATACCAAACCTAATCAAACTCCGAATGCCGCCAAGCTTAATCCGGGAGTCAGACTACGGGCGATAAGGTCCGTGGTCGAAAGGGAAACAGCCCAGACCGCCGGCTAAGGTCCCAAAGTTGATGCTAAGTGGGAAAGGATGTGGGAGCGCCCAGACAACCAGGAGGTTGGCTTAGAAGCAGCCATCCTTTAAAGAAAGCGTAACAGCTCACTGGTCAAGCGAACCTGCGCCGAAAATGTAACGGGGCTCAAGCATCACACCGAAGCCGCGGGATACTTCCGGGTAACACCGGATAAATCGGTAGGGGAGCATTCCAGTTGCCTGCGAAGTGTGACCGGCAAGGACACATGGAGGCGCTGGAAGTGATTATGCAGACACGAGTAGCGATAAAGAGGGTTAGAAACCCTCTCGCCGTGAGTCCAAGGTTTCCTGGGTAAAGTTAAACTGCTCAGGGTTAGTCGGTGCCTAAGCCGAGGCTGAAAAGCGTAGGCGATGGAAAGCAGGTTAATATTCCTGCACCACCAGACGGACGTTTGAGTGATGGGGTGACGGAGCAGGGTAGGTCAGCCGGGTGTTGGATGTCCCGGTTCAAACCCGTAGGCGGAGACGGCAGGTAAATCCACCGTCTCATTACGCCGAGAGGCGATGAGGAGCGATTGCGTCAGCTCTCGCGAAGTGATTGAGCCCATACTCCCTAGAAAAACCTCTAAACGAGTCCGGCAGGTGACCGTACCGCAAACCGACTCAGGTGGACGGGTAGAGCATACCAAGGCGCTTGAGAGAACCGTGGTTAAGGAACTCAGCAAACTAACACCGTAACTTCGGAAGAAGGTGTGCCCGCTGACGTGAGGAGCCTCGCGCTCCAAAGCGTCGGTGGGTCGCAGAGAGCAGTGGGTAGCGACTGTTTAGCAAAAACACAGGACTCTGCTAAGCCGCAAGGCGAAGTATAGGGTCTGACGCCTGCCCGGTGCCGGAAGGTTAAGGGGACTCGTTAGCTCGCAAGGGCGAAGCGGGGAACCGAAGCCCCGGTAAACGGCGGCCGTAACTATAACGGTCCTAAGGTAGCGAAATTCCTTGTCGGGTAAGTTCCGACCTGCACGAATGGCGTAACGACTTCCCAACTGTCTCGACCACGGACTCAGCGAAACTGCACTCTCGGTGAAGATACCGGGTACCCGCGGCAGGACGGAAAGACCCTGTGCACCTTTACTATAGCTTTGCAGTGAACTTAGGGGTTGCTTGTGTAGGATAGGTGGGAGGCTTTGAAACCGGGGCGCTAGCTCCGGTGGAGCCAACCTTGAAATACCACCCTTGTAGCTCTTGGGTTCTAACCAACACTCTTACCGGGTGTGGGACACTGCATGGTGGGTAGTTTGACTGGGGCGGTCGCCTCCCAAAATGTAACGGAGGCGCGCGAAGGTCCTCTCAGGCTGAGTGGAAACCAGCCGTTGAGTGTAATGGCATAAGAGGGCTTAACTGCGAGAGCGACGGCTCGAGCAGGTGCGAAAGCAGGTCATAGTGATCCGGTGGTCCCGTATGGAAGGGCCATCGCTAATCGGACAAAAGGTACGCCGGGGATAACAGGCTTATCTCCCCCAATAGTTCACATAGACGGGGAGGTTTGGCACCTCGATGTCGGCTCGTCACATCCTGGGGGTGGAGTAGCTCCCAAGGGTTCGGCTGTTCGCCGATTAAAGTGGCACGCGAGCTGGGTTCAGAACGTCGTGAGACAGTTCGGTCCCTATCCGCCGTGGGCGTAGGATACTTGAGGGGTGTTGTCCTTAGTACGAGAGGACCGGGACGAACGGACCGCTGGTGTATCGGTTGTGGCGCCAGCCGCATTGCCGGGTAGCCATGTCCGGACGGGATAACCGCTGAAAGCATATAAGCGGGAAGCCCACCCCAAGATTAGGTATCCCGACCGCAAGGTCCTGAAGGCCCCTTCTAGACAAGGAGGTTAATAGGCCGGAGGTGGAAGCGTCGCAAGACGTGGAGCTGACCGGTACTAATCGGCCGTGCGGCTTGACCGCCAATCTCAAACCCATTTAGGTGGGCTTGAGAGGCGACGATGGTTATCGCGATCGTCGCCGGGCCGTAGCCCGCATCGAAGACTGCCAGTTCAATTGTTTGGATTGCTGGTTGAAGCGGCTGCTCGTAGACCCGTACTTATTCAGTTAGTCGGAAATTTCGCCTGTTCGTAGTCTTACGTGAGGCTCGAGCGGCAGACTTTCCGGTCGCCACAGCGAGGGTGTAACACCCGTTCCCATCCCGAACACGGCAGTTAAGCCCCTCAGCGCCGATGGTACTGTGCCCGATGGCGGCACGGGAGAGTAGGACGCGGCCGGGATCCCTAAGCGGAGCATCGATTATGATGCTCCGCTTTTTTTTGGCCCGGCGGACTCTCGGCGCCGTTGCGAAGCCGATGAGTGGCGCGCATCGGCTTGCGCCCGTATTGACTAATCACTATTCCGCGGGTGTTCCGACGCGTTGCAGCGCTGATGGGGATGCGCCCGGTCCTCGCCCCAGCCATGTCATCGCGCAAAAGGCGCCGATCCACGACCCGCCGGCAGCGAAGATTACATACGCGGCGTTGTGGGTGTAGCTGATTACAGCGAAGGCGGATAGCAAATACCAAATGCTGCTCCAGGTTGCGGCACCGACTCGGCGGCGCTGCGATACGGCGGCGTTGAAGAGCACATACACCGCGTCAGTCAGCGCTGTGGAGGCGAGCACGCCGCCAGCAATTAGAGGCTCTATTCCCATCATCGTTTTGCACCATCTTCGAAGCGGTTCTGCGACTGGATCGCTGGGTCGAAAGATCCGGAACGAAATTTCCCTTGTCGTTTGCGCACGACGGCGGTACAGATGATTTCGATCCTGAACGCATGGCGCACCCGTATCAAAGTGCGCCGATTTTCCAAACCATCGGAGGAACATAACCAATGGCTTCGTCGTCGTCCGCAAAGTCTCCCCTGGATTCTCCCCGCGAAAAGGTTCGCGCCACAGTTCCCAAGCTCGTCGAGCTCACCGAGAAAGTGGTCTTCGGCGACGTATGGGAGCGCCCCGAGCTTTCCAAGCGCGACCGCAGCCTTATCACCGTGGCGGCGCTGGTCGCCCTGTATCGTCCCGAGCAGCTTCGCGTGCATATCGAGCGCGCGCTCGGCAACGGCGTCACCAAAACCGAGATATCGGAGATTATCACCCACATGGCCTTTTACTCCGGATGGCCGACGGCGATGACGGCCGCGTTCGTGGCCAAAGAAGTTTTCGAAAAGCACTAGTAGGGCGATTGGCAGACATAGCGCCCGCCGCGGTCATGGGCTGGAGGCGAACATGCGCGTAGGATTCATCGGACTTGGCACGATGGGCGGCAAGATGGCCGCGAGTCTGCAACGCGCTGGCGTGAGCCTGGTGGTTCACGACGCGCGGCGCGAGGCGGCCACCGCTCATCTCGATGCTGGCGCGCAATGGGCCGGCACGCCGCGCGAGGTCGCCCAAGCCTGCGACGTGGTGTTCACCTCGCTTCCCGAGCCGGCTGACGTGGAGGCGGTCGCGTCAGGCGAAGACGGTCTGCTCGCGGGGATGCGCGCGGGCGCGGCCTACTTCGATCTCTCGACAAATTCGCCGAGCGTCGTGCGCCGCATCCACGCCGCATTCGCGCAAAGGCGCCTCCACATGCTGGACGCGCCGGTCAGTGGTGGCCCGCGCGGAGCCGCGACCGGCAAGCTGGCGATTTGGGTCGGCGGCGAAGAGCCCATCTTCGAGCGCCACAGGGCGCTGCTCGACGCGATCGGCGACCAGGCGCGTTACGTCGGTCCGATCGGCGCGGCCACCGTGGCGAAGCTGGTGCACAACTGCGCGGGCTACGCGATCAACCGCGTGCTCTCGGAAGTGTTCACGATGGGCGTCAAGGCCGGCGTCGAGCCGCTCGCATTGTGGGAGGCGGTACGCCAGGGAGCGCTGGGGCGGGCGCGGACTTTCGACTCGCTGGCCGGTCATTTCCTGCCAGGGACATTCGATCCGCCGGATTTCGCGCTGCGGCTCGCGCACAAAGACGTCTCGCTCGCGACCGCGCTGGGCCGCGAGCTCGAGGTGCCGATGCCGATGGCGAACCTCGCCCTCGATGAGCTGACCGCGGCGCTCGACCGCGGCTGGGGCGAGCGCGATTCGCGGGCGGCGATGCTGTTGCAAGAGGAACGGGCCGGCGTGCGGATCGCGGTGGACAAGGATCGGATACGTGAAGCATTGGCGCGCGGCAAGGGCGATCGTGCGATCCACTGACAGCCGGCGAAGCCGCCTCGGCGGAGAACTTTCGCCCAGGGGCAGTGAAAGAGTGACAGAGTGAAAGAATGGAATGAATCGCGATGATCGACAAGCCGCCCGAATACAAAATCTTCGCGATCCGCTATGCGACCCGCGACGCGCGGCGCGCCGACCATTTCGTTGGCGGCGATCCGCACGACGCGTCGATGCCGATGGACTACTTCACCTGGGTCGTGGTGGGGCCGGAACGCACGTTCCTGGTCGATATCGGTTTTACCGAAGAGGTCGCGGCACGCCGCAAGCGGCGGTTTTTGCGCTGCCCCATCGAGAGTCTCAAACTGATCGGCGTCGAACCCGACGCGATCATCGACGTCATTATTACTCATCTCCACTACGATCACGTCGGCAATTTTCACAAGCTGCCGAATGCGCGCTTTCATCTGCAGGAGCGCGAACTCGCCTTCACGACCGGGCGTTACATGCGCTACCCGTATTTCGGCCACGGCTTTGAAGTCGAGGACGTGGCCGGGATGGTGCGGTTGAACTTCAAGCGCAGGGTCGAGTTGTATGACGGCGACGTGGAACTCGCGCCCGGGCTCACGCTGCATCTCGCGGCCGGCCATACCGCGGGTCTTCAAGTCGTCCGCGTACACACGCGGCGCGGCAACGTCGTGCTCGCTTCGGATTCAAGCCACTACTACGAGAACCTGCAGAGCAACCGTCCGTTCCCCGGAGTGGTCAATACCGCCGACTCGATCGATTCGTTTCGCAAGGTCGAACGGCTTGCGGCTTCGCCCCGTCATATCATTCCCGGCCACGATCCGCTGGTGATGCTACGTTACCCGGCGCCGTCTCCGTCGCTGAGGGGCGTCGTGGTCCGTCTCGATGTCGATCCGCTCGAGGTCGATGCGCTCGAGGCCGATTTTCTGGAATGATCGAGGCGGCAAATCCACGCCGTTGGATTTTGATGCGCCGCGGCGTTAGCATCTCACGCCGCACTGATTGGATTTTCGAGCATCGCTGAACGAGAGTGAATCGTGGAATCGTGAGATCGTTTAACGGAGGCATCGATCGTGGCTTTGGACGCTACCCAGAAAGAAAAACTCGCCGCGCTGCTCGCGCAGGAACACGTGGCCGTGCTCGTCACCCAGGGCGAGAAGTGGCCGACCGCCAACCTGCAGGCGTTTGCCGAAACGCCGGAATTCGATTTGCTGTTCATCATGGGCGGGAACGCCGACAAGTATCAGAATCTGCTCAAGCATCCCGAAGCGACGGTGCTGGTCGACAATCGCGACGTTGGCAAGGTGCCGAGCTTTGAAATCGTGCGGGCCTGGATGCAGGGGATTGCGAGCGACGTGGCGCGCGGGGGCGCGGAGTGGGACTCGCTCAAGGCGATCTTCCTCAAGAAGAATCCGTTCGAGGAGCCATTCTTCAAAAACGACGGGCTCAGGATGATTCGTATCCGGCCCGCGCGGGTTTCCTACGCGAGCGGCCTGCGCGACACCTTCAAGGCGGAATTCTAGGGGCCGGGGATCGCGATGGCGGAGGGACGTCGGCGAAGGCGGAAGCCGCGCAGATGCTTCATCGCGCCGTTTTGCCGGAATTCGGATTCGCCCGCAGCACCTTTATCGTTTCCAGAATCGAAAGCGGAATCAGTCCCAGTAGTATCCCAACTGCGCACTCGGTGAAGGTAATCCGTTGGGTCTGAAAAATTGCTTCCAGCATGGGCGTGGCGGAAATCACGAGTTGAAGCGCGAAGCTCACGAGCACGACCCACAGCAGGCGCAGGTTGGTGAACAGACCGATCCGCCACAGCGGCTTGTCCGCGCTACGCGCGCCGAAAGCCCGGACCAGCTCCTCGACCACGAGCACGAAGAAGGCCGCGTTACGCGCCCGCGCGATTTCCATCCCGCTGTAAATCGCGTAGCCGAAAGCGCATAGCGTCACGCCGGCCGACAGGCCTCCCACCAGCATCACCCGGCCCATGAAGCCCCGACTGATGATTTCCGCTTTCGCAGGGCGCGGCGGACGCAGGAGCACGTCGCGGTCGATCGGATCGGTCGCCAGCGCGAGTGCGGGCAACCCGTCGGAGACGAGGTTGATCCAGAGTAACTGGATCGGGAGGAACGGCAGCGGCCAGCCGACGACGCCCGCGACCAGCATAACCATGAGCTCGCCGAAATTTCCGCCCATCAGGTAGAGCAGCGTCTTGACCACGTTGTCGTAGATCCCGCGGCCTTCCTCGACCGCCGCGACGATAGTGGCGAAATTGTCGTCGGCGATTACGATGTCGGCGGCCTCCTTGGTGACTTCGGTCCCGCTGATGCCCATGGCGATGCCGATCGCGGCCTCCTTGAGCGCAGGGGCGTCATTGACGCCGTCACCCGTCATGGCGACCACGACCCCGTGCGACTTCCAGGCGCGGACGATCCTTAGCTTGTGCTCGGCGGTCACGCGTCCATAGACGGCAACCTTGTAAACCTGGGCACGCAGTTCCCCGTCGCTCATCCGCTCGAGGTCGGGGCCGCTGAGCGCCAGGTCGCCCGGGCGCAGGATGCCGAGGTCGCGGGCAATCGCCGCGGCGGTTGCGGGATGATCGCCGGTGATCATGACGGTGCGGATTCCGGCAAGTTGGCATTTGCGCACCGCTTCGCGCGCTTCGGCTCGCGGTGGATCCTGCATCGCGATCAGCCCCAGGAACTCAAGGTCGCGCTCGATCTCCGCCGCGTCGAACGAAGCCTCGCTGCCCCGAGTCGACGGCTCGAGCGATCGCTGCGCACATGCGATTACGCGCAGCGCGTCGCTTGCCATCATCGCGTTCGCCTCCGTTATTCGAGCGAGGTCCTCAGGGCCCAGCGGTTTGACCCCGTCGCGCGTCCTGATTCGCGAGCATCGCGCAAGGACCATCTCGGGTGCGCCCTTGGTATATGCGATCAGTCCCCGGTCCGTCCTCACGACCACGGTCATCCGCTTGCGCTCGGAGGTGAACGCGATCGTTCCGACCCGGCGCATCAGCGTAGCGAGTTGCTCGCGGGTGATGCCCGCCTTGGCGGCGAGCACGAGCAGAGCGCCCTCGGTCGGATCGCCGACGACGGTGGGACGGCCGGCTTGCGAGGCCAGATGCGCGTCGTTGCAGGCGACCGCGGCTCGCAGGAGATCGTTTAGCGCGGCATCCTGCTCGGACAGGGCTGTGCCGTCAGCGAAGATCGCGCCGTCGGTGGAGTAACCCTCGCCCGTCACGTCGATGACGCGGTCACGCGTCACAACCTTGCGCGCGGTCATTTCGCCAAGGGTCAGCGTGCCGGTCTTGTCGGTGCATATGACCTGCGCACAGCCCAGCGTCTCGACCGAGTGGAGACGGCGGACGAGCGCGTTTCTCCGCGCCATCCGTGAGACCCCCAAGGCAAGCGCTACGGTTACGATCGCGGGCAGGCCCTCGGGGATGGCGGCGACCGCGAGGCTGATTGCGCCAAGAAACATCTCGAAGATCGGGACCGCGCGCATCAGCCCCAGCGCGAAGATCAGCGCGACGATTCCCAGGCAAAACCACAGCAACTGCCGGGCGACCCGATCCAACTGGCGTTGGAGCGGAGTCTGCTGGCTCGAGGCGGTTTCGAGCAGCCGGGCGATTTTCCCGAACTCGGTATGCATTCCGGTCGCCACGACCATCGCGCGGCCGCCGCCCCGCGTGACCGCGGTGCCGAGGAACAACATGTTGCCGCGCTCGGGCAGCAGCGTGTCACGCGCGCAAACGGCGGGCGACTTCGTTACTGGCACGGATTCCCCGGTCAAGGCGGCTTCGTTCGTTTCGAGTCCCGCCTCCTCGAGCAGGCGCGCGTCGGCGGCCACGAGATCGCCCGCCTCGACCAGCAACAGGTCGCCGGGGACCAGAACGGAAGCGGGCACGGTCGCGGCGCTTCCGTCGCGCAGGACACGGCCCTTGGGCGCCGTCATGCGTTTTAGTTCGGCGACCGCTTTCTCGGCTCGATATTCCTGGAAAAAACCGATCACCGCGTTGAGCACGATGATCGCGACGATCGCGATAGCGTCGACGCGTTCGCCCATCACCGCCGACACGGAAGCGGCGAGAATCAGAATCCAAATCACGAGACTGGTGAATTGCCGGGCGAAAATGGTGAGCGCCGACGTCGCGGCAGCCTGCGCGAGCTCATTAGGGCCATGGATAGCGAGCCGGCGTTGCGCTTCGGTGGCACTTAGCCCGCGGACGGGATCGGCCGCCAACTCGGCGGCGATCGCGTCGGGTGGCAGCGCGTGCCAGTCCTGCCGCGCAAAGTTGTTTGCTTTGTCCGGCGGGTCGTTCATAGCTCGATCGACACTGATCATCCCGAGCCGCCGACGCGATCGCGGAAGCTACCGGCCTGGGATTTTAGTCGTCGGATTGACGCGCGAACTCAGTGGCCGCCCAGTTGCTGCTGCAGCTCGAAGACTTCGTCCCGAAGCTTCTGGATGTAGCCCTGCTGTTGCTGGATCTGCTTCTGCAACTCGAATTGCGGCTGCTCCGTTTCATAGGAAGGTCCTCCGGCGGGCTTGGAGGAATCGCTTGCCGCCGCGAGGGTGTCGCTGATCTTGCAATTCGCGAGCGCGACGTCATCGGCCGCGCACTGCTGCAGGCTCGAACGCTCGGCCAGCAGATGCGCGATCTCGGTCTGCTGCGCGGTGAGCTGATTCTTGAGCTGCGCCTGTTCACGCTGGGTCTCCCGATGCTGCTTGACCGCCAGGTAGGTGCCCACGGTAACCATGCCGGCGGCCCCTCCGCCCATCATTCCGGTGGTGCCGGCGCCGGGGATCAATCCGCCCGCCACCGCGCCGATCATTCCGCCGGCCGCCACCGCCGCGGTGCGATCGAGGACACCGGGCGCCTTGCGCATCGCGCATTCGACCGTTTGGCCCTGATGCAGTTCGACCACATCACCGGTCACCGTCACGACCGTGCCGACGTCGTTCTCTTGCGTTTGCACGTTGACTACCGCGTCAGCTTCGTCGGGGTATTTTTCCATCGCCAGATCCCGCAGCTTGGCCGCCATCCGCACGCCATCCCCGTCCATCGCGGCGTCGGTGTATGGCTCGGTGAACGTCACCCCGCCGAGATCGTGATAGCACTCGGTGGGTATGTCGCCCGCGGAGACGTAGATGAAGCGGTCCGGCGCGCGCGCCGGCGTTTGTGGCGCGCGTTGAGCGGAGCAGGCGCAAGCCATCAGGGCCGTCGCCAGCAACAACCACCGCAACGGCGGAACTAAGGATACTTGCAAGCTATCGCCACTCCTGTGAGGAGATTGACCCGAACCAGATTATCGCCAGCCGGCGCGCGCGCCAACCCGATTCACCATGCTCACACATCGCAAGCAGATCAAGACGAGGAAGCGCGCCGCAGAGAGAAGCGTCCGGCGCGGCCTCGCGCGACCCCCACCTCAATCATCCCCCAAGACACGGGGGACGAGGCCAGCAGCGGCTCGACCATTGACCGTGCGGATGCGAATCAGTTCCATACGCGGCGGGCGACCGCGGCGACCAGTGCGAGCTTGCGCTCCTGCATCGCAGGGTCGACCGGGTTGCCCTTGATCCCGGAGGCGAAGCCGCACTGAGTCGAGAGCGCGAGATTCTCGCGCGGAAAAAAGCGCGTAGCCTCTTCGATCCGCCGGATAAGCTCGTCGGCCGATTCGAGCACGTTGCGCTTGGTCGTCACCAGGCCGAGCACGACCCGCTTGTCGCGTGGCACGTCGGCCAGGGGCTCGAAGGAGCCGGAGCGCGAGTCGTCGTACTCGAGCAGGAATTCGTCGTAGCCGCGCGCGCGCTGAAAGACTTCGCGCGCGATCGAGTCGTAGCCGCCGCGGGCCAGCCAGCGGCCGTCATTGTTGCCGCGGCACAGGTGCAAGCCGAAGGTCACACCGGGCGCGCCGGCGAGCGAGTTGAGAATTTCCACGCCCTCGCCGAGCATGCGTTTGGGATCGATGCCGCGTTCCTCGAAGACCACGCGCCGCACCTCGGGGTCGACGAGGTTGGTCAGCTCGGGCGCGTCGATCTGGATGTACTCGCATCCCAGGCGCGCCAGTTCGGCGATCTCCTCGCGAATCACGACGGCACCGTCGGCGAACATCTCGAACGGATCGCGGTAGGCGGCGACCGATTCCTGGGGCGACCAGAACATCTTCAGCATCATCGGGCTCGGCAGCGTCATCTTGATCGGCCGGCGCGCGCGGGCGCGCGCGTAGACGAATTCTTCGGTCGCGAGCGAACGGCGCCGGCGCACCTTGCCGGTAACCGCGAGACCGAGCGAAAGGTTGACCACGTGGGTGTCGTCTTCATGCCAGGGCTGGGTAACGGCCGAGCTGCGCGAGAGGCCCTCGGTGCACTCCAGCAGCGAGCCGAGGAAGCTCATGCGCCGCTGCTCGCCGTCGTTGATGATGTCGAGTCCGGCGGCCTCCTGCAGGGCCAGCGCCTCGTCCACGGCGCGATCCTCGATTCGTTTGTAACGGGCCGCGGAAATCTCGCCCGCGCGCAGCGCGCGCCGCGCCTCGCGCAGATACTCAGGCCGCAGCAGCGAGCCGATCGGTTGGGAACGATAGATGCGTCCGCTCATCTGGAAAAAACCTCCGTGGCGAAAGCGCGGCGCAGGCGCCCGCGTCTCCAGGGCGTTTTATAGATCGGATAGAGGACGGGCACCAACTCGCGGAGACGATAACCAGCGGCTTAAGCCCAGCCCCTTCCCGCGGCGAGGACGCCGATAAACACAAAAATCGCTTCGCGCTGATCCTTCACTTCGGCAACCTTCGTTCAGGATGACAACCAAAAGGCTCCCTTTTCGTCATCCTGAGGGTTTGTGAATTTTTTGAGCGAACTTCCTTCTTCGGTCATCCTGAGCGTAGCGAAGGATCAACGCGAAGCGGTGGATCTTTTTCTCCGCATCGTGGGCAGCGCTCTCAGACTGAGACGGAAAACGAAAAAGGGGCGGTCCCACGGGCCGCCCCTTGCGATGTCTGGTTCGGCTGCGGACGCGCTAGTGCTTGGTCTCGATCCGTTTGCCGTAGGTCACTTCGCCTTTGTCGACGCGCAGGCTGAAGCCGCACTCGGGATTGGTGCAAACCCACGCCTTGAAAATCACCGAAGCGCCTTCCTGGCCATAGTCCGAAAGTGGAATCAGAGTGCCATTGTTACACTTCTGGCACTTCGGCAGCTCCATCACACCACACCTCCTGTGCGGCCGGCCAACTCCGGCCCGAGCCCAAAAGTTATCCGACCCAAGAACCTAATTCAACTTGGCCCTTGGGATGCTGGAGTGCTCGATTTAGCGCTTTGTACGGGCGTTTCCGATGCCCTGTGATTCGCGGCCGAACGGCCGCTCGGCGGTCAACATGGCAGAGGCCGGTTGGAAATCCTGCCAGCGCGCCGGCGTGGTAGTATCCGGTTGCCATGGATGCCGCGCAGCCGGCCTTTTTGATCCGCGAAGCCCGTGCCACCGACCATCGCCGGATGCTACGGCTGGCGCGCGAGCTCGATTCGATCAACCTGCCTACGGATTCGGCGGAGCTGGCCGAGACGCTCGAGCGTTCGGCGAAGTCGTTTCGCGGGCGCGTGGCCAATCGTGCGCGCGCAGTCTATATTTTCTGCGCCGAAGAGATCGCGACCCGCGCGATTGCCGGCACCTCGATGATTATCGGGCAGCACGGCACGCCGCAGAGCCCGCACTATTACCTCGAAATCGACAGCGACGAGCGCTACTCCGCGCGGCTGCGCAAGATGTTCCGGCATGCCTATCTGCGTTTGCGTCATTCGATGAACGGGCCGAGCGAGCTCGGCGGCCTTATCGTGAGGCAAGCGATGCGCCATCGGCCCGAGCGGATCGGCAAGCAGCTCTCGTGGGCGCGCTTCGTCTATATCGGGCGCCATCTCAAGCGCTTCCAGGACCGGGTGATCGCCGAGATGCTGCCGCCAACCATCGACGACCAGGGCAACATTTTCTGGGACCACTACGGACGGCGCGTGACGGGGTTGTCGTTTCGCGAGGCCGACCGGCTCTCGGTCCGCGACAAGGAGTTCATCCCCGCGCTGTTTCCCGACGCGCCGCTTTATACCTTTTTGCTGCCGGATGAGGTGCGCGCGGCGATCGGCGCCGTCCGCGACGAGAGCCGCGGCGCTGTCAGGCTCCTGGAGCAGGCGGGGATGAAGTTTCTTAATCAGATCGATCCGTTCGACGGCGGTCCATACTATGGCGCATCGACTACCGAACTGGTCCCGGTCAGGCAGCGGCGGACGCTTAGAATAAGGCTAGGCGACCCGGCCTCCGAGCACGCGCGCCTGTACATGGTCGCGCACGAGGACTCGCGCCGGGGCTTTCGCGCGGTGCAGGCGAGCGCGCTGGAAGAGGAGGAAGGACGGCTGGTGGTGGCGCGCGGCGTGATCGAAGCACTGGGTCTCGCCGAAGGCGCGTCGATCGCAGCCGTTCCGTTGCCGTAGGGCCTACATATCGAGCAGCGCGCGGTAGAACCGCACGGCCCCTTCGACGTCGGATAGAAAATTGTACTCGTTGGGCGCGTGGATCACTCCGGTCGACGGCCCCGGCCCGATCACCACTGGGGCGAGCCCCGCCGCGGCGTAGATTCCCGCCTCGGTGCATCCCGACTTCACGCCCGAGCCAAGCGCCAGCCCCGCGCCCGCCAGCGCGCCCATCGCGAGCTCGACCGTCTCACTCGCGGCGGCGGCGCGGAAGCCCGGATTGGCGCGCTTCTCGCCGAGCGCAACGGACATGCCCACCGCGTGGCGCGAAACTTCTTCGGCCACCCGCGCCACCGCCGCGCGGACTTGGTCCAGCGCGAGCCCGGGCGGCGGGCGTAACTCGAACTCCAGCGTCACCGAATCGGAGGTGGATCGGATCACGCCGGGATTGCAGGTCAGCGTCGGCGGCGCGTAGTCGGACTCGGTGCTGCCGCCGCTGTCGGCATATTTCCTGAGCGCCGCGATGAAGCGGATCGTCGTGGTGACCACCTCGGGCGGGATGATGTCCGCGATCGGTCGATCGAAGTTCGCGGCCTCGATCGCGCCACCGACCAGAGGGTCGAGCGCGGCCTCGGTTGCGACCACGACGTCGCATCGCGCCGGCACCACGTTGACCGCGGTGCCACCCGAGAGCGCCGCCAGGTTGAGCTTGAGATTGATCGCGATCGCTTCGAGCGCGACGTCGATCGCGTTGATGCCCAGAGCCGGGGTGCTGGAATGCGCGGCTTTGCCGCCGAAGGTCAGCCGCCGAGCCTGCATCTGCTCGTCAATCCGCAGCGGGGTGAAGTCGATCCTGAGCTCGAACATCATCAGACCCTTGTGCGCGGTGATGACCTCCAGGCGCGACGGCTCGCCCACGAAGGCCATCGCACCCGCCGGCAGTAGCGCCGCCTCCACGATTTCCTTCGCTCCGGTAAGGCCATGCTCCTCGCCGAAACTGCCGAGCAGGTAAACGTCGCGCCGCGGCGTGCCGACCGCCCGCAGTGCGAAGACTTTGGCGGCGAAGTCGAGCTTGGTGTCCGCGGCGCCAAGCCCGTAGATTCGGTCATCGTCGATGCGCGCGATGAACGGATCGCCCTCGCAAGCGGTCCATAGCTCTGGCGCGCCCGGCGGGACGGTGTCGAGATGGGTGTTGAGCACGATAGGCTTCAGCGACGAGTCGCGCCCGCGGATCGTTGCAACGAGATTCACCTGCTCGCCGCCCTCGCGGGTCGACGGGATGAGGCGCGCGGCGATTCCGGCCGGCGTCAGCATCTCGGAGGCGCACAACTCGGCTATCCGCCGCGTGCCCTCGGCCGTGACGCTGCGGCAGGCGATCAGCCGCCGGCACCATTCAAGCAGCGCTGTGTCCATCGCTCTCAGTGCTCCCATCGCGCCCGACGCGCTCGCCACGGCCGGAGCGCTCGGACGCAACCGGCTTGACGGCGTAGTGAATCGCAACCGTGCCGAAGCCAATCAGACGATAGCCGACCTCGGCCAGCCCTGCCGCACGCATGATCGCGGCCATCGTGTCAGCGTCGGGATGCGGGCGCAGCGACTGGCCCAGCCATCGGTAGGCGAAGTAGTGGCCGCTTACCGCGCCGCCGAGCAGCGGGACGATGCGCCCGATGTAAAAGCCGAACAGCCCGCGCAGCGGGCCGCGCGGCGGCGTGAGGTCCAGACAGGCGAGCCGTCCGCCCGGCTTGAGCACGCGTGCGAGTTCGCCAAAGGCCGCGGGCAAGTCGGTCACGTTGCGCAACATGAAGCCGTTGACGATGCAATCGAAAGTGTCGTCATGAAACGGAAGCCGTGTGGTGTCGCCGGCGACGAAGGTAATCTTGCCGGCGGCGTCGGTCCGCGCAGCCTTGCCAATCGCAGCGGTCAGCATGCCGGCGCAGAAGTCGGCGCCGATCACGCCGCGCGCTCCCTGGCGAGTGAGTTCGAATGCGAGGTCGCCGGTGCCGGTCGCGATGTCGAGCGCGAAGGCGCCTGACGGCCGCGCTATCGCGGCCGTCTCGCGGCGCCATCGCCGGTCCATCCCTATCGTCATCAGGCGGTTGACGAGGTCGTAGCGCGGCACGATGCGCGCGAACATCGCGCGCACGAAGGCGGCCTTACCGGCGGCGCCGTCGGCGCCGTCGGCGCCGCCGGGCAAGGTCCTTTGCGCGGCAGAAAGATCGCCGGGGCTGTGGGAGGGCGAGTTGCTCATGCGTGGAGCGGTACGGCGCCGGGGACGCGCGCCGCTTTGCGGCGCGCGTCCCCG
>Ga0307374_10008655_pt1 | contig 15155 bp, 14 predicted proteins | sample OX3MG_FD_202532 | JGI IMG/M metagenome (GOLD analysis project Ga0307374, IMG submission 202532) | Soil microbial communities from Risofladan, Vaasa, Finland - OX-3 | ecosystem: Environmental > Terrestrial > Soil > Coastal area > Acid sulfate soil | place: Finland: Risofladan, Vaasa | collected... | reverse complement strand
AAGAACTGTTGGCCGAGCAGAAATACGCATTCGAGCACGGCGCCAGCATCGCCGCCGCCAACGCGGTCTACCTCGCCAACACCCAATGAACTCCGCCAAGTAGTTTCCGGATTTCAACGCTCATCGGAAGCTATCAGGCCAAGCCAGCGCCGCCTTATTTTCAACCGACCCAGACGGGGGCGAGCCTATGGCTGCGCGCATTGGGCGAGTTTTTGGCATCCTCGACCTCCCAAGGCGGCCAACAGCGCTGGGAGTTCTTCAGCGAAGTTGGCCAACCACGGATAACACCGATGGCACGGATACTCGTGAATTGATCAGCAGTGCAATCCGTAAAATCCGTAGTTCCTCGAAGATGGCCAAGTTCGCCCGAACTTCTTCAGCCAAGGCGCCCAAAGCGGTCACGGAAGTCCGAGGCGATTGGGTGCAAGGCTTAAGATTTACGTATTTTATCCTGTTTATCCATTCGACCCATTCGACTACCGCGATTAATCGCGACCTGGTCCCCCGGCCGCCGCGGGTTCGTCTTGACCGAGTTGGGCAGATAGCCATACTTGGCGTCCGCGATACTCATGGAAGAGTGGTTTCGAGCGCAGGTCATGATGACCGTTCCTCTCGTCGTGCTGAACTACAACGGCCGCCGCTTGTTGGCGGAGTGTCTGCCTTCGTTGCTGCACGCCGCGCGGCAATCGCGTCATCGCTGCCCCGTGGTCGTCGTCGATAACGGCTCGGTCGATGATTCGGTTGAATATCTGCGAGTGGTTTTTCCGCAGGTTCAAGTTATCGAACAGCCAAATCGCGGGCTGTGTTCTTACAACGACGTGCTGCCGCGTCTGCCGGGCCGCGCGGCGATTCTGCTGAATAACGACATCAAGCTTGCCGAAGACGCGATCGACCCGCTGGTCGAACCGCTGTTGGGCGAGAACGCGGCGGCCGGCTGTTTCATGACGGCGCCGCGGTGCTTGCTGTTCGACGGCGTCGGCCACGAGGGCTTGCAGTCGGCCGTTCGCTGGCGTTGGGGGCTGGTCGAGGCCACTGCGTATTTTCCCGGTTACCAGCGGGCAAAGTTGCGGCCCGGACTGACCGCCGCCGCCGGGCCTGTGATGGCCGTCGATCGCCAGCGGTTTTTGGAACTCGGCGGCTTCGACCCGTTGTATCTGCCCGGCCGCTTGGAAGATCTCGACTTCGCCTATCGCGGCTATCTGGCCGGCTATCACGCCCGCTACGTGCCCGAGTCGCTGGCCTACCACAAAGGGCAGGCCAGCTTCAATGCGGCGTATGGGGCGGCGGCGAGCGATGCTTTGGCGCTGCGCAACACGCTGCTCTTCCAATGGAAGAACTTGCGGCGCCCGCGGCATGTCGCGCGGCATCTGGCGGCCTTGCCGCTGCGGGTCGCTTTCGACGGGCTGCGCGCCCCGTTTGCGCCGCGTACGGCGCGCTTTACGTTTACTCGCGCGCTATTCGCCGCTTTGCGAAAACGGCGTGAATGCCTTCGATCGCCTTCCGCGCCGCGCCGCTCGTGGCGGGCCGAACGCGAATTCTTCGCCCGCTTCGCCGCTGCACGCATGGTGATGGCCGCGGAGACGGCGCCGCCTGCTTCGTGCACCCCCTCGCGACCACCGCAAAACGAAACTGAGCCCGCTGCCGAAGTGCTCTCCGTCGGGGGAGGCGCCGCAAGATGACCTCGAAGCCGACGATCAGCGCGATCATCATCGCGCAAAACGAAGAGCGCAATCTCGCCGGTCTGCTAGGCGCGCTTGGCTGGGTCGACGAGATCGTCCTGGTCGACGGCGGTTCGAGCGACCGCACGATCGAGATCGCGCGGAAGTTCGGCGTGCGCGTCTACGAGCGACCGTTCGATAACTTCGCGCTGCAGCAGAACTACGCGTTGTCGCTGCCCGCCAGCGATTGGATCCTCTCGCTCGACGCCGACGAACGCCCGACGCCGGCGATGGTCGCCGAGATTCAGGCCGTGGTCGCCGAGCCTCGTTGCGACGCCTACCGCGTTCGCGTGCGCAGTTCGATCTTCGGCCGCCGGTTTCGCTTCTCGGGCACGCAAGACGACCGCCAGGTGCGGCTGGTTCGCCGCGGCGCCGCGCGCTGGATGGGCGAGGTTCACGAAACGCTGGAAACGGGCGGATCGGTCGGTCAATTGCGAAGCTGGCTCGATCACGATCCGTTGCCCGACCTGCCGGCGTTTTTGACCAAAATGAACCGCTACACCACGTTGGCCGCCGAGGCCCGCGTGGCCGCTGCGCTTCCGCCGCGCCGCCGCGACCGCTGGCTGGCGCCGCCGCGCGAAGTCTTCCGCCGCCTCGTCTGGAAGCAAGGCCTTTGGGACGGCCCCGAAGGCTGGGCGTTTTGTTTGCTAAGCGGGCTGTCGGAGTGGGTTCTGGCGGACAAACACCGCACTCTTTGGACTGCACGCAGGAGCCGAGTCGAAGCATGAACGATCAACCTCTTCCCTTGCTGCCCTTGGTGCTGGGCCGCGCGCCGCGAACGTTGCGGCAAGCGTTGGCCCAGGAAGGCGTGCCGTTCGTCGAGCAGGCCGTGATGCCGGCCGGCGGGCGGTTCGTGCTCTTCGATTCCGCTGCTTCGACCGGCGCCCATGCGTTGCCCGGCCAAACGGCCATCGATCTGGCCGGCGTGCGAAAAGCTTGGAATATCGATCCGTTCGAGGCGCTCGAAGACGAGCAAGTCGTGCGGCGCGGCTGGCGGCTCGGTCCGTTGGCCGTCGGCGAGAACGTAGCCCGTCACGACAAACGCGCGCTGCGCGAGCGGCTGTTGGCCGATTTGCGAAAGCTCGTGGAAAACGCCGGCGGAATCTGGCTCCGCGTGTCGGCGTTTCCGTTCGCCTATCGCACTGCGTTCAACTTCCGCATCGATCACGACGATTACCATGCCGCCGACTTCGAAGCCACGCTGACCGCCGCCGAAGGCTATGAAGACGCGATCAGCCACTACGTCTGCGCCTCGACGCATGCGCGCCAGCCCGAGGCGCTCGCTCGGCTGGCCGGCCGCCACGTCGGCTCGCACGGGTACTGGCACCATACTTACAGCGACTCCGCGGAAAACGTCAAGAACATTGGCCGCGGCATCGAAGCGCTGCGGACCGCGGGCATCGAACCGGCCGGCTTTGCCGCGCCGCACGGGCGGTTCCATCGCGGGTTGTACGAGGCGCTTGCATCGCTGGGCGTCGCTCATAGCAGCGAGTTCGCCTTGGCCTGCGACGAGTTGCCGTTTTACCCTTACGACGGCCGCGTGCTGCAACTGCCCGTGCATCCGATCTGCCTGGGCGTCTGCCTGGAAGCCGCTCGCGACGGGCGGCACGCCGGAGTGAACGAAGCGGATGCGGCGCAGGTCGCCCTCGCGCATTTCCGGCAAGTCATCGACGAGAAGCATCGCGCCGGCGAGCCGATCTTTCTCTACGGCCACGCCGACGGACGTCTCGGCCGGTATCCACACGTGTTGCGGGAAACGCTGGCCGCGGCGGCCGGCTATCGCGATCTCTGGCGGACGACGCTGGCCGAGTTCGCCGACTGGTGGCAAGCCCGCGGCCGGCTGTCGTTGGACGTCGTCGAATACGACGGTCAGCTTACCGTGCGCGGCGGGCGGACGGCAGGCGGCCGTCAGTGCGCCGTCGAATATTTCCGCGGTCCGAACGTGGCTCGCTTGCCGCTTGACGGCCCGCTGGTGAGCTTCTCGGCCGCCGATCCGATCATGCAATCGCCGCTGCCGGCGCCACGCACCTATCCGGCGCCGTTCGATCAGCCCGAGGACTTTCGCGTTTCGCTCAGGCGCTATCTCGATTGGGAGAAAGTCACTCCGGTCGAAGAGATCAGCACGCGCACCTGGCGCGGCTGGGCCAAGAAAACGTTGCGAAGAATCAAGGATTGACGAGTCGTTAAACGCCGGGAGGTTTACCACTGAGTCATTTTGGATTTTCGATTTTCGATTTTGGATTTTCGATTCAGTCCAAATCCAAAATCCAAAATCCAAAATCCTGCTCCGTGTCCTCCGTGGTGAAATCCTTCGTCCAAATCTGTCTACGCGGCTCACGCCATGTCTAAGACCTTGAACATTCACAACCGTCACTCGGCGCATCGCGCTCATCGCCGCGCGAAGTTGCCGGCCGTGGCTTCGGCGATCGCCGGCCGCCCCCGCGCGCCGAAGGTCGCTCTGGCAGGCAAACTGACCGCGTGGCTGGCGCCGGGCGGCGGCGAATTGCAAATGGCGGCGCTGGCCTGCGCGCTTCGCGAGGCCGGCGTCGACGCCCGTTTCTGGCGTCCTTGGGAGGATCGACTCGCGGGCATCGACTGCCTGCACCTGTTCGGCAGCGAACCGGAGCACTTGCCCGTAGCCTTAGCGGCGCGGCGCGCGAAGATTCCGGTCGTGCTCTCGACGATCGCCTGGTTCGATCTGGCAAGCTGCTGGCGCGAGCCGTGGCCGCTGCCGCGGCGGCTGGCGGCCTGTGGCAAGTTTGCGCTGCGCGCGACGGCGCCTGGGCTCAAGTCGTGGCGGCGAGAACTGTACCACGCCGTCGACCTTTTGCTGCCCAATTCACAAGCCGAGGCGGACCAGTTGACTCGCTATTTCGGCGTGCCCGCCGAGCGGATCCGCGTTGTTCGCAACGGCGCCGACCCGCGCTTCGCCAAAGGCGAGGCGGGGCCATTTGCCCAGAGGGCGGGCTGCCGGCGGTTCGTGCTCTACCCCGGCCGCATCGAGCCGCGCAAGAATCAACTCGGCTTCCTGCAGGCAATGCAAGCAACCGACGCGCCGATCGTCATCCTGGGCGACGTCGTTCCCGGTCACGAGACTTACCTGGCCGCCTGCCGCCGCGCGGCGGGATCGCACGTCAAGTTCATCGGCCGCATCGAGCACGACGATCCGCTCTTGGCGAGCGCCTATGCGGCGGCCGCTTGCGTGGTGTTGGCCAGTTGGTACGAAACGCCGAGCTTGGCGGCGCTCGAAGCCGGCATGTCGGGCGTGCCGCTGGTGTTGCCTCGCGGCGGCTGCGCGAAAGAATATTTCGGCAAGCTGGCGAGCTACGTCTCGCCCGGCAATCGTTCGGAGATTCGCGAGGCGACGCTGGCGGCGCTGGCCCGCGGCCGCAGTCTGCAACTGGGCGCTTTGGTTCGCAACAAATACTCGTGGCAGGCGGCGGCCGAGTCCACGCGGGAGGCCTATGAAAAGGTCTTTTGACGGCGCCGGCCGCCGCGCTCAACGCAGGTGCCGCAAAAAGCCGCCAGCGGGCCGCTACCGCTATGTGCGGATGCGCTGGCGGTTGCTGTTTGCCATCATCGACGGCCTCGGCTGGCTCTGCGTCGAGAGCTGGCGCTGGCTCGCGACGCGGTGCGGAGCGAAGTCGTCTCGCGATTACGCAGAGCCGCGTTCGATGCTGCTCGTGCAACTCGATCACCTGGGCGACGCCGTGCTGACGGCCGCCGTGCTGACGGCCTTGCGGCGCCGCTATCCGCAGGCCCGGCTCGAAGTGCTGGCCGCCGAGTGGAACCGCGAACTGTTCGCGGCCTGCCCGGAAGTCGATCGCGTCCACGTGTCGCGCGTCAACCGTTTCGCCCGCGGCGTGCGCGGCGGCTGGATTTTTTCGACCTTATGGTGGGGTTGGCGCTTGCGGCGGCGAAACTTCGATCTGGCGATCGACGTCCGCGGCGAGTTTCCGCACGCGCTGATCTTGTGGCTTTCGGGGGCCAAACGCCGTTTGGGCTGGGACTGCGGCGGCGGAGATTTTCTGTTGACCGATCGAGCCCGCTTCGTGCCGGGCCGGCCCGAGATCGAATCGCGGCTGGCTTTGCTGGCGACGTTGGGCATACCAGCCGACGAATCCGTGCGGGCCAAGCAGCCTTGGTTCCAACCTGGCGCCGCCGCGCGGCAGACAATCGACCGGCGCCTCGAAGACCTCGGGCGGCCCGCTTCGCCGCTCGTCGTGCTCCACGTCAGCGCGGGCACGCAGGCTAAGCGTTGGCCCGCCGAGCATTGGCGCGAACTGCTAGGCCGGCTGATCGTCGACCGCGAACTGCGCGTCGTGCTGGTTGGCGTCGGCGAGGAACGCGCGGTGGCCGAAACGATCACCGGGGGCCAACCGTGGCCGAACGTCGCCGATTGGACTGGCCGCTTGAGCCTGGTCGAGACGGCGGCGTTGATCGCCGCGGCCGATGTGTTCGTCGGCGCCGATTCAGGGCCCGCTCATCTGGCGGCGGCCGTCGGCACGCCGGCGATCGTACTGTTCAGCGGCACGAATCGCGTCGAGCAGTGGCGGCCGTGGGGCGAGCAAGTCGCGGTGCTGCGGCACGAGACGGCCTGTTCGCCGTGCCACCGTCAAACCTGCCCCTGGGCCGAACATCCCTGCATGTCGCGACTGACGCCGCAAGCGGTCTTCGCACAAGTGCAGCAACGATTGCCCGGCCGCGTCGAGTCTGTCGCTGAAGAGGCGTGCGATCAGGCGCTTTCGCTGGCTCGGCGGTCGCGGCGGTCGAGAATGGCGGCGCTGGGCTACGAGGAATCGGCATGATCGCGCCGCTCAAAGACCCCGCCGAGCAAACCGCCGCTCGGCGGCGCAACCACGCCTTGAGCTTCGCCCGGCGGATCGTGGCTGCGGCTTTGTTGAGTGCGGATGAGGCGGATCGAGGCCCGCGCGTGCCCGGCTGGCAGGCCTGGCTGTTCGCTTTTTGGATGACACTGGCCGCCGTCGCCTATGCGCTGGCAATGGTCGGCGCCTCATGGTTTTGAACGCCTGGAGCCCCGCGCGCCCTGATGGAGGGCCGGGCGCCCTCGCCCGGCGTGAGCCGCATGGAGGGCCGGGCGCCCTCGCCCGGCTGGGCAGCCGCATGGAGGGCCGGGCGCCCTCGCCCGGCTGGGCCGCATGGAGGGCCGGGCGCCCTCGCCCGGCTGGGCAGCGGGCGCCTCGTCCGCATCAATGCCATACAAGAATCCCTGCCAAGCACATTCGGGCGAGGGCGCCCGGTCCTCCCTTTCCTCGGGCGAGGGCGCCCGAACCTCCGTTTCGTCGGGCGAGAGCGCCCGGTCCTTCATTTTTCTGACCTTCCCTGGAACCGCCGATGCTTGAAACGCTGATGTCGCTGGCGGCCGTCGCCACGATCGCGGCGGCGGCCTTCGGGCTGGGCCGGCCGTTGGTGCGTGCGCTCGGCGTCGGCGAAGACGATGCGTTGGCCGTCGGCGTCTGGAGCGTCGCCGCCGGACTCGTCGCCGGCGGCTTGGCGCTGGTCGCGTTGGGAATGGTCGGTTTGCTCTCCACGGCCCTGATCGGCGTGTTGACGCTGGCGGCCGGATTTTGGGGGCTCGGCGAAATCTCGCGAGCGTATCTGATTCGCGAAGAGCGGCGTCGACTCGGCCAGGTCTCGCCCCAACCGGCGTTCGAAGAGCCCGAGGCGAAGCGCCCGCCACGTTGGCTTACGCGGGGCGTGCTGTTGCTGGCGGCCGTCGCGGCGTTCGCTTCGCTGGTCTCAGCCGCGGCGCCACCGACGGCCGGCGATGCACTCTGCTATCACCTCGAATTGCCGAAGCGGTATCTGTTGGAGCGAGCGATCGTCCATCTCCCCGATCACGATAACTCCACTTATCCGCTGATGGTCGAGATGTGGTACTTGTGGGCGCTCGCTCTCGATGGCAGCGTCGCCGCTCAGATGGTGCATTGGGGACTCGGTTTGCTGTTGGCCTTGGCGACCGCCTTGCTCGCCGAACCGATCGTCGGACGTTCGTGGGGCAGGTGCGCCGGCTGCTTGATGTTGCTCGTGCCGGGCGTGACGAACGAAATGACCGCACCGCTGAACGATGTCGGTCTGGCGGCCTTCACCACGCTGGCGCTGGCCGCCTGGCGCCGGGCGGCCGTCGACGACGAAAGCCCGCGTTGGTTCGTGCTGGCGGGTTGGATGCTCGGCGCCGCGCTGGGCGTGAAGCACCTGGCGCTGTTGTTTGCCGCCGCCGTTGGCGCTGCGGCCGTTTGGCAAGCATGGCGGCGGCCCGACAAGCGGCGCAAGTTGCTCGTCGGGGCGGCGGCGACGGCGGTCGTGGCGATGAGCGTCGGCGGAGTCTGGTATCTGCGCGCGGCCTGGCATCACGGCAATCCGGTCTATCCGTTCTTCCAAGAGCATTTCGCTTCGCCGCACGTTGCCGCAAAACTGCGCCCGACGTTGCCCGCCGACAAGGCGCCGCTGGGCCGCAGCCCCTGGGCCCTGGCCGCGGCGCCGTGGCAAATCACGATGCACCCCGAGCGGTTCGGCGGACGGGGTCATCAATTGGGCCTGCTGTTCCTGGCGACGTTGCCGGGCCTGCTGTTTTGCCGCCGCTTGCGAGGAATCGACTCGCTGTTGGTCGTCGCTGCGGCGTACTTTGTCGGCTGGTTCCTGATGCGGCAGAACGTGCGCTTTCTCTTGCCGCTGGCGCCGCTGTTGTGCGTGCCGGTGGTGTGGGTCTGGATCGAGATGCGGCGCTTGCCGGCGGCGCCCGCGGCGATCGCGACGGTTCTCTCCATTGCGATCGCATGCGTCGGCCCGGCGGCGGCTGCGGCGCGCTCGCGCGACTGCCTCAGCGTCGCCTGCGGCCTGGAGAGCCGCGAGGATTACTTGCACCGCCGCGAGCCGACCTACGCCGCCGCCTGTGCGGCCAATGCCCTGCTCGGACCGCAGGCGCACATTCTCAGCCAGGAGCAGCGGGCCTTTTACATCAACGCCCGAGTCACCCGCGAAAACATCTACCGCCGCCGCACCGGTTACGACCGCCAAATCGCCTCGCCCGACGAGCTCAGCCGCACGCTGCGGGCCGCCGGCTTCACGCACCTGCTGTTGGCCGAATCGTCGGGCGGCGCCGGCATCCGCTACAACGGCACGCTCAGCCGCCTGGCCGACATTCCTGCGACGCCGCAGCCCGACGCGCCGTTTGACGTGCTTGTTGATTACCAGTTCCAGGACGACGACCAGGCCGTCCGCCGCTACCGGCTCGTGGCGTTGAAGCTGCGGTGAACACCGTTTCGGCCGTTCGCGATCGATGAAATTGCAGAAGAGGCGACCGACAATTCGATTTACATGCAGTTCACAATCCTTTGTCGCAAATCGTCCGTCGGCGTTCCCAAGATCGTCAGCGCACGCGTCGTGAGATCCGCCTTGCTGGTCAGAAGGGCCAGCAGCACGTGACCTGCTCTCACGTCGGCGTGATGCAAACTGCGAGCCTCGCCGATTGCCAACGATAGCACCTCCCAAGCGTCAAGCAATTCATTTTCCTGGCCGGGCTCTTCGTCGTCGGCGCCAGGCGCCCAACGATCAAGCGGCGCCTGCGCATCCGTCTCGTCGAGAATATAACGACGCGCTTCCGCGATGTTTCTCTCTGTCCCAGCCAAAAGTTTCGCAACTGCCCCGGCAGGCGTTTCGATCAGGGCGACGAGCAAGTGGCCCGGAAGTAGGAATTCGTGGCCGCGTTCTCCCGCTTCGACGCACGCTCGGCGGACGATGGGGCGCAGGCCGTCGATTCTGGGGCCGCTTGTGCGGGCTATGGCCGCCGCGGCCGCGATGCCGTAAATCAAAATGAGGACGAAAATGCCGCCGATCGATCCGACGAGCGCCCCTTGCAGCGCTGACTTCGGCCAATCGCTGATATAGAAAGCCGCGAGCCCAACCAGAGAGCCCGCCCAGGCGCCGTGAATCGGGGCGACGGCCAGGACGATCGAAGGGTAAAGTTCCCACCACTTACGGTTCGGATCGAGGAACGAGAGTTGTTCATTTCCCAGCCAAAAGAGTAATGACGCCCGATCGGAACCTAAATCCGGCAAATCGTCGGGTTGCTCAAGCGACCGCCAGCGTATGGGCGTGAGCTTGAACACGCCCGTCGAAAAAAGCCCCCAAATGCCTTGGCCGAAAGCAGCGATCAGCGCGCTTGCCAAAAGCCACAAAGAGCCTGTCGGCAGAGATCGGTCGCCAAGCCCAACCCCGACGGCGCAGATCGTTCCCCAAACGAGCCAGGCGACAACCCACCAGCGCTCTCGCCGCCAGACTTCAGGGCCGCTCCAGAATTGCTGCAGCGAGTAGGGATTGGCCATATGATCGTGACAGTATTCTTTGGAAAAAACCGACTTTCGCGACGCAGCCGCCCGAGACAATTCTAGCAAATTCTCGCGTTTCAGAGGGCCGAGAGAGCCGGTTGGTGGTTTACTAGGTCGAAATCCGCCGCGACCTGCTTTTCACCTTGAAGCCGCACCGGCGCCCCCATCCCCGAAATTCCGACCTCCGACCTCCGACCTCCGACCTCCGATTTCCGATCTCTCAACTGCCCTTGGTCGGCCTTCTGCGGGCGTGTTATAGTCGCGTTTTGCGTGAGCGAAAGAACGTTGGAAAATTACTTTTCGCTCCAGCGAAAAGCGACAATTCACCCCCGGAGACCAACCATGGACGGTTGGCAAACCCAGTTGATGGCGGCTCCGGCGACGGAGCTGAGCCAACAGTTCCGCCTGACGGTGCTGCTGCCGGCGTATAACGAAGAGCAAGCCATCACGCGCGTGCTCGGCGAGATCGTCGAGGCGTTGGCCGACCTGGCGGCCTACGAAATTCTGGTCGTCGACGACGCCTCGACCGACCGCACCGCCGAACTGGCCGAGCAATTCGCGGCCGAGTGCTGGCACTGCCCGGTGCGCGTGATCCGCTGCCCGGTGAACCGCGGCGCCGGGGCGGCGCGAAAGATCGGCGTGCGGGCGGCGCGCGGCGAGGTGGTCGTGATGCTCGACGCCGATGGCAGCTACCCGGCCGCGGCGATTCGCGAACTGCTGCGATTCTTTCCGGCCTACGACCAGGTGAACGGCGCCCGCACCAGCGAGCAAGGCACGCTGCGGTGGCTGCGGCGGCCGACGAAATGGTTCATTCGCAAGCTTGCCTGCTACCTGACCGGCCACAGAATTCCCGACTTGAACACCGGCCTGAAAGCCTTCAAGCGCGAGGCGATGCTGCCCTGGCTGTGGGTCGTGCCCGACGGCTTTAGCTGCGTGACTACCATGACGCTGGCCTTTCTGACCAACGGCTACGCCGTAAAGTACGTGCCGACCGAGTACCGCCCGCGGATCGGCAAGAGCAAATTCCATCCGATCAAAGACACGGCGGCCTACCTGAGCACGGTGCTGCGGATCGTGCTCTATTTCCGCCCGTTGAAGGTGTTTCTGCCGCTCTCGGGTTTGCTGATCGCCGCCGGCGTGCTCAAGAGCGTCTGGAGTTGGACCTCGACCGGCAGCATGCAGGAATCGGACATCGTGGTGATGGTCGCCGGCTTCATGACCTGCATGCTCGGCCTGCTGGCCGAAGTGATCGTCGCGCATCATCGACGGTGATGTCATGCCCGGCAACGACCTGCTAACAGCTCCGAAGACCGCGCCTTCGCCCGATGAGCCGGTGAAGAGCCTTGAATGTTCTCGCCCGCGCGATCCCGCGATGCGGCTGCTCTATTCGAATGCGGCGCTCTCGCAGATACCGCGCTTGCTCGGCGCGATCGACCGCAATCCGTATCGGCCGACCTACGGCTGCTTCGACCGCGAATTCTGGCACTATCGCACCAGCAGCTTTCCGAGCGAAATGTACCAAGAGGGCGTGTTGCCGCTGGCGCTGGTCTATGCTCGCGAGCTGCCGGGCAACCGCTGGCACAAAAGCGAGCGAGTGCGCGAACTGGCGATCGCCACGCTCGAATTCTCCGCGCGCAGCGCGCACGCCGACGGCTCGTGCGACGACTACTATCCGTTCGAGCGGGCGCTCGGCGCCGCGGTCTTCTCGCTGCAAGCCGGCGCGCGAGCCCATCAGCTTTTGCAGATCGATTCGTCGCAGATCCTCGCGGGGCTGGAGCGGCGGGCGCAATGGGTAATGAATCACGACGAGTCGGGCCGCCTGGCGAATCATCATGCGCTGGCCGCGCTGGGGCTGGCTCGGGTGGCGGAAATCACCGGCCAAAATGTGTTCCGGCAGGCGGCCGAGCGCTCGCTGCGCCGCGTGCTCGGATGGCAATCGAGCGAGGGCTGGTTCGAGGAATACGGCGGCGCCGACCCGGGCTATCAAACGGTCACGATCGATTGCCTGGCCCAATTGCGGCGGATGTGGAACGACGATTCGCTGGCCGAACCGCTCGAGCGTGCGGTGCGATTCGCCCGGCTATTTCTGCACCCCGACGACAGTTACGGCGGCGAATACGGCAGCCGCGGCACGTATCATTTTTATCCGCGCGGCTTCGAGCTGTTGGCGGGTGAAAGCGCCGCCGCGGCCGAGTTGGCAGACGGATTCTTGCGCAGCTTGGCCGCTGGCCAGCAGGCCGCCTTCGACGACGACCGGATGTACGTCCATCGGCTGGGCAATCTGATCGAAGCATATCTCGATTGGAGTCCGACCGGCGCAGCAACCTGTCAACACGTGGAGCCTGTAGGGAACGCCCTCTGTGGCGTTCCGGGAACCGGCGAACGCGAATCCAACTCGCTTCACGCGGAACGCCACGGAGAGCGTTCCCTACAAAGAGCGGAATGCCACGCAGCGCGTTCCCTACAAAGAGTCTCCGAGTACGACGCAAACAAGTGCATCCGGCTTCGCGACGCCGGCTTGTTCGTGCGCCGCGAGGCAGGTGCATACACGATCGTCTCTACGGCGCGCGGCGGCGTGTTCAAGCACTTCGCTCCGGAGCGGCCGACAGTGACCGACGCCGGGTTGATCGTGCAAACTTCCCACGGCATTGCGGTTTCGCAAAGCCACGATCGCCGCCTACGGATGGAAACGTCCTCAGGCCCCGCGAGCGGCGAGGTCGACGCCAGCCCCGACGAAGAAAGCTTCTCGGTCAGCGGTCCTCTGCACTGGGTGTGCTTCGAGACGGTCACGCCGCTCAAGCAGGCCGTCTTGCAACTCGGCATGTGCGTGATCGGCCGCTGGCAGCGCACGCTGGTGCGGCGGCTGTTGCAGCGCCGCTTGATCACCGGCCGCCGAGCGTGCCCGATTCGCTTGACCCGCACGTTCGAGTTTTCGGCCGCTCGCCTCCGCGTGACCGATCGCATCGAACTCCTCGATCCGAAACTGAGAGTCGAGCGGATGAGCTTCGCCAGCGATCTGCAGGCCGCGTATGTCGCGGCGTCGGACGTGTATCAAGATGCGGCGCTATTGCCGTGGACCGATCTTGCCGCTTATGTTGTCGAGTTGAACGAGACGCGCCAGACAACCATCGTGAGGGAGCTGTGACGCCAACGCGAAAAGCAAATCTAAAACGACTGCTCAAAGTTGCCGCCGCCCCAGTCCTGCTGGTTGCGCTTTACACGGCCGCCGACTGGCGGGCCGTCGGCCGCGCGCTGGCCTCGCTCGACGCCGGCTATCTCGGCGCCGGGTTGCTGCTGTTCGTGCCGCAAACGCTCGTTTCCGCGGCGCGGTGGAAGAGACTGGCGACGCCGCTGGCCTCGATTTCGCTCGGTCGCGCATCCCGGAATATACTGGCCGCTTCGGCTTTGAACCTGATTTTGCCTTCGAAGATGGGCGATCTTTTCAAGGCCGGGATGCTTCCCATCGATCGCAAAGCCGAAGCGACGCTTGCCCTGGCAGCCGCCGTTGCTCTCCTGGAGAAAATTGCCGACGTCGCGGCCTTGGCCTTGCTTTGGGGCGCCGGCGGACTGGGGATCAACGGTTTTGCCGTAGCCGGCCTGCTGGCCGCCCTGGTCGCAGCCGGAGGTTGCAGCCGCGGGCGAACGTCGGCCGGCTTCAGCCTGGCGAGCTATTCGCTCGCGTTATGGAGTCTGCACCTGCTGCAAATCGATTGCTTCTTGAAAGCGGCGGGCGTGTTCGTGCCGTGGGCGACGGCGGCGGCGCGCGTTCCGGCAGCCGTTTTCGCGGGGCTGCTGCCGATTTCGTTTTGGGGCCTCGGCATTCGCGATTCGGCGCTGGTTTGGCTGTTTTCCGACGTCGCCCCGGCGGCGGCGATGGCGGCAGTCGGCGTGCTGACCGTGCTGCGTTACCTTGTGCCGGGAGCGGTCGGCATCCCGTTCGCGCTGAGCGAGTTCCACCGCGGCGGAAAGAAAGAAAGCGGCAAGCTGCCGCTTCTACAAGATGGGCCAAGCGGCAAGCTGCCGCTTCTACGGCGGAAGGAAAGCGGCAGGCTGCCGCTGCTACGTGCGGGCGGCGGCGGCGAACAGCGCTTCGAGACAAATCTGCGACCAGGTCTCGAAGCCCGACAGATCGGCGAGCAACTCTTCGACCGGCCGGAAGCCGCAGTCGACCAGTTCGCTCTCGCGAGGGCGAACGTCAGGCGTCTCGACGTCGAACAGGTGAACGACGCCCAGGTGAACCTTGCCGACCTCGGTCAGGTCGTCGTTCAATAGCCCGACGCACTGCTGGCGATAGGGCGAGTCGATGAAGATCTCTTCCTCCAGCTCGCGCCGCAGGCCTTCTTGATACGGATTGGCCAGGCCGTCGCCGACGTCTTCGGCCGAAATGTGCCCGCCGACGCCGACGCTGCGTTTGCTGTGCAGCCGGCCTTCGCCCTGGCCTTTGCCGCGCGTGTATTGAAACACGGTCTCGCGCCCCGCAGCGTCGCGGTGGCGGAAGATGCAGTAAGGAATCAGTTGCTTGAAGCTCGGATCCTGCTCCATTTCGCCCCGCAGCCGCAGGCTCGTATTGGCCGGACTGAGCAATTCGTCGAGGTAACGATCGACGTCGCTGGCCAGAAAGCCCTGAAAGTGGCCCAGCCGATGAAACAGCGCGGTAGGCACGACCAGAATTCGTTCGGCATGGACTTCAGGCACGGATGCGCATCCTTTCAATCGAGAGCAACGGGCAAAGGCACGACGGCGTCAGTATAAGGAACTCGCGCCGCGAAATGGAGGGCCGGGCGCCCTCGCCCGGCAAACCGCGAAATGGAGGGCCGGGCGCCTTCGCCCGGCTAATATCCCAGCGCGGCCTTCGGCCGCAACCAATTGAGCCACGGATGAAACACGGATAAAACACGGATGAAATGCAGAATGAGGCTCTTCCGCAGAATCTCCGCAGAATCTATGAGTGGTTTTATCGCCCCTTAGCAGGGTTGGGGTTGCGTTTTCCAAGGCATTGCCGGGCAAATAAACGTGGCGTTGGTCAGTGAGACGCCGGTGAGGAGCCGAATTGGAAAACACCATGTCCGATCCGTGTTCGATCCGTGTT
>Ga0307374_10008652_pt1 | contig 15158 bp, 13 predicted proteins | sample OX3MG_FD_202532 | JGI IMG/M metagenome (GOLD analysis project Ga0307374, IMG submission 202532) | Soil microbial communities from Risofladan, Vaasa, Finland - OX-3 | ecosystem: Environmental > Terrestrial > Soil > Coastal area > Acid sulfate soil | place: Finland: Risofladan, Vaasa | collected... | reverse complement strand
GACCCCCTCCTTACCATGGAGGTGCTCTACCAACTGAGCTAAGAGGGCGCTCGCGGCGATTGTAGCCGCCGGGCGTGCGGGTTTTCGATCGGCAGCCAGACGTGAGATCCGTCGCGCGGGTTGAGAACGGTCACGACGTAAGCGCGCATTGCTATTGACTCGCAGGCCGAAGCAGCGCGGGCGGTACCCTCCAGTCGAGGGGCCTGGAATGTCAACGAACCAGCCACCGGTCGCCGCGAGACGGCGCCAGCCAGTGCCTGTGCGTCTTCGGTGGGCGCTTTGGGCCGGGGCCCTCCTGATCGGCGTCGGCGTCGGGGCCGTAATCAAGCTTTCGCAGGCAGACTCCCCGTCGGTCTCGAGCGCCGCGTCGGCCCCGGTGGTGACCTGGGCGGCGGGCGTTCGGCGCGCGCCGAGTTTTAGTCTCGTCGATCAGGAAGGGAAGCCCTTCTCGCTTGCCTCCTTCCATGGCAGGCCGGTGATCGTGACGTTCATCGACCCGCTGTGCCGCGATTTTTGCCCGCGCGAGGCGAGCATCCTCAGCCAGGCCTCGAAGGAACTCGGCCCGGCAAACCCCGCGATCGTCTCGGTCAGCGTCGACCCGTGGGGCGACACAGCCGTGAACTTCCATGAGGATGCGCTCCACTGGCATCTCGCACCGGGATGGCGCTGGGGGGTCGGGAGCGAGCCGAAGCTCGCCGCCGTTTGGAAGAGTTACGGAATCGCCGTGATCGTGGCGCGCAAGAAGATCGCCGGCATCTCGGTCCGCAACATCACCCACACGGGGGCTGCCTACCTGATTGACGGCTCTGGCTACGAGCGAGCGCTCTTCCTCTACCCATTCGAGACGCAGGACGTCGTGAGCGCCGCGCGGAGGGTGCTGAACGCCTGACAGCTCCACCGTAGGCGTCGGTTATGGTGCGTGGAAACGCGCTCGGAAGTGATTGCAGCGCCCGCGACTTGTGCGGGCGCAATGGACTCACGGGAGAAGCTCGGATACCGTGGCTCCTGCTCATGTCGGATGGGGCGTGGCTCACCAAGAGCGAGGTCAACTCGTTCTACTACAACACAGTCGGAGGCGAGATCGTCTTCGTCACCGAGGCGCGGGCGGGATTCCATCCGGGGGCGGTCGCGAACTTGGTCTCCCATCATTCGGCGACGCTCGGGAAGCGGGCTATCCGTGTGCTCGAGATCGGCGCGAACGACTGCGCTTTCGCCCGCGTCCTCCTCAACCGGCTCCGTCGGCTCATCGATGCCGAGGCTTCCGGGCTGGAACGGATCGACTACCTTGCGGTCGAGTACGCGCGCGCCTCGCTTGAGGCTGCAGCCGACGCTGAGGAGCAGAACGGGATCGAGTACCAGGTGCGCCGTGGGCCTCCGGTCCCTCCGCTCAACGGGCCGCCGCCGAAAGCGGCACTCGTCGCATTGCTGACCGACGAGGGCCCGCCGGCCGTGAATCTGGGGCTGATCCACGCCGATGCGAACCAGTTCGTGCGCTCCACCAGCGAGCGGTTCGACTTCGTGATCCTCAACGAGCTCCTCGACGACATGCCCTGCCGGGCTTACTACGCAGGCGACGGGGGTCGCCGGTTCGAGGCGGTGTCACACGCGCGCCCCGACAATGGTGGCTGGCGCGTCCGCGTCCGGCCGCAGGAGTTCGGGCCGGACGCCCTGGGCGACATCACGCTCGCCGAGATGCCGCCTGGCAGTATCACGGCGCGTTCCGGGGAGGGGGTCGAGCTCGTGAGCGGGATTGCAGAGTTGCTCGTCCCGGGCGGGATGCTCCTCCTGCACGACTACGGCTTCGCCGACCCGTTCATGAGCCTCGAGCACTACGCCGGGCTTCAGCCCTCGCTCCCTGCCTATGTTGCGATGGAGTTCCCGCGCGGGAGCGAGACGGGCTTCCCGCGGAGCTTCTTCCGCGTGTTCGGCAACGACCGGCACAAGGTTGTTCAGGTGACGAACGATGTCAACTTCGCGGAGCTCGCGGCCGCGCTCGAGCGGCGAGGCGCGGTCACGACGATCGCGCACGGGAGCATGATCCTCAACCAGGGCGGCACGCTCAAGAAGGGCGACGGAGTCTTCCTGAGCGAGTTCGGGCTGCTCGAGCCCGGCGACGACCTGCCGACGCTCCTTGACGACCTGCACGCGAATCAGGTGGAGCTGCGCGCGGACTTCGTGCGCGAGCACATGGCCGGTCGTGGGAGCGTCTTCATGGACATCGTGTTCGTCAGGAGCTCAGAACAGAGAGGCACGTAACGCAGCCCTCAAGCTTCTGGAACTCGCCGATGTCGACCATGATCGCGTCATAGCCGAGACCAGCGAAGAGCTCGGCACTCCGCGGGCAGTCGGCGGCGAGGAGCAGCGTGCGCTCGTCGAGGACGACGACCTGAGCGCCCGAGGGCTCGGGCACCGGCCGAAACCGTGTCTTTCCGAACCCTGGGAACGCGTGCGGGACGAGGGGCGTGTAGCCGACGACCGAGCCGTCCGGGAGCGTCGTGACCGCGGTCTTGAGGTGGAGCACGCCTGCGATCGGGACCTCGACGACCGTCGTCTCGAGGAGCTCGCGAAGCTGGCGGGCGCCCGCGGTGTTCGTCCGGCCGCCCACACCGACATAGACGGTGCCGGCTGTCGCGAGGACGTCGCCGCCGTCGAGCGTACCGGGTGCCTCGATCCGTTCGACCGGGTAACCAAGCGCCCGGACCGCTTCCTCGGCGGCCGCGAGCTCGGGGCGACGCGTCTGCGCCCCTGGCCGCGCGATCACCGCGAGGCCGCCGTGGAGCACCATCGTGTCCTCGACGAAAACGCTGTCCGGGCACCCCTCGATCGCCGACACCTCGGCGGCCGCCCACCCGCCCTCTTCGAGCGCCGCGACGTAGGCCGCCCATTGGATGGCGGCGAGCTCGACGTCGACCGGACGACGCTCGACGTGCGTGACGAGCCCCTCGGCGAGACGCGCGCCCGGACGACGGACGAGCGCCTTTCTCAATGCGTGCACAGCCGACCTTCCGGTTTCTGTAAGGTGTACCTTACACCGGGGAGCGGATGGGTTCTCCGATGAGAAGAAAGGCTGAACTCGTGCGCCGAACGATCGTTATCGGGACATCCGTAGCTGCGATCGTCGCGGTCGTGATCGTCGCCGCGACTTTCGCGGGCAGCTCCAAGAAGAGCACCCCCGGCGTGACGCTCACCCTCTACAGCGGCCAGCATCCCGAGACGGTAGCCGCGCTCGCGGCGGCGTTCACGAAGCAGACCGGCATCAACGTCTCGGTCAGATCCGCCGACGAAGGCGTCCTCGCGGCGCAGATCATCCAGGAGGGCTCGCATTCGCCGGCCGACATCTTCATGACGGAGAACTCGCCGCCGCTCGAGGCGCTCCAGCAGCGGGGGCTCCTCGCGCAGGTGGACGCCTCGACGCTTGCACGGACCTCGGCCGCCTACAGCTCGCCCCAGAGGGACTGGGAAGGCGTCTCGGCCCGGGTCAGCACGATGGTCTACAACACGGCCGACCTGAAGCCGTCGCAGCTCCCGCGCTCGGTGCTCGAGCTCGCCAACCCGAAGTGGAACGGCAAGCTCGCGCTCGCCCCCGGCGAGACCGACTTCCAGCCGATCGTCACCGCGGTCGCTGCCAAGTACGGGCAGGCGCGCGCGGTCGCGTGGCTGAAGGGGATCAGGGCGAACGCGAGCAATCACCTCTACCCAGACAACGAGGCGCTCGTCGCCCAAGTCAACAGCGGCCAGGTCGCGCTCGGCGTGATCAACCACTATTATTGGTTCCGCCTGCGCGACGAGATCGGGGCCTCGAACATCCATTCGGCGGAGAAGCTCTTCGCTCCTCGCGATCCCGGGTACGTGATCGACGTCGCGGGCGCGGGGCTTCTCGCGTCGAGCTCCCATAAGCCGGACGCGCAGAAGTTCCTCGCCTTTCTCGTCAGTCGGGCCGGGCAGGAGATCATCGCCCACGACGAGAGCTACGAGTATCCGCTTGGCTCCGGCGTCGTCACCGCGAAGCCGCTCTTGCCGTTCTCGAGCCTGAAGCCGGACCCGATCACCGTCGCGCAGCTCGGTGACGGAGCGCTCGCGATCAGCCTCCTGCGCGAGGCGAGCCTCCTGTAGTTGTCTGATCGGGAAGACTTCCCGATCGCAGATGAGTCTCACGCCGTCCTCAGCGCTCTCTCCCGCCCGCGGCAGCGTCTTCGCCACCGCGCTGCGCCGCCGGTTCCCGGCTCCGGGGCTGCTCCTCGTCGGGGCGGTAGTCGCCGCGCTCGTGCTGCTGCCACTCGTCTTTTTGATCCTGGAGGCCTTCCAGGTGGGGTGGGGGACGCTGCGGCCGCTGCTTTTCCGGCACCTGACCGAGACGCTGCTCTGGAACACGATCCGGCTCGCGTCTGTGGTGACGCTCGTGTGCGCCGTGCTCGGGGTCGCGGTCGCCTGGTGCGTCGAGCGGACAGACCTCCCGTGTCGTAGGTTCTGGGCGACATTGCTCGTCCTGCCGCTCGCGATCCCGGACTTCGTGATCGGCTACGGCTGGATCTCGGTCGCGCCGACCGTCCAAGGGTATTGGGGCTCGGTGCTCGTGATGTCGCTCGGGAGCTATCCGCTCGTCTACCTACCGGTCGCGGCGGCGCTGCGCAGTGCCGACCGTAGCCTCGAGGATGTCGCCCGCGGGCTCGGGCTCGGCCGCGCGCGGACGTTCGTGCGCGTCACGCTGCACCAGATCCGCCCGGCGCTCCTCGGCGGCTCGATGCTCGTCGCGCTGATCCTGCTCGCGGAGTTCGGGACGTTCGAGATCCTCCGCTTCCAGACCTTCACGACCCAGATCTATACGGAGTTCCAGATCGGCTACAGCGCCACCGCCGGCTGCGCACTCTCGCTCGTGCTCGTGCTGCTCGGCCTGCTCGTCCTCGGGGGCGAGGCGGCAGGGCGCGGCCGCGCGGGTGCCGCGCGGCGCGCGGCCGCGAGCCGCCCGGCGCCGCGGATGAAGCTCGGCCTGGCGACGATTCCGGTCGCCCTCGGGCTTGCCGCGCTGCTCGGCCTCGCGATCGGCGTACCGCTGTACGCGCTCGGCTACTGGTTCCTCCAGGGGACGTCCTCGACGCTGCCGCCGATCTCGATCCTCCGCGCCGCCGTCGATACTGCGCTCTACAGCGGGCTTGCTGCCGGGCTCGCCACGATTGCCGCGCTGCCGATCGCGATCGTCGTCGAGCGGCATCGCAGCAAGCTCGGCCTGCTGATCGAGCGCTCGACCTACCTCGTCCAGTCACTGCCGGGAATCGTCGTCGCGCTCTCGCTCGTCTACTTCTCGGTCAAGTACCTGCCGCGGTTCTACCTGTCGAGCCCGGAGCTCGTCTTCGCCTACGCGATCATGTTTTTCCCGCTCGCGCTGGTCGCTGTTCGCGCCGGGGTCGCCCAGGCCCCGCCGGGGCTCGAGGAGGTGGCGCGCTCGCTTGGCCACGGCCAGCTCTCAGTGCTCGCGCGCGTGACGCTGCCGATCCTCGCACCGGCGCTCATGGCGGGCTTTTCGCTCGTGTTCATGTTCGCCTCGACCGAGCTGACGGCGACGCTGATCCTCCACCCGACCGGGGTCGAGACGCTCGCGACCGGCTTCTGGCAGTTCACGAACAACTTCGCCTACGGCGCCGCGGCCCCCTATGCGCTCGCGCTGCTGCTCGTCGCGATGATCCCGGGCCTGCTGCTCGGGCGCTGGTTCGAGCGGATCGCGGGGGGCGCGGTATGAAGCGGCTCGAGCATCGCGCGTCGGCATCGGTCTCGGTGGCGGGGCTGCGGAAGTCCTTCGGGGTTCAGACGGTTCTCGACGATGTCTCGCTCGAGGTCGAGAAGGGCTCGCTGGCTGCGATCCTCGGCGCGTCGGGCAGCGGCAAGACGACCCTGTTGCGGCTGCTCGCCGGCTTCGAGCGGGCCGACGCCGGGGGAATTTCGCTCGGCGGAGTCGTCGTCGACGGAGGCCGGACGTTCGTCCAGCCGGAGCGGCGCCGCATCGGCTACGTGCCGCAGGAGGGCGCGCTCTTCCCGCACCTGACCGTGGCGCAGAACGTCGCGTTCGGCCTGCGGGCCGGGAAGCTCCGCGGCGACCGCTCCGCGATCGACCGGCGTGTCGCCGAGATGCTCGAGCTGGTCGGGCTGGCGGGCCTCGAGCCCCGCCAGCCGCACCACCTCTCTGGCGGCGAGCGGCAGCGTGTGGCGCTCGCGCGGGCACTCGCAGGTGGCCCGGCGCTCGTCCTCCTCGACGAGCCTTTCTCGTCGCTCGACGTCGAGCTGCGCACGAGCATGCGCCGGGAGGTGGTCGAGGTGCTCCGTGCGACCGGCGCGACGACGATCCTCGTCACGCACGACCAGGACGAGGCGCTCTCGATCGCCGACCGCGTCGCGGTGCTCCAGCGCGGCACGATCGTCCAGTGCGACGAGCCGGCCGTGCTCTACACGCGCCCGGTGAACGGCGAGGTGGCGCGCTTTGTCGGGCACGGCAACCTCCTGCTCGGAAGGCTCGAGCAGGGCGTCGTCCAATCCGTGCTCGGAGAGATCGCCGTCGAGCTCAATGTGCCCGCGACCGAACCGTGCGCGGTCGGCGTGCTCGTCCGGCCCGAGCAGATCGAGCTCGCCGGCTCGGTGAGCGCCCCAGGGCTCAGGGTCGCGCGCGGCGTCGTGACGAGCCGCGAGTTCCACGGCCACGACGTGCTCGTCAACATCCGGCTCGACGAGCCGGCCTGGGGGCCGCCGGCGGGCGCCCGCCCCGGGTTCGAGGTGCTAGCCCGGGTGGCCGGTCCCGACGCGCCCAAGACCGGCAGCCGCGTATCGCTGCGAGTGCGCGGGACGGCTGCGGCCTGGCTCAGCAAACCCGCGGAATGAGCTCGCCCCGGCGGCCATCCCCGCCAGGCCGAGCAACGCCCAGGTGGTCGGATCCTCGAAGAAGTGGTCGTAGAAGAGCGAGTGGACGCCGATCGCGGCAAGGCAGAGCGTGACCGTCAGGTTCGCCCGCTTCCGGAACGCGTCACCGCCGGCACGCGCCAGCGCAAGGAACGCGGCGACGAGAATCCAGGCGAAGAGCGCGAGCCCGATCACACCGCTCTCGGCGGCGACGGTCACCGGGGAATCGTGCGAAGCGGCCTTCTTTGGCTCCTTGCCCTTCAGATGGGTGAGCGCGGCGTAGTGGTGGCGGAACCCGCCGACGCCGACTCCGATCACCGGGTTCGCGATCGCGATCCGGATGCCGTTGTAGATCAAACCCGCACGGTCGCTCGTGGCGCGGTTGAGCGCGGCGCCCGAGCGTTTGAGGAAGGCGTTCTGGATGTTCGGGTTCGCGATCCCGGTCGAGATGAGGAGGATGGTGACGCAGCCCGCGGCGAGAACGGCGGCGCGGCGCCAGACGACCGCCATCAGCAGGACGACTGCGACGATCAGGCCGGCGAAGCTCGACTGAGAGTACGAGATCAGCAGCCCGACCCAGATCGTGCCGAGCGCGGCTGCCGTCACGAGCACGATCCGTTTCGAGCCGCCGCGCACGACCACGACGAGCGCAGCGATGATCGCGATCATCAGGAACCGGCCGTAGATCGACGGGTCCCAGAAGACCGAGTTGACGCGGTAGAAGGGCGCGTAGGCGTTCCCGACGATCACCTTCGGGTTCCAGAAGATGGTGCGGGTCTCGTACTGGTAGATGCCGATCCCGGCGAAGGCGACCGCGAGCGAGACGAGCTCGACCAGCAGCCAGACGATCGCGCGACGGCTCCACTGGAGCCGTGCGACCGCGACGCCGATCACCGCGAACGGCAGGAAGTAGGCGAGCAGCTGAAACGAACCCGCGAGCACGTCGTCGCTCCAAGTCAGCGAGAGGCCGGTCCAGAGGACGAAGCCTGCGAGCGGGACCGAGATCGGCCCGAGCTCCCGGGAGCGGCGGTCGCCGTCGATCGTCTCGAGTACGATCTGCACGCCGGCCGCGCACGCGAGGAGATACAGCGGAAGTTCGAGCTGCGATTGCGTGCCGGCCAGGGAGAGCGGCAGGCGCGCGGGCAGCGACGGCAGGATCGCGAAGGCGAGGATCCATGGGCGGCGCTTCAGGAGCATCCCCACGGGGACGGATACGAGGACGGCGCCGGCGACGCCGAGCGCGATCGCGGTGCGCTGGGCTGCGGGGGCGATCTGGGCGCCCAAAAGCGCGGCCCCGGCGCCCACGATCACGAGCCCGAAAATGCGAAGCCGCGGTCCAGGCGCTGCGAGTAGGAGCGCGACCCCGAAGCACCCGAGCGGTCCGCCGAGAAGCCCTGGGCTCATCGCCGGCTCAGGTCTGTGTTCACTTCGCCCCCGTCACGTCGTTGTTGCTCCACCTCTGCCATGCCCACCACCTGCTTGTGCAGCTGGCCCCAACACCTGCTCATCCTAAGAGGTGATTGGCCTGCGCGTGCAGGGAAGTTCTGGTCAGGGCCTCACCGGGGAGATCCTCAGCACGGCGTCGCTGCCGTCTCCGCCGAAAACGTAGATCGCCTGCCCGACCGTGACCGCTGCCGCGGGCGGCGTCGGAAGCCGACCTGCGATGCTGACCCGTCCGGCGGCATCGATCCGCCAGATCTTCGCGCCGCCGGCGCTCCGATCAGATGCAGCGAGCCGCCGAGGGCGACGAGCGGTGCGTGCGAGACGGGCTCGGGAAGGGGGCGAGATGCCGAACTCGCCCGGTGGCGGGGTCGAACGGGTAGCGAGCGTCGCTCGTCCCACCGGTGGTGACGCCTCCGGCGAGATAAGGCCGTCGGCTGAGCGAGGCCGTGCCGGCGTAGCGCAGGTCGACGCGAAGCCCGCTGCGAGCTTCGGCGTGCCTCCGTGGAACGCGAGGCTCCGGTGGCGTAGGCAGCGCCGGTGTAGCCGCCCGCGATGTATGTGGTGCGACAGCCGACCGCAGCGCCCAGGTCCGAGAGCGGCTCGCCGAGCGTTGCCGCCGTCGTGGCGCGCCCTTCGGCGGAGACCCGCACGACTGCGTCGCTCGAGCTCGCCTGCCAACCTCCGAGCAGGTAGACGGTGTTGCCGAGCCGGGCCGCCGCGTCGTCTTGGGCGGGGATCGGCAGGGCGCCGACGCGGCGAAGTTTCCCGGGCGGGCCCGCGAGCATCTCGTCGGAGGAGGAGCCGCCGACGAGCCCGCCGAGCACGATCACCTGCCCGCCGCCGATCGAGACCGCGGCGCGCCGAGACGCGGCGTTCGGTAGACGGCCGACCGTGACGACGGCCAAACGGGGCGGTTTGGCGCTCAGGCGGGTCTGCGACGGCGCAGTCGTGCGCGCAGCCGAGGATGTTCCGGTTGCCGGTGTGGTCGCTGTTGCGCCGCAGCCCGCGAGCACCACGACCGTTCCGAGCATTGCGAACGTGCGTCTCGGCAGCCCGCGGGGTTCAGCGAATGTGCGGAGAGAACCACGGGGCGGCGAGATGGTAGGTGAGCGCTGCGGTTGCGACTCCGGTCGCGACGGCGAGCACTACCGCAAGCAGCCGCAGGCGCCTTCCGCGGGATCCGGGGCGGAGCTCCGCGAGCGCGCCGCGGGCGGCGCGAAGGGCGTAGGCGAGCACGTGGATCCCCATCGCGCCGAACCAGATGATGAAGCTCGCCTTGTGGAGACCGAGGACGAGCCCCCGGTGGGGGACGGCGAGCAGGATCACGCCCGTTCCGAAGAGCGTCGCGGTCGAGAGGACGAGCACAGGCGCCACCAGCACGCGCATCAGTGGCGCCGGTGGCCCGAGCTGAACGTACTCGGTCGCTCCGGTGTAATAGCGAACGACCCGGTAGCCGGTGCTCGCGAGCTTCAGGGCAACGGGGCCGAGCAGCAGCATCCCGAGGAAGATGTGAACCGAGAGCAGCGGCCGGATCCAGGGGATCGTGGCTCCTTCGGCTGCGAGTAGGAGGAGCAGCACGGCGCCCGTTAGTGCCGTGAGCCGCCCGTTCCCGACCGCGCCCCTTCCGACTCTCGCGAACGGGCCGGGGCCGGCGCCGGGGCCGTGGCCGTGGCGGAGCCCGGTCCGGTCGAGATCGGTGCTCGCGGACATGTGAACAGTGGAGCAGCGTGCGATGAGAGTCAGATGAGCTTCACGCTGCGTTCATATGTCGAGATGACAATCTGATGAGATGCGCGTCCTTGTGGTCGAAGACGAGCCGAGGCTCGGCCAGTTGCTCGTTCGCGGCCTCGGTGAGGAGGGCCATCCGACCGATCTCGCTGCGACCGGGGAATCGGCACTGTGGATGGCGTCGGCCGCCCCCTACGACGTGATCGTGCTCGATGTGATGCTACCGGGCATGAACGGCTTCGCCACCTGCCGCGAGCTTCGTTCGCGCGGCGTCTGGACGCCCGTTCTGATGTTGACCGCGCGCGACGCGATCGAGGACCGCATCGAGGGGCTCGACACTGGCGCCGACGACTACCTGATCAAGCCGTTCGCGTTCAGCGAGCTCCTTGCGCGGCTGCGGGCGCTCGCGAGGCGCGCGCCTGCGGAGCGGCCTGCCGAGCTACGGGTCGGCGATCTCCGGCTCGATCCGGCCCTGCACCGCGCCTGGCGCGGCGACGCCGAGCTCGAGCTGACGGCCAAGGAGTTCGTCCTGCTCGAGGCGTTCATGCGTCGGCCGGGCCAGGCGCTCTCCCGGGTCCAGCTCCTCGACGCGGCTTGGGATATCGCCTTCGAGAGCCAGTCGAACGTGATCGATGTCTACGTGCGCTATCTCCGCGGAAAGATCGACCGTCCCTTCGGACGCCACTCGCTCGAGACCGTGCGCGGCGTCGGCTACCGGCTCGGAGAAGGATGAGCTTCCTACCGATCCGGGTCCGGCTGACGCTGCCGTTCGCGGTCGCGATGGCCGCGGTGCTGGCCGCCCTTGGCGGCTTCGTCTACACGCGAGTCGGCTCGGCCCTCCTGCAGTCGACCGACCAGGCGCTACTCGCCCATGCCACAGAATCGACGCTCCGCCTCGACAAGGGCCGCCCGCTGCTCGGCGACGACTCGGACGGCGTCAGCTTCGCGCAGGTGCTCGACCCGGCAGGTCACGCCCTGATCTCCGACCCGACGGGGACCCCGCCACTACTCGACGCTTCGCAGAGCCGTCGGGTGGCTGCGGGCGACTCGCTTCGGGCGACCGTGGCGATTCCAGGCCGGAGCGGGCGGTGGCGGCTGCTCGCCATTCCCGAGCTCGGCCACGGGACGCTCGTCGTCGGCAGCTCGCTGACGGTGCGCGACGAGTCGCTCGAACATCTCCGGCACGAGCTTCTGATCGCCTCCCCGCTCGCGCTTTTGCTCGCGGCGCTCGCGGGCTACCTGCTCGCCGGCGCAGCGCTCCGCCCCGTCGAGGAGATGCGGCGCAAGGCGGGGGCGATCTCCGCTGCGACGCCGGGAAGCCGGCTGCCGGTTCCCAGGGCCCGGGACGAGGTCTCGAGGCTCGCCGAGACGCTCAACTTCATGCTCGACCGGCTCGAGGCGGCGTTCGAGCACGAGCGGCGTTTCGTCGCAGACGCGAGCCACGAGCTGCGAACGCCGCTCGCGCTGCTGCGCACGGAGCTCGAGCTCGCGCTTCGCCATCCCCGCTCGCACGAGGAACTCGAGCAGGCTCTGCGCTCGGCCGCCGAGGACGCCGACCGCCTGAGCGAGCTCGCCGCGGATCTGCTGCTGATGGCGCGGTCCGATCAGCGCACGCTGCCGGTCCAGCCCGAGCCTCTCTCGTCGAGCGCCCTCTTCACGAGCGTCGCCGACCGATTTGCGGCGCGCGCGCGAGAGCTCGGGCGCAAGATCGATGTCGACCCGGCCCGCGACGTCGTCTTCGACGCCGATCCGCGTCCGATCGAGCAGGCGCTGGCCAACCTGGTCGAGAATGCCCTCGTCCACGGAGCCGGCACGGTGACGTTGTCGGCTCGGCGCGCCGAGGGCCACGTCGAACTGCACGTGCAGGACGAGGGGCCGGGGTTCCCGCCTGGCTTCGCGGCGCGCGCTTTCGATCGCTTCAGCCGCGCCGACGAGGCCCGCCCGCGCAGCGGCAGCGGGCTCGGGCTCGCGATCGTGCGGACGATCGCGGCCGCCCACCACGGAAGCGCCGCGGTCTCGGAGGACGGCGTCGCGGATGCCTGGATCTCGCTCCCGGTGGCGAGCGGCAGGCCGGCCCGGCACAAGCCGGAATCGACGGTCGTGACGAGGCCGGACGCCGCTTCGCGGAACGCCTGAGGCGCCGGCAGCCGACGATCGCCGCCGTTGCGGCGAGATGGCTCGGGGCGTTCAGCGTGCGGCTCCTCTCGAAGAATCGTGCGGGTGAGCGGTAGGCCGACGCGGTGTGCTGTCCCCGGATGCGGCGGTCAGGCGCCCGCGAGAGGGAGGTGGATACGGAACGTAGTACCCTCGCCGGGGACCGACTCGACCTCGACCTCGCCTTTGTGCGCCTCGACCACGGCAGAGACGATCGCGAGCCCGAGTCCTGCGCCTCCGCTCGAGCGCGCGCGAGAGGGGTCGGCGCGGTAGAAGCGCTCGAAGATGTGCGCGAGCTTGTCCTCGTCGAGCCCGGGGCCGGAGTCGGCCACCGTGAGGATCGCCGAGGAGCCGTTCCGCTCGAGCGTGACTTGCAGGTGGGCGTCGGGTGGCGTGTGCGCGCGGACGTTCGCGAGCAGGTTGTCGATCACCTGGCGGAGGCGGTCGCGGTCTCCGGCGACGAGCGCGGGCTCGAGTGCCACCTCGATCGGGCGCTTCGGCTCGAGTGTCCTCGCCGTCTCGACCGACTCTGCCACGACCTCCTCGAGGAGCACCGTGTCGTGCTGGAGCGGGCGTCCCTCGTCGAGGTGTGCGAGCAGGAGCAGGTCCTCGACGAGCACGCTCATCCGTTCCGACTCGCGGCTGATTCCGGTCATCGAGCGCGCCAGGTCGGCGGGGCGCGCGGCGGCGCCGCGGGTGAAGAGCTCCGCGTAGGCGCGGACGGCGGCAAGCGGTGTGCGGAGCTCGTGCGAGGCGTCGGCGACGAAGCGCCGCAGCTTGCTCTCGGAGTTCTCGAGCGCGCGGAGCGAGGAATCGCGCGCGGTGACCGCGGATTCGATGTGGGCGAGCATCGAGTTCAGGGCGGTCCCGAGTCTTCCGACCTCCGTGCGCTCGTCTGTCTGCGCGACGCGCTTCGAGAGGTCGCCGGCGGCGATTGCCGAGGCAGTCTTGCCCATCGCCTCGAGCGGCCGGAGGCCGAGGCGTACGACCCAGAGGCCGAGCAGCGCGATCCCGAGGAGCACCGCCCCGGTGGCGAGCGCCTCGACGACGAGCAGGCGGTGGAGGGTGCCCTCGACGGCGGTGAGCGGCGCGGCGATGACCAGGATGCGGTTCGTGGCGCCCGGCTCGATCGAGGCGCGGACGCGGTAGCTCATGCCACCGGTCACTGCGCTGGTCGTGAAGTAGGTGACCCGGTCCGGCCCGTTCGTTGCCGCGGGAAGCTTGATCGTCGTCGGAAGCTTCGGCGCAGGCGGCGTGGCCGCCGCGCTTCCGAACTGGGGGTTGTAGTTCTGCTCCAGGACATCCCCGCTCAGGTTGAGCAGCTGGATGTAGAAACCGTGTGCCTGGGAGAACTGACCGATCTCCGGCTGGATCGAAGCGTGCTGGGCCGGGCCGGAACCGAGCCCCGCGCGGGAGGCGCCCGCGTTACCGAGGTGGAACCGTGGCGGCCCCGGCGAGCCCAGCACCGCGGCGTGTGCCGCCTCGAGGGAGGCGTCCGTTTGCGAGATCTCGAACGAGCTCAGCTCGTGGTAGGTGACGACGTCCGCGGCGACAAGGCCGATCGCCGCGAGCGCGATCACGGCGAGGATCAGCCGGAGGCGCAGGGAGACGCGACGCATTAGCGCTGTGCGGCGTCCAGCATGTAGCCGGCCTGGCGCACCGTCTTGATCAGTGGTGGGCCGCACGCGTCGAGCTTGCGTCGGAGGTAGCTCACGTAGGTCTCGACGACGTTTGTGTTGCCACCGAAGTCGTAGCGCCACACGTGCTGCAGGATCTGGCCTTTCGAGAGCACCCGGCGCGGGTTGAGCAGGAAGAAGCGGAGCAGGTTGAACTCGGTTGCGGTCAGCTCGATCGCGGTCTCGTCGCGGAAGACCTCATGGCGTCCCTCGTCGAGGACGAGGTCGGCGAAGCGAAGCACGTCGCCGGGCAGCTCGCCCGCAGTACGCCGGAGGATCGCCTGGACTCGCGCGACGATCTCGGCGAGGCTGAAGGGCTTGGTGACATAGTCGTCGCCGCCGGCCCGGAGTGCCTCGACCTTGCTTTCGACACCGCCCTTGGCGGTGAGGAAGAGGATCGCCGTACGGAAGCCGCGCTCCCTGAGCCTGCGCCCGACCTCGATCCCGTCGATGTCGGGGAGCATCCAGTCGAGCACGATCAGGTCGGGCTCGAAGGTCATTGTCGCCGCGAGCGCCTCGCGGCCGGTGCGTGCCTCCTCGACCTCGAACCCCTCGTAGCGCAGTGCGGTCGCGACGGCATCGACGATCGCGGGCTCGTCGTCGACGACGAGGATCTTCCCGGCTTCACTGGGTAGCGGCTGTGCGTTCATGCGCTGAATGGTCGCAGCGCAACCTGTGGGTTTGCTGAGAAACCGGCTGCCAACGCTGCGAGATCGATAAGTGCCGCACCCGAGCGTCGGGCCGAGGACCAGCGCCAGTCGGGCAAGTTACACGCGTTCCCGACGTTTGTAACTTGTCCCGACAAGCGTGGTTCGGATCGCGACTAAGCAGCAACCGTTTGCGTCGCGGTCGAGGCGTCGTGATGGAAGGTGACCGAGAAGGCCTCGCCCGCTGCGGAGAGCACGGTCGGGACGGCTTTGGCGGCTCCGGCGTTGTAGGCGGCGAACGGGCTGAACGGTCGCGGGCCGCCCCCGGGGCCGACGGTCGACTCGAGCTCTATGCGGGTCGCCGACCATGCCGAGTCCGAGATCGCGCCGAGGTGACCGCCCGTCGAGCGGGCGGTCGCCTTCGAGAACTTCACCGTCCCGAAGTCGGTCAGAGGTAGCACGCTCGTCCCGCCCGGGGTGACCGCGGACGGCGCCTCGGCGACCCACTCCGCCGAGGAGACATCCGGTGCTGACATCTTCAGCGTCGTCGAGAACGTCGCGTTCGTGGTCAGGTTGGAGAGCTGCAGCGTGACCGACGTCCCGATCACCATGACAGAGGCCGAAATCC
>Ga0307374_10008650_pt1 | contig 15158 bp, 14 predicted proteins | sample OX3MG_FD_202532 | JGI IMG/M metagenome (GOLD analysis project Ga0307374, IMG submission 202532) | Soil microbial communities from Risofladan, Vaasa, Finland - OX-3 | ecosystem: Environmental > Terrestrial > Soil > Coastal area > Acid sulfate soil | place: Finland: Risofladan, Vaasa | collected... | reverse complement strand
GGCGGCGATACGGACATTGCAGGCGAGCGAGAGCGAGAAGCCGCCGCCGGTGGCGGGACCGCGGACCGCGGCGATGAAGGGCTGGGGCAGGCGCTGGATTGCGACCACGACGGTGCTGATGCGGCGCTGAAGCTCGATAGTGCGGATGACCGAGCCGCCAAGCGACTCGGGATCGGGCGCGTCACCCTCGGCGCCCTTGGGCGAATTTTCTTTGAGGTCGATACCGGCGCAGAAGGCGCGGCCCGCCCCGCGCATCACGACCACGCGGGTATCGCGATCGGTGCGGAGCTTCGCAAAATAGTCGTGGAACTCCTCGACCATCGTGTAGGAGAGCGCATTGAGGGCGCGGGGGCGGTTGAGGGTGAGCCATGCGACGCCGTTTTCGAGTTTGATATCGAGAGTTTCGTAGGACATTGAGAGAAGCCTCGCTGATGGATTCGGGCGGCTGATCCGGCCGGGCGATAGCGGAATCGGCGAATGATCGGAGCCGCGCCGTCGGAGCAATAGTAGAAGACCGGGCGCGGACGTCAACCGGGCGGGGCAGGAAAAAAGCGCGCGAGCGCATCTGTTCCGCGTCCGCGCGGGCTATGTCAGGGCAATTGAGTTTGACAGGCGGCGGGGTCAGCGCATCGCTTGTTCAGCAGCAAATTCCTCAAGGGAGTCGTAGTTGGGGATTCCTCTCGCGTGATTTCGTTTGCCGAGAATCGTTCCATCGATTTTATGCTGTAGGTGTTTCACGAGCTCGTCGAATCGTGTGCTTGGGACAAAGTAGGTGGGCGCTTTGAACTTGCGCTCAATGTTCTTGAAGATCACTGCGTAGCTGAAGCGGACCGGGTCTCGGCCAAAGCTGAGATCCGCCTCGCGGAACCGATGATAGCGTTCGACCAGATATTTTATGTAGTTCCGCTGCAACAGGTCGCTTCCAATAGCGCCGGCTGGATATTCGTTCGGTCGAGCAGATCGGCGGCCGCGGTGAATTTGATTGACGGTCACCGGGCCTGTATGCACGTCGCCATGAATCGTGCTGCGATCAATCGCAGTTACGTTTGATCCGTCGGACACGGTCCGTTTTTCGACGCGCGACGAACTGGTCCGCTTCATCGCTTTTTCCTGGCTTCAGCGAGTTCGCGCATAACCAGAGCGAGGTCCTTTCTCACGGTAATCTCGAACTCCCTCATATCGGCGTACGTACCATAGACCGCACTGCGGCCGAACTTGCGCTTGTACGTTTCTATCCTCGCTTGTTCACGCTTGTTGGGGGGCTCTTTTTGGCCCTCCATACGTTGCGAGAAGTATACCATCACCTTTTTCCGTCGTGCTACCGCGCGTTCGATTTCCTCGACCGTTCCCGAGGCAGCCTTGCCGGTCGGGCTTCCGAATCTCCGCCAGAAAATTGCAATTACCATATCGGCACGATCGGCGAATTGCCGATTGATCAAGGCCTGCGGCCGGCCGCCCGCTTGAGGATGTGCGTGCGTTCGCCAGTTCATCAGTTCCACTCTGGCTCGCGCGCTGTCACCATGTTGCACGTTCCAATCGGCGATCACGCCCTCGACCAACCGTTGTTCTTCGGTTACGTCTGAGGGGGCCGCCAACAGAACGCGGAAGAGATCGATGGTCTCAGGCATCGCTGGGAGAACCTATCGGGAATATCGGATGTTCGCCAACCGGACTCGAGGGCAAGGGCTTGCGGGTTTGACAAGCGGCGGCGATTGCTAATACCTAAACGGAAATCAAGCCGGGGAGTGCGGAGAAGATGCCGACCAAGTACGTGGAGGTGAAGGGCCGGGCGAGCCATTTTTACTATACGGGCAGGACCACGCTGCCCGAGGTGGCGCCGGACTTTTCCAAGGGCCGCGCGGTGCTGATGGTGCATGGCGCGGGCTCGAACGGCCATACGTTTCACTATCAGTACGAAAAGCTGGGCGAGGCGCACAGCCCGATCGCGATCGATCTGCCGGGCCACGGGCGATCGGCGGGCGTCGACGGGCTCGGGTCGGTCGAGGAGTACAGCGATTTCGTGATCGCGTTCGCCGATGCGCTCAAGCTCAAGTCGTTCGTGATCGCGGGGCGTTCGATGGGCGGGGCGATCGCGATGGACGTGGCGCTGCGCTATCCGGGGCGGATCGAAGCGCTGGTGCTGATCGCGACGGCACCGAAGTTCAATATCCCTCAGGCGAGCGTCGATATCTGGCGCAACGTGACGATGGGGCGAGCGCCGCAGCCGTTCACGACCGACTATCACTCGCCCAAGACGGTGAAGGAGCATTTCGAGATCGTGCGCGAGGGCTGGATGGAGCAGATTCAGACCGATCCGCGGGTGCGCTACACCGACCTGCTGGCGTGCACGAAGGTTGACCTGCGCGACAAGATCGGCGCGATCGCGAAGCCGGCAATCGTGCTGGCGGGCGCCGACGACAAGATAACGCCGCCGGCGGACGCGGAAGCGATCGCGGCGAAAATCAAGGGGGCGCGGCTCAAGACCATCGCCGACGCCGCCCACAGCATCACCTCCGAGCAGCCGGGCGAAGTGAACGCGGCTATCGCGGGGTTCCTTTCCGAACTGCAATAGGGAGCGAGCAATGAGCCTTAGCCGCAAGACGGCGCTGGCCGGAGTGTACGAGCATCCGACGCGTTTCGCGCCCGACAAATCGATGTTTCAGATCATGGGCGAGAGCGTGCGCGGCGCGCTCGGCGACGCCGGCCTTACGATCAAGGACGTTGACGGGCTGTGCACGACCGGAATGGGCATGAGCGGGATGGGGATAGTCGGCTTCTGTGACTATCTTAACCTGACGCCGAACTTTGTCGATTCGACCTCGATTGGCGGATCGTCGTTCGTCGCGCATACGGCACATGCGGCGGCGGCGATTCACGCGGGGCTGTGCGAAGTGTGCGTGGTGGTCTACGGATCGACGGCGGCGTCGCAGCGCTTCGCGGTCGGCACGGGCGGCGGCGGACTGGGCGGCGATCCATGCGACCAGTACGAGATTCCGTTCGGACCGACCACGGTGGGCGCGTACGCGATGATGGCGCAGCGGCACATGCATGAGTACGGCACGACCGCCGAGCAGCTTGCCGAAATCGCGGTCACGATGCGGCTTCATGCCTCGATGAATCCGGTGGCGAAGTATCGCGATCCGATCACGGTCGAGGACGTGCTCGCATCGCGGATAATCTCGTCGCCGCTCCATCTGCTGGACTGCTGCATAATCAGCGACGGCGGCGGCGCGCTGGTAATCACCTCGGCCGAGCGGGCGCGGGACTTGAAGAAGAAGCCGGTCTACATATTGGGGACGGGCGAGACGGTGCGCCATCCGGGGCGCGGCAAGCGCGACTTCATGGAGATGGCGGCGGCGCAATCGGGACGGCTCGCGTTCGAGCGGGCGGGACTTGCGCCGAAAGACATCGACATGGCGATGATCTACGACTCGTTCACAATCACGGTGATGATGACGCTCGAGAACCTGGGCTTCTGCAAGCGCGGCGAAGGCGGCGCGTTCGTGAGCGGCGGGCGGCTGCGCTACGACGGCGCGTTTCCGATCAACACGGACGGCGGCGGGCTTTCGTCGAACCATCCGGGGATGCGCGGCATCTTCCTGGTGATCGAGGCGGTCAAGCAGTTGCGCGGCGAATGCGGTCCGCGCCAGGTCAAGGATTGCAAGCTCGCGCTAACGCATGGGACGGGCGGCGCGCTCGGCACACGCCATTCGGGCGCGACGCTGATTCTTACCAATCAATAGGCGGGCAGGTAACGGAGATGGCCGAAGGAAAGCCGGAAAAGAAGAAATACTCGAAACCGCTGCCGCGCATCGACGAAGAGATGCGTCCGTGGTGGGAGGCGGTTCAACGCCACGAATTGTATATCCAGAAGTGCCGCGAATGCGGCGATATCCGCTATTATCCGCGCGCGATGTGCACCAACTGCCTCTCGGAGCGCACGGAATGGGTGCGCGCGAGCGGCCGCGGCAAGGTCTACACGTTCACTGCGACCTATCAGAATCAGTCGGCCGGCTTTCGCGAGTCGCTGCCCTATATCATGGCCTACGTCGAACTCGACGAGGGGGTCAAAATGCTGACCAACCTTGTGGAGTGCAAGCCCGATGAGGTTAGAATAGGGATGCCCGTCGAGGTGGTATTCGAGGACGCGACTCCTGACGCGACCGTCGTAAACTTTCGCCCGGCGAGGTGAGGCGAATCGTAAGTGGCGACAATCCTCGATCTGCACAGTCATAGCGAGGCATCGGAAGACAGCCGGGCGCCGCTCGACGCCTATCTGAACTGGATCAAGCTGCGGCACAAGGAGCGGCCGGTCGACGGGATCGTGCTGACCGAGCATCGCCAGTTCAACGCCGAGGCGGATTATCGCGCGCTCGAGGACAAGTTCGGCCTGATGGTGCTCAAGGCCTCGGAGGTCGAGACCGATTACGGCCATGTGCTGGTGTTCGGCGTGACGGACGAGATGACGCGGCGGTTCGATTTCGCCAACGTGCGGTTGTCGGCGCAGGAGGTGATCGACGAGGTTGCGCGGATGGGCGGCGTCGCGGTGCCGTGTCATCCGGGGCGTCCGACGGTCGGCCTGTGCGAGCATTACGAGAAGCGTCCGCCGCTGGAAAATGTGATCGCGGTGGAAGTGCTCAACGGCGGCTCGCGCAAGGGCGAGGACGAGCGCAGCCAAGAGTTGGTGCGGAAGTACGGCTATCGCGCGATCGGCGGGTCGGACAGCCATCTGGTGAGCCTGATCGCGCTCTGTGCGACCCGTTTCGACGCCGATATCCGTTCGATCGAAGATTTGGTGCGCGAGATAAGGCTGGGCAGATGCGAGCCGGTCGATTTCAGGCCCAAGCGAAAGCCGGTCGCGCCCGCGGTGCCGGTCGAGGTGGCACAGGATGGTTGATTTTGATCCGGAATTGATTGGCAGAGTCTTCGAGGTCACCGACCCGGCGGAAGTGACGGCCGAGGATATCGCGAAGTACTGCGCGGCAATCGGCGACGCGAATCCGCTCTACGTGGACGAGGCGGCGGCAAAGAAAGGCCCCAACGGCGGAATCGTCGCGCCGCCGTCGTACGCCGTGACCTTTCGCAACGGGCGCCATTTTTTCACCCACGTGCCGCGCTATGGACGGCAAGGCTTCGACGCGGGCAAGGATGTCGAGTTCGTCGCGCCGATCCGTCCCGGCGACAAGATCAAGCTGAGTTCGCACGTCAAGGAAATCTACGAGAAGACCGGGCGCACCGGCTCGATGGTGTTCGTCGTGGTGCGATCGACCGTGGATAATCAGAAGGGCGAGGTCGTCGCGCATATCGACCATCGCTTCATGAACCGCACGTAGGTTCAGAGCGCAGGCAGGGCAAGGATCAAGATGTCGGAAGCCGCAATCGCAAGCACGTTCGACGCCGTTAATGTCGGCGACACGCTGGGTCCGCTCGAAGTCAATCTGAGCAAGGAGCAGGTCCGCAAATACGCCGTCGCATGCCGCATGGAGGCGCCCCGCTTCATGGACGACGAGGGCGCGCGCAAGGAGGGGCTGCCCGGGATGATCGCGCCGGGCAACATGAGCCTCGGGATGCTGGCGAAGCTGGTGACGGACTGGATCGGCACCAGCGGAGCGCGGCTCGCGCGGCTGGGCACGACCTATCGGCAGCCGGTGCAGCCGGGCCACGTGATCGCGCTCAACGGCTTTGTGACGCATGTCGAGCCGGCTGAAAAACGCGTCGAAGTGGACGTGTGGATCGAGAACGAAGACGGCGAGCGGCTGGTGATCGGAACCGCATCGGTGGAGTTTCCACGATAGTAGAAGAGCGCTCGCAGCGGCGCGGTCCAGGCGGATCGGAATCGCCGCGGGGCCCGTTGGAATCCGCAGCGCGGCGCGAATCGGCACGGATGTGCGTCACGTTATGACGGCGCGCGCTGGCCGGCTCCGGCTTCCAAAGTGAGCGCGCCTCTGTAACGATTGGGACTCTTCATTCCGGAATTGGGAGCCGTTAGCTCAGGCCGGTTAGAGCATCTGACTTTTAATCAGAGGGTCCCGGGTTCGAGTCCCGGACGGCTCACTAAAATACCTCATTAAACCAATAGATTAGCAGCCTCGGCCTAACTAGCCTTGGCTGGCTCTCCTTCTGTGTCCACGCGATGTCCACAAAACGCGGGCCGCTCTGTCAACCCTTGGCCGTAAGCGTCGAACTCCAGTCAAGCGCCTTCCCCCCGCTGCGGCGAAGTTCGCGTCCCTCGTCGCGGCTCCCTCGCACGTCCAATCGCGGGCGCGGAAATTGCTCACGCTCAGAACTCAGCACGCACGAATTTGACAACGCGCGCTCGACCGCTCTTCGCTCGGCGATCGCCTCGATTTTGACACCGCGGCCGCACGCAGCCGAGACAGAAAGAAACGCGGATATGCAGGGGCTTATTTAGAAGCTCTCTGCTCGGCAAATCCCGAGCGGCTCATTTGCACAGGGGTAACGGACTTATCAATGATCCCGAAGAAGGGATCCGGCTCCGGCCGCGGAGAAGTGATCAACGAGTCAGGCGGCGGGCTCGTTATTTGACTTCCCGTAGTTTGCCCGTGGCCACGTCGAAAATGCAGCCGCGCACGGGGACGTTTTTGGAAATCCAAGGATGCGACCTGACTTTACTTGATCTGCTCCCAGGTATTTTGCTCGGGGTCCTTATAGGAGAAGAAGCGCATTGGAGCCGGCGAAGCATCTCCGGTCGAAGCGCTCAGCTTCGCGTTCAGCGCTTCATCTGTGAATGTCGTGAACCCGCAGCCGGTGTCCGAGAGACGCACAAAACGCTATTTATAACTAACGATCGACTATTTCCATGTTGTTAGTATGTTGGTCTTTCGAGCTCAAGAAGCTATTCGCTATGTGCGGCCGGGCATACACATTGCAAAGGATACGAGTTGCGATTCGCGTAGACAATGCGGGAATAGAGGATTGGCTCTAGCGATAGATGAAACGTGCCTATCTGGGCCAAACGAGTTGGCGAGGAGATCGCATAAATGGGCGCAAACAGTCAACAAGGTCGGTCACTACTCTTGTTCCTGGCGGGCTTCACCTTCCTGCCTGCCGGTCTTTTGATATTAGGACCTATTTTCTCGATAACTAAAGTCGTGTGTCTTGTCGGCTCGGCGATCTGGTTTTACTCGATAAAGCCACTCGAGCATGTAGAGCCGGAAACCGGTTGCGGCAGATAGTACACCGCCCCCCCGGCGAAAGGCCCAGCAGGGTGGCCTGGCGCGTTGCGGACAAGCGGTGCTTACGGTCGATCATAGCTTGACGCCCAGCCCTCCCGCTTTGCTGAGCGCGCGTGCTGAAAAATTTAGCTCCTGCGGCTGCTGCCCGATCATGGCATGCAGCACAGCCAGATCAACGGGCACCGGCCGCTGCGCGGTCCCGAAAACCTCGGCCGCGTGTTCGAGCAATTGCCGCTTCCATTCCGTAATCTGGTTGAGATGAACTTCAAACTGCGCGGCCAGATCGGTTAGCGTCTGGTCCTCGCGCAACGCCGCTAACGCTATGCGCGCCTTGAACTCCGCCGCGTGCGTGCGACGCGTCCGCCGCCCTGGTTTCTTGACCATCGCAAACACCTTCTTGCCCAGCATGCCGCGGCCAGCTTTGTTGCCCGGAGAGTTCCCACTTATCGCACTGTTCAAAATTGCAAGGCCAGTTCCCAATTTCAGACCCGTGGCGAGGATGGTTATAATACTCGGCAGCTCAGGTCGGTGATTCTCAAATTAATTCCCTCCAGCGGCGCCGTAAAGGGCGTGCAGCAAAACCTAATTGAAGCGCAGCCAGGGGAGACCGTTTGGTCCACAAGGCGAGTTGAAATCGAAGAGTCAAACAGAAATCCCGGTTAACTGGCATCAAGCCAAAGCCGCGGCTGACCCAAAGGTGATACTGGCGGTGTTGTTTATGGTCGCGCTCAGTCTTGCCGGGTGTTTCGGCTTCGCTCCTCGAAAGACCGATGAGTCGGCTTTCGCGCACAACGTGGTGAGCGCAGAGAAGGAGAACGTCCGGGTCTCGATTGCGGTGCTCAACGAGCAGGAAGAGGACCAATACTTCGGGCGTCCCCTAGCCAAGAATGGCATTCAGGCGGTGTGGGTGCGGATCGAAAACCGCAATCCTTTTGCCTTGTGGTTGATGCCGCGCTCAATAGATCCGGATTATTTTTCGGCGCTGGAGACCTCCTACCTGGATCATATCCCGTTTGCAGCGCGGTCGAATAAGGCGATGGACCAGTTCTTCCGTGACGACGGTATCGCTCGCCTGGTGGGGCCGCACAAGACCGATACGGGCTTCATTTTCACCAATCTCAGCGAGGGCGCCAAATATGTCAACGTCGAATTGTGGCACGCCAAGGGCGTGATCAATATCGGCTTCTTCCTGCAACTGCCCAACGGCCGGTTCGATTATGAAACAGCGGATTTCGACGATCTCTATGCGCAGAACCAACGCAAGCCGGTAAGCCTTGACCAGTTGCGCCAGGTTCTCGCGAATTTTCAATGTTGCGCGAGCAGCCCGAAGGGCAGAAATGGCGACCCGCTCAACATCGTGCTGATCGGCTCGGAGAGCGAGGTTGTCGCCGCGCTAGTGCAACAGAACTGGGATCCCACCCACACCCTGGCGGCTGGTTCGGTGAAGCAAACTATCATGGCGTTTTTGTCCGGGGCGCGGTACCGGTATTCGCCGGTCAGCTCGCTCTACCTGTTCGGCCGCCGGCAGGATATCGCGCTGCAAAAGGCGCGTGGCACCATCCATCAGCGCAATCACATGCGGCTGTGGCTAAGCCCCTACACCTACCAGGGACGTGATGTCTGGATCGGCCAGATCAGCCGCGATATCGGCTTCCGTTTCACCACGGCCTCGCCCTCTCTGACCACGCACAAGATCGATCCTGAGGTCGATGACTCGCGTGACTACCTGATCGAGGATCTGGCCGCGGTCGGCGCGATCCAGGCCGTCGCCTACGTCAAGGGCACGGGCGTCTCGACCATCGAGCATCCGGCGCACAATTTGACCGGCGATCCGTATTACACCGATGGGCTGCGGGTGGTGATCTTTCTCGCAAGCGAGCCGGTGCCGATCGAGCAGGTCGATTTCATCAAATGGGAGCACCTGCCGCTGGACAAACATTAGACCCAGGGAGGGCGAGACGGCCGGGACTGCCGCAGAATCGTCGATGCCCTCGTTTTGCAAGCCTCTTCACCTTGATGGTTCGACAGCGAGTCAGCAGCTTTTGGAGCCGTTGAGGACTCAGATTCGAAAGACCCTCCATCAATTTGTCCGCTTGTTCAGATGTCTTGCGTCGTGAAATCGAGGCCTACCGGCACGACTGGAGCGCGGCGGAACTAGCATCCTATCATTGGAAAATTATGGAAGCGCTGACCAACTGGATCGGCAACGCCTATAGCGACGGCTATCCGAAGCGCAACTTGTATCCAGGGCAGAACCTTTCCCAGCGCCTCATCGCGGCGGTTTCCATCGAGCTGGAGTCACCGACCGGCTTGTTGGGTCTCCAACCGGTCGGCGGTTTCAGTCCAATGAGGGCACGGTCGTAAACGCAGCGATCCCTGGAAACAGGCTCCCATTCCGCTGGACAGTACGGACGCTGAACCCGAATCGAGCCGCGAACTCGGACTGCAACCTCACGGCCGCGCCCCGCGGCTATCATCGCTTCCCGCTTCCGTCGCGATAGGCGACAATAATAAACTCGCAAACAGGCGAGTCGCCGAGTTGAGCTGAGAGACAGGAATGTTGGAGAAGGCCTTGGAGACACGGGCAATCGCGTTCGTCAATGTAGTGCGGCTTATCTTCAGGATACGTCCGTCGCCTGTATGATTCGGGGCGAGCGCGGGTTTCGACGGTTCACCAGGCGCATGAAGCAGCGGGTGACGGTGTTAGCAATCCTGGCGGCCGTCGCGTGGCTCGCAATGAGCCTCATCGCATGTGCTGCGCCCGATTCGACCGTCGCCGTGGTCGCCTCCGCCCCGAGTATCCGCGATATCCAGCGGATCGGGATCAATCTCGGCGGACGGGCATTCTGGGGAACTTCGCAGTACCGGCAGAACGTGCTTCAGAATCCTGGGTTCGAGCCGTCGCTGAGCGGACGGATCGTGCTGGCCAAAAATCCCACCGCCTCGGCCTTCGACGACGACGTTCAGTACTTCAACTATCCCGCCAACTGGTACGACGGCGCCCGCTTCGAGGATGTCTACTCGAGCGTCAAGGGCAATGTCGGCGGCTACGGAACGATCGTGGGCTATGAACCGGCCGCCGGCGCCGGCGGCGCGCCGAGCTTCCGCTACAAGGCCGGATTCACGGTCGCGGCGGGCGATGCGCTCGCGCTCCATCAGAGCGGCCCGCTGCCCGGCTATACCGGATTCGGGCCGGTCGAAGGATGGTGGATTCCCAACGACCCCGCGTTCACGACCGCGCGCGACCATGAGCCGGAGAGCGGCGGCGTCCAGTCGCTCCAGGTGAATCTCGACGGCGCGACGCACGCCTTCGACAGCTATCTCGACAGCAGCGGCGGCGCGCGCAACTATCTGCCGTTAATCGGGCGGTGGCGCTTCTCAATCTGGGCGAAAGCAGTCGGCGCGGTCGCCCCATCGATCGCAGTGACATTTTCACGCGTCGGTGTCGCGACTCCCTTGAATGAGACAATCACGCCCGCCGGCGAATGGAAGAGATATTCCTTCGACTTCGAGGGCAGTGACCGCGCCGCCACGCCGGTTGATCCTCTGCAGCTCCATATCGTGGTGTCCGGAGCTTCGGGGAACGTGCGGCTCGACGACGCATTTCTGGGGCCGGCAGCGGGAATCGGCGGATGGCGGACCCAGGTCGTGAGCGTCCTGCGCTCGATGCGCCCGGGCTATATCCGCGACAATCAGGGCGCGCAGGGCGACGACTTCGCCAATCGAATCGCGGACAGCTCGGCCCGGATGCCCACGCACGTCAGCGGAGCGGGCGCCGGCGCCTGGCTCTACTCGATCGCCGACCAGTTGGCGCTCTCGGCTGAGGTGGGCGCCCGTCCGTGGCTCGTGATCCCGGTTGTCATGACCGACGACGAGTACGCCTCGCTCGGCCGGTATCTCGCCAGGCAGCAGGAGCATTACAAATTCCCCGAGCTGCTGATCGAGTTCGGCAACGAGAACTGGAATGGCGTCTCATGCGGCGGCGTATGCTTCAGCTTCGGCTACGTGTCGATGTACACGACGGTGGCGAGCCGCGCCTTTGCCCTGATGCGCAATGCCGCGGGGCCCGCCGCCAATCTTCGTTTCGTCGGCGCGGGACAGTATGTGGCGACCGGCCAGATGTCGCAGGTCGCCTCCGGCTTCGGCCCGCACGCCGACTATGTCGCGTCGGCGCCTTACAGCCTCGGATGTCTCGATACGGGACTCGGCATCGCCGCTGGCGAGCGCAAGCTCTGGAGCGATCCATGGGCCTCCGAATCGCTCTTCATGACGCCGATCGTGAAGGCTCTCGCGGCGGGCCAGCGAAGCATTACCTACGAATCGAATTTCACCACCCTCGGCGGCAATGCCACCGAGCGCGAGCGCAACCAGATAATCGCCGGCGGAGGCGGCGCGGGCGCCTACGCTCAAACGATTCTGCGCGAGATGGACGCGGGAACCGTAATCCAGATGGCCTGGGTGCTGTCGGAGCTTCAGATCGGCACCATCTCGAGCTCGCCCTATAGCGACTACTACGGCGACTGCAAGCTCGCTCCGCCAAATAGCTACGCCTATCTGTTTGGGATCGTCCACGATCTCGACCGCCCGCTAATCCGGCCGACGGGACTTGCGGTCGCGATGCTCAACGACTCCGCGATTCGAGGCGACTACTATAGGGTCGATACCAGCGCCTATAAGAACGTTACCGCCGGTGCGTTCCTCGATGTCGCGGGATGGCGCCTGGCGCTCACCAATGGCAATGACAGTCCGCTCACGGTGACCGTGCAGTTTGGCGCGGGTCATCCGCTTCCTGACATTGCGCGCGAGGTTGCATACGCCAGCCCCGCCGATGAGAACGAATCGCAGCCTCTGGTAACAATCCGCCACGGTCCTCAGATCGGCGGAGACGATCGAACGCATCGGATTACGCTTACCATCCCGGCGTATAGCGTGGTTGTCGCATTTCCACATAACGCCAGCTAAGCGACGCAGCCCGCCCCCGCATTTCCGTCCGGATTCCGTCAGTGGACAACTGATGATACATAGCCGCTGGCCTATTTTAAGATAACTTCAGTTATTCTATTGAGGCTTGCGAATCGTATTACAGGTCAGCGCATCTATCCTTTTGTTCAGACATGACTGCCGATAACTAATCACGCCTTACTCAGTTACGCTGAACCGCGCTCGGTCTTCCGTCGCACGCATTGATTTTTCTTTTATTTGCCTCTGCAAAATCCGCCGCTGGAAATCGGCCGACCGCCGGAACCCCAGCTCCCGCGAGAGTTTCGTAACGCGTGAAAGCGCCGCGTGAGTCTCCGGACGCTAGCGACACTACATAGGCACTGCCTACACGAGTGGTTGATTCATTGTTGATAAGCTCGCGGACTGGCTATCGGAATGTCTTCTGTCTGGTGGATCGATCTGATAGCTTCGCGCCCGCAGTCAATTTTCCACGCGGGGTTCAGGTAATGAGAAAGCGCTTACTATCAACTCCGGGAGCCGTTGTAGCCGTGCTCCTGATGGCCTCGGCCGCATGTTTCGCGCAGGCGACGGTCTCCTCGACCGCGACCACATACGGAATTCCACGGATCGGAATCAACCTGAACCAGGCCTCGTTCTACGGCGCGGACCAGTTCATGCAAAACGTGCTGATGAATCCCGGTTTCGAGGCGACGGTCGACAGCCGAATCATCTACGCGGCCAACCCGACCGCGAGCAGTTTTCAGGACGACATGAATTGGCTCGACGATCCGATCGGCTTCTACAATGGGGCGGCGTTCTCGGTGCGCTCGGGCGCGTCGGCGGGCCAGACCGGCAGAATTTCAGGCTACAATCCGAATAACGGCGGGAACCCGACGTTCACCTGTCAGAAGCGATGTCCGCCGCTCGCCAGCGGCGACATCGTGGCGGTTACCAAGATCGATCCGGCGAGCGAGCTTGACGGCTGGTGGTACAACGATCGTGATATCAATCGGGCGCCTTATATGCGGGAGCCGAACTCGCATGGCACCAGCTCGCTCAAAGTGGTTCTGAACGGCAGCAGCCATCGCATAGACAGCTATCTCGACACCATGCAACCGCCGCAAAAGACGATTAACTTCCTGCCGGTTACAGGACAGTGGACGGTGAGTTTCTGGGCGCGGACCGCGGGCAAGACGTCGGCGGCGAGCATCGTGGCGTCCTTTATGCGCGATGGTGACGGAACCAACGGCAACAATCAGTTTATCAGCGAAACGGTGACGCCGGGCGGCCGATGGCAGCAGTATACTTTCACCTTCACCGGAACTGAGAATGGCAGCCTCGGCCCCCTCGATTTTAACTTTGTAATGTCGGGCAAGGGCGGCTGCATCTATATTGACGATGTATTTCTAGGGCCTGCCGTATCGGCAGGGAGCTTTCGCGAAGAGGTGGCGAGCACGCTTGGCCGGCTCAACCCCGGCGTGATCCGGGACTGGCAGGGTCAGAATGGCGACACCTATCTCTATCGGACTGGTGATTACACCGCGCGTGGTCCGGTGCGAACCAACAATGGAACGGGGGTCGGCAGCTACGTATGGAGCTATTCGCTGACTGATTTCTTCCCGCTCGTGTCATCGCTGAATGCCAGTCCCTGGATCATCTTGCCGGTTACGGCCACCGATTCGGACCTGCACGCATATGGACAGTTTCTTTGCGCGCAGGAATCAATCTACAGATTCCCGCAGATTCTAATCGAACTCGGCGACGAGAATTGGAACGGCGCGTTTCGCGGGGCCGGAATAATCGATGTTACGCACTATGGCGAGGTTGCGCAGCGCGACTTCGGCTTGATCGCCGCCAGTTGCGGCAGCCCGGCGCTCAAGTTCGTCGGCGCGGGCCAGTACGCCAATCCCGATCAGGTGCGCCAGGTCGCCGCCGCCATTCCGGGCGCAGCCTATGTCGCCGCGGGGCCTTACTTTTTCTCGTGCATGGATACCGGCCAGTCGCAAGCCACCTATCTGGACGAGATGCTTAACGATTTCTGGTCGGTGCCATCCAACAACATGATTCCGATCGTCCAGAATCTGCAGCCCGGCCAGACCGCCATCGCCTACGAAGAAAATCTCACGACTCTTGGCGGCAGCGCCCTTACCTCGGAGCGTTATCCGATCGTCGCCGGCTATGCTTCGGGCACCGCGATACTGCAGCAGATAATCCATACGATGGATTCCGGCTTCGCGATTCAGAACGGATGGAGCCTGACCGGGCTTTACCAGAACTCGGCCAATAACTACTGGGGACCCTCTGGCCAGTGCAACAGCCCGTCATCCAACCAGAACGTTCCGTTGTTCGGCGTCGTGCACGATCTGAACGCGGCCTACAACTTCATCCGCCCAACCGGCCTTGCAATCGAACTGGCAAATCAGGTCGTGCAGGGCGACTTCTATCGCATGGACACGACGGCATATCCGGGCGTGTCCGGTGCCGCTTTCCTTGGAACCTCAGGATGGACCGCAATGATGACCAACAGCAGCGCAACCGCGATTCCGATCGTTGTGAATTTTCCTGCGGGGGCCGGCGTGCCGTCCGTGATGCAGCAGCTCAACTATACTACGTCGGTGACCGACCAGAATGAGACTTCGCCGCTGGTCTCGATCGCGCCCGGCGGCCCAATCACGAGCCTCGGCGCCAACGCAATTTCATTCACGATCCCCGCGTACGGAGCCGTTGCCCTGGAGCAATGAGCCGGATGATCGAATCAGCCTGGCACCGCCTGCCGCCGGATAAACCTCAGCCGCCGGCTCACCATCAGCAGGCCGTAGGCGGTAGCCAGAAAGAGCATCCATCCCGCGAGGCTGTGAAAGATTCCGAGCGCGAGCGTCGGCGACCATCCGCCAAGCAGGATTAGCGCCGTCACCCGTATCGCGTTCAGAGTCCAGATGACAGCCGCGCCGGCTGGGATCAAAATAAGCGCCTGGGGAAAGCGCAGCTCGCCGCGGCAACTCCACAGATAGGCGGCGACAA
>Ga0307374_10008648_pt1 | contig 15159 bp, 17 predicted proteins | sample OX3MG_FD_202532 | JGI IMG/M metagenome (GOLD analysis project Ga0307374, IMG submission 202532) | Soil microbial communities from Risofladan, Vaasa, Finland - OX-3 | ecosystem: Environmental > Terrestrial > Soil > Coastal area > Acid sulfate soil | place: Finland: Risofladan, Vaasa | collected... | reverse complement strand
CCGCCGCGCAATTCTGCACCGCCTGTTCGGGAGCCAGGATGAACGGCTGCTCGCTCAGAATCCGCAGCTTTTTCGTGGCTGCGAGCCCACCGGCTACTTCCCGGATTTCTGGCTCCAGCCAGCCGGTGCGCGCCAGCAGCTCCTCCAGTGTGAGGCCACGAGGAGACGCGTCAGCAAGCGCCATCAGCGATTCCAGGCGATCACCGCGCTCGAGAATTTGCAGAAACTCGGCCGCACGCGTATCGCTGCGACGGTGCCGCCGCGCGCCCGAATCGATCACCACGCCCCCACCAATCGTGATTACCGGCGAATACTGACGAAGGATAAATCGGTCGCCCGGAAGCGCCAGCAGCTCTTCATTCAGGCGCAGCTGCGCCAGCGCTTCTTCGCCCGGCGAAATCTCCGACCGCCCTAGCAGAATAATCTCGGCAATGGCTTCGGCCGCTCCCTGGTGAAAATGGACGCGAGCGCGGTTGCGCAGCGGCCGTGCCGTGGGAAGCAGAGTGATGCGCGTGTCGATGCGCCGCGTGGGATGAAACACGCCCGGCGCGGAAAGCACCATACCTCGGCGGATTTCGCCATGCTCCACGCCGGCCAGATTGATCGCCGTGCGCTGGCCGGCAAATGCCTGCTCGATCGGCTGCCCGCCAGAATGAAGCCCTCGCACGCGCGCCAACCGCCCGAGCGGATGCAGCTCGATTTCGTCCTTCACGCGGACCGTGCCCGACATTAGCGTACCCGTGACCACAGTACCGAAACCTTTCGTGGCAAATGACCGGTCGATCGGCAGCCGGAAATGGCGGGTCGCATCTTTCGCTGGCGCAGCCAGAGCGGCGTTGAGCAGTTCTCGCTTCAACACATCGAGTCCCGCGCCCGTCCGCGCGCTCACCGGCACAATCGGCGCGTCTTCCAGAAACGAGCCGCGCACAAACTCCTCGATTTCCAGCCGTACCAGGTCGACCATTTCCGCGTCCACCAGATCGGATTTCGTCAGCGCCACCACTCCGCGCGGAATTCCCAGCAGCCGGCAAATGTCAAAATGCTCGCGCGTCTGCGGCATGATCGATTCGTCCGCGGAAACCACCAGCAGCAGCACGTCGATTCCGCCCGCGCCCGCCAGCATATTGCGGACGAACCGCTCGTGCCCCGGCACGTCCACGAACCCGAAACGCACGTCGCCCACGCGCAGAAACGCGAAGCCCAGGTCGATCGTGATGCCGCGCCGCTTCTCTTCTTCCAGACGGTCGGGATTCGTGCCCGTCAACGCCTCCACCAGGGCGGATTTGCCATGGTCGATGTGGCCGGCTGTGCCGACGATTACGTGCTTTTCACTGTCCATTTTAGAAGAGAGGTCCGGCAGGGAAGCCGCGCCTCTGTAAGTGAGCGTATCCGCGCGTCGAATTTCTTGCAAGCGGGAACGATACGGGAGGAAATTTGAGGTGCTGGTTTTAGTGCTGTCCTTTGGCTGCTAACGTATAGCTTTGTGGCGTGCCGCCACCCGACGAAGTTGAGCGATTCCGAGCGGGCTTTTCTAACTCTTGATCGATCTCGTCTATAACCCGCTGTGCCGCGCTTCGTGGGTCCGATGCTTTTATGATTGGCCGTCCGACAACTAGATAGTCAGCTCCCATGCTGATTGCTTGGGATGGGGTCGTAAAGCGCTTGTGATCGTCACGCGATGCCCATGTAGGCCGGACGCCCGGACTCACAATGTCGATGCCGGGGCCGAACTTATCGCGGCACAGTTTGATCGCGTCGCCGGAAACAATCAGACCGTCGCAGCCAAGGCCGAGCATCGCCTCCCCTCGCTCTAGGATGTACCTGTCAACGTCCTTTGTGCCAAGCGTTTGGTTCAGATCGCTGGAATCCAAGCTAGACAAATAAGGGACCATTAAAAAATGCGGGTACTTAACGTTGGCTGCCTCGCGAGCTGCCAAGCCGGCGTCGATAGTTTGTTGGGTGATCGTGCTATCCCTAGCTTCTATAAGGGTGATGAACTTGACGATTAAGCTATCAATGCACGCCTGCATGAATTCGCTAGTGGTATTGACAATGTCTCCTCCCCACTTGATATCTAGAAACACCTTGCCATCGCGCTCCTCGCGGAGAGTTCGGATCAGGTCGAGAACTTGTCCGGTGAGGAAGAGTTGGAGGCCGATCTTGAAGAAGGAAACATTACCGAGATTCTGTACGAGACGAACTGCTTCATCATGGCTTGGAACGTCCAAAGCCACGATTAGACGGTCCCGTCCTGATAAATGGTCGTTGTTCGCCAGTTGGTTCACACGTACCTCCAATTCAGATTATAGCTTCGCGACGGCGACCGTAGGGACATCTCTAGTATTGAAGGGGTTGGCGATGTCTGGGAAAGCCCATTGTGCATCCGTTCGTAAGTTATACAGATGCGGAAGCATTGTCAACAGCAAGCAGATAACGGCGCGTATGTCAGCTTGAAACACTGGGTGACAGCTCGAGGCCCGCAAGCCTTTGCACCGCCCGCGGGCCTTCAGCCGTAAACAGCTGGCTACCGACTTTTACCAGTCCCGCCGAGCCACGGACGCGCCTCGACAACGCAAGGGCCGGGCCCAGGCGGTCAAAGTCTAGAGCTACGATTAGTTGTGATGATCCGACGATGGGCGTGGCGGCACCTTTAGCAGTTCGACGCGTACCCTGGCCGTCCCGCGCTGCTCGAAGCCCAAGTCCCGGGCTACAGCATAGGAAACGTCCAGTTCGCGCCCCTGCACATAAGGACCGCGATCGTTGATGCGAACCACCTCGCTGCGGTGGTTCTTCGGGTTCACCACTCGGACGATCGATCCGAGCGGGAGCGTGAGATTCGCGGCCGTAGCCGCATACATATCATAAGTTTCGCCGGTTGCGGTTGGCAGTCCGTCGAAATCCTCGCCGTACCAGCTGGAAATGCAGTCCCAGGCGGCCAGCGGCTTTTGCTGACTCTTCGGGCCGAGCTTTTGTTGGTGGGAAACTGACGACTGTACGGCTAGCGTTTTTGAGGGGCTGCTTACCTTGCTCATCGCCGTGGGATTGGCCGAAGGGCTAAGGACAAGCAAACCCAATCCTAAAAATACCGATTCCAGCACTACGAACGCTTTGGTTCTCATTGGCGGTTATCCTCATCTTGAACCAGCAATATTGTACCTGTCGCCGCTGCTCGAAGGCAATCCGTTTAAGACCTGATCGAGCCGCGTAACTTGCTGATTCCAAATAGATTTTCTTTCCTACACCACGCTTCGAGGCTTTCCACTAGGCGTTCCGAGGCCCGTGGGTCCGCGAAGTGAGCGGTTCCAACTTCCACTGCCGAGGCGCCTGCGACCATATATTCAGCCGCGTCGTCCGGGCTCTCTATCCCGCCGAGTCCAATAATCGGAATTTGAATCGCCCGGCTCGCCTCGTAAACCAGCCTCATGGTTATAGGTTTTATCGCTGCGCCCGACAACCCGCCGGTCGTACTCCCCAAGCGGGACTTCCGGGTGTGTGCATCTAGACACAATGAGGGGTATGTATTCGCTATGACAACTGCGTCCGCGCCTGCATCTTCTACTGCCTTCGAAATAACTCCAATCCTGCCAACAGCAGGTGAAAGCTTTACCCAGAGCGGTCTCCTGGCCGCTTTCTTCGCGGCGGAGACAACTTCTGCGGCAAGTACTGGATCGGTTCCATACTCCGCGCCGCCATGCTTCACGTTCGGGCAGGAAACGTTCAGCTCGTAGGCCGCCAGCCCTTCTGCGTCGTTCAGGATTCGGATAACTTCAACGTACTCCTCGACCGTCCTCCCAAAGACATTTGCCAGCACCGCCGTATCGTATTTGCGCAACTCCGGCAGCTTCTCGGCGACGAAGGCCCGCACTCCCACGTTTTGCAGCCCAATGGCGTTGACCACCCCGCCGGTTGTTTCGCACATCCTCGGGCTGGGATTTCCGGCCATTGGCTCGAGCGACAAGCCTTTGACCACAATTCCGCCCAGCGCGTTCAAGTCGACGAGATGGGCGAACTCCAGCCCATAGCCGAACGTGCCGCTCGCGGCAATAACAGGGTTTTTGAGAAGAAGTGTACCGACTGAAACTCGGAGGTCAACCCCCGAGGGCCTGTCGGCGATTCTTGCCGGCTGGGGAGAACTCACTGAATCAAGTCTAGCATGGGGGTCAAGAAACCAGCCCAGTGGGTTCCCAGAACGCTGATTCCCGCGCTTACCTCGCCGCCGCTTATGCTAGGATAAGTCGCTCCCCATGCGCGTTGTCGAAAAGAGACAGCTCCTCTCTGCCGAAGAGATAAGCCGCACGCTCAAGCGGCTGGCCCACGAAATTCTGGAAAAGAGTGGCGGAAGTGCGGATTTGGCGCTCCTTGGTGTGCGCCGACGCGGTGTGCCACTCGCGCAGCGCCTCGCCAAGTACATGCTAGAATCCGCGCAAGCGGACGTTCCCGTCGGCACGCTCGATATCACCCTGTATCGCGACGATCTTTCCACCGTAGGCCCGCAGCCCGTGCTGCAATCCAGCAACATCGATTTCCCGGTCGACGGCCGCGACCTGGTCGTTGTGGACGACGTGCTCTACACGGGCCGGACGATTCGCGCCGCCATGAACGCGCTCTTCGATCTCGGGCGCCCGCGCCGCATCCGTCTCTGCGTGCTCATTGATCGTGGCCATCGTGAGCTTCCAGTTGAGGCCACTTTTGTCGGCCGGCACGTGCAGACCAGCAGCACCGAAATTGTGGAGGTCCGCCTCCAGGAAGTGGACGCCGAAGAGCGCGTCATGCTGGTCGATCGCGTTCCCTGACTCCGCCGATCTTGAGGAGGCAGAAGAAAAAGGAAACCAGTGCTTCAGCGCCTCTCACACTTGCTCGGGATTGAAGGACTTACGCAAGCCGAGATACTTTTTATTCTCGATCAGGCGAAGCCATTTCAGGAATTCCAGCGCGTTCCTCTTAAAAAATTAGCTACCCTGCGCGGCAAATCAGTCGCCTTGGCATTTTTCGAATCGTCCACGCGAACTCGCATCAGCTTCGCTACCGCCGCTGCTCGCCTCGGCGCGGACACCATGGCCCTGCAGGCCGAGTCATCGAGCCTGAAAAAGGGTGAGTCGCTCAGCGATACCATCCGCACGCTCGAAGCCATGCGCCCGGACGGCTTCGTCATCCGCCACAGCTCCTCGGGTGCGGCCGAATTCATTGCCCAGCGCGTGGACGTGCCCGTTCTCAACGCCGGCGATGGCATGCACGAGCATCCCACCCAGGCCCTGCTCGACGCGCTCACCATTCGCGATCGCAAAGGCAAGCTCGAGGACTGGAATGTCACGATTCTCGGCGACATCGTGCACAGCCGCGTGGCCCGTTCCAATATCCACCTGCTCTCAAAATTCGGCGCGCGCATCACGCTTGCTGGCCCTCCCATGTGGATCCCGCGCGAATTTGAAGCTATGGCGCCGAACATTCGCCGAACCGCCTGCATCGAAGAGGCTCTCGATGGTGCCGACGTGGTGATGGTCCTGCGCGTGCAAACCGAACGTCTTCACGAGCCAGCGCTTTCGCCCGAAGATTACATCTTGCGATACCAGCTCACGGCCGAGCGTCTGCGTCTTGCGCGACCCGATGCGCTGGTGCTGCATCCCGGGCCGATGATTCGCGGCCTTGAAATCGATCCAGCAGTAGCCGACGGCCCGCAATCCGCCGTGCTCGAACAAGTGACCAACGGACTCGCCGTGCGCATGGCCCTGCTTTACCATCTCATTGGCCGCGCGCCCGCCGACGCGCCCCATCCCGCAAAGGATCGCTCCAATGCTTCTGATTAAGAATGGCCGCGTCCTCGATCCGGCCAGTGACACCGAAGCTGCGCTCGACGTCCTGCTCGATGGCGACCGCATCTCCAAAATCGGCGCCAATATCTCCGCGCCCGGCGCCGAAATCTTCGACGCGAGCGGACTGATTGTCGCGCCAGGTTTCATCGACCTGCATTGCCACCTGCGCGAGCCGGGCGGCGAGCTTTCCGAGACCATCGAAACCGGGACGAAATCCGCCGCGCGCGGGGGATTCACCGCCGTCTGCTGCATGCCAAATACGCACCCCGTGAACGATCGCGCATCCGTCACTCGCGGAATCATCGAGCGCGCCGCCGCCACCGCCAGCGCGCGCGTCTGGCCCATCGGCGCAGCATCCATCGGTAGCAAGGGCGAAGCGCTCGCGGAAATCGCTGGCATGAAAGATGCCGGCATCGTCGCCGTCAGCGACGACGGCAAGCCCATCGCCTCCGCGCGCCTCATGCGCCAGGTGATGGAATATTGCAATGGCCTCGGCCTGCCGGTGATCGATCATTGCGAGGACGCGTCTTTGTTCGCCGGAGGCGCCATGCGCGAAGGCGCGCAATCGGTCCGGCTCGGCATTCCCGGCATTCCCGGGCAGACGGAATCAATTTGCGTGGGCCGCGATGTGGAAGTCGCCTCCATCACCGGCGCGCGCCTGCACATCGCTCATATGTCCACACGCGCATCTCTCGCCTACGTTCGCTCCGCCCGGAAACTCGGCATGAAAGTCACTTGTGAGGTCACTCCGCATCATTTCACGCTCACCGACGAGGACGTGATCTACGACACGCACTTCAAAATGAATCCGCCGCTGGCTTCGCGCTCCGATCGTGACGCGCTGATCGAAGGCCTCGCCGATGGCAGTGTGGACGCCATCGCCACCGACCACGCTCCGCATCATCCCGCGAGCAAAGATGTGGAATTCGACCGCGCCCCATTCGGCATCGTCGGCTTCGAAACAGCCCTGGCGCTCGGCCTCGACCAACTCGTGCACACCGGCGCGCTTCCGCTGATGCGCCTCGTCGAGCTTTTCACCACCGGTCCGGCCCGCGTTCTCGGCATCGAACGCAAAATCGCCGCGGGCCAGCCCGCCGATCTCACCATGTTCTCAACCGATCATTCGTGGGTTTTCCGCGCCGCCGATTCGCCCAGCAAATCGCGCAATTCGCCCTTCGACGGCCGCACCTTCCGCGGCGCGCCCATGGCCACAATCGTCGCCGGTAAAATCGCTTTCCGCCGCTAGCGGTCAAGGGTTCGAAAGGAAACTGCCGCATGATGGATTCCGCTTCGGTCGAGACGTTTCATCTCGGCGATCACTTGGCCGCCGAGCGCACGTTCCTCGCCTGGATTCGCACCGGCCTGGCGCTGATGGGCTTCGGCTTCGTGGTGGCGCGCTTCGGACTTTTCTTGCAGGAGCTGCAATCGATCCGTCCCGGCGGCACAAGCCACTCCTACGGTCCGTCGCTATGGTTCGGAACCGCGCTGATCTGCGCCGGCGTGGTGGTGGATGTCTATTCGTCTCTGCGCTATTCCCGCCTGATCGGGCACATGAACGCGTCCGGCTCGATCACCCAAAAGCGCTCCGTCACTGCGGTCGGGATCGCGCTGTTTCTCGCCGTCGTGGGAATCGCAATGGCTATTTACTTGATTTTGGTATGATCGCCGCCGCCGCGGTTTGCCGAGGAGTTGGCCATGCCTCCACTTTCCAGCAAGGGCATCATCCGCAAGCAAAGCAATCACTCCGTAGATGATTCGGTCGCGAAAATTCAGCAAATTCTTCAGTCGAAGGGCATCGCGCTTTTTGCCCTAGTGGATCACAGCGGGGAAGCGGCAAAAGCCGGCCTGCAAATGCCGCCGACCAAGCTGCTAATCTTCGGCAATCCCAAAGCCGGCACGCCGCTGATGCTCGCATCGCCGGGAGTCGCTATCGATCTGCCGCTGAAAATTCTAGTCGCGCAGGACGCCGAAGGAAAAGTCTGGCTCTCCTACAACGATCCGGCCTATTTGTTGAATCGCCACAGCCTGCCCGCGGAATTCCTGCCCGTGTTTGGCGGAGTGGAAATGCTCGCCACCAAATCCGCCGAGTAGCACGTGAGAGTTCGCGGGCAAAGCCGCGTTTTAAGCCGCCGCGTTGCGCGCTACTTCGTTCGCGAGAAGAGCCGGTCGAGCGAAAACGCGTTGTACCTATGAAACGCGATCAACAGCGCGTATGCCACCGCGTAAATCAACTGCAAGCCGGCAACATTCCAATCCTGGTGCAAGTTCGTCCCGAACGTCAGCACCAGGATGAGCAGCGCTCCCAAAATCAGCGCAACGCGTGTCGCCACGCCAAACAGAATCAACAAGCCGATGGCCGCTTCGGCCCAAGGCAACGCGTGTGCGAAAGCGGCCACGGCGATATGCGGCAAAGGCGTGGCTGCGAACTGCTTCTCAAGTCCCGCGGCAAATCCTCCAACGCCCGCAAATATCCGGCTGAATCCGTGCATCGCGATGTTCATTCCCAGCGTGGCCCGAAGCAGCGCGTACGCCACCGAATAATCGCGACCGGCCGAACTTGCCGCCGGCGGCCAGTTTTCTTTCGTTGCAAGCGTCTGCGCCGCAGCTTGCTCTGTCTCGTTCATACTTTTTCCCCCGCGATTCTTTTCAATGCGCTTATACTCTCGCATGGCTCAGGACGAATCGTATAATCCGCTTTCACGTCCGCTGCGCGAATGATTCCTTCCTGATCGATCACGTATCGCGCCGGCATCGGCAACCGGTATTCCGCCTCGTCGTTGAATCGGTCAAGCGTGCTCCCAAACGATTTGTAAAGCTCGCGCAAGTAATCCGGCAGCGTGAATACCAGCCCAAACTGTTCCGCCACCTTCAGATGAAGATCCGTAAGGACGTCGAACGTCAAATTCAGCTTTTTATGCATCGCGCGCGTGTACCGTTCGATTTCAGGCGTGAGCACCACGATGCGTGCTCCCTGTCTTTTAACCTCAGGGTCGATTTCTTGTAGAGCTTCCAGCTCCATGTTGCAGTAGGGTCACGAGTGCCCGCGGAAAAAGCTAAGCACCAGCGGGCCTTGCTGAAGCAGTTCCGCCGAGCTAACTTCCACGTGGTCCTGATTGAAAAGTGTAAAGCTGGGAGCGTGGTCGCCGACCTTCAGTGCGCGCTCTTCCGCGCCCGACGCCTTCAGTTCCGCGGTGGCGCGATGCAGCAATTCGATTTTCTCGCGCGGCGCGTTATACGGCGGCCCGCCCGACTCAAAATTCCGTTTGAACTCGTCGAGACGATCTTGAAGAGTCGGCATTGTCTGACCCGCCTCTAATTCGTTCCTGTGGCTGAAGCACAATTAGATTCCAAGGATGAGGTCCGGGACGCAAGTCACCGAAGAAAAGCGAAGTGGGATCCCTGCAAATCCTCGACTTAGCGGGCTGGCTGCGATTGGTCCGCGTTTAGTGCGCGGCGGGCTCGGCGGCGGGATGCATGCCGTGTTGCGGCACTTCGTGGACGCCGCGGGGCGGCGGCTCTTGATGGAAGCGGAAAAGCTGATTCAGCGGCCCGGCGCCCTTGCCGGTCGCGTAGGATTTTTCGATTGCTTTGGTCACATATGCTTTCGCCAGGATCAGCGCGTCGCGCAGTTGCTGCCCGCCGGCCAGCTGCGCTGCGATCGCCGACGAGAACGTGCATCCCGAGCCATGCGTATTCGGATTGCGCACGTGATCGCTTCCGAACGTCTCGACCTGATCGCCCTGGCAAAGCACGTCGGTCGGCTTTTCCAAATGCCCACCGGTAACGATCACCGCCCGCGCTCCCATTTCCAGAAGCTTTTGGCCCGCGGCTTTCATGCCGTGCACGTCTTTCACTTCCAGGCCCGTCAGCTGTTCCGCTTCGGCTATGTTGGGCGTGATCACGCTCGCGCGCTTCAGCAATTCCTCCCGCAGGAATTTTACCCCGGCGGACTCGAGCAACTCCGTCTCTCCAGTTGTCGGATGCGTGATCGGATCGAGCACCACGTGCGCGAAATTGTTTTTATCTAGAAACTCCGCCACTGCCGCTGCATTCGCGCGGCTCGCCAGCATGCCGATCTTCACCGCGGCAATCGCGGAATCTTCCGCCAGCGCGTCGAGCTGCGCGCGCAGCGTTGGCGAAGGAGTGGCATGCACGGTGCGCACGCCCAGCGTGGACTGAACCGTGAGCGCCGTCACCGCAGCGATGCCGTAGCAATTGTGCGCCGCGAATGTCTTCAGATCGGCGGCCACACCCGCTCCGCAAGAAGGATCGAATCCCGCAATGGTCAACAGAATGAGGGGAGCCACATTTACGTGGCCGGTGTGGTTAGCGTGACTGCTCAATGCCGCGTGCCCTCCGCGCTAGGCACGAATCTCTTCGGCGCGGTGTTTCGAAAGCGCGCCATCTGAGCACAATGTACGCGCGATGCCGCGCGCGGCGCAATACTATTTTTCCCTGATTTGCCGATTTTAACTGTCGGTCGCGGAAAAACTGTCGGCGCTGGCGAAATCGTCCGCTTGCTAGCGCAAAGTTACGGGAAAAGCCCGCGCACCAGCGCCGCATCGGCTACGCGACCGACGGCCAGCACGTAAGCGCCGGTGCGCATCTGCGTGCGGTGCTTGCGCATCGATTCGAACACTTCCAGAAACGCGCGCCGCATCACCGACTCAAGCTTGGCATTCACTTCCGCCACCGGCCAGAAGAAGCTCTGCAAATCCTGCACCCACTCGAAATAGCTGACCGTCACGCCGCCGGCATTCGCCAGAATATCGGGGATCAGCAGGATGCCGCGCCGCGCCAGCACTTCGTCCGCGTGCGGAGTAGTCGGACCGTTCGCGGCTTCGGCCACAATCTTCGCTTTGATCTGCTCCACGTTATTCAGCGTGATCACGCTTTCGAGCGCCGCCGGCACCAGAATGTCGCATTTCAGCATCAACAAATCGTCGTTCGAAATTCGCGACGTGCCCGGCATGCCGACCACGGTCCCCGCGCGCTCCTTGTAACGCATGGCCTTCAGCGGATCGATGCCGCGCGAATTGAACACGCCTCCGCGCGAATCGCTGATCGCCACCACGCGCGCCTTTTTCTCCACGAAGAGCTTCGCCACCAGCGATCCCACGTTGCCGAATCCCTGAATCGCCACGCTCGCGCCGCGGAAAGGCATCTTTTTCACCTTGCACGCTTCTTCCACCGTCACCAGCACTCCGCGCGCAGTCGCTTCTTTGCGTCCTTCCGATCCGCCGATCGAGAGTGGCTTGCCCGTCACCACTCCAAGCGCGGAATAGCCTTTGGTCATCGAGTACGTGTCCATGATCCACGCCATCGTCTGCGCATCCGTGTAAACATCCGGCGCGGGAATATCCTGTTCCGGCCCGATCATCGGCAGAATTTCGGACGCATACCGCCGCGTCATGCGCTCCAGCTCCGGCTTGCTCATGCGCTTCGGGTCGCAAATCACGCCGCCCTTGGCGCCGCCGTAGGGAATATTCACCGTGGCGGTTTTCCACGTCATCCACATCGCTAGCGCTTTCAATTCGTCCAGCGTGACGTTGGGGTGATACCGGATTCCCCCCTTCGACGGCCCGCGCACCACGTTGTGCTGCACCCGGTAGCCGGAAAAAACCTTCACCTGCCCGTTGTCCATCTTTGTGGGGATAGACACTTCCAGCACGCGCTTGGGCGCGCGCAAAATCTGCCGTAGGCCCTGGTCGAGCTTCAGGTATTCCGCCGCCATGTCGAACTGGATTTGCGCGATGCGCAGAGGATTCAAATCCTCGCGCGGCGCAATGCGGGGGATCGGTTGCGGGGCCGGTTTAGCGCTTGCCATCGTGCTCCCTCCTCGGGGTGGGAGAACTCGCGAGTCCTACCAGCGGCTAAATCAACGGCCGCTCCGCTTAGCTTGTTTGTAGCGAATTTCAGCTGCGCAAGTCTTAAGAGAACCGAAGTTTAGCCAAGCTGCCGGGGATGTCAATCAAAACCAATGGAGTTGACCTAAATTGTCACGTTCCTTAAATTAGCTCTTTCGCGCAAACCGCTCGTTGCCTGACACCCCGCAACTTCCTGCAAATTAGCAAGTTGTGGCTTCCGGCGTGAACCCTCTACCTTCAGCCCACGGCCCCTGCGATTGCCCGTATAGTTAACGCCGTTCTCATGCGGCACCCATCAATTAGACCGGACAACCAGCCGGCAGCTTGCCCGCAATGCTCAGCATCACTTGTGACGCTTGTCACCAGCGCCCGATTGGGATATAAGTGGGGGCGTACAGATCCAGGACGCAAGGATCCGCGGCACAAAGGGTCAGGCACAAGACCAAAGAAGCAGCCCGGCACCGCAACCATCCACGCTTTCAACTTTCCCGCGCAGAGCGGGTGAATCCCACGAGCTGTCGACGCCAAGGCGTCGGGCGGCCCGCTAATCGAATCAGGAGGAAGTTATGAAGAGAGCTATCAGCACGTTGGGCCTGCTCGCTATGCTCGCCCTCGCGTTTGGCATGGCCTCGAACGCCGCGGCCAAGACCATGACGCTGACCGGCTGGATCAGCGACAGCCACTGCGGCGCGAAGGGCATGAGCGCCGATCACAAAGCCTGCGCCGAAACCTGCGTCAAGACCAAGGGCGCGAGTTGGGTATTCGTGAACGAGAAGACCAAGCACGTATTCATGATCGCCAATCAGGACTCCATTCATCCTGATGACGCGCTCGGCCACGAAGTGAAGGTCACCGGCTCGTTTTCCAAGGGCGTGCTCACCGTCGACAAACTAGAACCTGTCAGCTGAACTTCCATCCGCGCGTTCCGGGCGCCGGCTTCCTGCTGGCGCCTTTTTTTTTCTGCGCAAACTTCTCACTTCGTCGGGATGCGGTCGATGCCCATGTACGGACGCAGCACTTCCGGAATCACGATCGATCCATCCGCCTGCTGGTAGTTTTCCACGATAGCGATCCATGTCCGCCCCACCGCCAGCCCCGATCCATTCAGCGTATGGACAAACTCCGATTTCCCGCCGCCCTTCTGCTTGAAGCGGATCCCCGAGCGCCGCGCCTGAAACGCCTCGGTATTCGAGCAGGACGAAATCTCCATGAACTCGCCGCTCGATGGCAGCCACACTTCTATGTCGTAAGTCTTCGACGACGCGAAGCCCATATCTCCCGTGCACAGCAGCACGGTGCGATGGTGCAGCCCCAGCTTTTGCAGCACGGCTTCGGCGTTGCCCACCAGCGACTCCAGTTCGCTGTAGCTCTGCTCCGGCCGCGTGAATTTGAACATCTCCACTTTCTGAAACTGGTGCTGGCGCTTGATGCCACGCGTGTCCTTGCCCGCCGCGCCGGCTTCCGAGCGGAAGCAGGCCGTCCACGCGCAAACTTTCTCGGGCAGCGTGTCGGCGTCCAGCGTTTCGTCGCGATGGAGGCTGGTCAGCTCCACTTCCGCCGTGGGCGTGAGCCACAAGTCGGTGCCCTCCAGATGGAACATATCCGCCGCGAATTTCGGCAATTGGCCCACGCCGGTCAGCGAAGCGGTGTTGACGATGAACGGCGGCAGAATTTCCGTGTAGCCGTGCCCTGCGGGTTCGGGAGCCGTGTGCACGTCCAGGAAAAAATTGGCGATAGCGCGTTCCAGCCGCGCGCCCCAGCTTTTGTACACCGCGAAGCGCGACGCGGCGATCTTCACCGCCACCTGCAAATCGAGAATCCCGCAGGCTTCTCCGATTTCCCAGTGCGGCTTGGGCGTAAAATCGAATTTTGGAGGCGCGCCCCAGCGGCGCACTTCGCGATTGCCCTCCGGGCCATGCCCCACCGGGACGCTCGCGTGCGGCATGTTGGGAATCACCAGCAGGAATTGCTTCAGCCGCTCGTCCAGCTCAGCGATACGCTCGTCGTTGCGCTTAATTTCTTCGGAGACTTCCTTCATGCGCGCCAGAATCGCGGAGGCGTCCTGCTTCGCTTTCTTCAGCGACACAATTTCGTCGCTGGCCTTGTTGCGCTCGGCCTTCCTCTGTTCAGTGGAGTAGATCAGCTTGCGGCGCTCTTCGTCGATTTCGCGAAAGGGCCCCAGATCGAGCGCGTTGCCGCGGTTCTGCAACATCTTCTCGATGTCGTCCAGGTGCTGCCTTACATATCCAAGGTCTAACATAGGCGCACTAGAATAACGGAAACCGAAGGCGAGTGCACGATGGAGAGTAGTCTCTCACGACCGCGCCGGGATCAGAATTGCTCCGGCGCCCTAGCGACCCTCAGCTAACGCTCGATTTGGGCCGGTCGGGAGCGGCGGGCGGGTTGATGAGCTTGAATAACTCATCTCTGATGTTGCGGTATTTTTCATAGCAGGCGACTTCGGCAGTTCGTCGTCTAAGCAGATCGTGATAAGAGGTCCAGCTAAACGGGTCTCGGTGCGCCGCCAACAGCTCGCTCAGTTTTTCAGCTTCACGGCAGTAGATGCTGAAAGCATCGTCCATCCGCGTGAGTAACGTCCTGCGATCGCTTGGCATCTGATCTTTTTCCAAAGGCATCATTGGCGCAAGCTCGCTATGGCACGCGATTGTTCCGGTCGCTTTCGCGAAAGTGCCATATCCTCGCCCGCAATTCCGACACGTCGGCGGATGGATACGCTATTCGTCTGCGGCTCCTGACGAACTTTGCCTTGGCCAAGAAACATGCTTTCCTGGATTTGCCGCCACTGAGCGGACACCGTTACGTAGCGAACCAGCGGGAAGCGTTCCGAGCCCACCGAGGCTACGTGCGTGATCTCCAGGGAATTAAAACCATCGGATTTCCCCTTGGCCAGAAGTCGCTCGACCGCTCTGCGCAGCATTCCTTCTTTGTCGATGCCGAAGACAGTCGTTTTTACTTCCCCGGCCAGGCAGAAGAAAGTCCATCCCGTCTTCTGCAGGGCGTGATCCAATCCGAATCCATCGAGATCCGTGATCATTCTCCAGCCAGCCGCGTAAGGCTCGCTTTCAAGCCGCAAATCGTCGGGGAGCACTGCGTCGTTCTTGACGAGAACCGTTCCTGTTCCGATCTTACCTGCCATTGCGACTCCTTAATCTCCGTCCTTGGGTCCTAAACCTGCAGCTGCTCATGGCTTGAAAGCAGGGCGCCTGACACACACGACATCCAGCCATCGAATCATCCTGTGAGTTTGCGCCACCGGCGCGATCGGGTCGTACGACCATGAGCAACGACGCAGTGGAAATCCACTTGTGATTTTCGTAGCCATTGAAGAGCCCACTTCCGGAGGAAATCTCAAAAAGAAACTCCATCCGACTCGCTGCCAAAACTTTGCAGCTGACCTAATCCGTTGCGCCGTATTCGCGTCTTTCGCCCATGTATCGCGCCAGCATGGTCAGCACTACAGC
>Ga0307374_10008646_pt1 | contig 15160 bp, 12 predicted proteins | sample OX3MG_FD_202532 | JGI IMG/M metagenome (GOLD analysis project Ga0307374, IMG submission 202532) | Soil microbial communities from Risofladan, Vaasa, Finland - OX-3 | ecosystem: Environmental > Terrestrial > Soil > Coastal area > Acid sulfate soil | place: Finland: Risofladan, Vaasa | collected... | reverse complement strand
AGGCCATTGGGGATTACATCGGCGGTCATAACCAAAATCCACGCGTCTTCGTCTGGAGTGCCCCGGTCGAACAAATCCTGACGAAAGTCGCCAAATGTAAAGAAGCGTTAGACGCACTACACTAGATCAGGCTAAAGCGGCAGTGCTTAACAGCCTGCGCTCACGCAAGTCGCAACGCGGCTACCGAATTCATCTCGAAACTTGCCAACGGGCGCCGGGGACTATTGACGTACGACTTGCCGCAGAGAGCCGGCTCGCTTAACCGCCTCTGATGATAACGGTGTAAAGCGACCTGAAACCTGTGTGCCGCCCGAACTAAACTCCCCATAATCGAAGGCTGAATTGAATTACCCTGCCGCCAAGTCCCGATAAGTCGCCTTCACGCTCACTCGGCCATGTGCTGACCCCTGTGGCCGTATTCTCTTTTGGGACGGATGTTGCTCAGCCCTGCTTTTGTTCCAGTTCGGCCCATCGAGCATACAGATTATCCACTCTCTTCTGGGTCTCTTCCATCTGCGCACAAGTGGCCTGAAGCCGCGGGGCGTCACTCATGATCGCGGGATCTTCCAGCCTCGCATGCAGGACGCTAAGCTCCTGTTCGGCCTCGGCGATTCTCTTTTCCATGACGGCAAATTCGCGCGCCTCCAGGTACGAGAGCTTTCTTTTTGCCGGCGTGGGCGGGGTGCCGTCGGGTGAGGAAGCTGAGCGCGGGCTTCCTGCCGGGGCGCTCCGCGCCTCCTTTGCCTGCTGCGCGCGCTGCCAAACGTCCCATTGTGAGTAGTCGCCGAACCGTTCCGCTCCGCCCAGACCATCGAGGCCAAGAACGACGGTCGATACCCGATCCAGCATGAAGCGATCGTGCGTGACCAGGACCAATGCTCCACGATATGCCAGCAGGCTCTCTTCAAGGATTTCCAGGGTCGGGATATCCAAATCGTTGGTGGGTTCATCCAGCAACAAGACGTCTGCCGGTTGGAGCATGAGCTGCGCGATTAATACGCGTGCCCGTTCGCCTCCGGAAAGCCGGCCGACCGGCTGGTTCAGGTCGTCTGCACCAAAGAGGAATCTTGCCGCCCAAGCGGCAACATGAATCACTCGCTCCTGATAAACCACCGAATCGCTATCCGGCGCCAGGGCGCGGCGTAAGGGGAGGTCAGGGTCGAGTTCGCGATTCTGGTCGAAGTACACAATCCGCAGCGCGTCAGCCCGGCGGATCTTGCCGCCGGTGGCTTGGATGTCCCCTCGCAGCAGGCGAAGTAGCGTGGTTTTGCCGCTCCCATTTTGCCCCACCAGCCCCACTCGCATTCCCGACCTCACGATGAAATTCAGGCCTTCGAACAGGGTGCGATTACCGATGGCGTAGGTAACGCCATCCAGCGCGATCAACTGTTTGGTTTGCCGGTCCGTCGCGGAAAAGTCAATCTGGGCGGTGGCGGTGCGGCTCCGGGAGTTCAGGTCCGCCAACTCGCCGATCATCTCGTGAGCTTTATCGATACGTGCCTTGGCCTTGGTCCGGCGGGCCCGGGGACCCCGGCGCAGCCATTCCAGTTCCGTGTGCATGCGATTGGCGATCTCATCCTGCCGCTTTCCCTGCGCCTCGATGTACTCTTCCTTCTTCTCGAGAAACGTGCTGTAGTTTCCTTTAACGCGAAACACGCCATCCCCATAGACGCGATTGAGTTCGACGATCTCGCTCGCAATATTTTCGAGAAAGTAACGATCATGGCTTACCACGACGCACGCGAACGCCGCGTTCTGGAGCAGGGATTCGAGCCAATGAATTCCGGCAAAGTCCAAGTGGTTGGTGGGCTCATCGAGAAGCAGAATGTCTGCCCGCTGCGCCAGTCCCCCGGTAATCATGAGGCGTTTGCGCCAGCCCCCTGACAAGGCTGTGGTGGGGGTTTCAAAGTTGATAAAGCCGGCGCGCCCCAGCGCCTCGGCGGTCCGGGACGCCCGCTCCACCAGGGGCACTGCCGCCCGTTCAAGTGCCTTCTCGACTACCGATCGGGCCGTCTCCCCAGGTGCGAAATCGGACACCTGCGGGACATAGCTGAGCCTGCAGCGCTTGCGCGTCGCAACCTCGCCGCTGTCCGGTTTTACGCGGCCGTAGAGAATCTCCAGCAGAGTCGACTTGCCTGAACCGTTCGGTCCGATCAGGCCAATCCGGTCGCCTTCCGACACGGTGAAGGAGACATTCTGGAATAGCGATGTTATCCCGTATCGCTTCGATAGCCCTTGGGCATTGATGATGGGGGCCAAGTTACTCCTTGTTCTCCTGGATTGAATTGGGGAGACTCCAGAACTTTGTCCGCATTGGCGGTTCCCTTCGATTGTATCGCGACCTGTCCTTTGTAGCTTGGTATTCATTCGTCCCAAGATCGCAGCGGCTTGTCAGCGGAGATAGAGCGAAATCGTTCAACTCCTGGATCGTCGCACTCGGAAAGGACTCTCCGGTTGTTCGCCGAGAAACTTATTCGCTCGTCTAACTGCAAGTTGTGGCCGCTCAGAAATGTCCGGCGCTGGGGCGGATCTTCCCCCCGAGCCGCCCCGGAGAAAAGAACAAAACCCCTGGAACTCGCATTATGATTGGTACAGCGAACGGGGCAGGTCATGATTACCTCTAGGGAATCGGTAAGCGCAAGGGGACTAATCGTTAGTGATGCCAAGACCGATGGGAGTCTGCCCGCTTGCAAAACACAGTCGTCCTGTTTTCCGGGAAGATCATTTTTCATCCCCAATCCGGCATATTAGCTACTCAGCATCGTTTCCGAGTACGCTGCGGCTCGGGCAGAAGCCATCTGGGGCTTGACATCATCATTTGCATATGCAAAAGTTATCATGCGGTTTGCAACTGCACTTCTCAGCGGTAGGCGCGAGTTGGGGTTGCCGTTACAAGAGGGTTGACCTTTTGCCTCATCTTTCAAAGGGGAAGCAGGGCGATCGTCTAGCCGGGCGGGGCGGGCGGTTTCTCTTCACGTCACGCAATAAAGGTCAGGCGTGTGCCTGGAGTGCTCACGCGATTGGGTGGCATGGTGGGGTTCGACTCTCAACAAAGCTTCAGGTCATGGGGCAGATTCCTGTTCAATCCCCGATATAAAGAAACAAGCAGGCTCTTCGCAGTGCTGATTGCGGTAGCAACGCTGGCCGGCTGCGGCGCTGGCGGCCGCAGCCTATTGAACGGTGAAGTCCGAAAGCTTGATCCTTCCCGATTGGCTCCCTTTCCGTTCACCTTTTCGCTCGATCGTTTGGGCTCGTTTTTCCTGATTCTGATCTGCGCCGTATCACTTCCGGTCGTTCTATTCTCTGTTTCATATGTGAGGCGCCATTACACCGCGGCGCAGCAGAAATGGCTTTGGGCGCTTCTGTTCCTATTCGTCACCTCCATGGCCGGGGTGGTCGCCGCCTCTTCCGGATTCGCATTCCTGGTCGCCTGGGAAATAATGTCGCTCGCCTCGGCGGGACTGATCCTGGTCGAGGGGAGTTCGGGCGAACGCCGGCACAACCTTTTCATCTATCTGCTGATGACGCATGCCGGCACTGCTGCGGTGATTGCAGCGTTTCTTGTTTTCCTGCCCCACTCGCACAGCCTGGATTTTGCCGCCATCCGAGCCGCGGGAGCAACGCTACCCCCAGGTGTCCGGATTGCGATCTTTCTCCTGGCCTTTGCGGGATTCGGGACGAAGGCCGGGATCATCCCTCTTCACCTCTGGTTGCCGAGGGCTCACCCGATTGCGCCAAGCCCCGTTTCAGCCTTGATGTCCGGAGTGATGTTGAAGATAGCCGTCTATGGATTTGTGCGCTTTGCCTTTGATTTTCTGGGTGGAGACCCCGCCTGGTTTGGGTATCTGGTCCTGGTGGCTGGGGCGGCCTCAGGACTCTTGGGGGTTCTATACGCGATCGCCGAGCATGACCTCAAGCGGCTGCTTGCGTACCACAGCGTCGAGAACATCGGAATCATCTATCTGGGGCTCGGAGCCTCCCTGATTTTCATGGCGCACGGCGCGCGCGCTTGGGCGGCTTTGGCCTTGGCCGGGGCACTGCTGCACATCCTTAATCACGCGCTCTTCAAGAGCCTCCTGTTCCTCGGAGCCGGCGCGATTTCAGATTCCACCCACACGGTGGACTTGGAAAAACTCGGCGGCTTGCAGCGCCGGATGCCCGTCACCGGAGCGGTGTTCCTGATTGGATGCTGCTCCATCATTGGACTGCCGCTCTTCAACGGTTTCATCAGCGAGTGGATGATCTTTCGAAGTTTTCTCGGCGGTTCGACCCTGATGAATACCAACGCGCAGACCCTTCTGCCCTTGATGGTTGGGATTCTTGCCCTCATCGGCGGGCTGGCTGCCGCCTGCTTTGTAAAGGTCTTCGGGGTAGCCTTTCTGGGACGTCCCCGCAGCCAGGAAGCAGAACACGCAAGCGAGGCGCCCCTGACCATGCGCGCCGGGATGATGATGCTGGCGGCGGCTTGCGTGGCGATCGGGATTTGGCCGGGCGCTTTTCTCCGGCCCATCGTTTCTCTCGCCCAGAGCTTGGTGGGAGCGCCTGCGGCGCCACCGGAGGCGCTGCTGATCGCCAGGGTGATTCCATGGGTCGCGGCCGCGTTTCTCGCTCTGTTGGGCGCCGTGGCCGTGTTGAAAAGGGCGAAACGGCAGACCCCAACGTGGGCATGCGGCCTGGCGGGGTTGACAAGCCGGATGCAATACACTTCAACCGCCTTTTCCAAGCCCATCCGTTTCGTATTTGCCAGGGTTTACAAGGCTGACCGAAAACTTGAAGTACTCCCGGAGGATCAACCTTATTTTCCGGAGTCAATTTCCTACCATTCCGCGCGCACAACCTCCTATGAAAGGTTGCTCTACCGTCCCTTCGTCGACGGCGTGGTAGCAGCCGCGAACCAGTTGCGGCGCCTCCAGACAGGCAACATTCAGGTGTACTTGCTCTACATCGTTCTGACATTGGTTTCCCTACTTATTTACCTGAGGTTTGCGGGATGACAATCGCCTTGGGCGTTCTCCAAGCCGTCCTTTTGGTCATCGGTGCACCGCTTCTGCGCGGTATCGTGGGGCGGCTGAAGGCCGTGCTTCAGCGCCGTCAAGGCGCGCCCATTTGGCGGCCCTACGCGGACATCTGGAAGCTTCTTCACAAGGAAAACCTTGTATCGCCGTCCGCTTCAGGGGTGTTCGGCCTGGCGCCGCTCCTGCTGCTCGTCACAAGCATCCTGGTGACGGCATTTATCCCGCTGCTGGCGAACTCTGCACTTCTCGGATCAGCCGGCGATTTCATCCTCATGGTCTATCTGCTGGCATTCGGGCGGTTTTTCTTAGCCCTGGGGGGAATTGATGGCGGCAGCGCCTTCGGCGGCATGGGCGCCAGCCGTGAGGCCCTGGTTTCAAGCCTGGCAGAGGCGCCCCTGCTGCTCGGTCTGGCGGCTGTTGCTATCCAGGCTTCCAGCGCGAGTATTGTGGGCATGACTCAGTGGGCTCTGGAACAGAACTTTTTCAATATCTCCGCCGTCCATCTTCTGGCCTTTCTGGCGCTGGGCATTGTCGCATTGGCTGAGACTGGACGCATGCCGGTGGACAACCCAACCACCCACCTTGAATTGACGATGATCCACGAAGGAATGGTCCTGGAATATTCCGGTCCCAACCTGGCTCTGATTGAATGGGCGAGCGCCATCAAGCTTAGTTTCATGGTCGGTCTGCTGATTGCGCTCTTCGCGCCGTGGGGAATGGCGACGGCCCTTTCTCCAGCGGCCTTGGGATTGGCGGTCGTTGCAATGCTCGCCAAAATGTTCGCCCTTGCGGCCGCATTGGCCGTCATCGAGAGCGGAATCGCCAAACTGCGCATGTACTCGGTGCCCGACTTTCTGGGCGTGGCGGCGGCGATCGGCACCCTGGCGGTAATCTTCACCGCCCTGATGAAGAGGTAGAGGCTATGGGTATTTTAGAAACAACGGCCGGCAAAGTTCTGAGCGCCTACTCCGTATTCTTGTTTCTCACGGTCCTGGCGCAGGCGGCGGCACGGCGGTTTTCAACCAACGTGCTTCTTTTCAGTCTCCAATCCGCCATCATCGCCATACAAGTTGCGGTGATTGGTTACCACGAGAAGCTGGTGGAAGCCTACGTGGTGGCGGCGCTTATCGTGCTTTTGAAGGTCGTGGGAATTCCTTACGCGTTCTTCCGCCTGATTGAGAAGCTGCAGGCTCCGCGCGAGGTGATTAGTGCGACAAGCGCAGCCGAATCGGTATTCGTTGCGGTTGGCATCATCTGTCTTTCCTATGCCGCGGTTCGTTCCTATGCCAGCGGCGTCCATGCGCCCGAAGATGGTCTGGCCGCCTCTGTGGCGCTGATTCTCACCGGTGCATTTCTGATGGTCAGCCGCAGAAAGGCCCTGGTGCAAATGATCGGCCTTCTGGTGCTGGAGAACGGAATCTTCCTCGCCGCGCTGACTACCACGTTCGGCATGCCGCTGATCATCGAGATCGGAATCTTTTTCGATGTGCTGATGGGATTGCTTTTGATGGGACTTTTCGTTTTTCGCATCCGCGATACCTTTGACCACATGGACGTCTCCAAACTGCGAAAGCTGAGAGGCTGAGGAAATGATTCTTCTCTGGCCTCTCGGCATTGCGATTTTCGGAGCGGGCGTTCTCTTCTGCCTTGCGAACCCCAGAACGGCCACGCGGGTGGCGCTGGTATTGGGCGCGGCGGAAGCCGCCGTGCTGGGTGACATCGCCTGGCAGGTATACCGCCATGGGGTTCTGACCTACGGAAATTATCTGCGGGCGGACGGACTGACGGCCTTTTTTCTGATCAACCTCGGCCTGACCACAGGGCTGGTGCTGATCTACGCCTCGGGGTACATGCAGGAGGCGGGCGAAGATCGCTTCTTTTCCCCTCGCTGGTTCTACGCTCTGGTCTTTCTTTTTCTGTTCACGATGCTCGGCGTCTGCCTGTCGTCGAATCTCGGCTTGCTCTGGATCATGATGGAGGGCACCACGCTGGCCTCAGCCCTGCTGGTGGGTTTCTACAACACCGAAGGCGCGGTGGAGGCCGGCTGGAAATACCTGGTGGTCTGCACGGTGGGGATTGCGTTTGCGCTCTTCGGCACTATCGTGCTTTATCTCGCCGCGGTCCGCGCCGGCATCAGCCCCAACACGGCGCTGGACTGGGCGTTGCTGGCAGACGCGGCTCCGCACGCGGCGCTTGATCCCCATCTGGTAAAGCTCGCCTTCGTCTTCGTGATCGTCGGATATGGAACCAAGATCGGTTTTGTGCCGATGCACAGTTGGCTGCCCGATGCGCACGCGGAAGCTCCAGCTCCCGTCAGTGCTCTGCTGTCGGCGGTGCTGTTGAACTGTGCGCTCTATGCTCTGCTGCGTTACGACATCATTGTTTCGCGGGTTGTGGGGCCGGCGTTTCCCCACGCCCTGCTCCTGATTTTCGGTCTCCTCTCGATTGTCGTTGCCGGGCTGCTCATTCTCGTGCAACGCGACCTGAAACGGCTCCTGGCTTACAGCAGCATCGAGCATATGGGCATCGCGGCGATTGGCTTCGGACTGGGCGGACCGCTTGGACTCTACGGCGCGCTGCTCCACACGTTCAATCACTCCATGGCCAAGAGCTTGCTCTTCTTTGGCGCCGGCAACGTCCGCCAGAAATGCGGAACGGTGCGGATGGACCGCCTCAGAGGATTGGCACGCGTCCTGCCGCAGACCACCGGCATCCTGGCGCTCGGCGGACTCGCCATCGTCGGTTTGCCCCCATTCAGCTTGTTTATCAGCGAGTTTGCAATTCTCAGCGAGGCCTTTTCCCAATCCCATTATCTGGTGAGCGCGTTGCTTTTGGTCACCCTGTCCATTGTCTTTGGCGGATTCCTGCACCATTTCATGAGGATGATTTGTGGGGAACCGACGCAAACGCCGGGCACGGCACGATTGTTGCTTTCGGAATGGATTGTTGCCGGCATCGCGGTAGCCTGTCTCCTTTTGTTGGGGATTCACATCCCTCATCTTTTCAATAACATGTTGCAACAAGCTGTGGCGGTGGTGAGATGAACGCGAGCACACAAGCCCTGCAAGCACCGCGTGAAAGCGAAAGCCGCGAGACGCCATTCTCCCTTCCCCGGCTCGCCGACGGCTCGCTGGCGCGGCTGGTAACGCTGTTTGGACGCCTTGGGCCGGAAGGGCAAAGGCGGGTTCGTTATGTTTTTGACAAGGGGGAGCCCGATTACTTCGTGACGGAAATTCCAGCGGATGCTCCCCTGGCTTCGATTGTGTCTCAGGCGCCGGCCGCGGCGTGGTTTGAGCGTGAAATGCATGACCAGTATGGATTCGAAATTTCAGGGCACCCCGATCTTCGCCCGCTGGTTTTTCATGGCAACTGGCCGGATAACGTCCACGCCATGGTCGATGACGTCACGGACGTCCCCTGGGCGCAGCGCGATTATCAGTTTTTGCAAGTGCAGGGCGAGGGCATTACAGAAGTCGCGGTGGGACCGGTCCACGCCGGGATCATCGAGCCGGGCCACTTCCGATTCAGCGTGGTCGGTGACACGGTTCTGCACCTTGAGTTGCGCCACTTCTACACCCACAAGGGCACGGAGAAATTGTTTGAGGGCCGCACGGCGGGCGATGGCGTGATGCTGGCGGAGTCCGTCTCCGGCGATAACTGCTTCGCGCATGCCGTGGCCTATTGCCAGGCCCTTGAGAATGCCTGCGCGGCAAGCCTGCCGCCGCGGGCGGCTGCCCTTCGCCTGATCGGCATGGAACTGGAAAGGCTGGTCTGCCACGTCAGCGATTTTGGGGGACTTTGCACCGATGTGGGTTTCATCGTGGGCGCGGCGCTGGCAACACGAATCAAGGAAGACCTGCTCCAGGCTTCGACGCGCTGCTGCGGAAGGAGATACTGGCGGGGAGTGGCTGTGCCGGGGGGCTTGCGGCTTGATTTGGATTCGGCTGCGGTCACTCACCTTACCCAGTCCGTGGAAGAATCCGTGCGTGAGTTCAGGGACCTGGCGCACATCGTTTTGGAGACCCCATCAATTCAGAACCGCTTCGAAGGAGCGGGAATACTCAAGAAGAATGTCGCACGCGATCTGGCCGTGGTTGGAGTGGTGGCGCGGGCGAGCGGCGTGGATCTTGACGTGCGCCGCGACCATCCTTCGGGCCACTATGGGCTTGTCCAGACGACCGTCCCGGTGCTCCACTATGGCGACGTGATGGCGCGGGCACGGATTCGCGTGGAGGAAGCTGGCGTTTCCGCGCGGCTGATTCGGGAAACCTCAGACGCCCTGCCGCCGGGACCGGTCCGGGCGCCCGCTCAGTTCACCGCCCATGTCAGCGGAGCCTCAGCCGTGGAATCGCCCCGCGGGGAGCTCTATTACTGGATCGAGGGCAGGGAGGACCGTCTGACGCGGTGCCACATCAAATCCCCTTCCTTCCAGAACTGGCCCGCGATGCCGTTTGCCGTGGTTGAGAACATGATTGCGGACTTCCCGCTCATCAATAAGAGCTTCAATCTCTCCTATTCCGGGTGTGATCGATGATTCTCGAAATCATTCAACGCAGCCTGCGCCAGCCCAGCCGGCTGATCCCGGTTGAGGCTCTGATAGAAAATTGCGAAGGCAGCCGCATGCCTGACGTACAGCCTGAGCGGCTGACGGTTGACATCGCCTCGCGCGTTTCCGCCGTCTGCCCCACAGGAGCGCTGGCCACGGAAGACCACAACGGCCGGAATTGCCTGAGGCTTTCCTATGGCCATTGCATTGGTTGCGGCCGATGTGTGGAAGTTGGCGAAGGCGCGCTGGTCCCCGCCGCACGCTTCCGCTGGACGGGTCTCGAGAAGGAACAGTTGGTGCGCCGTTGGGACCTGAGTCGTCGCGTGGAAATCGCCGCCGAAACTCTCGAGCCGGATGCCGTTCGCAGGCGCGTGCAAAAGCTCCTGGGGAGGGCGTTGAATATCCGGCAACTGGATGCTGGTTCATGCAACGGCTGCGAGGCGGAGATTTCCGCGCTCACCAACCCCTATTACGACCTGGAACGATTGGGCATCCACTTCGTGGCTTCTCCCAAGCATGCGGACATGCTCCTGGTCACCGGTCCCGTTACGCGCAACATGGCGGACGCCGTTCGGGCCGCCTATGAGGCTGTCCCCGCCCCCAAACTTGTAGTCGCCGTGGGCGCATGTGGATGCAGCGGTGGCCTGTTTGCGGGCAGTCATGCCGTCGTTGGCGCAGTGGACGCGGTGATCCCGGTCGACCGCTATATTCCCGGGTGCCCGCCGTCACCGGCAATGGTCCTCTCCGGAATTCTGGAAGTGCTGGGGCGGCGCAATTTAAAATAACAGAGGAGGTCGCATCGATGCCGGAGCTGAGTCAATTTAAGGCCGAGTTCTTCAAAGCGCTGTCGCATCCTTTACGGATCCGGATACTCGATGCCCTCCGCAAAGGCGAAGTGACGGTCGGTGATCTTACGTCCAGGCTTGGAGTCGAACAGAGCACGCTCTCCCAGCAGTTGGCGATTCTACGGAACCGGGACTTCATCGTGGCCCGGAAGAGCGCGAGCAACGCGTTCTATTCCGTGCGCGATCCGGCGATCTTTCGCCTCCTCGATGTTGCCCGGGAGATTTTCAACAACCACCTGATCGACATCAAAGATATGTTGTCACAGCTTCGGGAAACCGAGGCGGAGTAAGGGCAAAGCCGGGGGCTTTACCGATGTCGCAACTTGTCGCGGCGCGCTTCCCAAACTCTCGGGGCATCATCCGTATTTCAAGGTTTGCGATGTCTTTGATATCCCGCCGACGGCACGTGCTGATAGCGCCGGGAGCCATCGCGTTCAAGAATGTGCATCATTACCAATCCCCCACCCGCATACTGCGGGGTCTGTCGAACTTTTGCTGCCTCCCCGGCAGAGCCGGCGTTTCGGGTGTTCCGGGTTCCCTGGCAGGGCGCCTCCCGAGCGATGGTGAAGCGGCTGGAGCGCGACTTGCCCGAGCTGCTGAGCTTCTTCTGTTTCCCTCGGCCCCTGTGGCGCAAGCTGCGGACCACCAACGTCATTGAGTGGCGCTTCGTCGAGGTGCGCCGCCGCACCCGTCCCATGGTCTGCTTCGTCCATGTGGCTAGCGTCGACCGCATCATCTATGCCATCTTCAATGGCTACAACGAACGGCAGGAGTGGCGAAATCGTACCCTCCGCCTTTTTACACACGCAGCTTGACATCACCATCAGAAGCAAGGCCTTGCGTTGGCAGGCAGATACCTTTATCCTATGGAGTCTGGAATATTTTTAAAAGGAGGATACCGTGGCGGTGTCGAAAGTCGAATTTTATGGTCATGTCCGTCAATACCACAATCTGAAGGACGAGATTGACAAGGCTATCCACGACGTGCTGGAGAGTGGAAGCTACGTTCAGGGTCCCAGGTTGAATCAATTTGAGCAGGAACTCTCTCGGTACTGCGGCCTCAAGGAAAGTGTTGGTTTGAACTCAGGCACGGACGCACTGGTGCTGGTCTTGGTGGCGCTAGGGGTCGGTCCAGGGGACGAGGTCATCACGACCTCAAATACTTTTTTCGCGACGGCCGAAGCCGTATGGCTGGTGGGCGCGACTCCGGTGTTTGTGGATATCGATCCTGACTCGTGCAACATTGCTCCGGATCTCATTGAGGCAGCTATTTCACCCCGAACGAAGGCTATTATTCCTGTCCATCTCTATGGCCAGGCAGCCGAAATGCGCGCGGTGGCCAAGATTGCCAAAGCACACAATCTTTACGTCATTGAGGACTGCGCTCAAGCGTTGGGCGCGCGCGGTGATGACTTTGCGTTCGGAGAGCTGAGCAATGCCGTGTGCACCAGCTTCATCATCCAGAAAAACCTGGGGTGCTTTGGCGACGGCGGAGCTGTTATGACGAATGATTCCAATCTCGCCACCGAGATTCGCAAACTTCGGAACCACGGGTCCCTCAAGCGGTCTCACCACAGCATCGGTTACAACAGCCGTCTGGACGAACTCCACGCGGCGGTGCTGAGCGTCAAACTTAAGCATCTTGATGAATGGAGCGACCTTCGTCGGGAGCGCGCAAAACAGTATGACTCCAAGCTTGCGGATACCTCTCTGAAGCTGCCTTACGTCCGCCCTGGTTTCCGGCATGTTTTCCATCTGTACATCGTCGAGACCGAAGAGCGGGATCAATTGCAGGCGTATCTGAAATCGAAAAACATTATCGCGCAGACTCACTATCCCATTGCCATTCACCAGCAGGAAGGATATCCCTGGGGCCGTTCCGCTCGGATTTCGGGTTCGCTTGAGCACACGGAACGTTCAGCCGCGCGGGTTCTCTCGCTTCCGATGTTTCCTGAACTGACGGTGGAAGAAGCGGATTCGGTTGTCGAAGCCATCCTGAGCTGGGAGAAATCCCGCAAGGTTACGGCTGGGTCAGCAGCCCGGTAGCATTGCATAAGCGTTTGTCGCACGCTGGATTGCGCAAGAGTCGCGATACCTGTTTTGCGGGTACGGGGTTAAGTTCTTTTAGCGTTTTTGCCGGAGGAACCATCAAGAATGAGCGCGGGTCAAAAATACAATGTGGTCGTAGTGGGCTTGGGCAAAAGAGGACTGCACCATGCGCAAGCTTTTCAAGATAACGAACGTTTCCGGATCGTTGGGCTTTGTGACATTGACCCGGGGCGTTTGGAGGCTGCCGCAAAGCAGTTTGGCAATCCTGAGACAGGTACGGACGCTCGGACCCTTCTTAAAAGCGTCCGGCCTGACGTCTTCTGCTTTTGTACGCTGCCGCAATTGCGGCTGGAACTGATCCGGGCGGGTGCTGAATCCGGAGCGCGCCTGATCGCGTTTGAGAAGCCGGTAGCCCTTTCGATGAACGAGGGCCTGGAAGTCATGGACGTCGTGCGGCGGGCCAAGGTAAAAACGGTGATCAGCCACCAGCACCGTTACGGAGACCACTACCGAAAGGTCAAGGAAATCATCGCGAGTGGGGCCATCGGTCGCGTGCACACCGTTTACGGGACAGCAAGCGGCTGGATGATGCACATGCTGACCCACTTGATCGATTACATTCGCTGGTTCAACGACAACGCGGAAGCGGAATGGGTGGTCGGCCAGGCTTCCGGCAAGGAAAAGCTAAAGGACAACCATCCTTCTCCGGATTACGTGGCGGGACTCATCCAGTTCGCAAATGGTGTTCGGGGCATTGTTGAAAGCGGCGAGGGCGCTCCGGACGTGCCCGAGGTCGATTATTGGTGGCGGAAGTGCCGGATCGGCGCTCAGGGAACGGAAGGCTTTGCTGAGGTATTGACGGGAGGCGGATGGCGGGCCATCACAAGGGATTCCAATGGGGTGATCTCCGGGCCCGGATGCATGGATTACGCGCACGATATGCCGCCCTACGTGCAGGAAATCGCCGACTGGCTGGACGATCCTGAAAAAATTCATCCTTGCAACGGCGAGAGCGCTTTCAAAGGATTTGAAATCATGATGGCGATCTGCCGGTCCGCCGTCCAGCGAGGCAAAATCAAGCTTCCGCTTGGGCAGGGAGAGCCTGAACTCGAAGCGCTCGCGAAAGCCCTGCCGGACTAAGGCCGGCTTCTAAAGATTTCCGCGAAGGCGGCAAAAAGTGCAATTGTTGCCGCCTTCGCAATTCGGCGCAGCGGACCCGCAGCGCTGTCAAATCGACATCTTCATTTTTTAATGCCGTGCTATTCGAAGGGGATGTCTACCTCGGTGCCGCGGCGCTCAGCAGACAAATAAGCGCTATACAAGACTGCGATGGTATCGCGTGCCAAGATGCCGTTTGCCAAGGGCTCGCGATTATCCCGAAGGCTTTCTGCGAAGTCCTGGAATTCCTGAGGGTAGCCATGCTGCCAGTCCTCGTCGGGCGCTGGATGGCTCCAACCCTGTTTGGTGGAGATTTTCTCGGTGACGTAGACGTCCTTCAAAAAGTCTTCGTGCGGGTTGTAGGTTTCGAGAGCGTCGATGGGATTCAGATTGCACCGGGTACGGTGATTGTTGGCAAAGACCTCCAGCCAGTTGTGAACCCCGCCCAGCACCAGTTCCGAAGCAAAAATATCGGCGACGGTTCCGTCGGTGAAAGTGACGTGGATCTGGCCGTAGTCCTCGATGTCGTCATAACCGCGGCGAATGAATCCCGCGTCCTGAAAGCTTTTGAGTTTAGTGATCTCATGGGTGCGGGCGGAGACGGTTGCGGGACGAATCGGCTTGCCTTCTCGCCTGATTCCCTCGCTGCTTTTCAGATAAAGCGCTGCCGACAGCGGATGACAGCCTTTGCCCACAATCGACCCGCCCCCGGAGAACTTCCAGATCCCGTAGTAAGGGGAATGGGACCCGCTATGAGACTCATCGCCGATCAGCCACAAAATCTGCCCGCCGCTTTTCTCCAGGATCTCCCGCTCTTTCTGGATGGCCGGAGCGTAAACCCAATTTTCGGCATAGCAGATCCGTTTGCGGTTTCGACGGGCGGCGTCCAGGATGCGTTGGCAACTTGCCATGGCCTCTTGAAGCATGATCTCCTTGGGAAACGTATTCCCATGAAAATCTCCGTCCTCTGCGCTGGGCGGACCGTAGTAGCCGGTAAAAGGTTTTTCGACGATGACATGCTTGCCGTGGTTGAGCGCCGCCACCGTTACCGACTCATGCACCGAACCGGGGGTACAAACGTCGATGACATCCGAAGCATCGCAAAGTTCATCGAGAGAAGCAAACGCCCGGATACCATATTCGCGTGCAAGCTTGTCGCGCGAGCTTTCCGTTCTTGAGGTGGCTCCCACAATCTTTAAAGGCACGCCGTACACTTTTTGGCAAGCTTTGATGTGAAAACGAGCCGCAAACCCTGCTCCCGCAATACCGATGCGAATAGGATTTGTCATTTGTATTCACTCCCTCGTTACTTAGAAATACGACTGCCTTCTGTTGGAAAGGTGTCAGCGTCAAATGTCTCTTCGTATTCTAACCACTTACGGCGCGGCGTAAAAGGAAGGATTTGCCCGGGGCAGGTTAGAGTGACCTGCCCCCCGAAAACAGTACCAGTGTAAACGAGAGTTTTCCAGGGTATAAAAGCCCGAGGAGGACAGGAGATGAGGCAGAGCCGGTTCACGGAGGAGCAGATCATCGGGGTGCTGAAGCAA
>Ga0307374_10008645_pt1 | contig 15161 bp, 15 predicted proteins | sample OX3MG_FD_202532 | JGI IMG/M metagenome (GOLD analysis project Ga0307374, IMG submission 202532) | Soil microbial communities from Risofladan, Vaasa, Finland - OX-3 | ecosystem: Environmental > Terrestrial > Soil > Coastal area > Acid sulfate soil | place: Finland: Risofladan, Vaasa | collected... | reverse complement strand
GCCCCGGGTTCTCTCGGAATTCATACGTTCAACATGTCGGATGGAGTTGCTTTGTGTAGACTGCGGGCATGAGCAACGACGAGACGGCCGTTCCCCGATTCCTCAGGTAGGAGCCGTGTCTACTCTGCCTCCGAATCTGCTTCGAATATCGGAAGGATTTTGTCGATTTCAAAGGGCACGTCCACGATGTGAACCTCACGGCCCGATTGCTCAAGGTACTCAAGAACATCAGGACGAACTGATACGGCATCGCCAACTCTTGAGATGAGGACTTTTGCAAAGAGAAACCTTCTCAGGAGCCTCGATGGCAGGTCTAAGTTGTCAAATTTTGGACACAAGTGGCAGTTGTAGAAAATGAACAATACTGTGGGCTGAAATTCGGCGGCGTCTCTGAGAACCGCTTCGTAATTCCAACTGCCGTTTCTATGCGACAGTGACCCTCGGGCATCGAATCCCTTTGCGACCAGCATCTGAGGAATCGCTTCGACAATGGCCGATTCATCGCTCACGACAAAAATCCTAGGTTTCGTAGAGGGTGGGTGCGATTGAGTCCAACGTGCGATAGCTTCGTCTGTCGCGATTCTTAATTCGGTGCTTTCTAGCAAAGCGTATCGCGTCCATTCCTCTGTCCGTTCCCCCTCTTCATCATTTATCACAAGGCACCCAAGGCTATCGGGGTTAAGACCTAGTCTCTGGGCCACCACCACAACGTACTCTCCAAAAGATTTTGGTCTGAACGGAAAAGTCTCTTCGATGTCCTGAATTTTTCGCAGCATGTCCGCCATGGTCTGAGCGCGCTTTAGGTCAACGCTTCCGATGTTCCTATAGTCGGTACTCCAGCCGTATGTGTTCTCCCCGTCCTCCCATCTCTCCCGCGTATTCCAGAGGCAGCTAAGAACTAGATTGTGATAGGGCGAGAGGAGGTCGGGATTGGAAACTCTTAGGCGTTTGCCCCGATAGGACGCCTTTGCAAAGCGCAACTCAAAGCGACAGTAGCCTTCATCACTCTTTATTTTTTGGGGGTCTACGAGAACGTGAATGCCCGTATCGTCGGCGGGGGAGTCGAAATCAATTTCTATTTCGTGCAGATTGTGTGACGGCTTTCCCTGAATCAGACTCAGTGATAGGTCGTTTATGCCCTGCTCTTCTGTAACGGCGAATATTCTGGCCTCTGGGTCGTCCGTTTCCGAACTCCCGTTCTCAAGCACGTGAACCTTGCCGAGTAACCTTTCGGTCGTGTCCAAGCCGATTTTGAACGTCCAGTGGCGTTCCAGGAAGACTTGCTTCTTACCCCTGATGAAGCGGTCGTCAGACCACCGGATGAGCCACGCTTCCTTACACAATGGGCCGCAAACTTCCTTGAACTTCGCCTCGGCTACACGTTGGTCTCGAAATCTCCAACCCGCAGCACCAGTCTCGCCACCCACAAGCGTTGCACGCACCGTAAAGAAAGTCATCTTTGGCCCACTTTTCGGCATTCCCAACCTGTATTGCTTTTGGGGACTGTTTCACAACCAATTTGGGAATCGGACGGCAAAGTTAGCTCCTTGGAACAGCTTAGAAGTATGGCGTCAAGAAGACGCTTTTTCTCGCCGTCATTTGGGAACCCGGGGACAGACGGGATGTTCCCACATTGAATTGAAGGGAGTAAAGAGTTAGCGTCCACGCCCGGGCTTCTCGTGTTGCTTTGCCGAGTGCAAATCCTTGCCAAACACCTTAGCGGCCCAGTCCGGTATCGTCTGCGCAGCTTTAGTCAATTTGCCACCGATGAAATGCGCCACTACGCGGAAGCCCCGCCGATGCGCTGTGTTGTCGTACACGAGTAATTCATCAGCAAGTTTGGGAACTTCGGAAAGACTCTTCGTTGACTCCCGATAGGAGTCAATCACGCTGGACACAGGCACGGCTTGCCCACCTCTACTCATGCGTACCAACACCCGGCCCACATTCAAATTTGCGTCTTCTGTCGAGATAAAAAGAACTTTCGTCGAATACCCTGCTGCTTTGGCCTGGTCAAGTAGCTGCGTGTCCACACGAATGTCTTCGACGGCAAATGAACGTCGCTCATCAAGAAACGGTTGTTGCTGGTGCCTCAAGGCCGGAACAAGGGTTGGGAACGGCTCTTTCAAGTAGGCTTCGTAGAAAGTTGTCTTACCGGCGCCTACCGGTCCTGCGATTATGAACAATGCTGGTTTTTGCTGGCTCAGGTTGTGATTTCCTCGCGTGCAATTTTGCGCGGAGCCTTCCCGCGAGCGGGCTCAAAGCCTGTCTCTAATTCCTCAACGGGGGTACGCTCTCCGTCAGGCGTTACCTTCACTGTCGCTTTCAGGTTTCGATCGTACTCGTAGTATGACCCGTTCGGTTCTTCCGCCTCGAAGGAAACGGATTGCATTGCCGAAAGCTCAGCAAGCATTTGATGAAGCTCCCGACGTTCGGCCTCTGACATCGTGTCGTACGAGTGCACGGACGAACCCCGTCCTTTGGTTGGTTTCTTGAGCTTGGATTCTCCGCCTTTCGAGTAATAAACCAGAAGAGCGCTATTCACTAGCTGATTCATCGAACAATTCCGCTTCTTCGCTACGTCATGAATGCGCTTACGAAGGCGATTCAAGATGACGACTTGCGTTTCTCTCCCGGTTTGTTTCTGTCTGGATTGAAGAGTCACAAGCTCGACAGTATTCAGGTCGACTGCCAGAAGCGCATCATTGATCGAAGTAGACAGTTCTCCCATAAATCTCGGTTTGTCCCGCAAGAGTTTGTCGAGGGAACTCAAGAGCCGGACGTTGTAGACTCCGAAATTAGCGCTTCGCCGCTTGGGCACGATTCCCTACTGTCTTTGGGATAGGGTTGCCGCGACTGAAAATACAGTCACGGCACGTACATGCAGATATATACACCACCCTCACCTCTTGTTCAAGCCACTCTACAATTCTGCGGGGATGTAAGGCGTCTCAAAGAGGATGTCTCGGTTCACACGCACATTGAAGCGATAGCCGACCGGAATCTTGACGGTTGGCTGGATGCTCAAATTCTTGCGGGTGATTTCCGTCCCCAGCTCGCCGAGCTGCTGGCCAAGCGCGCTGGACGCCGTTTGACCTGCCGTAGGAGTCGTGAGCAAGGAAGTATTCTGCCTTTGCGACAGCGCGATTCCAGCCGTGAAGGCGCTCGTAAATAGGGCAGAACCAACCAAGCGTTTGTAGTGATTGTCAACTTTGTCGTGAAACCCAGCCATGCCTTGAATATCCTGGCCCATCATTCCATCAAGATTGATCGAGCTGCCATCGGGGTAAACGATCCGCGACCAGATGACCTGCAAGCGGTTTTGTCCGTAAGCGATCTGGGAATCGTAGACTCCAACCATCCGCGATCCTTGGGGAATCAGGAGATATTTTCCCGTCGCCGTGTCGTAAACGTTCGAGCGGACCAAAGCCCTTACCTCGCCGGGCAGATCTGAATTGATTCCTTGCTCAAGAATGGCTGGAATGTCCCAGCCCATTTTCACTTCGTACTTACCAAGGGCCGGAGTGCGGGTGGATTTTAGATAATTATTGATGGCGCGTCCGCGCGTCTTTTCAATGAAAGCCTGTTTCCGCTCTTGGTCGTTCTGCAGGTCGTAATCACCGCCAGCTTGCATCTTTGCATTCGCTGGAGCTATGCCGCTAGCGGAACCATCTGCTCCGACCAGTGCCTTTCCTGCTCCCAGGAGCGAGGCGAGCGGTCCGAATTGTTGCAGAGCATCGTTAATCGGACCTGCATTCGGTGTTGACGGCAAGCCGTTGCCTGCACGCACAACCGTAGGCGCGTTCATTGCTTCCTGCTCTTGGCGGAAAGCTACCAAGCGCAACTTTTCTTCAGCTGAGATTTCCGTCACACCACCCGTGGATGGATTGCTATCGGTACTCGCACCGCGCGAAACAGAGCGATCCCCCTTTTCATCGGGGTGATACGCCAACCCCGGAGGTTGCAAGCCACCTGGGTCGTGCGCTTGTGTTCCCGCGCTTCCTTGTGCGGGATTGAGCCCAGTCAGTCCGGGAAATGCCGGAGCTGGATTCGCGACGGCGGGCGGCGCAATTTCCTTTACCAGTTGATCCCCGATGCTCCGCGCCGACTCAGGGTGCTTCTCCTCATTCTGCGTTTGCGCAACCTGTTGCTGCTCGCGGCGCGCATAGAGTCCGTATACGACAAGGACGCCAACCACGACCACGACTCCGAGCACTGCCACGCCCACTTTCTTGCTAATACGTGCTGTTGGCGGAGGTTCGGGATGCAGCTCTAACCCAGAAGGCGATTCGATTGGTTGTTTCTCGTCGCTCATGGCTGCGCTCCGGCTTCCGCAACGCTTGAAGCTGGCCGCGCTTGGGGTACTTGGCCCGGCGACTTGCCACTGCTCACTTCCGCTTTACGAATCAACTCCACCTTCGTTTGATGTTTTCCCGATCCCAGGAGCAAGGCCGCCCGGTCAAAGAGACGATCCACGATGTACATGTTGTCTTTGACACGATAGTTCACCATTTCCGAACCGCTCGGCCCCTTCACAACGAGGACTGGCAGCTCGCGGTGAATCGTCTCAAGTGGCATCTGGATGTAGGTCTTCGCACCATCGTCCATAACATGCAAGGGCCGAGTCGATACATCGCCGCCTTTAATTTCATAATTCCAATACATATTTTCGAGCGCAGTGTTCGGCAACTCAGCGACACGCTCCGCCTGAGCCTTTTCCCTCTGTTCCGCTTCTCGCTGCTTCGCAAGATATTCCTGCCACTTTTGTTTGGAATCTTCCGGGTAGGAGAACGCTACACGAGCAATGTACTCATTCGGTTTTGATTCGAGTCGAACGTAATAGGCCCTGCGGTCGGTAGGAACCACCATCGTAGTGTCGAGCCCGGCGATCCGCGGCTTAATGATGATGAGGGGTGTCGCGTCCGGGCCGCTTCCCGATACGGAAGGCGAAATCTCCCAACGGATGCTGTCTCCAATGTGAGGCTCACCGACAATCTTCTCTCCGGGTTCCAATTCCAAGATGCAGACGTGCAGCGGTGCGCACACTACAACAGGCAAGCCTCCGCCATAGGCGTACACCACTCGCCCGTCCTTGCCGGTCGCAGGGGCATTGCGGCTCTCCGTCCATTCGCGGCTCAACACCACCGCCTCCAAGCCTGTAGCGTTCAGCGCAACATCGCGCTTCGCCTCGAAGGAGCGAGGCACTTCCGGCGAAAGAGGCGGAGGAGCGACGCCCACGGGCAGCGCCGGAACGGTCGGCGAGTGCTTTGCCGCGCCGCTCCCTTGCGCATCACCTGATTCCAGCACCCGCACTGCCTCCGCCAGCGGATACTTATCGGGAGAAGGAACGGGTTCTTTCTTTAACACCAACGGGGGTGGTTGCGCGGGTGTTGCGTTTGGAGTTGGTGAGCTATTCGTTGCCTGCTGTGCTTGTACTGCTGGAATTCCCACGACAGAGAGCGCAAGCATTGTCATTACACATTTCGTCTTCATGATGTCCCTCACAGAACCTTCGACCACGTAATATCCATGACGTAAATTCCGAACGGATTCACTCTCAGAACTGCCTCATCAGTCGGGGGATTGATCGCTACCGTGAAAATGCCTTTCCACTTGTCGGAAGAGATCGGCTTACCGTCAAGTGAGCGCTGCGTCTCCGTCCAATCGACCTCATAGCTGTGCGGTGAGTTGGGAAGGATTGCGTTCACCTCCACTTGCACCGTTTCGCGGGAGCCTCGCTCGAAGGGCTGATTCGTTCGGAAATAGTCGGTGACGATTGTTTGCGCTGCGCTCTGACTGCCAATCATTGCGTAAACATGATCGATAGAAACACGCTCGGCCAGACCATCGCTGGTCACGCCGCGCATGTCCTGTACCCATTGTGTGATCGTCGCCAGCTTCATGCGCTCATCAACCTTAGAAGTGCGATCGACAGGGCCCGCCGCGGCCACTCTGCCGAGAGAATCAACGGCCACCACATACGGAGTAGTTCGAGGACGTGTCGCAACACCGATAATGACGACGGCTTCAGCAAGAGCTAAGAGGAGAGCAAGAACCGCAGCTCCGCGCCATTGTTGCGCACGTTTGATCAAACCGCCGTAGCGTTCGTCCCACTCTCTCCGCGCGACGAGATAAGGACTCCCGATGGAGTCTTCTTTCGAACTCAAGTGCTCCGTGAGTGCAAGTTCTTTAGCCACCGCTCCACCTCTCGTAGTTAGCTGTCACCGTGTCCCGTCGAACTCGACGGCGGTGCATGAGACGTTCCGTCGTGCGGAATGCGAACGCTGTTCATCACGTCACGCGCACGCATTGCCGTGCGTTCAAGTGCGCCAAGGAGGGAGTCGTTCGCGGCGGCTGCCCCAGAGCGCGGCGGCCCCGGTTGCTGGCCCGACGATTGCGACGTACGAGGACGCGACGGCGGCGCAGGTTGATTTACGCTACCTGGCATGCCGCTTTGTGTTGCAGCCGAAGATCCTCCTCCACTCGGGGAGCTTGGTCCGCTTCCATTCCCGCCTCCGCCTGGCCGTGATGTCGCCCCACTTGCTCCATTCGCCCCGCCGTCACCTCGCCCTCGTGATCCTGCGGCCACGGCTTCCTTTACTTTCGCCAAAGCATCCGACCCTCGCGTTGCATATCCCGTCGCAAGTACGCCTGCACCTACTGCGGCCACACCCACTCCCATGCCTACGCCTACCAGGTCGCCGCCGCTCATCGAGGCGACGCCGCCCAGCATTGCGGAAGAAATTTTGGGAGACATCCAACAAACACAAAGGAACATGACCGCCGCGGCCGCCAAGTCAAATCCAGTTCGGGCAGGGTCGGGCGACGCAGCGGCATTTTGTGCGACCGCTATCCAACCCTGGGAGAGCGTCATCCCGGCTCCCACAAGCAAATAAAGCACAAGGATCTTCATGCCGACCGACACAGCATAGGCGATGTACCTCTCGACATACGCAGCGGTCCACCGCGACCCCCCGAATCCAAGAAAAATCACACCTGCACCAATCACTAGGTAGCTTTCGACCATCGCCACAACGAACTGAATCGCTATAGCGAGATAGGCAATAAAAATAAGCACTGCGCAAAAAACGAGCGCCATGCTACTCGAAAAACCTGTTAGAAAATCCGCACCCTTTAGTGATGAAAGAAGGTCAACGGACATATTCACGCCAAACCCAACAATTGCACTTGGCCCAAGGGGACCTACGGCCGAGGCGTTCTGCCCGAGGATGTGAAAGCTGTCCATGATGGCAGGAATCCACCCACCTCCGCCCGGAGTTACTCCATAGAGGAGGATGGCGTAGAAAATTCCGATCCACATTATTTTGCGAACGATGGCCGCAGTGAGAGCTTGAAAATCGGCTTTCTCGATGGCTAGAAGAGTGAAGCTCCAAGCTACTTCGATGCCCGCAAGCAAAAAGAAGAGCCGCTGTGCGGCGCCGAGGAGCTTGGTTATCCAACCGTTTTGGAGACCTTTATATTCGTCCAAGATGCTGGATGGCCCGTTGACGGAATTAGGTCCCTGAGCATGCGCGAGAGCGGCGGCAGTTAACAGAACAAAGCCAATCACTACCACATGGCTCAATACCATGCAGAACCGCCGCCCTCCACCCTTGCCCGTCATGTCCTCACCTCAATACCTCTTGTCGTCTGTCTTAATTGGTTCGTTTCCGATCATTGTTGAGGAGATTGCCGCGCTGCAGACACGACCTTCAGTTGTGTCGCTCCAATTCGCTGGCTTCAAATCTTTCACTGCAAGGCAATCGTTTTTGATTTCTTTTGCTAGTTCCTGATGCTTATTGAACCAGTCGTAGATAGACTTTGTAGTTGCCTGAGACAACTCACCAGATCCGGCATCCTCGACCTTTTTCACGATGGTGCTTGGCGGTTCCGCTTTCTTGCAACCCACGAACCCAGCAGCTAGAACCAGAATCGAAACCGCCATCCATGCTCGTTTCATGTCATTCCCCCTGCGGAGTCAGTATTTTTTTTGATCAGTGACAAGCGGTTGCGTACCAAACAAATGTTCCAGAGCCGCGTTATCCGCTTGTTCCTTTTGAATCTGCTCCGCCTGATATGCTTGTTTACTCTGTAGGTCCGTCAACATCAACTGTCGAAGTGACATCAGTTGTTCTACCTGCTGTTCCGCAATTTGATTTCCTACCTCAACTGCTTGCATCTGCCCTCCTGCGCCCGTGGACATTGTGCGAAGCTGCGCGAGCACTGCTTGCGCATTGTTTAGTTGCTGACCTTGCAAGCCCGCAGCCCGCAGCGAGTTCATCGTCGTGTCGAGCGAAGTCTGTGACCATTTCTTGTAATCGTTGAAATAGCCCTGGCTGCGGAAGCTGTATCCAGGAAAAGTATTCCGAAACTGCGCGTCGAGATTACCCATCGAATACGCCAATGCTTGTCCGCCCTGCACGACTTGTGAAAGCTGCGATAGGTCCTGCTGGATAGGGCCAAAGAGCTGCTGTGGCAGTACCCGCCCTTGTTTCAATTGCTCTGCGTACTGCCTCAGTTCGTTCTCAAGCTGAAGTCCTTGCCGGATGTAGCCCATAATCAGTTGGACGTGGTTTAGAATCTGCGTCCATTCCGTAGCCACACCCGCCAGTACTCCCGCGTCCGTAGGTGCGGGAACTCCCAAAAACAACATGGACATCACAATCGTGAACACCATTACTTTTTTCATGCCGATGCTCTCCTTTCAAGGACTCCCTCTACTTCGCGCCACCAGTCCGCCCAATCTGAGCGGCCTCGCTGACGCAACCACTCCGCTTGCCAGATGCTGGGGTGGGCGCGCATGACCTCCTCCGCTTTCTTGCGGTCGTCAGGACTGTTCACGCCGACAAACGCTAGCGCAACGCCGCCTAATCCAAGGGAGATCAGACGACGACCCTCTGGCGAAATCACGTAATACTGGCGCTTCGGAATGGCGCCTTGGACAATCTGGATCTCCCGGTCATTGAGGCCCACCGCTTCATACAAACGGCGCGATTGAACGTTTGCCGCCTCCGCATTAGCCAGTAAGATTTTCGTGGGGCATGCTTCCATGACCACATCACTGATACCCGAATTGAAGATGTCGGAGAGATTTTGCGTGGCGAGAACTACAACAGCGTTCAGCTTTCGCAATGTCTTTAGCCAATCACGCAAGTATTCGCGGAACAACTCATCCCGCAGATAGACCCAAGCTTCATCCAGAACAATGAGCGTGGGACGCCCATCGAGCTTTTTCTGAATTCGCCGGAACAGGTACAGCAGCACTGCGACCGTGGCTTTGCTATTGCCATCCCCATACTTCATGAGATTGTCCATTTCGAACACCATCATGCGGCCGTCCCTCAATCCGTCCTTTTCCGCATCGAGGAGACGACCGAGCGGTCCGCTAAGTGTGTAAACTTCGAGCGCCGAGCGAATTTCCTTGTTCTGCACCGTCGCCAGAAAGTCGGTAAGTGTCCGCCGCGGCGAGCCTTGCATTAGCTTCATGGCGTCGGCGACGGCGTTTCGGTGTTGGGGTTTCATGTCGAGACCACCAAGTTTGCAGAGTTTTTCAACCCAGCTATTTGCCCAAGCCAGGTCGCTGTCGTCAGTCAGGTCCGCCAGCGGATAGAACGACAAGCCATCGGTCTCACCGCCGAGATCGTAAAACTCTCCGCCGCAAGCCCGCGTCAGCACCGTGAGCGAGTAGCCTTTATCGAAGGCGAAGACCTGTGCGCGGGGATAGCGGAAGAATTGCGCAACGATGAATCCCAGGAATGTTGATTTTCCCGAGCCAGGCGGACCCACCATGAATGTGTGCCCGATATCTCCACAGTGAAGATTGAAGCGGAAGGGAGTTGAACCCGTCGTCGCAGCATACAAAAGCGGTGGACTCTTCGGCGGGTAGAACGGGCAGGGATTTTCTTTGTTTCCAGCCCACACCGCGCTTATCGGAAGAAGGTCTGCCAGGTTCAGCGTGTGCAGGACCACGCGCCTGACATTGCGGTAGCCATCCCCAGGAAGGCTACCTCTCCACGCTTCTACGCTATTCACGTCTTCGATCCGCGCAGAGAAACCTAAGTTTTGGACTGTCTTCGCCACCAATGCGACCGCTTCCTCGACGCTTGGTTCATCCTCGTTGCCGCAAATCACTGTTGTGGTGTATTGGGCAAACAGCACGTCCCCCGCAGCCGCAACGCTCATTGCCTCTTCTGCATCCACGCTCATTTCTTGCGCGTGCAGGTTTACCGCCCCCGTTTGAGTCTGCATGATCTGGTCTTTAAGGCCGCGCATCTTGGAACGCCATTTCTTGCGGACCTTGTCGAGAAACGAACGCGCCTCTTCCGGGTCCATGAGAATCGCCCGCGTGTTCCAGCGATATTCGATTGGCAACGTATCAAGCGTCGCGAGAATCCCAGGGACGCTTGCCTTGGGGAATCCATCGATTGCAACCACGCGCAGGTGTTTGCGCCCAATGCGTGGCGTTAAACCGCCAACGAAATCCTCCGTGGCCAGCATGTCGTTCAGATACACCGGGAATTCAGGTAGCCGGATGGGATGATCTTTCCAGGCCACACAGCGATGTACGTAGCGCAGCAGCTCGTCGTGAACTACTGGATTGCCGGCGTCATCTTTCGTGCGTACCGCTCTCAATCGAGTCACAGCGAACAACGATTTGAAAACATCCTCGAAACTCGCAATGCGACTCTTGAAATAGTCCACAATGCGCGCGGCATTCCCCCGCTTGTCCTTCATTCCCTCAAACATCCAGCCTTTAATCTTTTCTTCCCGCGCTATAGGAGGAAGGTAGGTCAGCGACAGATAGTAATCGCTTTCGAAATGCGCGCCCTCGGACATGAACTGCTCGCGACGCTCATCGTCGATGATCCTTGTAACCGAGTCCGGGAACTCTTGATATTCGGGGTAACCGGGAGCAGGGGAGCGAATGCTGTCACACTGCACCATCCAGCCTCCGCCAAGGCGGAGCAGGGCCCCCAAGCGTCCGCTCAACGCGGCCATCTCTCCGTTCGTCGCGGAACCGAGATCCGGTCCTTGAAATTTCCATGCTGCAAGCAGTCCGCCGTCCTGCTGCAAGAGAACTCCGTCCTCAATCAAGGAGTCGTACAGAAGAAGGTCAGCTAATCCAATCGCGTGACGGCGCTGTTCAACAAGAGGCATGGTCTATCTCCAATTTCCTGGGGTCGTCGTGGGAGGAGCGGACATCAGGCTCTTGGCGGGATAAAAATCCCGATAGCCAATATGCCGGATGTAAACATGACGCAAGAGAGGGTCTACTTTCGCCATGCGCGCGAGAACGCCCACAGCGATCAGCCACAGAACGAGGCCGCCAAGAATGCTCCACCACTTCATGACAGCAAAAACCAACATCGCCGCAAGGATGGCGGAGACCAAAATCAATTCGCGGTCCCCGCCCATCAGCAATTGCGGCCGGTTTGCCGACTCGTGAAACGGTACTTCCCGTGGTCGGTCCATGATTAAACGACCGCCGCGCCTACCGCGAACAAGCCTCCCAGCAAGGCAGCCGCGGAAATGATGAAAGCTATTGCGCAGACGGCATACACGGCACGGCGAGCAAATTCATTCCACTCACCTCCGAACACAAGCGTCACGCCGATTGCCACCAACGCGATAATCGCGATTGCCCCGGCTACGGGACCGCTCAACGACTGTTGCAACCTTGTAAGCGGTTGTTCCCACGGCAACGCCTGTCCGCCCGCAGCAGCCGAGGCAGGCAGACTGAGAATTGCCGACGCCAGGCTGAGCAAGCCTGTATGAGCAACGAGACGCTGCCATTCCACTTTTCTCCGAGACATTTTCATTTTTTATTTTCCTTTCGTTCTGAAATTTACAACCAGCGACCACTCGCTCCACTAACGGCAAACCACGCCACGAGTGCAACGAATCCTGAACCCAGGAGCGCCGTCGCAAACAACACCACCAACGTCCGCCGAGTTATGTCCGGCAGATTCAGTAGCGCGGTGACGAGCAGACCCGAGAAACCAAAGACCATAACCGTCAGCGCGACGCGTTCAGCTCCAGGGAACACCATCCGCGACATTCCCACGCCAGGAAGGAGAGAAAGAGCTGCACCCGCAAGAATCGCGGCGACCGTGGCGAACAGCACGCTCGAAAAAGCACTTGTGTCATGCACAGAATCTATTCCGCTCTGTTGTTTTCTGTTTTCCATTAGGCTTCCTACACATACTCAAGCCTGTAGTCTCCGTCGCTGTAGCCACTGACTACCGCAACCTCACGGACCTTGCGACCCGCGCGAATGCTTGGTTCGCTATCGACAAAAACGACCACATTTACAGCTTCAGCGATCAATTGCTGTTGGGGAGCCGCAGTCGCTTCCGCCACTAAACTTTCCAAACGAATCAGTGCGCCGTGCGCATCGTTTGCATGCACGCTTGCCGTACCGCCCGGATGTCCTGTGTTCCACGCTTTGAGCATGCTCAACGCTTCTGCACCCCGCACTTCTCCCACGACAATCCTTGTTGGCTTCAAGCGCATGCAGGCCCTCAGGCAATCGAGCATCGAGACACGTCCGACCGCGAGCAGCGCGACCGAGTTCTTTATGTTGCATTGCAGTTCGGGCGTATCTTCGATGATGAGGACACGGTCGTTCGGTGAAATCCACGCCACTTCATCAAGGACAGCATTGATGAACGTCGTTTTGCCCGAACCGGTTGATCCGGCAACAAGAATATTTTTCCGCTGCTCTATCGCGGCGCGGATGACTTCCAAGTGGCGCTTTCCGCGCACTGACTCAAGAAAGTAATCGCGACGACGCTGGAGGTTCAGCGCATCGCTCTTGTCCGTGAGAATTCCATCGATCTCATACTCGTTCAGAGTGAACACGCAATGCGGGCGTTGCCTAATGGCAAATACCGGATGCCGTACCACTGGAGGGATCAAACCCTCGAAGCGACTTCCATCCGTGGGCAGCTCTGTTTCGAGAATGGGGTTGTCGTGATTGATGACCGTATCGCGAATCGCGGCGATCGTGCCGAACGCACTCAAGGCTTGTGCGGGGGGCATTTTTCCAACAATCTGAAAATCCTCGTGAGTCCGCTTGACCCACAATTGCCCATCGGGATTCAGCAAGATGTCTTCGGTGCCATGATCTTGAAGGCAGGAGGAAACCAGCGGCCCGAGTTCCCGTACCAGTTTTTCATTTCGGCGTTCGGTGACTTGTTGAAGTTCTTGCATCTGGCCCCGCCAATTCGCTCGATCTTCTAAATCTAGCGTTCTGTTTGAACACCTATGATACTATACATACAGCACCATCTATTGCGACAAATAATTACGCCGATTATTTGCGGCTGTCAAGTCAAAAGATGTCTACCCTCAAAACCGCCGAAGCCGTCGAGAAGCAGGCTCGCGCCATGAAAGCGAGCACTTTCGAGGTTGGCCTCTTTGATCCGACCGCCGCGCATGGAGCGATGCTCCCGCGCGTATGGGACCTCGACACGTTGCTTCGCTCCGTGTCCTGGCTGCGCTTAAAGAATCTTGAAGGGCGGAATATCTACATCCGGCCGAGTGGCGAGCACGCTCTTTCGCTTATCGACGACGCGAGTACTCAGACCATCGAGCTGTTGAAATCACAGGGCTTTGCTCCAGCGGTAGTTCTTGAAACATCTCCGAGGAACTTTCAAGCATGGCTCTGGCACGGGCAGATCCTGCCGAAACATCTTTCTACGTTTGCAGCAAGACTGGTGGCGTCACGCTTTGGCGGTGATCCTGCTTCGGCGGATTGGCGGCACTACGGAAGACTTGCGGGATTTACGAATCGCAAAAACAAATATCGAAGGAAGGATGGAACCTTTCCTTACGTGAGGCTGCATGAGGCTACGGGAGCGGTGTATTCAAAAGCGGTCGTATTTCTCGCAGAAGTCAGAACCCTATATGAATCGGAGCAATCCAAGCCTCCCCCTCCCATCTCTTTCCGGCGCCCGAGCGTGTTCCGTTGCAATCTCAAGAGGATCGAAGACTTCCGAGGGAAGCCAATCTACGACGGCGACCAGACGCGCGTGGACCTCGCCTATGCAGTCTACGCTTTGGCCCACGGCGTCCCGGAGAACACGGCGCGGGAGGCGCTTACTTCGCGTGATCTTTCGCACAAAGGAGATAGGAAGCGGCAACAAGAATATATTGATCGCACGATTAGAAAGGCTCGGGAGCGGATTGTAGAAAGTCGAAGCTGAATGCGTAGAAAGCTACAGATCGTTTTTTACTCCGCCGACAATTCCGCCCTCGCATCGTGCCGGATGTAGTTCGGGTGCCTAGGAGGAGACATTTTCCTGCGTGCCCTTTTGCACTTCCTCTCTTTCCTAAGTTAGCATACGAGTCGCCGATATGATCCGTTTCGGCCTGCTCACAAATGCCAGCAACCGAGAAGTCACCGTATGAGGTCGGCTCTTTAGTCCGTCTGCGAGGTCGGGAATGGGTCGTGATCCCATCCGATGGGGGCGATGTGATCCGCCTGCGCCCTCTTAGCGGGCGTGAGGAAGAAACAATCGGTGTTCACAGGCTGCTCGAAGAGAGCCTGCTAGAACCAGCGACTTTCCCTGATCCTGATCCCACCTTGGCCGGGGACTATGTCGGAGGCAAACTTCTCAGAAATGCTGCACGGCTTAGCCTGAGAAGCGGGGCAGGCCCCTTTCGATCGCTAGGGAGACTTTCTGTCCGACCTCGGCCATATCAGTTTGTCCCTCTGATCATGGCTCTCCGCTTGGACACGGTGCGGCTGTTCATAGCCGACGATGTCGGGATCGGCAAGACAATCGAAGCGGGAATGATTGTCCGCGAGCTACTCGACAGAGGTGATGCTCAGCGGCTGTGCGTGTTGTGCCCGCCCCACCTCTGCGAACAATGGCAGAACGAGCTTGCTGAAAAGTTCCACATCCATGCGATGGTGATTCGCACTTCGACCATTGCCAAGCTTGAGCGAAGCGTCCCCCTTGGTTCTTCCAGCCTCTATCGCCATTATCCGCACACAATCGTCTCGATTGATTTTGCAAAGAGCGACCGTCGCAGGTACCAATTCTTAGCGGACTGCGCAGACCTTGTGGTTGTGGACGAAGTTCACTCCGCGGCTCAGGCTCGTTTCGGAAGTTCAAAGGAACAGCAGCAGCGCCATGAATTACTCCGTGAGATCG
>Ga0307374_10008644_pt1 | contig 15161 bp, 9 predicted proteins | sample OX3MG_FD_202532 | JGI IMG/M metagenome (GOLD analysis project Ga0307374, IMG submission 202532) | Soil microbial communities from Risofladan, Vaasa, Finland - OX-3 | ecosystem: Environmental > Terrestrial > Soil > Coastal area > Acid sulfate soil | place: Finland: Risofladan, Vaasa | collected... | reverse complement strand
ACCTCCACAACAATGCCACGCTGTCCCGCCTGCGCGACGAAGTCCTTCAAGCGGAGAAAGTACGCGTTATCCCAGGTGTGAAGATCGAACTTGTCGCCGCCTCCGGCGTATCCCGGCTGGGTGCTCCGCGCCCACGGACAGATAAACCGCAGCGGGGCCGGGGCCATCGTGTTTCTGGCAATTTTAAACGCGGTGGGATCTTCAACATAAACACCCGAAAAAAGCCGCGTGAGGTTGAATCCCCGCGCGTGAAGTTCGCTCAGGTAGAGCGGATAATCAAAATCCATGTTCATGACCGCGCCATAATGCTCCGTCGAGGTGATCAACACCGTGGGATGGCCGCGAAACAAAAAGTAGTGCGGATTTTCAGGATCAAGCGAAATCGGTTTTGCCAGTTCGGGAGGCGCTGCGAAAAGGGATTGCAGTTGGGATGTTCCCGCCACCACGCAGAACAGCGCAACCAGGAATACCAGGACCCGGATTCCCCGTACTGGGTTCGCGGAAGGCGTCGAACCCGCGATACTGGTCTTCATGTCAGAGCCCATCCTCCAGAAACGCTGGTCTTCTTCGAGCAACCGCCCGTGGCTCACAGACCTTCGCAGCCGCTGGGCGGCCTTGTGGCGCTCGTCAAAACCAGCCCGTGATGCGCAGCGTCCGAATACTACTGCAATCATCCCATCGTGTCTACCGATCGGCGATGCCCCCGCAAGTCCTTTGTTCCACGAACAACAGATTTTTGCAACTCCATCGATTTCCTCCGGTATAGTTTTAGGTCATGTTTCCTGAATTTCCAACAGCCCTGGTGACGGGTGGCTCGCGGGGAATTGGCAGGGGGATTTGCCTCAGCCTCACGCGTGCAGGCTTTGGAGTGGCGATCAATTACGCGACCAATGTCTCCGCAGCGGAAGAGTGCAAGCGGCTGTGCATGGATTCCGCGCCCGATGCGAAAAAGGTAAAGTTTGAAACCGTTCAGGCGGACGTCTCGACCTCTCAAGGCCGCGCCCGCCTGATGGAGTTTATCGAGCGCGACCTGGGCTGGATTGATGTTCTGGTGAACAACGCCGGCGTGGCCCCAAAGGTGCGCGCCGACCTGCTGGCCGCCACTGAGGAAAGCTTTGACCGCCTGATGGCCATCAACCTGAAGGGGCCTTACTTTCTGACCCAGGCCGTGGCGAATGGCTGGATCTCAAAGCTTCCGAATCTTCCCTCTGCGCGGCCGAAGCCCCGGGTCATCAATATCTCTTCGGTTTCGGCTTATGCAGCCAGTGTCAATCGCGGAGATTACTGCGTCAGCAAAGCGGGGCTGGCGATGGCCACGCAGCTCTTTGCGGTACGCCTGGCCGAATACGGCATCAACGTTTACGAGCTCCGCCCAGGAATTATCGCCACTGACATGACGGCGGGCGTGCCGGAGAAATACGACCGCATGATTGCCGAGGGCCTCACGCCCATCGCCCGGTGGGGTACGCCGGAAGATGTCGGCCGCGCGGTGGTGGCCATCGCGCAGGATACCTATCCTTTTTCAACCGGTGAAGTTATTAACGTGGACGGCGGTTTTCACCTCCGCCGCCTGTAACGACTGCCATGCTCCAGATCGATTTTGAACTATCGCCCGGCAAACTTCGTTCCAAACTGGAGCGGCTGTTTGATCTGTCGGCGGCCAGGATTCGGGCCATTGAGCAGGCCTGGAATCCTGCTTCCGGGCCGCCGGTGGTGACCGCGCAGGGAAGCTACCAGCCGCGCGAGTGGACCGACTGGACGCGGGGATTCCAGTACGGATCGGCGCTGCTGCAGTTTGAGGCAACCGGCGATCCGTGGTTCCTCGAGTGCGGGCGCGAGGGAACCCGGAAGTGGATGGAATCCTACACCACCCATACGGGGGTTCACGATCACGGCTTCAACATCATCAGCACCTTTGGCAATCTTGCCCGGCTGGCTAGCGAAGGCAAAATCCAGGCGACGCACCCGGAGGAGAGCTACTACCGGCTGGCTCTCAAAACCAGTGGCGCCGTCCAGGCGGCTCGCTGGTCGCGCCTTTCGGGTGGCGGCGGGTACATCTGCTCCTTCAACGGCGCCCACTCTCTCTTTGTGGATACAATCCGCTCGCTCCGCTCGCTTGCCGTTGCGCACCGGCTCGGGCACGCTCTCTACGAGGAATCCGACCGGCGGGTTTCGCTGCTGGAGCGCCTGGTGCAGCACGCCGAGGCGACGGCGCGGTATTCCATCTATTACGGCGAAGGCCGCGACCGCTACGATGTGCGCGGGCGCGTGGCGCACGAGTCGCTGTTCAACGCGAAAGACGGCAACTACCGTTGCCCCGGCACTCAGCAGGGCTATTCGCCTTTCACCACCTGGACGCGCGGCCTGGCCTGGGCGATCCTGGGTTTTGCGGAGCAGTTGGAATTTCTCCACAGCCTGGCCACGGAAGAATTTGAAGGGCTGGGCGGGCGCGAGAAGCTTGAGGCCCTGATGCTTCGCGCGGCTGAAGCGACGGCTGATTATTATCTTGCCGAGACTCCCACCGATGGCATTCCTTACTGGGATACGGGCGCGCCGGGCCTCGCAAAACTCGGCGATTATCTGGCGCGACCGGCCGATCCTTTTAACGATTTCGAGCCGGTGGACAGCTCTGCGGCCTCGATCGCCGCGCAGGGGTTGTGGCGGCTGGGCCAATATCTGGAGCGAGTCCGGCAGCGCACGGAGGACGGCAAGCGCTACCGGCAGGCAGCTCTGACCGTGGCCCGCACGTTGCTTGCAGAGCCTTACTTGTCAACGGATCCGTCGCATCAAGGACTGATTTTACATTCCATTTACCACCGGCCGCGGGGTTGGGACCACGTGCCGGAAGGCCGCAAGGCGCCGTGCGGCGAATCCTCCATGTGGGGGGATTATCACGCGCGCGAATTGGCGCTGGTGCTGCTTCGCGAAGCCCGGCAGGAGCCTGACCTCTACTTCTTCAACATCTGATCCGCGCCAGGTGTAGCCGCGACAGTGCTTTGCCCGTCGCGGGTATTTGAAGGGCCCGCGACACCCAAACCAGTGTCGCGGCTACCAGTCACCGCTACAGAAGAAATCCTCTTTAATCCCCTGAAGCGCCACTGGCTTTCGGCCGGGTAATCGGTTCGTACATTTCCGGTCGGCGTGAGGCTATGCGGTCGTATTCCCATTCGCCGCTGATCCGCACCACTCGGTTTTTGTCCGCGAGCGACGGTTCCACGTCGGCATAAAGAATGGCTTCCTCAATCTCTCCGGCTTCCACCAGCGCCTCGCCGCTGACGTCGATGATCTGCGAGTGGCCTGCAAAGCGGAAGCCGCGTTCTTCGCCCACTCGGTCGGCGGCGATCACGTACATGTGATTTTCAATGGCGCGCACCTTCGGGATGTGCGCCCAGGTGTCAGAACCCACCGGCCAGTTGGTAGGAATGGCCAGGATCTGCGCGCCTTTCAGCTTGAGCACGCGGCCGGATTCCGGAAAGCTGCAATCGTAGCAAATGTTGACGCCGATCTTCGCCTGCGCGGTCTGGAAGACGGTGAAGGAAACGTCGCCCAGCTTGTCATAGCGGTCGATACCAAGATAAGGCAGGTGGATCTTGCGGTGCGTTCCCTGGATGCCCTCCGCGGTGATGACCGCCGCCACGTTGTAGAGATGGTCGCCTGCGCGCTCCAGCATCCCGACCACGGTTGAGACTCCCAGGCGCTTTGCAGCCTTGGCAATCTTTTCTGTGGATGGACCCGGCACGGTTTCGGCAGCGGGCATGGCCTCTTCGCGGCTGGTAAAGCAGTAGCCGGAAAGAGCGCACTCGGGAAAGACCACGAGCTTCGCGCCCTCGCGCGCTGCGCGCTCCAGGTTTTCGAGAACCCTGGCGAGGTTATGCTCGTTCTCAAGAATTTTGACGTCCATTTGAACTGCGGCAACTTTCATGTTTTCTCCTGGGACGGAATGGATTCAGAACCGGCCCATTGTAACAAGGTTTCGAGCGTGGCGGCGGGGTTTGCTAATGAAAATGGAGGCCGGTAAAGAGCCTGACTATTGGGTGTGCCGGGGATTGAAAATGTTCGCGGGGTGATATTAAGTCTTCTTTTATTTTCAACAACATGGGCCGCTTCATTTTTCGGTTCGTTTTCGGTTCGTTTTCGGTTCGTTTTTTCAACAGACTAATGTTTTCAACAACTTCTCCGCTTCGTTTTCCGGTTCGTTTAGGTTCGTTTTTAGCCATTTCTTAGTGTTTTCAATAACTTCTCCGGTTCGTTTTTTAAAAAAACAATATTTTTGTCCCACATTTTTGGGGCCAAACTCGCCACCCTCACATTTCGAGTAATTTACAACAATACGGGCAGCCCGGCTGGACTGCTTATTCTGTAGCGTTGCCGCCCATCCGCCGCCATGAAAAAGGCTACCACGCTAGGCCACGTTTGTCAAGCAAATTCGGCCCCATGGCGGCATTAATTCGAGATCTAATTGTGTCCGGACTTCTGGTTAGGAATCGAAGAACCTCATGATGCGGGGCCAGTGTTTCTGGACGGTCCGGCTGGTGCTGAGGTGGCCGCCACGCGGCAGCAGCTTCAGTTTGATTTGCGCGCGCTTTGCAAATCCGTCCACAAGCCTCCAGGGAATGTAGGGATCATCCCTGGCATGGAACATCATGATCTTTGAAGCGGTCAGTTCCCGGATGTGCTGCGCCGGATTATAAAAATCGCCTCGCCGGAGCTTGTTCCAGTTCCTGTCCGGCAGGCGGTAAGCGTTGCCGAAGGCTTCACGGATGTAGGCAGGATAGCTTTTGTTGGAGGTCTCCTTCTCCGGCCCCTGCAGCAGGACGCTCCAATCGACCACCGGACAGTTGGCGATCACCTTTTTCACCCGGCGGTCGAGCGAGGCAAGGATGGCCGCCGCCCCACCGAAACTTCCGCCGATAACGAAAATCGAATCGGGAGAGAGGCGGAATTCCTGGCCGAAAGCAATTTCTCTGATCCGGCCTTTTTCGAGCGCGGTGATGACGTCGGCGATATCTTCAACCGGGGATTTTTTAAGAAATTCGCCGCCGCTTTCCCACGTTCCGCGCCAGCGCGGATAAAACACCCAGTAGCCCTTGCGGGACAAAAATTCCGCCAGCGGCTGTTTTGTGGGGATGGAAGGCATGCCATCGCAAAGAATAATGACCTTCTGCCTTTTGCCCGACCGAACCGGCGGCAAAAACTCGGCAACGATTTCTTTCTTGAACCTTGCGCGGAACATGCGTCCAGTTTAGCAAGACTGCCGGAGTTTCCAAAACGGCGGTGGGCCTGCTAACAAGCGAGAACTCGCCTTAACAGGCTGCTGAAAAAGGCCATCCGTCATGCTGAGCGCAGCGAAGCATCTGCTGTATCTTCTGGAAAACAAACAAAGCAGATCCTTCGCTTCGCTCAGGATGACGCCGCGCGAGGGGTTTTTCAGCAAACTGCTAAAGTTCGTACAAAGAACCGGGGCGACCATTCATGAAATTTTCTTGCGCTTCAGAGGATATAAAAAGTGCGCCCTGGTCAAACGTAAACGACAATAATGTGCAGACGTTTTCACCCGGCAGAGTTCAGAAGAATTTGCAAAGGATTTCACATCACGAACAAAGACCCTGGATGTTTTGGGGACAAAGCGAAAGCTGGCGGGAGGGCGGCGATCGGTTCTTTGACGCTTGCGACTCCGATAAGGGCGAGGATTGGGGCAGACAAGAATTTGGCGTTGGCGCTGGTTGAGCGATAGGCGACAAGGCCATTGGGCAGCCCTTGGGGGACAAAATCCCCCTGTCGCCTCTTTTGCCATAGGGACTGTTGCACAAGGGATGAACTTCGCGGGGCCCTGGCCGTTCGAAAGGGCCGTTTCCCGGCTGCAATCAGTGATGACAGACCCGTCACATCCTGCAACCTGCTGCTAAATCTGTTGTCCCAGCGGCACTGCAAACTCTTCTCGCGGGCCGGGCTTTGCCCGTGTCCCGGCCTGATCCCCAGAGAAGCTGCGAATCTTATATTGCAACGCTCTGACGCTGATATGCAGAAGCCGCGCGGCTTCCGTACGGTTCCCTCCGGTCAAGGACAGGGCGCGGGAGATCGCGACTCTTTCCGCTCCCTCTTTCAGGCGCCGCACCTTTTGCTTCAGATCGCCCGGCTGCGATTCCTGTCCGTTAGCACTCGGATTGACCGTTTGGAAGGCTCCGCCGCCATAGACGGCACCATCCTGCTGCAACTGTCGAAGCGCTTGTGTCTCATCCCCAATGATCAGGTAGCGCCGGACGAAATTTTCAATTTCCCGGATGTTGCCCGGCCATGAGTACTCCATGCAGGTATCCAGCAGCGTCTGTGATACCGGCAACGGTGCATGGCCGATCTGCTCGGACCAGTGCGCAATAAAGTGGTCCAGGAGACCGGGAATATCTTCCCGCCTCTCTCTCAAGGGTGGCAGGCAGATCGTATAGACGTTCAGGCGATAGTAAAGATCGCGGCGGAAGGTTCCTGAGGCAATCGCCTGGGAGATGGTGGTATTGGTTGCGGCAACGACTCTGACGTCCACTTGCGTAGGCGTAAAGCTGCCCAGGCGCGAAAACTCTCCATCCTGAAGAACGTGCAGGAGTTTTGCCTGAAGCCCGATCGGCATTTCGGCGATCTCGTCCAGCAGAATCGTTCCGCGGTGGCAAGCCTCAAACTTGCCTGCTTTCGCCTTTGATGCGCCCGTAAAGGCGCCTGCCTCATAGCCGAAAAGCTCGCTTTCAAGAAGCTCCGAAGGAAGGGCTGCACAGTTGATCTTCATGAACCGCTGGGCGGAGCGGCACGATAGTTCGTGAATCATGCTCGCAGCTACACCCTTGCCGGTTCCGCTTTCGCCCAAAAGCAATACTGGGATGTCATAATCCGCAATTTGGCGAATCTGGCCGTGTATATCCCTCATCACCGCGCTGACAGCGACGAACCCGGATTCTTTCTTCGCGGTCCCAGCCTGTGTTTGCGATCCGTACTCTTTTCCTCTACAAACCCATCCATCTAGAGATTTCACTGCGTTTGTCAAAATCCCCCCTCTCAACCATCGCCCGTCTCGGGCCACCCGCGTTGTCGGTACTTATCTCCTCCATCCCCCCAGGCGATGGAGTCTCACATGTTTTGCATATTGTTCTTCCAAACCTAATGATATGTGCATGAGAATACATCCACAATTGGGCGATTACAGGAATTGGTACAGGAAAACACCCGACAAACGCCTGGGAACACCTTACTCCCGGCGCCTCAATCGCCTAAGGCTGCACTAAACCGTGCCGGATGGCGTATCGAACCAAATCCGCCACACTATGCATGTTGAGCTTGTGCATAATGTTGCTGCGATGAGAGTCCGCCGTCTTTGCGCTGACGGCAAGCGCCGCAGCGACCTCTTTGGTTGTCTTGCCCTCTGCCACCAGTTGAAGGACCTGAAGTTCTCGACGGGTCAGCGTTTCGCTTTCGCCGGAACCCTGTTGAAGATAGGCTTCGACTACGGTTTGAGAAATTCCGGGGCTGAGGTAAATCCTGCCACCAAGGACCTCGCGGATCGCCTCAATCAGTTCTCCCGCCGCCCTGGATTTAAGGACATAACCACGGATTCCGGATTTCAAGGCTTCCAGGATATACCGGTTTTCCGTATGCACCGTCAACAGGATCAGTTTCGCGGAGGGAGTGGCCTTCCGGATCTCTGCGGCCGCCTCTATGCCGTTCATGTAAGGCATGCTGATATCCAACACCGCCAGATCAGGTTGCAGTTCCAAAGTCCGTCTGACAGCTTCCCGGCCGTCAGACGCTTCCCCAACGATTTCGAAGCCTTCATGGTCCAGGATGGTCTTCAGGCCCTGCAGCACAATCTGATGGTCGTCAGCCACAAGGACCCGGATGGGGTGATCGGCCTTCTTCACAAACGGCGACGTCGTTTCGGTTTGGTTTGTAGTGGCAGTATCCATAATTTCAGCCTACTTACCGTGCGGTTTTTCGGTCCCGCACGCTCAGACGTTAATCGGCAAAAACGGAAATTTTCCTTAGGGGACAATTAAAGGTAGCCTCGAACTGTGGGACAAATCAATCCGTTGAAATCCCCAAAATGCGCCGGGTAAAAGCCTGATCAGGGGTCAGAAAGCTACCCGGTCAGGTCAGGTCTCAGGTGAGCGAGACTGGAAGGCTGGCATATTGGAAGGCCAAAACTCCGGATGGATCGCGAAGCTGTTCTCAAAGGCCGGGTCCATGGGGGTGAGCCTGAACGAACTCGCCGGGAAGTATCGTGGCAGCAAGTCATGCAGATTCAAACTGTTGCATGAAGCACCCGAACAAGCTCGTCATAAACCCGTGCTACAAACGCCTTCGCAAGTTATTGGATCGGCCAACCCGGATTCGGCCGATTTACCTGTCTGAAAAGGTGTGAGTTTTGGGAACCCTCAAGAACATGGCCAGCATAATGGAGTTTCCCCCCTGTCTGTCATGTGAACAAGTATAAAGTGTTGCATTTGAATAAAGTCCCTTGTAGAGTATCCCTTCCGTTAACGCACACGGAGCTGTGTGGTGACATGCTCTGTGCCTGCAGGGCGGCCGAGTCCGGGATGAAGGGCCCATGTGCCAGGCTTGTAATGTTCCGAGCGCGCAAGAGGGCGTAACTACATTGTCCTGCAGGAGGACCGTTGGCGCTCGCTGCACCTGTTGATTCACCGCCAGTCCGCATGCGCTAAGGTGGATTATTCATGAATCTTGCCTGCGAGGCCAGGAGGGCGGGTCCTCGGCCCCGCCGTTACAGCCTGGCGGTCATTTCTCTTTCTTGCCTCGTGACCGGCTTGCAATGGCAAGCCGTTCACGAGGCAAAGAGGGAGGAGCATAATCAGCCCGCTTCTTTTGGCAGAGCTAAAACTCCGCCCTCCTAACCATGCTTCAACGCTTCATGAATAGTCCGTGCTTAAGGTGACACTGCATCCCGGACCGAAAGTACAGCAGGATGGGCAACGGAATCATATGAGAGGGCGAGCATTTGTCCAATGAAGCAAAATGAATCCGTCCAGGCCTGGGAGGACACGGTAACGATTCCCACCTATCCGGTTCCGGCGCCTGATCCCAACCCGATGTTTCTTGAGAAGCGCATCTATCAAGGAAGCAGCGGCAAGGTATACCCCAATCCCTTCACCGACCGCGTATCAGATGAGAAAAGAGATCAGGAATATCGCGCCGTCTTCCTGGAAAACGAATATGTCAAATTAATGATTCTGCCGGAAATTGGCGGACGGATCCACATCGGCCTGCATAAGGCAAGCAATTACGATTTCTTCTATCATCAGCACGTCATTAAACCTGCGCTGGTGGGGTTGCTCGGGCCATGGATTTCAGGCGGAGTTGAGTTCAACTGGCCTCAGCACCATCGCCCTTCCACGTTTATGCCGGTTGACCATTCGATTGAAGAGTGCGCGGATGGCAGCAAGATCGTGTGGCTCAGCGAGCATGAGCCGATGAACCGCATGAAGGGCATGGTGGGAATCTGCCTGCACCCGGGCAAGACGATTGTGGAGGCTCGGGTCCGGCTCTTTAATCGCACGCCCTTTGTGCAGACTTTCCTTTGGTGGGCGAATGTCGGGGTCCATACGCATGAGCAATATCAGGCTTTTTTCCCGCCCGATGTGACCTCTGTTGCCGACCATGCAAAACGCGCCACCTCCGAATTTCCCATCGCGCGCGGCTTCTACTATGGTGTGGACTACAGGCGGGGTTCTGACCTTCGCTGGTACAAGAACATTCCCGTACCTACCTCTTATATGGTGCCGGAGTCGCGCTACGATTTTTTTGGCGGTTATGACCATGCGCGGCAGGCAGGATTCGTCCACGTCGCCGATCACCACGTCTCTCCGGGGAAGAAGCTTTGGACCTGGGGTCATGCCGAGTTTGGTTACGCCTGGGACCGTGAGCTGACCGACGCCGACGGTCCTTACGTTGAACTGATGGCCGGCGTCTACACTGACAATCAGCCGGATTTCTCATGGCTTCAACCTTACGAAACCAGGACGTTCCGGCAGTACTGGTATCCCATCCTGCAGATGGGTCCCGCCGTCAATGCCAATCGGCATCTCGCTTTGAGCCTGGAAGTCGATGGCGGGCAGGTCAAGTTTGGCGCCTGCGCCGCGGAATGCCTTCCAGGGGCCAGGGTCATCCTTTCTTCCGGGGCGAGCGTTCTCTTTGAACGGACGGTGAATCTTGATCCGGCAAACCCCCTTGTTGAGCATTTGGATCTTCCTGCAAATGCCGAGGTAACGGAGTTATTGTTCAGAGTTGTTGATGGCGGCGGCCGGGAGTTGATTGGCTATCGCCCGGAGGATCTTAAAGGCGGGTCCGCCGGGCAGCCTGCCACAGAGCCTCCGCCGCCGAGGCAAATCGAGACGAACGAAGAGCTCTTTCTGACCGGCCTGCACCTCGACCAGTACCGGCACGCAACCCGATATCCGGAGACGTACTGGCGTGAGTCGCTCGAGCGGGACCCGAAGGATGTTCGCGCGAACAACGCTTTGGGCCTGCAATATCTGCGCAGGGGACAATTCCAGGAAGCTGAAAAACACTTCCGGCATGCGGTTGAAAGACTGACCCGCTGGAATCCTAATCCACCGGATGGAGAGCCCTGCTACAACCTGGGTCTTGCGCTGAAGTTTCAGCACCGCCTTGACGAATCCTACGCGGCCTTTTACAAAGCAGCCTGGAATTATGCGTGGCAGGGCGCCAGTTACTACGGCCTTGCTGAAATCGATTGCGGGCGCGGCCGCTATGAGAGTGCGCTTGAGCACCTTGAACAGGCGCTTGCCGTCAACGCGCCGAACTTGAAGGCCAGGAATCTCATGTCCGCAATCCTGCGGCGCACCGGGCAGGTGGACGTGGCCGAAAAGTTGGCGCAGGAAACGGTGGCCATGGACCCGCTTGATTTCTGGTCCCGAAACGAGCTGGCGTTGGCGTGCCTGGCCAGGCAGGATGACAAACGAGCGCAGAGTTTAATCGCAGATTTACGCCATCTCATGCGAGGGAATGCACAGACCTGTCTTGATATCGCTTTTGACTATTCGAATGCCGGATTGTGGGAGGAGGCGCAAGAACTGCTCGAAAGGCTGCTCCCGTCAAAGGACCCGCAGGGTTCTGTCTACCCCATGGTTCTGTACGCACTGGGCTACTTGAGCGAGCAAATGGGCGATACGACGAAGGCTTGCGATTACCGCCGCCGCGCTTCCGCCGCCGCGCCCGATTATTGCTTCCCGGCGCGTCTTGAAGAAGCGCTGATTCTTGAAAGGTCTCTGGCCGCTAACCCTCAAGATCCCAAAGCTTTTTATTATCTTGGCAACCTCCTTTACGACAAGAAGCGTTACGAAGAGGCCGTCCGGAACTGGGAGAAGTCTTGCGAACTGGACGCTTCCTTCTCGATCCCGTGGCGAAACCTGGGTATTGCTTACTACAACATACAGCACGATGCCGCGAAAGCCGCCGAGGCTTATCGCAGAGCGTTTGAGGCCAACCCTGCTGACGCGCGGCTGCTGTACGAGATGGATCAGTTGTCCAAGCGGATGGGGATTTTGCCCGAAGCTCGGTTGGAGACGATCGAGAAATGGCATCATCTGGTTGAGCAGCGCGACGATCTGACGATTGAGCAAGCCGCACTCTACAATGAGACCGGACAACCTCGGAAGGCGCTGCAGATCATCCTTTCTCGCCGTTTCCATCCCTGGGAAGGCGGAGAAGGCCTGGTTTCGGGACAGTACGTCTGGGCGCACGTGCTGCTGGGGCTGAAATGCCTTGATTCAGGAAAGGCGCAAGAAGCGTTGGATCATTTTGAGGCGGCACAGCGTTACCCGGAAAATTTGGGTGAAGGGAAGCATCTGCTGACACCTGAAAACCACCTGCACTATTTCGCCGCACTTGCCCATGAGGCCTTGAGCGAACCGGAAGAAGCGAAACGTTCTTTTGAAAAAGCTGCTCAAGGCGGCGTTAATCACTCTCCCATGGTTTATTATCAGGCGCTGGCTTTGAGAAAGCTGGGAGATGAGAAGGCCGCCCGCGAAACGCTTCTCAAGCTTCTGGATGACGCATCGCGGCAGGAGTCGGCGGAAGTTAAGATCGATTATTTTGCGACATCGTTACCCAATTTCCTGCTTTTCGAAGATGACTTGCAGAAACGAAACCGGACCGAAGGCCTCTTCCTCGCGGGCCTGGCCCATGCGGGCCTTGGCGAGCAAGACCAGGCCGAACTGAAGTTCCGGCAAGTGCTCGCACAGGATGTTAATCACTTGTGGGCCCGGCTGGAACTCAGCCGGCTGTCGCCGCCGAAGAAGAATTTCAAATGAACCTGACTTCTCCCCCCATCGGTGCTGCGGGTGTTCAGCGGACGCATAGCGCTGCCTACGTCTGGATCATTTCACTGGTGGCGGGCCTGGGCGGACTCCTTTTCGGATACGACTGGGTGGTGATCGGGGGAGCGAAGCCATTCTATGAGGCTTTCTTCCACCTGAGTGACGCCACGCAACAGGGATGGGCGATGAGCTGTGCGCTGGCCGGTTGCCTGTTGGGCGCGGCGATTTCAGGCAATCTCAGTGACCGCTTTGGCCGCAAGCGGATGCTGATCCTCGCTGCCTCCCTGTTCGCCGTCTCTTCGCTGGGTACGGCGTCGGCGGAGACTTTCGGTGCTTTTGTGCGCTGGCGTATCAGCGGAGGCGCGGCGATAGGCCTGGCGTCGAATCTGTCACCCATGTACATTGCCGAAGTTGCTCCCGCCAGGCTGCGCGGGAAGCTGGTTTCCCTGAACCAGCTGAACATCGTGGTCGGAATCCTTCTGGCCCAGTGTATCAACTGGCTGATCGCAAGGCCTGTGCCCGCAGGCGCCACCGTTCTGGACATCCTGCATTCGTGGAACGGCCAGTCCGGATGGCGCTGGATGTTCGGGGTGACGGCGGTGCCGGCGCTCCTGTTTTTTGTTGGCATGCTTGCCGTTCCGGAGAGTCCCAGGTGGCTTGCGAAAGCCGGCCAGCATGCCAGCGCCCGGCGCGTCCTGGCGAGGATCGGAGGAGAAGACCACTGTACGCGTGCGCTGGCAGAGATCGAGGCCAGCCTCCAGGGAGAAGTTCGAAGTTCGACTTGGAAGGACCTGATCGATCCGGCCATGCGGAAGGTTATTCTGCTGGGGGTTGTTCTGGCCGTCTTTCAGCAGTGGTGTGGCATCAACGTCATCTTTAACTACGCCGAAGAAGTGTTCTCCGCGGCCGGCTACAAGGTCTCCGACCTGCTGTTAAATATCGTGATCACCGGGGCCGTCAACCTTATTTTCACAATCGTGGCCATCGGAATGGTTGACAAGGTTGGCCGCCGGAATCTGATGCTGATGGGTTCAGCAGGCCTTGCCATCCTCTACACGATTTTGGGGGCAGGCTACTACAAACACAGCCACGGAATTTACATGCTGATCCTGGTGGTTGCAGCGATCGCTTGCTACGCGGTGTCGCTGGCCCCGGTTACCTGGGTTGTGATCTCGGAGATTTTTCCCAATCGTATTCGCGGCACGGCGATGTCCGTCGCGGTGATGTCGCTGTGGGCCGCCTCTTTCATCCTGACGTACACGTTTCCCCTCTTGAATCACGGCTTCGGCGCCGCAACCACGTTCTGGATCTATGCAGGGGTCTGCGTGGCCGGCTTTGCGTTTATCAAGCAGCGTCTCCCCGAGACGAAAGGCAAGACCCTGGAGGAGATCGAACAATCCTGGAAGGACTGACAGTTTGTTGAAAAACTCGTGCTCCGTGTCATTCTGAGGAGCCGCAGAGCCTGCCCTGAGCCCGTTCGCCCTCCGCTTGCGAACGGCCCCGAACAAAGTGAGGGGGCTCAGGATAAACTCCGCCGAAGGGCGACGAGGAATCTCGCAAGTGCTTGATTCCACAAAAAGCAGATTCTTCGCTTACGCTCAGGATGACATCCTCGGAACGCTTTTCAACAACCTTCTGGCTTCGGATTACAACCTTTGCCAAAGAGGTTCCTACTATGAAAAATACGCGTCGCGAATTTCTGCTGTACGGGATCAGCTCCCCATTTGCCGCGATTCTTGCTGCACCCGGACGGGCTTTGTCAAGGCCCGCCCCCAGCGAAGGGACCGTCTGGAAGCGTTTCAGCCAGCCCCAGGTTATCCGCTACGATTCGGAATGTTTCACCATCCACGACCGGGACGCTTTTCTATTCGGCGCGGAATTCCATTACCCGCGCTGCCCCCGGGAACTCTGGGCAGACCGTTTTCTGAAGCTCAAGCGCGCGGGATTCACGCAGATCGAGACGATGGTGTTCTGGAACTACCACGAACGCGAAGAGGGGCGCTTTGATTTTACGGAGTTTGAAGATTTCATCAAACTTGCGCATGAGATGGGATTCTGGGTCATCGTCCGGCCGGGCCCTTACATCTGCGCGGAGTTTGAGCGTGGCGGGTTCCCGCGATGGGTGATTGCCAGGAGCGTTCCTCTTCGCAGCATGCATCCCGCGAGCCTGGAGACGTCCAAGTATTGGTATGATCACGTCCTTCCCATCATCCGGCGTTACCAGATTACGAATGGCGGACCGATCATCTTAATGCAGATTGAGAACGAATACGATTTCTGGCCTCTTCCTGACGCGGAGAAGCGTGAGTACATTCGATTCCTGGCGCATCTGGCCTGGGACGGCGGGATTGAGGTCCCGCTCTTCACCAACTGGACTCGAGTGGTCCGCGACCCGGCTGACCCGGATATGGCCCGGATCATGGATACCTGCGACTTCTACCCGCGGTGGAATTTTATGAAATCCGTTCCTCCCGCTCTGGCGAAGTTGCGGAAGGAACAGCCGGCGGATTTGTTGGGCATCGCCGAACTTCAGGGCGGCTGGTTCTCGCAGATTGGCGGAAAACTTTCGGTGGATCAGGATGGGGTGGACGCAGCGCAGATGAATGCGCTGACCAAATCCGTGCTGGGACTGGGCGTCACCTATTTCAACTATTACATGGGTTTTGGCGGGACCAATTTCGATTGGGCTGCGGAGAAGCTCACAACCACTTACGATTACGCGGCGCCGGTGCGTGAACCGGGCGGCCTGTGGGACAAATATTACGAGGCGCGGGGAATCGGAGAATTTCTGAAGATGTTCGGAGGCTTGCTCACCCGCGCGCGTCC
>Ga0307374_10008643_pt1 | contig 15167 bp, 17 predicted proteins | sample OX3MG_FD_202532 | JGI IMG/M metagenome (GOLD analysis project Ga0307374, IMG submission 202532) | Soil microbial communities from Risofladan, Vaasa, Finland - OX-3 | ecosystem: Environmental > Terrestrial > Soil > Coastal area > Acid sulfate soil | place: Finland: Risofladan, Vaasa | collected... | reverse complement strand
CCGATCTCCTCCTCCCAGGGGAACGCCTCGGCGGCCTTGGCGGCATCGGCGAAGGCGCCCGCCGGCAGGCCGACCTGGATCGCCCCTGACAGCGTCATCGGCATGCCGACCTCGTGGGAGATGATGGCGGCGATTTCGTCGGTGCGAGCCGCCAGCGCCTCACCGATCCGCGTGAGCACCTTGGCGCGCTCCTCACGGGAGGTGGACGACCATCCGGGGAAGGCCGCGGCGGCGGCCTGGACCGCCTTGTCGACGTCCTCGACGGTCCCGGCTGGAATAGTGGCGAGCACCTCTTCGGTGGTCGAGTCGACGACCTCCAGGGTGCCGGTACCCGTTGAGGGAACCCAGCTGCCGTTGATGTAGATCTTGTCGCGAACTTCCATGTGACCCTCCCTGTGCGGCGCTGACTCCCACACCCTACCGAGGATGCTGCGGGATCGCATCAGGGGTGTGAGACGGGCCGGCTTCCGACGGCTGCGATCCGGTCGACAAAAGATAGGATTACAGCCGCTACCCCGAGGCGGGGAGGAATATGCGGTTTCGGCTCCGAATGTCGTTGGTGGCGGTCGCTGTGCTGCTGACCCTGCCACTCGTGACGTTGCCGGCGGCACCAGCCTCGCCAGGCATCGACACGACCTTCATTGCCATCGCTCCGCTCGAGCAAACTCAGGGATCGGTCAACCCATTTGGATGGACCTCGGTCGCGGGACTCACGTTGGGCCCAACCCCCGCACTGGCGAGCTTCGCCATGTCGTTCTACGAGCCGAACTTCCCCATCTCTTTCTTCACCCTGACGGACAATGGCAGCTCGCTCAGCGCGTATGTGCTCGCCACGGGCAACCCGAACCCGGTGACTGGCGCTATCGTGGAGACCGGATCAGTCTCTTTGGCGACGGGGAACTATGCCGGCTTGATCGACCACGCGGTGACGGTCGACTTCTCTCTCTCGCCTGCCGATTCGATCAACGACGAGGTGGCCGCTTTCGGCATCCCGGTGGATCCCGGTGTGATGGTGGGTACCCTCACGGTGTCCTGAGAGCGGTCTTTTTCTCAGTCCTTCTTGCCCAGGAGCGGGTGGTCGCCCATGCCGACGGGTTGGAGGTGCTGTCCGAGGACCTCGTGGAAGTGGTCGGCGACCTCCTGGGGGCTCCACCCGCCCTCACGCCACATGGTGGCGATCTGCCGCGGCGTCTGGAAGAGGGTGTACGCGAACCCCGTCCGCCCGAGAACCTGGCCGTTGACATACGACGCACCCTCGCTGGCCAGGAAGGCAATGAGCGGCGCGTTGAGGGCGGGGTCCTGGTCAGCAGGGGGTTCGGCTCCGGCGTAGAGCCCTTCGGTCATGCGGGTGAAGCCGGCTGGCGCGACGGCGTTCACGGTGATCCCGTACTTCCCGAGCTCCAGGGCCCACACGAACGTCATTCCCATGATGGCCGCCTTCGCTGCGCCGTAGTTGGTCTGGCCGAAGTTGCCCCGGAGGCCGGCCGACGAGGTGATGTTGACGATGCGCCCGTACCCGGCGTCTTTCATGAGCGGTGCCGCGTGACGCACCGTGTTGAAGGTGCCCTTCTGGTGCACGGCGATGACGGCGTCGTAATCGGACTCGTCCATCTTCACCAGGGTGCGGTCCCGCACAATGCCTGCGTTGTTGACCACGATGTCGATCCGCCCGAATGCGTCGACCGCCGCGGTGATGATGCGACCCGCCGCCTCGAAATCGCTCACCGAGTCGTGGTTGGGGAGGGCCTTTCCACCCTTCGCCTCAATTTCCGCGCAGACGGCGGCGGCGGGGTCTTCAGCGGTCCCTTCGCCCCCCAGCGTCACGCCGACATCGTTGACCACGACCGTGGCACCCTCGGAGGCCAGGCAGAGGGCGATATCGCGCCCGATCCCGCGTCCCGCGCCGGTCACCACTGCCACCCTGTCGTTGAGGAGTCCCATTCGGGGGAGACTATCTCGCTGCCCCGTTCCCTGACAGCAGTGTCAGGCAATGAGCCGGGGGCTGTACGATCACGGTGGACGACCGGGCGCCCTGCGCCCGACGAGCGACGAGGAGCACCCTGGACATGGCCAAATTTCTGGAGAACGCAGCCCAGCAGGTACTCGCCGCAGCGAAGGAGCTCCTGGAGAAGGGGCTCGTGGAGGGCACATCGGGCAACATTTCCGCGCGCCAGGAGGACGGCAACATCGCCGTGACACCGTCGTCCCTGGACTACCGGATCATGGAGCTGCAGGACATCGTCATCATCGATCCGGCCGGCGAAGTCGTTTCAGGGGAGCGGGCGCCCACCTCCGAGAAGAAGCTCCATCTGGCGTGCATGGCCGCCTACGAGGACATCGCCGTGGTGATCCACTCGCACGCCGTCCACGCCACCATGTTCGCCGTGGCCCAGCAGCCCATCCCGAGCTGCATTGACGAGTTCACCGTGTACCTGGGCGGCGACGTGCGGTGCACCGAGTACGCGCCCAGCGGCTCCGACGAACTCGGGGAGCAGACGGTCAAGGCATTGGAGGACCGTGGGGCTGCCCTCATCGCCAACCACGGAATGGTGGCGGTGGCGAGCGACATACAGAAGGCGATGCACATCACCGCCCTCGTGGAGCGCAGCGCCAAGATCATCTGGGGTGCGAAGCAGCTGGGAGCCATCCACCCGCTTCCCGAGAAGGTCAATCAGCGCTTCGCCAGCGTGTACCCCTTCATGCGCTGAGGCGTGAGCGATCGCGAGGGGAGAATCCGGGCCAGGTTGACCGAGCTCGGCTTGACATTGCATGGGCCGCACCCGCCACACGACCCGCTCGACGCGGTCGTGGTCCACAACGGCACCGCACGCACCTCGGGACAGTTGCCACGCGTTGCCGGTGAGCTGACCTGCCTCGGGCGCCTCGGCGACACGGTCACGGTCGAAGAGGGCCGCGAAGCAGCGGCGGTGTGCGCGCTGAACGCGCTAGCCGTCCTGGAAGTTGCGCTGGGCTCCCTGGACCGGATCGCCCGCGTGCTGACGGTCACCGGGTTTGTGTCGTCAGCGCCGGATTTTCACGAGCAACCGGCCGTGGTCGACGGGGCCAGCAGGGTGCTCGCAGACGTCTTCGGCGAGGCCGGGCGTCACACCCGCTCGGCCATCGGGGTGGCGGCTCTTCCCCGGAACGGCGCCGTGGAGATTGAGGTGACGGTCGCCCTCAACGGGTGAACGCGGCCCGGATGGCCGGGCCCGCGACGGCGGCGAGCTCCCAGTAGGACGTCGTCCCCTGCTCGCGCAGCTCGGTGACGGCATTGACCGCTGCACCGTAGGCGGCGACTGCGATGGCACCGCCCACGGAAATGCGGCTCACGCCGAGCGCGGCCAGCTCACCGACCGGGGGAGCGTCGGCGGTCACGAGCACGCTCACCGGGAGATCGACGGCCGCGAGGAGTTGCTTGAGTTCGGCCGGGTCGACCACCCTCGGTGCGAAGAGGACGTCGGCCCCCGCCTCCTGGTAGGCCTGGAGCCGGGCAATCGTGTCGCCGAGGTCCGTCCGCCCGTGGAGATAGTTCTCGCACCGGGCGGTGAGCACAAAAGGCTCCGGCCCCGATTGGGCCGCCTCCGCCGCGGCGCGCACACGGTCGACGGCGTGGGCTGTTTCGTACATCGGATCGTCGCGGTCACCGGTGAAGTCCTCCACGGATCCGCCGGCCAGTCCGACCGCCGCCGCGGCGGCAATGGTGGCGGCCACACCCGCCGGGTCATGGGCGAAGCAGTTCTCCAGATCGGCGGAAACAGGCACCGCGACCGCTCCGGCCAGCTCGCCCGAGTGGGCGAGAACCTCATCCTTGGTCATGGCACCGTCGAGCTTGCCCCTTGTCGCCGCGAAACCGCCGCTCGTCGTGGCCAGCGCCTCGAAGCCCAGCGACTCGAAGAGCTTGGCCGAGCCGATGTCCCACGCGTTGGGCATCAACAGCGGCTGACCGGGGCGGTGCAGCTCGAGGAAACGGGCGGCGAGTGAATGGGGGGTCGTGGTCACGGTCGCAGCGTACCGGTGGCCCACAGCGGACCGGTCAGCTCAGGCCGCGAACTCCCAGTACTGGAATTCGCACATCATCGGAAGGATGTACTTGACATAGAGAGAATGGATCTTGACCATCTGCTGGTCGTCCATGTGCAGGTCGATCAGATCCAATCGATCATCGGATTTGCGGAACTCCTCGGCTCGCTCCTGAATCCCCCTGAGCTCGTCCAGCGATCCGACGGCGAGCCCGAAGTGGTCCATCCGGGGGCACACCATGGGCTCGTCCTCGGCAATGAGGAAGATGAACTGGTCCCAGTGCACGCAACTGAGAATGAGACGGCGGCGATCCTGGGTCATGGTCGGCATCTCGGTGAAGCCGAGGACATCGTTGAAGAAGCGGCAGATGTCGTGGCGGCTCTCCTCGCCGAGAAGATCGGCCGGGAGTGACATCGCGACATGGTTGAAGCGCGGGTTGCCGGTTGGGTAGAAGGGATGGGTCACGCGCGCGCGACCTCCGGGACGACCATGACCTTGCCGGCGATGCGGCCGGTGGCGAGCGCCTCCAGCGCGTCGGCCACGCCGTTGAGGGGGACATCGTCGGCGTGAATCAGCCGATCGCTCGGGAAGGTCGGCGACGCCAGCAGCTCCAGGGCGTGCTCGAAACCTCCCAGGTCGTACACGAACGAGCCGCAGACCGAGAGCTCGTTGAGGATCATGCGGTTCGGGTCGAAGGTGGGATGTTCAATGCCGGCACCCACCATGACGAGCATGCCGCCACGGAGGAGCTGGTGGAAGCCAGCTTCAATGGCCGCTTTGTGGCCGGAGCACTCGAGCACGACGTGAACCGCCCTCGACGACAGCTTCTCCGGCTCCCACGAGGGGAAGGTCTCGAGCTCGGACGGATGGATGACCTCGGAGGCCCCGAGGTCGCGGGCCAGCGCCTGGCGTCCCTCTGACGGTTCGACCACCGTGATGTCGGTGAAGCCCTGGGCCCGCAGCGCGGCCACGGTAAGGGCGCCGATCGGACCCGCGCCCATCACCATGACGCGATCGCCCGGGACAGTGCCCGACCGCGTGATGCCGTGGAGCGCCACCGCAAGCGGTTCGGCCAGAGCCGCGTGGCGAGCGGACAGCCCGTCGGGCAACCGCAGCACCCCAACCGCCCGAACGAGGATGAACTCGGCAAAAGCGCCGTCGGCGTGATCGGTGATGGCGCTGGTGCGCTGCTCGCACTGCGAGGGCTTGCCTTCACGGCAGCGCCGGCACTTCCCGCACTTGGGTGAGGAGGCTCCGACGACCCGTTCGCCCACGGCCCACCCGTCAACCAGCTCCCCGACGGCAGCAATGGTCCCGGACCACTCGTGGCCGGCGACCGCCCCGGGCTTGAACCCCCAGCCGTCCCGTAGCTGGTGGATGTCCGAGCCGCAGATCCCGCAATGGTGTACCCGTACGACGAGCTGATCCGGTCCGGGGAGGGGCACGGGGCGTTCCTCGACAGTGATGACGCCCGGAGACTGGTACACCGCCGCGGACATGACCTCGGGGAGCCCCCCCGGCGCGTGACCTGACACGGGTGTCACGTTAGGCGCGCTCCTGCAGCCATGCGAGGCCGCCGGCCAGGTGGCGCAGGTAGGCCGGTGTCTCCCAGGCCCCGGGGAAATGTCCGAGGGCGCTGTAGAACGTGCGACCCCGAACCGCCCCGCCCCGTCCTTCCTGCCCGATGCACCAGGCCAGAGGGAACCCGCACTCGGGCACCCGGCCGCCTTTGACCGACAGGTCCACCTGATCGTCCGCCAGACGCAGCAGCACCGTGGCGCTCGGCCGAAGCTCGCGGAATAGGTAGATCTCGTCGTGCCAGTCCCACGTGCCACCCAGGTGCGCCGTCGCCGGGTGCTCGCCACCGAGCACGTCGATGGTGAAGTCCTGCGTCCACGGGTGCCCGTCGAATCGAGCTCCGACGATCTCCCCGTACTCGGGCCAGGTGTGGCAGGCGTCGGTGGCCGAATGGACACCGAGGACCTTCAGCTGGCCGTCCCGCCACGCATGGACGACGGCGCGCTGCTGGTCGGGTGTGAACGGTGTCTCACCGATGGTGAAGAGGGCGAGGACGCCGGGTGCGGCCAAGTCCTCCGGCGACAGCCCGCGGACGTCAGCGACCGGGACCGGGACCAGGTCGGCCCACTCGGCTAGCTCGCACAGCGCGGTGGCAGCCTGCACGAGCACGCCGTGGACCCCTGCGGGTCCGTCAGAGTAGGGGGCGACTTGGGTGATGATGCGCATCTGGTCGGGCACGGGGCGAGTGTACGGCTGGTGCGCGGACACCACCGGATGGTCGAATGCGTCGACGCACCGCGCGAGGAGGCAGATGTGAGCAAGGACGAAATCGCAGCGACGTTGACCCGACTGGGCTCGGCCACGCTGGGGGAGTCCGGCGGGATGGCGACCGACCGCCGCCTGAAGCCGGCCTGGACCGGGGCCCGGTTCGCTGCGCCGGCCTACCCGGTGGGGTGCACCCCGGGCGACAACCTTGCGGTTCACGTTGCGGTCACGACAGCGCCGGCCGGGAGCGTGCTGGTGGTTGACGTCGGACGGGTGCCCGACCGTGGTTACTGGGGGGAGGTGCTCACCACAGCGGCCGAGGCCGCGGGACTCGCCGGGCTGGTCATTGACGGCGGGGTGCGCGACGTGGCCGCTCTGGAGGCGCACGGGTTCCCGGTGTTCTCCTCGACCGTTGCCCTCGTCGGCGCCACGAAGAACCAGCGAGGTACCGCGGGAGCCACCGTCAAGGTCGGAGGGGTCTCCGTCTCTGCCGGTGACTGGGTGGTCGGCGACGTTGACGGCGTCACCATTGTCGCCGCAGGTGTCCTGCATGAGGTGATCACGGCCGGCGAGGCGCGTGAGTCCAAGGAGACCGCATTCTTCGCGTCGTTGCGTGAGGGGCGGACGACAGTGGAACTCCTCGCACTGGACGCGTCGTTGATTACCGTGGAATGACGATGCGCTGACCGTCGGGCATACGGCACACATCGCCCGTGCGCACATTCTGTGCGTTGCGCGCGCAATCGGTAGATCTGTTGCCGTGCATGCGTTACCATGACCCGGAACACCGAGCGATGAAGGAGGTGCCTTGACACATGACAATCGAACCGATGGTGAGAATCAGGATGGGCACAGCCCCGCTCGCTGAGACTTTCTGACCATTCGGTCAATTCGCTTCTGAATTCGTCCGCACGCGTCAAGTGACGCGCTCCATCCCTTAATCCCGTGCGGTCACGCGCGTCCCCAGGGGCGTGCATGGCCGCGCCGTTCGTGAAGGAGCCACAATGCATCCGACTTTGCTTGCCGCGCTCGCGCGCGACCGGCAGGCGGACCTCGTCCGCCGTGAACAACTACGACAGCATCTCGCGGCCACGTCCGAGACCCGGACAGGTCGCACGCGCCTGCGGCTTGGCCTGCTTCTGGTCTCCCTCGGGACGCGCCTGTTGACGAAGCAGGACCGCTGGGTCGATCCCGTGCTGGTGGACCGGTGGTGAGCCGGCGGCCGCGGTCATCGCGGCCGCCGGCGGCCTGCCGACTTGCCCTCACGGTGACGTCTGGAGCTGCCGTTACGCGGGCAGGTTGAGGAGGAAGTCCACCAGTCCCGCGTAGTAGCGCTCCTGGTCGTCATACATGGCGAGGTGACTTCCGTCAGGACAGTGCAAGTAGCTGCCCTTGGCAAACTGCGCCGCCATTGCCTCCATGTGCGTCGGGTCCATGGTGTCGTAGCGGGCCCCGATCACAAGGGTTGGTACGGCAATGGTGTGGAGGTCGCTCATCCGGTCCCAATGAGCCAGCTTTGCTTCGGCGCTGATGCCAAGCTCACTCGGCCCCTGCATGGAGACGTAGATCGTCTGATTGATGTGGTCGAAGGCGCGGACGACGGGGTCGGGCCACTCATCGACCGGGATGCGGAGCACGTGACGGACGTAGTGCTGCTCCATGAGGAGCGCGAGATAACGCGGGTCCTCGGTCTTCCCTGCGGCCTCGAGCGCCTTGATCTCCGTCAGGGCGGCCTGGTCCATGTCCGGCATGAGGACGTTCTCGGCGTACGCGTTGTAGTCCGGGACGCTTGCCATCATGTTGGAGATGACGAGACCTCTCAGGTATTCCTGGTGATGGATGGCGTACTCCATCGCGAGGAGGCCGCCCCATGACTGCCCGTAAAGCACAAAGTTGTCCCTTGTAAGCCCGAGAGCCTGGCGGACCTGCTCGACCTCAAGCACGAAGCGGTCGAGATCCCAAAGCGATGGATCGTCGGGTTGGTCGCTCCGGCCCGACCCGAGCTGGTCGTAGTAGTAGTACTCAATCCCCGCTGGCGGTAGGAAGCTGTCGCATGCCTCGAGGTACTCGTGGGTGCACCCCGGTCCGCCGTGGAGCAGCAGCACCTTGAGATCAGGGTTGTTGCCCGTCCGCTTCGTCCAGACTCGGAACGGACCTGACGGTGTGGTGATGGGGATCATCCGGGCGCCGCCGCCCAGCCTGTCCTCGCGCCTTGAGGAGTCGAGATACCGGGTCAGGTCACCCATGCCGAGGTCAACCTAGTTCCGGCGGTTCATCGGGTGCGGGCTCAGGCGCGACAGCAACGATTCGGAAGACTGGGATGCTCGGCGCAATGCGCTCAAACTCCGCCCGTGGCGCGTTCCGGTCCGCCGCAATGTGTGGGCGTGCCCCCGGAGCCACCGCCAAATACTGCCGGAGGATGTCGGGGCGGGTCGCGACCGGCACATCCTCGAGCCTGATGGCTTCACGCTTCCCGTGGCGCAAGTCAGCGCGCCCGTTGGCCGCCCGGAGGTTCCGCACCCAGTTGGCCTCTTCGCCGAGCATGGAGACGAGGTAGCGCTCGCCCGTCCATTCGGCGATCACCACGGGAAACGTGATGACGCGGCCACTGCGGCGGCCCGTGATCTCCAGTGCGGCCGCACGGGCCGGCCAGATCCCGACGGCGAACGCGGCTGCCGAGGCGCGATTCTGCAGTCGCGCGAAGAGATTCGGGTGGCCGGAGCGGTAGAGCCAGCGCAAGTAGTCGTCGTACAGCTTCACGGCTGATCGCTCAGCAGATCCGGGGGAGTGGATCGCCAACGAGCATGTCGACGATCCTGGTGCCACCGAATGCCGTGCGCAACACCACAAGGCCGGGAGGCTCCGACCGGATTTCGCCGATCTGCACCGCGTCGGCTCCGAGTGGATGAGCTCGCAGGGCCGCGAGGGCCGCGTCGGCCTCGTGAGTTGGCACGACGGCGACGAACTTCCCCTCGTTGGCGACGTAGAGCGGGTCGATCCCGAGCAGTTCGCAGGCGGCCTCGACGGCCGGCCGGACTGGGAGCGCCGACTCGTCCAGGACGACGGTCAGGTTGGCGTCGCGGGCCAGCTCGTTGCAGACGGTCCCGACGCCGCCCCGGGTGGAGTCGCGCAGCCACCGGGTGGACGGTGCAGCCGCCAACAGGGACTCCATCAGCTGGTGGAGGGGAGCCGTGTCCGACACGATGTCTGCCTCCAGCGCGAGATCGCCGCGCGCGAGCATGACGGCGATGCCATGGTCACCGATGGTGCCCGAGGAAAGGACAACGTCGCCCTCCCGCACCGCATCGGCGGACAACTCTCGATCGGCCGGAATGAGACCCACTCCGGCTGTCGAGATGTACATGCCGTCGGCCGCACCCTTGTCGACGACCTTGGTGTCCCCGGTCACGATGGGCACTCCGCAAGCAGCGGCCGCCTCGGCCATGTCGGCGACGATGAGGCGGAGATCCTCTATCGGGAACCCTTCCTCAAGGACGAACGCCGCTGACAGTGCCAGCGGCCGCGCCCCCATCATGGCGAGGTCGTTGACGGTGCCGTGCACGGCCAGGTGACCGGCCGAACCGCCTGGGAAGCGCAGGGGCTTGACCACGTAGGAGTCGGTGCTGAAAGCCATTCGCTCCTCGGACGGGAGCAGCAGGACAGCGGCGTCGGTCTGAGGCGCTGACGGGTCGGCGGCGAAGGCCGGCAGGAACACCGCGTCGAGCAGCGCGGCGGATGCCTTGCCCCCTGCACCGTGGGCGAGAGTCACCACCTCGTCGAGCAGTCGGGGCCGGCGGCGTCGGAACGCTTCAATCCGCTCGAAGACCTTGGCCTCCCGCCCGGTCGCGGGCGATGCCTGGGCGGTGTCGGTGTCGGTGTCGGTCACCGTGGCTCCCTCCCCCCGGCCAGACACCGCTGCACCGACGACCACACGGCCAGCATCACGGCGGCCTGCGCTTCCTGTATCCGGTGGACGCTGTCCGACTTCACCACCAGGCAGTGGTGCACGGCGTCGCTGACGGCCATGGCCGCGCCTTCGTAGCCGCACAAGCCAACGGTGAGGAGTCCCCGGCGGTCGGCCTCCTCGAAGGCGTTCAGCATGTTGATGGAATCGCCGCTCGTGGAGAACCCCACCGCGATATCGCCGTCGTGGGCATGCGCGATGAGCTGCCGTGAGAACACGAGCTCGAAGCCCACATCGTTGGAGAGGGCGGTCAGCACGGCCCGGTCGTCGACCAGAGACATGGCCGGGAGCGGCCGGCCAGAGGGAGGCACGCGGAACAGGTGGACGGTGCCGTCGGCATCGGTCGCACTGCCACCGTTGCCGAAGGCAAAAAGCCTGCCACCGGCGGCGAAACGTTCGGCCATGGCCAGTCCGGCCTGCGCGATGGCATCGTGGCACCGCTCAAGCGTGGCCGCCCGCAGTGAACGGCTCTCCTGCATTTTGGCGACGGCCGACACCGCCAGATCGGCCAGCAGCCCCGAGCTGTCGCGCTCGTCGGCCTCAATGAAGGGGTAGAGAAACCCGGTCGGTTCTGCGCTCATGGCGACGCGCCGATAGTTGTCAGCGCCACGCCCGCGTGCACGAGCAGGAGGTCACCTGGTGCAACGGGGGCCACGAGGGTGGCGTCCACCGTCTCGACAACGCCTTCTATGGTGACCTCGACGGCGCCACCCTCCAGGAGCGATCGGACCTCGGCGACCCTGCCTTCGTCCGAACACGTGATGCAGACCTCGCCGGCGCACCCGGGTGGAGCCTCCAACAGCCCCGGGTGTTCGAAGACGACATGGGTCAGCTCCCACAGCAGGTGGTAGAGGAGGACCATGTCGCCCGAGCGGGCGGCCAGCGCGGGATCCGACCCCTCCAGCCACACGACATGCTCGGCCCGGCGGGCCGCGGGCCGGGGCCCGGTGCCGAGCCACACCCGGGTCAATCCCCAGGCCTCGGCCCGGTCGAGCAGGTCGGTCGCGGCGGCGTTGCCCGCCGTGCTCACCACGACGAGGACGTCGCCCCGGCGCACGAGCAGCCGAAGAGCCGCGGCGCCGCCGCCGCTGTCGATACTCATGGCGGGCAGCGCTCGCTTCCCGATGATGACCGGATGGATGAACTCGACGGCGATGTGCCGGCCGTGGGAGGGCCATTCCGGGGCGACGCACCACATCGTTCCACCAGCGGCAAATCGTCGGGCCAGCGTGAGGGCCGCCGCGGCGAGCGCTTCAGCCGGACCGGCCTCGGCGACGGGTGCGGTGTTCGCCTCCATCATGGTCATCATGCCCCCCGCCTACCGGCGGCGCGCCGTCCCGCCACCGCAGCCTGGCCGAGGGCCAGCCCGCCGTCGTTGGGGGGGACGACACGATGGGTCAGCACGGTCAAGCCCCGCTCGGCCAGCGCATCGCGAGTGAGTGTGACGAGGAGGACGTTCTGGAACACGCCACCGCTGAGTGCGACCCGGGTGATCCCCGTCCTTTCATGCAGCAATGACGCTGCCTCTGCCACAACGCGGGACACCGCCACGTGGAACCCGGCAGCCATCACGGGAAGCGGGCACCCTGCCCGCAAGTCGCCGATCATCGACCGAAAAACGGGAGTTGGATTGATGTCGCTGCCGTGCAGCTCGAAGGTGTAATGGCGCGGTTCGGCCATGCCGGCCTCGGCCAGCCACTCCAGCTCCATGGCCGCCTGGGCCTCGTAGGACGCCACGTGCCGCACTCCGAGGAGGGAGCTGATCGCATCGAAGAGGCGCCCCATGCTGGACGTCGGCACGCAGTGCACGGCTCGTTCGAGCTGACGCGCCAGCGCCCTCTGCTCGCTGGGTGGTGTGGCGTGAACGGGAGGAAGATCAGGCTCCCACGCGATCCCGGCCGACCAAAGGTGGGCGAGCGCAGAGCGGTATGGCTTGTGGATGGTGGTGTCGCCGCCCGGCAGCGGTGTGTAGCGGAGGTGGAACGGGCGGTCGAACGACTCGTAGCCGGCCAGCAGGATCTCGCCGCCCCAGATGGCCTTGTCAGGTCCGTACCCCGTCCCGTCGAAGGCAACGCCGATCACCTGTTCGCTCGGCAGGAGGCCGTGCTCGGCCATGACCGATGCGACGTGTGCGTGGTGGTGTTGGACGAGCTCAACCGGCAACCCGGACGTATCGTCGGCCCACCGACGGGTCTGGTAGCCGGGGTGCATGTCGGCGGCAACCAGCCGGGGCGCAATGCGGTAGACGTCACCGAACTGCCGAGCGGACTGCTCGAACGTGGCGAGTGTCTCAAGGCTGCCCATATCGCCGATGTGCTGGCTCAACCACGAGTGGCCGCCCGCCGCGAGGCAGAACGTGTTCTTGACCTCACCGCCCATGGCGAGGAGGGGATCGGTCGAGAAGGGCAATTGTACCGGGACGGGCGCGTACCCGCGGGATCGCCGGATCGGCATTTCCCGACCTGCCTCCATGCGGATGACCGAGTCGTCACAGGGGACGTGGATGGGCCGGTTGTGCACCAACCAGGCGTCGGCGATGCGCCCGAGCCGTTCCTTGGCGTCGCCATCGTCGTAGCAGATCGGCTCATCGGTCAGGTTGCCACTCGTCATGACGAGGATCTTGGGAACCGTCACGGTCGACGGTGATCCCGGCGTGGCACGGAAGAGCAAGTGATGCAGCGGTGTGTAGGGGAGGATCACACCAAGGTCGGGGTTCCCGGGCGCCACCTCTTCCGCGATCTGGGCGTCCGCACGACGGCGAACCAGCACGATCGGGCGAACTGAGTCCGTCAGGAGGGCCATCTCGCCGGTGCCGAGCAGTGCCAGGCGAGCGGCGGCAGCGACGTCGCGCACCATGACCGCAAGAGGCTTGTCCGGCCTGTTCTTGCGGAGCCGCAACCGATTGACCGCATCAGGAGATGTCGCATCGCATGCGAGGTGGTAGCCGCCAATGCCCTTGATGGCGACAATCTGCCCATCAGCAAGGGCGCGCTGCGCCGCCGTCAGTGCCGCATCGGTCCCCTCGACCGTCCCGCCAGGTCCCTCGAACCAGATGCGGGGCCCGCAGGCAGGACAGGCGACGGGCTCAGCGTGGAAACGCCGGTCCACCGGGTCCTCGTACTCGCCTTGACAGTCTTCACACAAGGCGAACTCTCGCATGGTGGTGTTGGCACGGTCGTACGGCAGGCTGACCGTGATGGTGAACCGTGGCCCGCAGTTGGTGCAGTTGATGAACGGATAGCGACTGCGGCGATCGCGCTCGTCGAACATTTCCGTTAGACAGTTGTCGCAGACCGCGATGTCAGGTGAGACGAACGTCCGCATGGCGCCAGCGGCCACGCTGTCCACAATGTTGAAGGCGACGTCGTGACGAGGCGGGACAGCGACGGACTCGATCGCGAAGATACGGGCCAACGGTGGGGCTTCTGCGACCAGACGAGCCAGGAAGCGGTCCACGGCCACGCCCCGCCCTTCAATCTCAATGAACACTCCTTCTGTGTCGTTCCCAACATGACCGACCAAGGTCAGCTCGGTGGCCAGCCGGTGCACGAACGGCCTGAAGCCGACACCCTGGACGATGCCCGCCACCCGGATGCGGCGGCGCTCGGGCGCTTCGGAGGCGGCCAGTGTGGTCATGCGCCGATCGTGCTGCGCCGCCCCAGAGTCACCGCTGCTTCACGATGCATCCGCCCAAAGTTGTAGTACGCGGCGCAGGCGCCTTCAGAGGAGACCATGCAGGTGCCGATCGGGGTTTCGGGCGTACACGCGGTCCCGAACACCTTGCACTCCCACGGTTTGATCACGCCCTTGAGCACTTCGCCGCATTGGCACGCTTTGGGATCGGCGACCCGCACCCCCGGGATGTCATAGCGAAGCTCCGCGTCGAACGCTGAGAATTCGGGGCGCAGTTTGAGGCCGCTCTGGGAAATGAAGCCCAGCCCTCGCCATTCGAAGTGCGGTCGCAGCTCGAACACGTCGGCCAGGATCGCCAGCGCTCTCGGGTTGCCGTCCTCATGGACCACTCGGGAGTACTGGTTTTCGACCTCGCAACGGCCCTCGCGGATCTGCTCGAGCAGCATGGCGATGGCGTGGAGGATGTCGAGAGGCTCGAAGCCCGCGGTGACGAGCGGGAGACCGTACTCGGCCGGGACGAAGCGGTAGGGCCGTTGGCCGACGACCGTCGACACGTGCCCAGGTCCGAGGAAGCCGTTCAGGCGCAAGTCGGGCGACTCGAGGATGGCCCGGAGGGGCGGGACGATGGTGACGTGGTTGGAGAACACACTGAAGTTGCTCACGCCTTTGTCCCGAGCCGCCAAGAGCGTCAGTGCGGTAGAGGGAGCGGTGGTCTCGAAGCCAACCGCGAGGAAGACCACGCTGCGATCAGGATGGTCGATCGCGATGTTGAGCGCATCAAGAGGCGAGTAGACGAAGCGGACATCGGCACCTTCAGCCTTCGCCTGCAGCAGGTTCCCCTGACTCCCTGGCACTCTCATCATGTCGCCGAACGTTGTGAAGATCACCCCTGGCTCTTTGGACACGGCAATGGCATCGTCAACTCGACCCATCGGAATGACACAGACGGGGCATCCCGGACCGTGGACGAGCTCCACATTTGCCGGGAGGACGTGTTCAATCCCGTGCCGGTAGATCGTGTGGGTGTGGCCGCCGCACACCTCCATGAACTTGAAGTCATCGGTGCCGGCCAGCTCGGTGATGTGAGCGACGAGCGCTCGTGCTGCCTTCGGGTCCCTGTACTCGTCAACGAAGCGCACATCGATCTCCTGACACGCTGACGACTCCATTGACAGCTCCCATAGCGTTCTCCGTGGTCGTCACGAGTCGGTTGTCTCACTTGCCTTCTCAGTCGACCAGAAGCCATCAAGCTCGTCGTCGTAGGCCT